>Ga0075163_10000162_pt1 | contig 77091 bp, 64 predicted proteins | sample JI1023141ADNA_FD_71478 | JGI IMG/M metagenome (GOLD analysis project Ga0075163, IMG submission 71478) | Wastewater effluent complex algal communities from Wisconsin, to seasonally profile nutrient transformation and Carbon sequestration -... | ecosystem: Engineered > WWTP > Effluent > Algae... | reverse complement strand
CCTGGAACGGCGGAGTCCGTCAGTTCCTGATCGACCAACAATGCGAGCCCGGCGTGATCGAGCGCATCATGGCCAACGAGCAAAAGCCCTGACGCCCCACGGCCTACGCCGGATGCTTACCTATCGGACGGACCAAGCTTGGGAGTTGTTGGCGCCCCTACGAGGCCGGCTCACTCCACGCTGCGGCGCAGCACGCAACGTTCTGCGAATGACGGCTTTGGGCCGATCGTTGGTAGCGCATCTTCCGGGGTGCAGGTGTCACGGGGGAAGCAGCGCGTCGACGAGGCGCTCGATCGATTCCGCCACGCCGTCGGCGACCAGCGCTTCCCGGATCAAGCGCCGCTTGGCGGTGAAGTGCGCGTGGTCGGGCAATTCGACGCGCGCGGCGACTTCGGCCGCGTGCAGCGCCGCCGCGGCAAGGTCCACGTGCAGCGTCTCGCTCGCGTCGAATTCAGGGATCGGCAGCGTCCAGACCAAGTTGTCGAAGTGACGCGGGTCGCGTTGGCCGACGGGTTGAAGGTCTCTGACACGATCGACACGATCGCCGTGTTGAGAATAGCGGCTACGTAAGCTGCTTCTTCAAGCGAGTTGGCGACTGACCAATATGCATCCTTGTCAACAATGACATCGTCATCTTCGAGCCAACACGCACTCAACCGCGTTCCTGAGGCTGGGTAAATTACCCGCACGGGAGACCTTGCGGATTGTGCGGTCAGCTTTTGCAGATGGTTGAGTGACTGCGCCAGCGAAGCGCGGGGTTCGCCATTGATATCCTTGTTGCTGTGCTCGTTCCACTTCGCTTCGGCATCGCGCAGCCAAGCTGCAAGGCCGCGATGCCCGTGCGCGGCGGCGCTAACCGACGTGAGGACCGCGCCGTTCTCCATCGGAACCACGCCAGTCACGAGGTCGAGGATCCGATAAGGTGCGACGGACTCGCCCAGCGCGATCCGGCGCAGGAACGCGCGTTCGACCGAGCCTTCGGGAGGCTCGACGCTCGTCCACGGCCGCTTGTCGAGACTTCTCACGCGGCCCCGCACGCGCGGCGCCTCTCGGCGGCTCGGCAGGCGCCCGGCGGGGGCCTGCTCCACCAGGAAGAACCGGCGCGGCGTCAGCGTCGCCCCTTGGCGAAAGCGCTTCCGGTAGGGCGATGCGGCAATCAGCGTCCGCCGCCTCGGCCACGCCGCGCGCACATGTTCGAGCATCCCGGCCGCCTCGGCCTCGCTGGCATCGCGCCGGGGAAGCACGCCCACCCAGCGATCGATCTCCGCGGGCGGGCCTCCCATCCGATCACGCTCGCCGAACAGCACGCAGGTGCTGGTCGTGCTGCTGCCCGACTGCGCGCCGAAGATCGGCCACACCCGCTCCAGCCCCCAGCCGCCGGTGATCGCCGCCCGCACGCGCCCCATGTTCCCGTCGCGCATCCCGGCGAACACGGGTGCGTTGAGCGCGGCATAAGGCAGGACGAGAGCCAGCGTGCCGCCGTCGCGCAGATAGCGTTCGGCGCCGCGCGCCCAGAACAGCGCGAACATGTCCTGATGCGTGGCGAGGCTTCCGCCGACCCAGAGGTTGTAGCTACCCAGCGCCTCGCGTAGCCGGTCCTTCATCTCCGCGCTCAGGTGGCGATAAACGATCCAAGGCGGATTGCCAATCAGCACGTCGGCGCGGTGGTCGGGATGCGACAGCCAGACCGGGCGCAGCAGATTGCGCAGTATGAAGGTCCAGATGTGGTTGCGGCCGTCGAGATAGAGCTGCTTGAGCTGCGCGAAGGTCCGGCCGAGCATGGCCGCGTCCTCGACCGTCGCGCCGGCGCGGGCGATGGCGTCCCGGATCGCCTCCGGCTCGGCGAGCGTGTCGAGCCCGCGGTTGAGTTCGTCCAGCGCGCGCTCGAACAGGCCAAGGTCGCTCGCCAAGCCGGCAGGGATGCGCAGGGGCGGATCGTTGGGCGGCACGTCCACCAGCACTTCGGCAGACGCGCCGAGCGGGCGCAGGCTCCATTGCATGGAGTCGCCCATGAAGACGGGCACGCTGAGCGTGGGCGGCCGGTCCCCCACCAGATCGCGGAGCGCCAGCAGCCAGGTGACACGCGCGAGCGCGACCGCGACGGGATGAACGTCGATCCCGAACACGCGGTCGGCGCAGGCGGCCACGATTTCGGCCGGCGGCAGCCCGGCCTCCCGGCTCGCCGCGATCAGGCGGCGCAGCGCATGGAACAGGAAGGTCCCCGAGCCGCAGGACAGATCGAGCACGCGGCTCTCCAGCGGGCGGGGAACCGCCGCCGCGACAACCCGCGCCGCCAGCCAGTCGGGCGTGTAGTATTCCCCGAGATCGTGGCGCTCGTCGGGATCGATCAGGCTCTCGTAGAGGCTCTTGAGCACGTCGACCTCCACGTCGCGCAGGCGAAAGCGCGCCGTCTCGCCGGCAAGCGAGCGCACCAGGTCGTCGCCGCCTTCGGCGAGCAGCGGCCAGTCGAAGAAGTCGGCCTCCACGGCGCCGACAATGCCCTCGTTCGCCAGGAGCCGGCCCGACAGCATCGCCGCCGGATCGTCGACCGCCAGATCGAGGACGCGCGCGGCGATCGCCTTCACGAGGATGGTCAGGTAGGTGTGCTGAAGGAACAGCGCGTCGCTGCCGACGTCGTCGCCGTAGACCTGGCGAAGCAACCCTTCCCAAAGGTCGCGCTTCAACCGCACTTCGGGATGGTCGCCGACCGCCGACCACAGCCGCTGGAGTTGCCCATGCGCGCGGCCGAAGGCGAGGCTGTATCGGCCGAAGGCGAGCGCGACCGCGATCGGCGTCGGCATCACCTCGGGAACGGGCGACAGCAGCGGCTCGAGCCAGCTCAGCAGCCTTTCGGGGTGGTCGACCTCGACGTCGTAGCGGCCGATCGGCACGAGCGTTCCGCGATCGACCGTGTAGGCGAGCAGCGACGCGCCGTCGGTGGCAAGGCCGACGGTGGTACGGCCGGGCGCGCTGCCGCGGCTCGCGTCGGCCAGGTAGGCGGGCATACGGGCCACAACGTCGCGCTCTTCGCGGCGAAGATCGGTCTTCAGCTCGATGACGGTGGCGCCCCACGCCACGTCGATGCGGCCACTGTTGTCGACGAGGTAGCGCTCGTGCTCCAGCTCGCTGAACGCAGCGCCGAAGCCTTCTCGCAGCAGTTCCGTGACCAGGCCGCGCAACGCCTCGTGCCGCGGCCGCGAGGCCATCGACCGGACGATCTCGGGCAAGCGATCCCTGCGCCAACCGTGCGACACCTTCCCCTCACTTTCCAGCCAGGACCATTGCCGGTGCAGAAGCGAGGGCTTAGGCTGCGGTCATGAGCTACGGTCAGGCAGACTTGTTCGCGCAAGATGACGCCGAACGCAATAAGTTGTCGGACGCACAACGTTCGACAATCCGGTCGCGCTTGGAAGCGACGCTGGCCAAGCTCGAGGCGACCGCAGCCTTCCCTTGGCGCGATCCACTGGACGCCGTGCACGTGGAGAACCGCTTTCAACGCGATTCCGAACTGCTCGGTGAGGAGGGCGCGCGCCTGTGGGCCCGATTCGACAGGGAGATGGACCGGCTGCACGCGACGCGGTCGTCTCCAGATGTCCGCGCGGCTGGTTCGACGCTCTGAACGACGCCGCGCTGACCCCGGCGGCAGCTTTGTCCAGAGATAACACGGGCGCCTGGGGTGCCCCGGGGATAGCAGGGACCTCTACCGCGGCCACTCCTCGTCCGGCCAGTCGCGCGCGGTATGGATCACGCGGAGGATGGAGACGACTTCGCGACTGCCCTTCTGATGGATCGCATAGGCGATGATGTAGGGCAGACGCGTTACCGACTTCTCGTAGGTCCCCGAAACCCGTCCCGGCCGCCCGGTCGCCATCTCGCCAAGCGCGTCGCAGGTGGCGAGGATCCGGTCGGCGACGCGCTGAGCGGCCGCTGGGTTCTCCGCGGCGATCCAGGCGACCTGAGCCTTGAGATCGTCCAGGGCCTCGCGCGACCACTGCACCGGCCGCGTCACGCCTCTCTGCTCCCCGCCCCCGGAAATAGATCTTCGCTCGCCCGCAAGCTGCCATCGGTCAGCCGGATTGCCAGCCCGTTCGACACGAGCCGCGAGAGATAGGTGCTAAACGTGCCGCCGGTCGCCGCCAGGCCGAGCTCCTCGGCGAGCTCAGCGCGACCGGATGCCTCGGGATAGCGTTCGGCCAAAGCCTTCAGCATGCGGCCGGCGCCGCCGGCCCCGACAACATCGCACCAGCGGGCGATCAGCTCCTCGCTCGTCGGCGCGGGTCCGACCTCGCCGACAGCGGCGCGCCCTGCGTCGCTCGGCCAGGCACCACCCGCTCCTTCCTCGAGGTAGCCCTTGGTCCGCAACCGCGAGACGTAGGTCGACCAGGTGCCGCCCTTGGCGGAGAGCCCGGCGAGGGTGGCCCATTGGCGCATCGTCGCTGGGCGGCCGTGCGCGACCAGCACCCTGAGGACGCGCATTTCCGCGCCTTCGCCGCGGTTGCGCTGGGTGGACGGCTGAGCCTTGGGCCGGGCTTTCTTCGCCTCCTGACGGATCGGCACCGCCCCGGCGGTAGCCGCTTCCTGTGACCGTTCCGGGACCGTGTCTCCAGCCAGGGGCGCGAGAAGGCCGGCGGCCGCCGTAACCGCGGCTCGATAGGCCTCGAGCTCGGCGATTGCTGCATCTCGCTCGCGCTTCAGCCGATCGCGCTCGGCGCGCAGGGCAGCCAGCGCCTTGCTGTCGTCGCGCGCGGGCTTCGCCGCCGGCGCCGCCGAGAGCGCGGCCCGCAGCTCCTCGAGGTCCAGGCCGGCGTCGGTGAGCGTAGCCTCGGTGGTCTCCTCGCCATGCTCGGGTGTGCTCCCGGTGTCGAGCGTCCGGATCCGCGGGAAGCGCTGCTGCACGGGCGGCCCGGCGTGCGGCCACCAGACCCAGCCTTCGCCGGTCCTGAGCCGAGGCAGCGTCGCGAGCAGCGCCTTCGCCTCGGCACGGTCGGCCTGGCCTTCGATCCACGCGCCGATCGCCGCCCGGTCCTGCGAGGCGGTGAGCTGCATCGCGATCAGACACCCGGCCTGGCTCAGCACGTCCTTGTGCAATACCGCCGGCCGCTGGGTGATCATCAGCACCCGGAACCCCCGAGCGCGTCCCCGGCGGACGATCCGGTCCATCTTGTGCAGGACCGTAGTCTGGTCGGGCAGGGGGCGTTGCGGCGCGAGCTCGTCGGCCTCGTCGACGACGAGATGCAGCGCGGCGCGGTTCTCGTGATGCAGCCGCGCGAGGAAGGCGCCGTAGAAGCGCCGGCGCGCGCCCATGGTGAAGGCGCTCGTGTCGATCACGGCGGACTGCCGGCGGGCGACCAGGAGCGTGGCCAGGGTTTCGCCGGCGTCGGCGGCAAGCGGCACGTCGGCTCGGTCGCCGCCGATCACCGGGACCGGAAAGCCGGGCCCTCCCTCGAGCGTCGCGCGCAGCCCCCACCACACGCCGGTCGGGTCGAGCACGACGACCTGGCGACCCTCCTCGAGAAGCGCCTCGACCGCACCGCGGGCAGCGTAGCTCTTGCCGCTGCCGGTGCGGCCGACGATCGCGACATGCTGCTCGAGCGCACCGATCGGGATCGGTGTGCTCGCCTCCTGCGCGCCCGGCTTACGCGCCTCGCAACTCGACTCTTCTGTCGGGCCGCGGCGGGATCGCTGCATCACCTGCGTCATGACTTGCCGCGCTTCGCGGTGTCGATCGCCGCCTGGACCTCTGCCATCGCCTCGTCATGTGGGACAACGCGTCCGGCCTCGACGTCGGCCATGCCCCTGCGGATGCCCTCGATGATCTCGAGCTCGCGCTCGACGTAGGCCGAGACCGCCTCGGCCGCGAGGAACGACTTGCTGCGCCGGGTATCGACAGCCAGGCGATCGAGCTTCTGCTTGGTCTCCGAGGAGAGGCGGATGGTCATGGTGGTGGAACTTGCCATGGCGCGGCTCCGTGCTGGTATGTACACATGCTAGCACGCGCGCCACTGGAAGCCAGCGTTCTTCTCAGGATGCTGGCGACGGCGCCGGTCGTTGTCGATGCGGATGGTCTGCGCCGCTGAGGCCAGACATCGCCGCATCAGGCAGTCCGCCCGAAGGTATTCGCTTGGGCTTGATCGGGAGCTGGACTTGCCGCCACCTGTATTGAAGCGTAGGCGTTGCGCACACGAGAGCAGGAAGCGCAGATGGACAAAGAGACTTCCCCCGATCGGAACGAGCTTCTGGCCCTGACGGTCGAGATCGTCTCGGCCTACGTCGGCAACAACGCGCTCGACACGGCAGCCGTGCCGGATCTGATCGGCGCGGTGTTCGCGAAGCTCAACGAGCTCGTTACCGACGAGAAGGCGCTCCCCGAGACGCTGACACCAGCCGTGCCGATCAGGAGATCGGTGACGGACGACTACATCGTCTGCCTCGAGGACGGAAAGAAGCTGAAGATGCTCAGGCGGCATCTGATGACCGCCTATGGCATGACGCCGGAAGCGTATCGCGCCAAGTGGGGCCTGAAACCCGACTATCCGATGGTGGCTCCGACTTATGCGGCGAAGCGCCAGGAACTCGCCAAGAAGATCGGTCTCGGCCGCAAGCCGCGCACCCCGGCGCCCGCCCCGGAACCGGTCAAGACGCGAACCAGGAAGAAGGCAGTCGCCTGACTACTGATTGCTGCTCGGATCGGCGGCGGCTGCGACCGCGGCCGAGCGGCCTCTTCACCAATCGGGCACGCCGGTGTTGCGTCACTCGACCGGCATGGCCGATCTTCCTCGGGGGGATGGAGGGGTGAGGCATGCTGGGGCAATTCTGGACGGGCGTCCGCGTCTACGTGGAGTTCCTGAGGCAGTACCGGTCAGCCGTGGTGACGGCGGAAGCGCTCGTCTGGCATCATGGCTACAAGGGTCTGGACGCGGCTCTGTCGGTTGCTGAATCGCCAGCCGGCGACCTCCGCGCGAAAGTCCGTGCCGAGCTCGTCGCGCGACTGGCGGCCGATCGGTACTTGGCGTTCAAGCACGCGGACATCATCCGGCGCGCCGAGCTTCTCGAGTGCTGGAGCCGCCGGAGGGGACAGATGATCCGAGCATGACGGTCCTCGGCCGGCGCGGAACCGCGATCGGGCTCGGTGCCGACTGGACAGCGGGGAAACTCCTCAAAAAAAAGCCCCGCTGAGGACGGGGCAGGGTTCCTCCACCACGAGGAAAGGTCGCCCCGAACCGGCGAGTGAGTTGGTTCGCACCGGACCTCGGCCGATCGAGGCGCATAGGGCACTAACGCCGCGAGTGTCTTCGGTGAGGGGCGCGTTGCCGCCCCGGACTCAGGGGCTCTGGCCGGATCGCGATCGCCCGCTGGGATCGATCCACCAGCCTTCGTCGGTGCGCTCGATGCTGGCGATCGCGCCATGCTGCGCAATGAACCTGCGATCGGCCTCCGCCTTGCGCCTGGCGTGGAAGCCGGAAGCCTTGTGGCCGGAGGGCCGGCGGCACATCGTGCCGGCCCTCCGGCCACAGTCGGGGCAGGGGACGGCGAGAACCGGATGCCTGTAGGCGGTGAAGTCGATCATCGCGGCACGTCCTTGGCTCGACAGGCCGGGCCGCGTGCGGCCCGGCCGTCCGTAGGGCAGGGGGATCGGCCGGCAGGTTCCCCGCCGGCCGGGTGCATCGTCAGAGCATTTCCGGGGGCAGCCACGCCGCCACGCGGGCGCGCTGCTCGGCCGGCATTTCCGTCTCGGGCTGGAACAGGGTTTCGAGTCGCGCGCACTTCTCGCCCTTCCTGGCCTTGGCGAAGGCGCGGGCCTCGGCGCTGTCGGCCTCGATGCTGCGCAGCTCGCACCAGAGGGCGTCGAGGTAGGCGCCCGGCGCCCGCTTGAAGAAGTTCTCGGCGGTCGGGGTCCAGACGTCGCGCGGGTTGACCTTCGCGGCCTTGTCGAACACTGCCCCGAGGGCATCGCCATAGTCGGCAAGGTGCAGGAGCCGCGCCAGCTCCAGCGTCAGCACGTCGCGGACATACTCGGCGCCGCGCTTGCGGAAGGCCCGGAAGGCTCGGGCAAGATCGCTGGCGCTGCTACGCCCCACCTCGGTGTCTAGCAGCCGCGGATCGGGCGCATAGCCGGTCTCGGTGGTCGGCGTGACGTTGACGGGGTAGCGGTGCAGGGAGAACCCGTGCCCGACGCTCGACTGCAGCTGGAAGGCGAGCAGGTCGAGCAGGAGGTCGGGCTGCTGCAGGGCGGCGTGCTGGCGCGCCCCGCGCCGGACGGCGCGCAGATCCTGCTTCAACGCCTCGGAGAGCCTCGGACCGGTTTCCGGGGACGCATCTGCCACGTCGTCAGCCTCGACGACAAGCGCCTGATCGATGATGCCGGCCTCGGCCGCTTCCGGCTGGTCGACCGGCAGCACCATCGCGTGCGTGGCGCGGAGCTCGCCGGCGTAGGTGACGTAGAGGACCACGCCGGCGTGCTGCCGCTGCTCTGGGGTGTAGTCGCCGTCGCGGATCGCGGTGAGCCGCGCCAGTTCCACGGCCTCGTCCGGCTCGAGGCCTCCCGCCTCGGCGCGCGCAGCCAGTTCGTCGTGCCGGGCCGCTTCGGCATCGCTCAGCGCCCCCTCGGCCGGGTAGAGGACCACGGCGTCGAGGTCGTTGGCGATCGACCATGGGTGGCTGTCGTCGCTGGTCTGCACCCATTTCCAGCCGTCGCGCGCGCGGGTCTCTTCGGCCATCGCGGCGAGCCGCGCCGCAAAGCAGGCGTCGAGGATCGTCACGTCGTCGAGGTAGACCTCTCCGCCGAAGAGGTCGGTGGAGATCCGGCCGCCTGCTTCCCGGTAGGCCGGGACACCGACGAAGCGGGCGCGGCGATCGGTGTCGCGCACGGCCTCGGCCTTCAACAACCGCTTGATGCTGTCCTCGGAGTAGCTACCTGGGTGCCCGCTGATCCGCGCGAGGACCTCGTCTACCCGGGCTAGGTCGTTGCACACAACGAAGGCCCCCGCCTCGGAAAGCCCGATCCTGTCGGCGCGGAGCGCGGCCAGCACCGGCTCGGGAAGCCCGACCAGCCGGAGCCGCCGCTTCACGTGGGCCTTGGTGACGCCGAAGGCGATGGCGATCGCCGCCTCGCTCACGCCCTTGTCGCGGAGCATCGCATACTCGCGGATCTCGTCGGCGGGGTGCAGGGCAGACCGCTGGCTGTTCTCGGCGGCGGCCCAGACTGCGGCGGTCGCCTCGTCCTCGGCCAGCTTGACCGGCACCAGCGCGAACCGATCGTCGTCCTGCAGCTGCGCGAGAGCGCGGAGCCGCCGGCCGCCGGCGATGACGCCGACCTTGCCGGCCTCGTCGCGGAGGCCTGCGAGGTTCTGGATCAAGCCCAGCTCGCGGATATTGGTGGCGAGCGCTTCGATCTCGGCTTGCGGCGGATCAAGGCGCGGGTTCAGGGGGTGAATGTAGAGGTCCGCGAACGACACCTGTTCGACAACCGTCATGGTCCGTCTCCTTCGTGGTGGAGCGGCGCGGGGATCATTGTGCCCTCGGTCCGCTGTTGGGCGGAGCCGTCCCGGTCTGCCGACCGGAAATGCACCCGCATTTCCGGGGAAGGCAGAGCGGGGAGGGCGACTGCCCGACCCGCGGCCGGGCGGGCGGGGGTCAACCGGGCGGAGGCGCCCTGGCGCGGCCCGCAGCCGAAGGCGAGGACACGGGGGGCGGCGGAGCCGGCGGCCTCGGGCCGCCGCTTGCCGGTTGACGCGCGGTTGCCCGGATGCAGGGCGGACTTCACTCATGGCAAAGTCGTCAGGGCGGGGGTGAGCGGGCGAAGCCCGTCGATCCCCCGGCCTGGCCGCAGCTTGTCGCGATCGCCGACGGCGATCTCAGTGCCTTCGTGCCCGAGCGGTCGGCCAAGTGCTGGCGCCGGAAGCCGGGGGGCCGTCTGCCCCCCGGCACCCCCCGAGGATTTTCGAACGACGAAAATGGGGCAGGGGAGGGAGATGCCCCTCCGACCGTACTCAGCATCGGTCGAGCGGCCGCCGCAGCGTCAGCCGACGAAAGCCGCGAATTCTGTGCCGGTGCTCTGCTGCAACGCTTCGGTATCGTTGCGGTCCTCCGCTTCCATCCGTTCGTCGCATCAAGCGACGCATCCGCATGTACGAGGGTGCACCAATGAGCGGGCTGCAGGCCAGTCGATCCCCCGTCCTGTCAGGGTTCTCTGGGAGTTATCCCCAGATACGTAGGAAATTCAGCTAGTTATGTAGTTAATGTATAGTTAGAGGAGTTACGGTCTGCTTACTATCCGGATAACGCCTTGGATTTGTTCCCATATGCGGGTTACAGCTCGTGCCTTGGGTTCCCAGAGGGGCGATTCTTGGTTCCTAGAGGGGCGATTCTCGCGTTCCCAGAGGGGCGATTCTTGGTTCCCAGAGGGGCGAACCGCGCACCCACATCGGTAAGACAGAGGTGCCGGTTCCCAGAGGGGCGAATCGGGGGTTCCCAGAGGGGCGAACCCTTCATTCAAGCGCCGGTTCCTAGAAGGGCGAATTGTAGTTCCCAAAGGGGCGAATTGGAGATAGAGGGTTGGGCATGGGGACGCTCCTACCAAACCGTCATCCGAACCGGGATTTCTTCATCCTGGACGTTGCTGACGCCGCACCAAAGGACGATCTGGCGTCAATGGAGCACCCCGTGTTCTCGCTTTCGATAAAGCCTGATATGCGGGAGCTTGAGTATGAGCATAATGGTCGACGATTGAGAGTGGTCCCAAGTGGTAAGGGACTAGCCACTATAATGGATAAGGATATTCTCTTATATTGCATTAGTAAGATGGTTCATGTCAAGAACGCCGGCGAGGCGATTACGCCTTGGGTTGAGATGAGCGCCCACGAGGTTATGGTTGCAACGAATTGGCGTACGAATGATGCGAGCTATCTTCGATTTGAAGAGGCTTTGATTCGCCTTAAGGGAACTGTCCTTCTTACGGATATTGCAACAGATAGTCACACGCAAACCCGTGGATTTGGTTTAATCGACGAGTTTGAAGTAAATCGTAAGAATTCTAGGGGCGAGCTATCGCCATTTGGGCGGTTGACACAGATCCGTGTCAAGGTATCGGACTGGACGTATCGTGCGGTACAGGGGATGGAGGTACTTACCATCAATCCTCTGTACTTCCGTCTAAGGAGGCCTTTAGAGCGCCGCATATACGAGCTAGCCAGAAAGCATGTAGGCGATCAGAACCATCCGTTCGTGATTAATATATCGGTTCTTCAAAAGAAAGTAGGTAGTAATTCACCGGAAAAAAAGTTCAGGTTCTTTTTGAAGCAGATTGCTGCTGACGGGCATATTCCCGACTACGATATATCAGTGGAAGGTGCCAAGGCAATTTTTACACGTAGAATGGCCGCGGTTCGCCGGCTTCCTGTTCCGCGACGAGTAAAGCAAGGTGAACTCGATCTGGTCGAAACGACGCTTCAAGTTTCGTCGGATGCATTCGACAAAGCCCGTAGGCTGGCGCCTGGCTACGATGTGCACGCGCTCTATCACGAATGGCGGGACTTCGCAGGAAGGCAGGAAGAACGGCCCCGCAATGCGACAGCGGCATTTCTTGGCTTCTGCAAACGGCGACATGCCGAGAAACCGCTTGGATGATAAAAACTGGACGAGGAGGGCTCCTTTTGTGGAGCCGGCGTGCTGAAGCCGCTGAGAGGGTTCACGGCAGCCATCCTCACGGCCTTGCTGCTCCTAGATCGCCAAGTCCCCCGCGCTCCGGAGATCGCTCGAGCTCGTCGTGAGGGGGCGGAGAGCAGACATTCACCGCGCTGCGGCAGCGACTGACTTACGATCCCCGAAGCGGTCCTTCGTGCTCTGCTCAGGGGGCCGACTGCATTATGGGCAACGCCGAGATTCCGCTCAACAAGCCACTTATCGACTTTCCGTCCATTGAGCCTTCTCGAATGCGTGGTACTTGGTGATGGGGCACGTTGTTCTGCGACGAATGCGGGTTCGATCCGCAACCCGAGCTGAGCGGCATCGCCGCCCGCTCGCGTTTAGACGTGCACCATAAGCATCCGCTCGCCGAAGAAGGGGTCCGCCCGCACGACGCTCAAGGATTTCGCGCTGCTCTGCCCCACCTGCCATCGGCTCGCACATCTACTGCTGAAGGCGGCAAAACCCGCGGATCCGGGTCGCCTGATGGAGAAACCGTAACTGACGGCAGCGTTATAGCGAACAAACGGCGAGCGGATCGCCCCTGAGCTTGCAGAGGCGATCGCCGAGCTCTCGGCCGAGACGGGAAGCTGACCTAAGCAGGCGCGGCGTCGCCCAACAGAACGCCGCGTGACAGACAACCGTGACAGGAGTTCACCTAATCCGCACCCCGACCAAAGCGTAAACATTTGAAAATAAACGACTAATCTATCGCTCTTATCAGAGTTGAAAACGGGCGAGTGACCTAGTAGTGCTATTATAAATAGCGGAGTGTGACAGCGAGGGTGCGACCATGAACAGCGTAGAATCGATGCTGCTTGCGGAAGGACCCGCCCTCTCGTCGGAGATCGCCCGTAAACTCGTCGCGCAAGGATGCTCGGCCGAGGTCGCACGGCAACGGATCAGCCGCGCCGGCCCTAACGTGCACCGGTTGAAAGGTCTCGTCTTCCCGCGCAACGCTCGTTTCCTTTACCACGCCAAGCATGAGGGCACCGAGCAGTATTGGATTGCTCTGGCCCGCGATATCCGCGAGGCCAGCCCAGCATATGGGCCCGCGCTCGCAGCGCTTCAGGCGCGCGACGGCGTCGTGCCGCTGGACCAGTTCGCGATCATCAGCGGTTCACCGATCCGCCAGCGGGGCCAGATCTCCAGCGAGACCGTGCTGCAACGCCTCGAAGCTGTTCGCCTCGTCGAGCGAGGCGAGCTACAGGGCGTCGGGCCCGTCGTCGCCCTTCGTGCTGATGGGCGGCTCGGCCGTCCGAACTTCCAGCGGTTGCGCGCCAGGCTTGTAGTCGAAGAGATGCTACTCTTGGCTTTGCGCGACTGGGCCCGCCGCTTGGGCGTCGCAAGCTATGACAGAATCGAAATCCGGGGAGAGAACGATCGTCTGCCGACGTTCGGTACGTTCAACTGGGACCTCTGCGGCCCGTCGTACATGGTCCCGATCGTCCGCCGCCAGAAGGATGCGCCGCCAAAGCCCGGCTTCCTGGTGGGCGACGTCATTGTCGGCGCGGCTGCCGACGAACATGCTGTCGCGGCCTTCATCCGAAAATTCAACCTGTCGTCCTACTTGAAGAATCTCCCGCCGTTCATGCCTGTGCTGATGGCCGACGGTTACACGCAGGCGGCGTTCAACCTCGGACGGTCGCATGGCATCATGCTGGCGACGCCAAAAAACCTGTTCGGTCGCGATGTCGCCGTCGGGCTCGCCACCCTGCTCGAAACCCTGAGCAAGGCGGCCGCGGTTGCGGTCGCCAAGCCAGAGGTGATTGGCGAGCTGTTCGACAAACTGAGCAGCATCGAGGGGGCGGATAGGAACCTGCGCGGCTCTCTCTTCGAACTTGTCGTCGGGCATGTCGTGCAAGCCCGCTTCGGCGGGTCGATAGATATCAACCACCTTATTCGCCACGACACCTTCAAGGCGGAGCTCGATGTTCGCAGGGTCGTCGCCGGCGAGATCTGGATCTACGAGTGCAAGGGCTACCAGCCCAACCATCTGATCGATGCGCCGGAAGTCGTGGCATGGCTGACGGAAAAGGTACCGGGGATATACGGCGCCACGAAGGCCGAGGACCGCTTCAACACCTCGACAGTGCATTTCGAGTTCTGGACCAGCGGGAGCTTCACCGACGCGGCGATCACGGCCCTCGAGGCTGCTCGCGACAGAACGAAGCGCTACGTCATCGGCTGGAAGGCTGGCAGAGAGGTCCGAGACGAACTGGCGAGGCTGTCATCTTCCGGCATGACGGCAATGTTCGATCAGCACTTTCTCAAGCACCCGATCGCCGTCTTCGACCGCCGCCACGATGGAGCCGGCGCTTTGGCTGGCCTCGACATCGATGCCACCGTTCCGGCCGATCCTATCGAGCCATTCGTACCCGCGCTGCCGAAGCGCCCGTCGCGTCAAGAGAGGCGCGCCCAGGTTCAGGCGGCCATGGCCTACGAGCGCTCTCCCCCAAGCGTATCGGCAGCCGAGTAGCGCACGCCGCTAGAGCGCGAAGAGCTCGACCGCCCCACCCATCCCCATCATCAAGTCCCTTAGGCGCCCCGCCTGCGTCTGCGGCAGCGCGATCGCCAGCAGCCGCTGTGCCCTCGACGCACCCACATAGATTTTGCGGGCTTCCTCGTTGTCGCCCGCAGCGTCACCAGTCAGAAAGTCGATGATGCCTTTCGCGGTGCTCGGCGACATCACCACGCAGATCGCGGGAAACTCCATCCCCTTCACGCTATGGATGGTCCGCGCTGGGTGGCCCGTCGCAGGCGCGACTAACAAGGCCTTCTCCAGCTCACCGTTGCGGCGAAGCCGCTGATTGATGGATTGGCCGTCGGGAAGCCGCGGCGCGAGCAGCCGGCGCGCCTCGTCGTGCCATGCCTCGACCGTCGCGAACCGCTCCGGGCTGAAGCGGAGCGCCTGAGCCAAAGTGAGTGCTTCTGGCCGCCACGCGTCGGAGGCGACGTCATGATCGGCGAGATGCTGGTGGTAAGTCTTTCCACCCATACGTTCGCCCAGTTCAAGGATGATCCGGTGAATTGCGACGAGCGCCTCCTTCCGGCCGCCGACTTCGAACGAAAAGTGGAAATCGCTCACCGCCACAGCCAGCCTGTAGCTGAGGTCTCGGACGCCGGAATCCTGAGGATGCCCCAAGGCGTTTGCGCCGGTCCGCCGCGTCGCCGAGACGACGGGGCAATCTCGCGCCGTGAGCCCCATTGCTGCCGTCAGCTCCCGGAATTTCGTCCCGATCGCCGATGGGACGCTCTTGCCCGAATAGGACAGGATCTGAACCGCCGTGGGCTCCTCGCGATGCTCTCCCAAGGCCTCGTCGACTGCAGCGCGCATATTGGGCGCGCGTAGGGCTACAACGCCCTTCGTGATTTGCCCGCTGGACCGGAAGTTTCCGTTCATGGGCAGGCGCTCGGCCTCGCTGAATGTTTCGGCGAACTGGGCAAGCTCCCGCGTCACGCCACCCCGAAATCCATAGATCGCCTGGTTCGGGTCGCAGATAACCTTGACCGGCACGCCGGCCGCCCGGAACCAGGTAATGATCTCCAGGTCGATCGGATCGCAGTCCTGTGCCTCATCGACGATGAGCTCCTGGAAGCGCGCCGCAAACGCCGGCCCGAGAACCGCGCCGCACGCCGGATCGCGCAGCCGGGCTAGCGCTACAGAACGCGCATCGGCGAAATCTAGTTCGCCGCGCTCCAGGAAACGCGCGCGTGTGTTTCGCGCCACCGTCTCGTGCGCTTTGATCTTCCCGCGAAAACCGTGACGTTGGATCATGGCGGGGATAGCGTTTCCTGTCACGCGATCGAAGCACTGCAGCGGCAAGGCCCGTGCGGCAGGAAACGGCTGTATGTTGTGATCGTCCTTGTCCGGGATGAGTCTGGGCCTAGCAGCGCAGCCATCGACGCCGAACGGCGCGATGAGGAACTGCCAGAGGAACGCGTCGAACGTCCCGATGAAGTGCGGGAACGCCGGGCTCTCGACTAGACCCTCTCGGCGCAGCCGATCCTCCAGTTCGGAGACGGCGGCAATGGTGAAGGACAGAAAGGCTATGCCGCGACCCGGCGGCATGCCGCCAAGAAGCTTCCGCGCTCTCGCGACTATGACGCGGGTCTTCCCAGCGCCCGGGCAGGCCGCGATAAACGCCGAGCCTGCATGCTCGATCACCCGCTGCTGCTCATCGGTTGGCACGAACGGCTTGGCGATCACTTCACCAGGGCCTCGATCGCCATCTTCAGATAGGCCGGCACCGTGAAGGCAGTGCCCTTGTTGATCTCCTCGGCGACTAGTTGGGCGAAATCGCCTTTGCGGGTCGTCTCGAAGAGCTTCTGGATTGCCATCGCCTGTGCAGCCCCAGCCTCCGCGATCGCGGTGTCCCACTTATCACCGGAACGGGGGTGAAGCTTGAAAAAGACATCCCTGAGGACAGCGGTGTTGCCGGCGCGGACCAGCTCAGTTTCGAGCGAATAGTCATTTATGACGACCTCGAGGAGGTCACCAGCGCCAAGCCCCGCGACGAGCGCCTCCAGATCGCGTTTGCGCCCGGCGCCGGGTATCATCGCCCCCTCGGCCACTTCGGCACCGTCGCCATCCGTCAAAACGACGAGCCGGTCCGCAATCCGGACCTCGTTGAAGGGCGAAAGCAAAAGCTTGGCGTAAGGTTGAAAATCGACCCCGTCGATCGGCACGAAGACCGCCGAACGGAACAGGCGAAGTTTGTCGGCGTTATCCTTCAGCACGATTTTCTTCGCCATGACGGGAAGCAGAAGTGCTTCGGCGATACCTTCCACGAGGAGCACGCGGCCCCCGAAAAGGAAGGCCGATTTGGTCACGTCCAGATACCGATCGACCTTGCGTCGCTCAACAGGATCAAGCGCCAGCGACGCGAGCGGGATGCAGCGCGTTACGCGCCTCGGGCTGCCCACCAGCCCGGCAGGGTTCGGCTCGATCTCCGGCATGATCTCAGCAGGGACGCCGGCGAGCGGCTGCGGCCCGTCTTCTACCACATTCGACGAACCTGCCGCCGGCGCGGGGAGGAAGGATCGAAAAAAGACAAGCTTCTTGCTTTCCACCCACGCCGACAGATTCGGCGAGTGGGTCGCCACGATCACCTGCAGCTCTCCCGCGGGCCCCTGGTGGCCCGCGGGCGGTATGCGCGATTTCTCGGCCTGCTCGTCAAGGAAGCTCAGCACAGCAGCCTGAAGCTGGGGGTGCAGGTGCGCTTCCGGCTCTTCGACGAGGAAAAGCGTAAGATCAGCGTCGTTGACCTTTTCGAGCTCCACCGCGATCGTCGCCATGTAGAGAAGGTTCGCGTAGCCGTGTCCCGAGTAGCGAAGGTCTTCGGGCTCGATGCCGTGATCGGCGAGCTTGAAGCGCAAGTCACGCGCGATATCGATCAGCTTCTCGTCGCTTGCAAAACCCAGCGATGCCGCCTGGCGACGGACACCGGCCGTCAAGGCTCCGAGCCCGATTTCGACGGCTCCTCCGATCTTGCCGAGAATCTCCACCTCGGCTCCCCGCCGCAGGGCCCTGGCGAGCGCCTCCGGATCACCGCCTTCGAGGAAGTGGTGCAGCAGGGCGTAGATCCGGGTCGGGTTGCCAGAGGCGAGCGCACGCTTCGCATCGCGCAGCGGCGGCAGATAGACATGACGGACCATCTCGTGGCACCCGGGCTCGGGGTTGCCCCGCTGATGTCCCGCCCACAGCGCCGGCCGGATTGGAAATCGCCCGGTCGTCTCGTCATACTTCAGACCGAAGACACATCCGCTGATCTTCGCATCGGTTGCGGCCGATATCATCCGACCTTGCTGGCCCGGACTCAGCTCCGCGAAGGTGGCGCTCAGTTCGAATTTTCGCTCCGCGCTCCCGAACCGTATATCGGTCGTCTCGCAATAGAGCTCCCGCCGCCCGCCGAGCGGCGCTGTCAGGAGACGAATGGCGTCGATTGCATTGCTCTTGCCGCCGTTATTCTCTCCGACAAGAAGTGTGAGATCCTTGCACAGCGGAATTTCCGCCTGCTCAAAAGAGCGGAAATTTTTCAGCGTCAGCTTGTCAAGATACATCTCCAAGAGTCCAAATGATGTGGATCTAAGTCCAAAAGGCAATTAATTGATCTTGCGGATGCAGTCAATTATGCGGGCGTCTCTTCAAAACACAGAACAGGCCGCGACAATGCGGCGCGGGGGCTCTACGCCCTGCGTCTTCCCCTCGCTCCCGGGCGGCAGATGGAACGCTTCGGTCTCCGCCGTCACAGAGCCATGTCCGCGGATGACAGTGCTGCCACCGGACAGGACCGGCCTGGAGATGGGTTAGCGGGCTTGCGAGATTCGCGCGGACGCGACGTGACGTTTCGTCGGCCGTTTTGGCCGGAACTCAAGGTGGAGTTCCGTCCCGGTCGCGTGGGCGTACTTGCGAAGGGTCGCGATGCTCGGGGACGCGGCACCCGTCTCAAGGCGAGCGATCGCGGATTGAGTCGTGCCCACGCGCTTAGCAACCTGCGCCTGCGTGAGTTTAGCCTTGCTCCTGGCACGGATCATCTGCTCGACGACTGCGAGGTCGCGATCGGCCTTCTGGTACTCCTCGACGAACGCGGGATCCGCGTCGGCGAGCCGCTTCTTGAGATCAGCCAGCTTGCTCATCGAGCCACTCCTTCATTCTCGCCTCAGCGATCTCGATCGCTCCCGACGGAGTCTTCTGCGACTTCTTTACAAATGCATGCAGGACAACCACTCGCCTTCCCGTGTACGAGAAGTAGAGCCCTCTCGCGATGCCCTCCTTCGCCTTCGCCCGGAGCTCCCAGATCTTTCCCTTCACGGGCGCGACGTGCGGTTCGCGCATTTTGTCGAGACCGACGTTCTCGATCATCTCCATCAAACGAACCAGCTTCGCCTGCAATCCGACAGGGAGGTCTGCGATCTCATCGTCCGCCGCGTCGTGCGTTTCGACAATCCACTGCATGACGGTATATAGCCGATCCGCTATGTTGAGTCATGGTGTGAATCGCAGGAAGGTGCATTCCGGTCAACGACCGGTGAACGAGGCGATTTGGAGTGCTGGCGAGGCGGTATTCTCAGAGGGGATACGTGACTTCAGCGTAAGCGCTCCGCCGATCCCCTACGCTGCGAGGCTTGACGTCTTCTGGAAGCGCCAGGGCATGAGCTCTTCGATCCGGCTCTGGGGGTGACCGTCGAGGATCGCCCGCAGGGTGTCGGCGATGTAGTCGACGGGATTGACGTCGTTGAGCTTGCAGGTTGCGACGATGGAGGTCAGCAGCGCCCAGTTCCCGGCGCCGACCTCGTGGCCCGCGAACAGCGCGTTTTTCCTGGTGAGGGCCACTGGCCTGATGGCGTTTTCGACCGGGTTGGTATCCATCTCGAGGCGGCCGTCCTCAAGGTATCTGATGAGGCCGGGCCAGTGGGCGAGGCCGTAGCGGATGTCGGCGGCCAGGGTAGAGCCCGAGGAGATCATCGACAGCTGCTTCTCGAACCAGGTCTTCATCGCCGCGACGATGGGCGCCGACTGCGCCTGCCGGGCGGCGAGCCGCGCCGCCGGCGGCATACCGCGGACGCGCGCCTCGATGGCGTAGAGCGTGGCGATCTGCCGGACGGCGGCCTCGGCGATCGGGGATTTGGTGTTGCGCATCTGCTTGACGAAGCGCCGCCGCAGGTGGCTCCAGCAGTGCACCAGCGTCCAGGGGCCCTCCGGCCGCTCGACCCCGGTCAGGCGTTCGTAGCCGTCATAGCCGTCGCATTGCAGGAACCGACCGCGGAAGCCCTGCAGGAAGCGCTCGGCATGGGCACCGCCGCGCCCGGGGGCATATCGGAACAGCACCACCGGCGGGTTTGGTCCGCCGTGGCCGCGGTCGTCGGAGGCGATCGCCCAGAAGAAGCCCTTCTTCGTCTGCCCGCGCCCGGGGTCGAGGACCGGCGCGGTGGTCTCGTCCATGAAGAGGCGATCCGCCCCGGCGAGATGCCGGCGCATGTGGCCGGCGATCGGCTGCAGATGGAAGCAGGCCCGGCCGGCCCAGTTGCCCAAGGTCGCCCGGTCGAGCTCGATGCCCCGGCGGGCGTAGATCCCGGCCTGGCGGTAGAACGGCAGGTGGTCGCCGAACTTCGCGACGATGACCTCGGCGATCAGTGTCTCGGTCGGCAGCCCGCCCGGCACCACATGCTCGGGCGCGTGCGCCTGCGCCACCGCCCCCGAGCAGCGGCGGCAGGCGTACCTCGGGCGGCGCGTCACCAGCACCCGCAGCTGTGCCGGCACCACGTCGAGCCGCTCGGAGACGTCCTCGCCGATCTTCGTCATCTCGCCGCAGCCGCAGGGGCAGAGCCTGCTCGCGGGCTCGATGATCCGCTCCAACCGCGGCAGGTGCGCGGGCAGCCGGCCGCGGTTGCGCCGCGGGGCCGGCGCCGCGGCGGGCGACTTGCCCTCGATGATCGCCGCCTTCTCCTGGGCTGCGTCGAGCACGCCCTGGGCGAGCTCGACATCCTCGAGTGCGAGGCTGAACTGGTCGGGGCTCAGCTTCTCGGACTTCGCGCCGAACTTCTCGCGCCGCAGGTCGGCGAGGATCGCCTCCAGCCGGCGCCGCGCCTCCTCCGAGTCCGCCAGCGCCGCCTGCGTCTGCGCCAGCAGCGCCTTCAGGCGCGCGTTCTCGTCAGCAAGGGCGGCTCCGCTCATGGACCCATGGAATCAGAGAGATTCCACCCCCGCCAGCCCAAACCGAACCCGCTATCGCCGTTTCGCCGTCATCCGGCGATCTGCGGGCGCCGTGCCCGCTCCGGGCGCACCAGCCGCCAGTCGAGCCCCTCGAAGAGCGCCGCGAACTGCGCGGCCGACAGTCGCATCACCCCGTCCTGCACCTGCGGCCACACGAACTTGCCGCCCTCCAGCCGCTTGTGCACCAGCACCATGCCGGTGCGGTCCCAGACCAGAAGCTTGATCCGGTCCGCTCGCTTCGAACGGAACACGAAGGCCGCGCCGCTGAAGGGATCAAGCCCGAACATCTCCTGCACCACCGCCGCCAGACCGTCGTGGCCCTTGCGGAAATCGACCGGCCGGGTCGCCACATAGACCCGCAGCGGTCCAACCGGCGCGATCACCGCGCCGCCCGCGCCGCCCGGATCACCCGCGCGAGATGCGCCTCCCCGGCATCGGGCGCCGCCCGGATCAACACGTCGCCCACCACCACCTCGATGCCGGACCCGTCCGCCCCCGACGCCGGCTGCGCCTCCGCGACCACCACCGCCGCGAAGGCGACCGAAGGCGACGTCGCCGCCGACAGCACCAGCCGGCCATCCCGCGCCCGCCGTCGCCAATCGTACACCTGCCACCGCGTCGTCCCGTGTCGCCGGGCCACATCGGCAACCGTCACGCCCGGCATCAGGCTCTCGGCCACGATCCGCGCCTTCTCCGAAGCGCTCCGACGCCGTCGGCCCGTCGGCCCTTCAATCACCTCGAGCCGACCGCCGTAGCCGTTCCTCGAGACGTCCAAATGGACGTCCATTTTGCCGTCTCCCGCCATCCCGACCCTCCGCCAACCGAAGCGGGTCGTCGCACACTCAGATCATGTGCGGGAGAAGGGGAGCGGGTGAGCGCTTACACTTCAGCTTCCGATCGCAGCGTTGGAGGGCGTCTTCGACCATCGGTTGCGGATTCCGCAGCCGGATGAGCCAGGAAATGTGGTCAGGCTTCGCCTCCGCTGAGAGCCGAACCAAGGCAGCTTCAATAGATCTCAATTACGCGAACGGACGGGACGGTAGCTCGAGCCAGGTCGACGACGTGTCGATGATGCGTAAACAGGATTGTCTGGCCGCGCTCCCCCATCGATGCCGCGAGCTCGAGCGACGCCCGTGCGCGGTCGTCGTCGAAGGTCTCGTGGATGTCGTCGGTGACGAATGGCAAGGGACCGTGTTCGGCGATGAACTGGGCGTGGCCGGCGATCCGGAGCGCGAGGTAGAGCTGTCCCTGCGTTCCCGTCGACATCGCACCGACCGCGACGGGCTCCTCGCCGCGGATGCCGACCAGTCGCTCGGTCGTGCCCAGAGGCTGGATGTCGAGCCGCGACCAGCTTCCGCCGGTGATCCGGGCGAAGGCGTGCTCCGTCGCCTCGATCATCGCGCCCCGGTGAGCCTGCCGGAAGCGCCGGAGAGCGCTGCGGGCGGCGAGGAGCCCGAACTGCCGGGCCAGGGCCTCGCGGCCGCTCTGGCGAAGCGCCTCCACCAGCGCGGCGCGTTCCTGGTCGGGCGCGACGCCGCCCTCCCCGGCCAGCGCGGCCGCGAGGGTGTGCCGCGCCTGGGAGCGGCCCTCCAGAGCTTCGTCGCGCCGGCGGACGGCTTCCTCCACCTGCTCCCGGAGCGTGTCGGTGCGGACCGGATCACGCTCTGCTTCTTCTGCGGCCAAGGCGTCGGGATCGAAGTCGCCCGCCGCGGCCTCGTAGGCCGCCCTCGCCTCGCCGACACTCCGCCGCAGATCGTCGCGTCTCGACAGGCGACTGACGGTCTCGACGGGGTCCGCGCCCGCGCCGCAACCTTGCCCGGCCAGAGCGCGGTCGATCTCGGCCTGTCCGGCGGCGCGGTCGATGCCGGCATCGCGGATGGCGTCCTCGGCCCGGGCGCGACGCTCCTTCTCGCCTTGGACGGCGCGGGCAGCGTCGGCCGCCTTCCCGGCCCTTTGCCGCGCCGCCGAAAGGAGCTCAGTCGGAGGTCCTCCCGCGGACAGGCCGAGCAGATCGAAGAGGGGCGCCGTCAGCGGCTCGTAGGCCGCGATCGCCTCCTCCATCGTGTCGATCCGGCGCTCGAGCTGCAGGCGCCGCTCGTCGAGCTCGAAGAGCGTCTCGAGATCCGGCAGGCACTCCAGCACGCGGCCGGCGTCGAAGCCGGCGCACCAGAGACCGGCGAGCCGGGCCGCCAGCGCCGCCTCGTGCGCCGCGAGCTCGTCCGCCGCGATCCCCTCCGACGTCTTCAGGTCGTCGATGGTCCGACGCCCCTGTTGCCAGGCGTCGGCTGCCGCCTCCCGGCGCCTGAGCGCGTCGAGTGCCCGCTCTGCCGCAGACGGGAGGCGCTCGTCCGGCACGAGCGCGCCGTCCTCCTCCAGGGCCTCGCGCAGATCGCGGAGCAGCGATGCCCGTGCCTGCCCGGTCGCCTCCGCCGACCCGCGGGCGGCGTCCGCCTGGCGTGCCGCCCGCAGCGCCTCGGCCAACCGGTCGCGTCGCTGGCGCAGCGCCTTGGCGGGGGTGGAGCGTGGCAGACCGAGCCGGGCCGCCATCCCCTCCTCTTCGGCCGTGGCCGCCCGCAGCGCGGCGTCAGCTTCGGCAAGGTGCGCGAGCTTCTGGTCGTGCTCCGCCGTCCGGGTCTCGGCTTCCTCGGCGTAACGGGTCAACTGCAGTCGGGCCTCGGCCGTCGCAGCATGGCGCATGTGGGCTGCGTCGTCATCCTGCATGGCCTTCGCGAAGGCGTCCGCGGTTCCGACATCGAGGCGGGAGCGATGCGCGGTCCAGGCCGCGTCGCGGCGGGAGCGGCTTTCCAAGATCTGCCGGTCGAGCGTAACGTCGGGGCGCTCGGCCAGAGCGTCACGCGCCCGGAGCGCGGCGTCACGGGCCCGCGCCGTCTCCCGCTCGCGGTCGGCCCGCGCGGCGCGTTCGCTCTCGGCCCGCTGCAGGGCCTCGACCACCGCCTCGATCTCCGCGATCTCGGGAAGACCCGCCTCCGCCGTCGCGCGCCAGTCTGGTGGAAGGCCGGCCGTCAGGTCGGAGACCGTCGCCTCCGCGTCCCGCCGGGCGCGAAGGGCATCGTCGTGCGCATCGGGATGGCGACGCCAAGCCTGTACGGCATCCTCGAGCCGGTCGAGGCCCCCGGGCGGGTTCACCGCCTCGCCCTGACGCGCCTCGGCCGTCTGCCGGGCCCTGCTTTCCCCTTCGAGTTTGGCGCGCGCGGTCCGGACCGCGTCGGCCGCTCGGCGCAGGTCGCCGAGGAGCGCCTTCGACAGGACGATTCTCGCCGAAACCGTGCCGGATCCCGCGAGGCCCGCGACGAGCTCCGCCATTTCCGCAAGGACGTCGTCGCGCTCGCGCCGGCGCTTGGGAAGGTCGGCGAGGGCCGTCTGCGCGCGCGGAAGCAGCGGCTCGCCGTCGCCGAATACGGCGTTGTCGAGCGCCTCGAGATGCATCGCCACCCGCTGGCCGACGGGGTCGAGGTCGAGCGTCGCCAGGCGAGCCGCGGCGGCCTCGGCGTTGGCCTGCTCCGCGGCGAGTTTCGCGTCGGCTCCGCCCCGCTTCTCGGCGGCGGCCGCGACGCGGGCCACGGCGCCCGCCGGCAGGTCGGGACCCTCGGGACAGGCGTCGAGCTCTGACTGCAAGGCCTCGATCTTGCGCGCGATCTCCCGTCGGCGCTCGGCCGCCTCCCGCAGCTTCAGCGCGCGCCGGGCGGCGGCGAGGTCCTCGTCGGCCTCCGCGAATGCGACGTCTGCATCGTCGCGTTCCCTCGACATCCTGTCGTAGGACCGCGGATCGAGACGGACCTTGCGAATCTCGGCCTCCAATTCCTTCAGCCGGTTCCTCCCCTCGTTTGTCATGGTCTTGCGACCGCCCTTCTTGTGGAAGGACGCCACCTCGCCCTCGATCGCGGTGAGAGCGTTCGAGAGTCCGGCGAGGCCGGAGGCGCCGGCGTGCAGCAACTGCCCGAGATCCCCTTGCGCCTGGGCAATCTCCTTGCCGCCTTCCCGCAGGATGTGGTCGTTCAGCGAAAAGCGGGTCCGGTAGGCTTCCCGGTCCAGCCCGTGGAGCCACCCGGCCATCCGCTGCTCCGCGACGAGGTGGCCGTTGGCGTCGGTGAGGGATCCCGCGGCGGCCGTCGACCGCCGCAGGCTCTGCGGCCCGTCCGGCGTCTCGAGCTCGGCGCCGACCAACAGGTCTCGCCGCTCGAAGCGGAAGGCGTAGGGCGAGGCGCCCTGAAAGCCGAACAGGAAGTCGAGCCAGGCCATGAAGGCCGTGCTCTTTCCCGCTTCGTTGGGACCGTAGACGACCGCGACGTCCGGCCGGTCCTCCTTTGCCGGACCGAAGTCGAGGGCATAGTCCTGGAAGCGACCGTAGCGGATCAGCTCAAGGCGGTTCAGCCTCACGACGGCTCGCCCTCCATCGTCAGGCGCGCGACGATTGCGTCGAGACCCTCGGCAATCATCGCGTCGAGCTCCGCGGGATCGAAAGCCTCGGCCGCTTCGCTCGGCATTGCCGCGCGCCAGTCCTCGAGGATCGCGAGCGCCTCGTCGCGGAAGCCCGCCGTCTCGGCGTCGTGCTTCATCAGCGCCGCGAGCTCGGCGACGACGCCCGGGGCGACGCGCTCCGGGGAGGACACGAGGCGCACCGCCTCGATGTGGACCCCGTCGACCTCCTCGCAGGCGGCTTCCGCCAGCTGCTGCGCCAGCGCCGCCTTCGCGGCTAGGGAGCCGGCCCCGCGGATCCGCAGGCGTGCGGCGACCTCGTGGTCGGGCCGCGCCGCAGCCATGAGTGCCCGGCCAATCAGCTCCTGGCGCTCGCCGAGGCTCGCCGCCCGCGCGAGGTCGACGTCGATCGTCTGGAATGCCACGGCTGCGAGGGCGATCTCGCGGGCCCGAACGCCGTTGCCGTCGATCTCGACGAGAGTCGCCGATCCGCGACCGGTCTCCCCCGCATGCCGGCCCTGCAGGATGCCTGGCATGACCGCGAGGGCCGTCTCGGAGCGCCGCTCGAACCGTTTATGGATGTGGCCGAGCGCCCAATAGTCGTAGCCGTGGCCGAGAAGATCGGCCTCCGAGCAGGGCGCATACGGGTCATGGCCGGCGGCGCCCCCGAGCGAGGTGTGCATGAGTCCGACGTTGACGATCCCGGGCTCGGCCGCAGGGTATCGCGGCAGGAGGCTCGCCGTGACGTGCCGGCCTTCGAATCCGAGCCCGTGGATGGCGGCGGCGCCGACGTGGCAGGTCGGCGACGCTGCGTCGAGGATGATCACCCCTTCCTCAAGCGGCCCGTAGCGCGTGTAGTCGAGCAGGGCGTCGTGGTTGCCGCGGATCGCCACGGTGCGGATGCCAGCCTGCGCCAGGCGGCGGAGCTCGGTCGCGAAGGCGATGCGACTCGTCACGTCGCCGACCCCGTTGTCGAAGATGTCGCCGGCCAGAAGCAGGGCAGCCACGTCCTCCTCGATTGCCGTATCGACGAGCCGGGCGAGCGCCTGACGGGAGGCGCCCCGCAGCCTCTGAGCGCGATCGGCATCCCTCAGGGCTTGAGATCGGAGCGGGGAATCGAGATGAAGGTCGGCGGCGTGAAGAAAGTGCATCGTTGGCCCAACCTGACGCCTGCTTGAAAGCCGATCAAGCTACCTCGAGGTTGGGGTACCGGAGGTGCTCCTGATCCAACCGGCTCGACGCTGACGAAGAACGACGGCTTTTGCGATGCTGCAATGCAGTGCCAGGCCTTGGAGGCAACGGCTGGTAAGGGCCGACATTGCATAGCACCGCGAAGAGATGATGGTCGCTCGCGCTTGGGGTAAGCTACGCTGGCTGGAGCAGCGGATGCGCGAGCTCAAACGCGTCTCGCTCATAACGGACCTGTGTCGACGTTAGGATGCCCCGCCAGCGGTAGAACGAGCGTGATTTCCCGATAAGGCACTTCCGGGCGCACCTGGCCGCGCGGCCCCCGGTGCAGGCGGACGAAGCCGTAGTCGGCCATCGTCTTCAGGGTGCGCGACAGATTGGAGGGCTTCCGCCCTGTCCCTTCCGCCAACTCCTGAAGCGACGCCGGGTGCGTCGCCGCGATGAACTCGAGCAGCGCCCGGTTCTTGTTGGAGAGCACCTTGGCGAAGCTCTCCGGCGAAGTGAACCACACCTTCGGCTCGTCCGCGCCGGGACGCAGCGCGCCGCGTGCGATGGCGAGCGAGCGCTCCTTCATTTCCTGCGCGGAGGCGATACCCACTTTCAGTGTGCTCATAGCTCTACTCCCCTTTCTGCGAGCACGGCCTCGACCTCGCGCCAGAAATCCTCCAGCAAGGTTGCCGCGTCGCGGTACTCGTACGGCCGCACCGTCCTCAGCCGGTGATCCTGTGGCCCCTGCGTCTTGCCTCCCGGCCCGGCCGATGTCCGCACAGGGTGCGCATTGTCGAAGCCGACCAGACGCTCGCCGTTAGGGCCGTGCAGCGTCAGCGAGTAGTCCAACCCATGCGGCTTCTCCTCGCTGGGCGGAACGCGGGTCGCCACGAACCGCACCCAATGGCGGGAATGCGGGTCAAGCACCAAGACCTGCCCGTCGAGATCGAGCAGCGTATCCAACGACGGGTCACGCCTCATGGATTATGTTTATCACATAATGATAAGGCTCGGGAAGGGCAATCTCATCAGCTTTGAAAGGGCCATCGACATGCTCGAAAGAGCGCAATGCGACCCCTCTGGCAAAGGAAGGCCGTGATTATCTTTGGGCGGGTGGTCCGTCCAAGTGAATCTTTGCGTCATCGCCAAACCACAGCATCCATCGCGCCATGATCTCGTTGATCTCCTTCCTGGCGCTCTCGTGTTCTCGGCCAAGGCAGTTCAAATAGTCCTGCATTTCCAGCAGATAGGTTTGGTACTCCTCGTTCAGAAAATCGCGAAACTCTGGATCGTCCCGCGGGGGGTGAACCGCCTCCGGTGGCACTGACCGCAAGCAGGCCTCCTGGGCGGCAGCTGAGGACGTCATTCCGAGCGCGAGACCGAGAATAAGAACCCTCTGGATCACGGCGCGCTTTCCACCGGGGGAGCGGGTTGCTGCTCGAGCTCGCTCAGCTCCTCGTCGGTGATGGTCAGGGAGAACCCCGTCTCCGGATTCGAGAGGAAGACCGGCGAGACGTAGGGCGCGCCCTGGGTGCTCGTGGGGATTGTGAGCTGGAAGCGGTAGGCCACGTGCTCGGCCGCGACCGGCGCGCCCAGGAACCAGTGGCCTGGCCGGCCCTCGACGAGCGAGGGCACATACTCCGCGTCGGGATAGCAGGCTGGCGCCACGAAGGCGTAGTCGGTGGTCTCGGAGAATCCCATCGGCGCCGGCTCGGGGCAGACCCAGCCTTCTCGGGACTGACGGGACGGGCGGGCGAACGCGACCTCGGCCGCATCGTAAGCCGAACCGTCGCTCATCATGCAGGTGTCGAACGGCGGTTCCGGGGGCAGGTCGGTGATGCGGTCGATCATGTAGTCGTAGGCGCCGCTGCAGGTTCCGGACGGCTCGTCCGGGAACCCCGCGGCCATGCAGAGGATCACGGCGCAGTCGACGTCGTAGTCCGCGGCGGTCGAGGGCAGGGGAGTGAGAGCCGCGGCTCCTCCGAGCAAGGCAGCGGCAGCTCCGGGGATCAGGATGCGTGGCATTGGCTCCTCGTCGGCTGGTGAACGGGAATTCTGGCTTGGGCGGGGCAGCGGTCGACTCCACCCGCATTTCGACGGCGATGCAGCAGGCCGAAGATGTTTCGGCTGAGGCGAACGGGCTGGGTCTCGCTGCGGGCGGCCATTACCCGCACCCAACCGGCGGGATTGCGGATGGTGCCCTGGCGCTCGATGCTGTCGGCGTCGGCGAGCAGCACCAGGACGGCAGCTCCGGACCGGCCGAGCTCACTCTGGGCCTCAGCCCATATGGCTTCGGACACACCGATCTCGGCGCCACGCTCGTAGGCGGTGGCCACCAGGTTCGCCCAGCTCACCGGACCGCTCTTTTCGAGGCGGACGCGCCAGTCGAACGGTAGCGCCGCCGCCAGCATGTCGAGGGTGACGTGCCGAAGCGCATCGGCTGCGCTGCGGTTGACGTCGTTCGTGGCCCTACAAACAGGATTCTCATCCTTCTCTGTAGTGTAGGGTCGGACGATTTCGTCGGCCCGGTCGGACGAGAAGATCCGACTGCCGACCGGCTCGTCGACATCCGTCAACAGGCTGGCTGCGGCCTCGAGCCGACCAGCCAGAGCGGCTAAGTCGCGAAGGGAGAGCACGCGATGCCGTGCCGGGCAGGCCTCGAGCACGGCAGCAGCGTGGGCCACGGCACCGCCGCTGCCCTTGACTGCGATCGTGGCGCGGAGCTGCCGCTTCAGCTCGGAAACGCGGGCCGCAAGCTGCCGCCGTTCATCGAGCTCCGCTTCTGCCTCGAGTGCGGCGAGGCCGAGCTCGTCGGCGGCCGCCAGCATTGGTGTGAAGTCGATGCCCTGGAGCACGATGATGCGACCTCGACGGCGTTGGATCATGCGACGGCCGCCGCCTGCGGAACGGTCGACCACGAGACCATAGGCCTCGAGGCGCCGGATGTGGCTGCGGATCGTGCGCGGATCGCAGCCGCGCTCGTTGGCGAGGTCTTGTACACGCGCCGGCGAGATCGGCTGCTCAGCGTCGCGGGGGATGTAGCGCAGCAGCGCCTGTCCGGTGACCAGCACTGCGTCCGGCAAACCGTGAGCGGTCGCTGCCAGGCGCAAGACGCGGTGAAGCTCTCTCTGAGCGAGCGGGGATTCACGGGACTGCTCTTCTTCCATTCCTGGCCTCCGTTTGGGAGGCGCGAGGGGTCCATGGGCAAAGCCTTCCTGTTCGCCCGAAGGCGGTTCTGCTTGCCTGCGGTGGACGGGGCCGCTAGCTTGCAGGTGACAAGACTGAGCTAGCGAACCCCTCGGTGGACCTCGAGCCTCCGAGGGTTTTCTTTTTGGTCGATGCCCTTGGGCGGTTTGTCGCCGCGAGCGCGGCCGTTCCCTTGGCTCAACCCTTAGCTGTTAACCTCTCCTCCATCCTGTGGTAGCCGCCGACGCTACCGCGATCACTGGACACTCGCGCCGAGCGGCTCCAGCGTGGGCGGCGCAGAATCATCTTTGGCGCGACATTCCCTTGAGCGCCATGCCGAAAATGGTTTTGGCGCGATTTTATCTCTGGCGCTGATTGACAGATGGCGCGAAAGCCGTTTACGGTCCCGCTTGGAATACGGCGACTTTTCACCTACGGCTTCTCGATCACCAGTCGAGAGCCAGACGAATGGATAACAGCCAGCAGCTCGTATCGAACTATGTCCGATCGTTCGTCGAAAATGATGGAGGCTCTCTCCGCTTCACCCCGATACGGGATGAAGACGGGCGATTGTGTTGGGAGCTTTACGGCATCCTGCCAGACGGCACCGAGCGCAAGGTCATGTTATCTAAGACTGGAAAGCCGCGTATCTTCAAGTCATCAGATGCAATTATTGCATACTGGCAGGACCTCTACCCAGAGGCGAGTGAAGTTACGATTCCAATACTACCGAGCGGCAGCAAGTAAGCCATTTTCGAGTTTCAATCGTAATCCGCCTATCCCTAAGGAGGCGGGACGGTGAGCGGGCGTTTTGCAGACCCGCGAGTCGTCGATCTCTCGGAGGCGGCCGCCGAGCTGCGAACTCGGCGAAGAATCCTTCGCGAGCAGCGCCGCAGAAACTTCACCCGAAAGTTGCGGCATCTGCGGGTTCCGCGGTCGGCTCTCTGGGTGCTGGCTTTCTATGCCGCGCTGGCGGGGTGCACGGCGCTCTGGTGGCATTGGGACACGGTCGGACTGCCGCGGCTGCTGATGGGGACGCTGCTGCTGTTCGTCGCGCTGCTCGGCATCGGCCGCGAGGTGGTCTGGATCCATCCGGTGTGGATCGTGCTGCTGCCGGCGGTGATCGTGGTTGCCGCGTTCTTCTACTATCCGCTGGCGCCGACAGCCGTGGTCCTGGCGCTGGTCTTCATCGTCAACGTCATGTGGTTCGGATGAAGGCGCCGGCGCTTGTCGTGGGTGTCTGCGTCGCTGTGCTGCACACGGCCGGGTCGAGCCAGGCCGACGTCTGGGAGTTTGATCGGCAAGGAAAAATCCTGCGTTCACCACATAAGAATGCTTATGCGGACGATTTCGACGCGCCGCCGAATGCCGTCAGCAAGTCCTCCCGAAGTGCCAACAGCGCGATCTACCGGCCGATGGCCGAGGGCGTCGCCGAGGTTTACGCCGAGAACCCGGCGGTCGCTGGCGCCGGGCTCGGCGAGGATGATTTCGTCCGCCTGTTCGTGGCGCTGATCGATCAGGAGTCGCGGTTCAACCCGCGGGCGCGCTCGCCGAAAGGCGCGCAAGGCCTCGGCCAGCTGATGCCGGAGACCGCCGCGCGGCTCGGGGTCGACGATGCCTACGAGCCGATGGCGAACCTGCACGGTGCGGCGCGCTACCTGACGGCGCAGCTCGCCGCGTTTGGCCGCGTCGACTGGGCGCTCGCCGCCTACAACGCCGGGCCGCACCGGGTCGAAGAGTACCACGGCATCCCGCCATACCGCGAGACTCGCGACTACGTCGCGAAGATCACCGCCGCGGCCGACGTCGCCGGCAACGCGGCCGCGGCGACCACGGCGCCCCGTCCGGAGATCGGACGCGCGCGCTCGACCGTGCTCGATCCTGAGCTGGTCGAGCCTGACTTCGCCGAAGCGACCCCTCTCGATCAACCGGTACAAGGAACCGTGCTCGAATGGACAAGATGATGACGACCACCCGGCGGACGATCGGCCGCCGGCTTCTCTCGATCGCCGCCTCGCCGCAGGTTGTCTGGCTGCTCGCGCTCTTCGCGGCGAGCGTGATCCTCGGCGGCCCGGCGATGGCGCAGGACCTCTCGCCGATCGACACCTTCTTTGGAACGCTCGGGGCGGCGCTGACCGGCACCACCGGCCGGGCTATCGGCCTGGTGGCGCTCGCCGCCGTCGGCATCATGTTCCTGTTCGGCCGGATGAACATGGGCTTTGCGGTGTCGATCTGCGTCGGGCTGGTGATCCTGTTCGGCGCCGCGACGATCCTCGGCGGCTTCGCGTGAGCATATCGGCGCCCTGCTTCCAGGCGCTGACCAGGCCCGTCTCGATGATGGGCCTGCCGCTCACCTACGTGATCATCCTGGTGATGCTGACCATGGGCGGCTTCATCGCCACGCTGTCCTTCATCTATCTCGCGGGCAGCGCGGTCATCGGCTACGCCGCGCTCCGGGCGCTGGCCGCCTGGGACCCCCGGATCTTCGACGTGATCTTCACCAGCCTCCGGCGCACCCCGCTGCCGACGGCCTGGCTCCGCGGCAAGGGAATCGTCTACCGTGCTTGAGACCGTCCGCACCCTCGCCCGCCGGCGCCTGGAGCCGCGCGAGCGCCACGACGACGCGCTGCTGATCCGGCACCTGCCGTATGTCACCGCGGTGACCGACGATGTGCTGATGCTGCGCGACGGCGAGATCATGGCGACCTTCGCAGTCGACGGCATCGCCGCCGCCACCGCGGAGAGCGTGCTGGTCGGCGACGTGGCGGAGGCGGTGCAGGCGGTGGTGGCCCAGGCCACCCCTGACCTCGGCTTCTACGTGCACCGCGTCTCCTTCGTCGCCGACGCGCGGCTGAAGCCGCCGCTCGACGCCGACCCGTTCTCGTATCAAGTCGACCGACGCTGGCAGGCGGCGCTCGCGGCGATGGAGCTGCGCGAGCGCCGCTCGTTCCTGACCGTGGTGCTGCGCCCGCAGAAGATCCTCGGGCTGTCGGCGCGGCTGTTCGGCGCCGGCGCCGGCCGGCAGCGCGACCTGCTGTCGCGGCGGGTCGAGCGCTTGAACGAGGCCGTCTCCTATCTGATGGAGACGCTGGCGGTGGCCGGTCCCGAGCGCCTCACCGTCCACGACGGCCGCTGGCTCGGGCTGCTGCGCACGCTCGTCATCGGGCGCTTCGAGCCGATCCCCCTGCCCCAGACCTTCGAGCCGGTCGCCGACCTCGTCGCCGGCTCGAGCGTCCGCTTCGAGGGCGACCGCTTCCTGGTGCCGGGCGCCTCGACCGAGGACATGCGCTTCGGCGCTGTGTTCTCGCTGAAGGCCTATCCGGCCGCGACCGCGCCGGGGATCTTCGACCACTTCGACCTCCTCTTCGACAGCGTCGTCACCCATAGCTTTACGCCGGTCGAGCAGTTCGAGGCGCTGGCGCGGATCCGGCGCACGGTGCGCCAGATGGGTGCCGCCGACGACGCGGCGGTGTCGCTGCGCGGCCAGCTGATCGACGCGGCCGACGACCTGGCCTCGGGCCGGATCGGCTTCGGCCTGCATCATGCCTCGATCGCGATCTTCGCGCGCGACGAGGCCGAGCTCGACGAGGCGGCCGCGCAGGTGCGCGCCGCCGGCCAGCGCGCCGGCTGCGTGCTGGTGCGCGAGGACATCGGCGCGCGAGCGACCTGGTTCGCCCAGCATCCCGGCAACCATGGCTACCGGGCCCGGGCGGCGATGATCTCGTCGCGGAACTTCGCGCACTTCACCGCGCTCCATGCCGCGCCCGCAGGCCTCGCCGCCGGCGAGACACCGTGGGGCGAGGCGGTGACCATCTTTCCGACCGCCAGCGCGAGCGCGTACCGGTTCAACTTCCATCTGCGCGGTAAGGCCGGGGAACGCACGGTCGGGCACACGCTGGTGCTCGGGCAGACCGGCTCGGGCAAGACCCTCGGCACCGCGTTCCTGATCGCCCAAGCGCAGCGCACCGGAGCCCGGGTCATCGTCTTCGACAAGGACCGCGGCCTCGAGATGCCGGTTCGCGCCATGGGTGGCGCCTACAGCGCGGTCCGGCTCGGCGAGGCGACCGGCTTCAATCCCTTCGCCGCCGAGACCGACGACCGCGGCCGCGCCTGGCTATCCGATTGGCTGGCGGCGCTGCTCTCCCGCGAGGGACCGCTCTCGGCGATCCAGAGCCAGGCCTTGGCGCAGGCGGTGGTCGCCAATGCCGAGACCGACCCGCGCCTCCGCACCCTCGCTTCCTTTCGCCGGCAGTTCCGCTCGGTCGATGACGACGGCGCGCTCCACGACCGGCTGGGCGACTGGGACCAGGACGGCAGCTTCGGTTGGCTGTTCTCCGGCGAGGGCGTCGACACGCTCGCCTTCGACAACCCGGTCACCGGGTTCGATCTCACCGAGATCTTCGACACGAGCGCCGTCCGCACCGCCTGGCTCTCCTACGTCTTCCGCCGCATCGAGCGGACCGTCGAGGACAGCCGGCCGACGCTGATCGTCCTCGACGAAGCCTGGAAGCTCCTCGACGACCCCTACTTCGAGCGCCGGCTGAAGGACTGGATGCTGACGATGCGTAAGAAGAACGTCGCGGTCGTACTCTTGACCCAGCGCGTCGCCCACATCCGTGAGAGCAGGGCCGGCGGCTCGATCCTCGAGTCGGCGGTGACGACGATCCTCTACCCGAACTCGCGCAACACGCCGGAGGAGCTCAGCACCCTGGCGCTCAGCGACCGCGAGCTCGACTTCGCCTGCATGAGCGCGCTCGAGGCCCGGCTCGCGCTGATCCGCTCCGGCGGCGCCAGCGCGATCGTCGACATGGACCTCGGCCGCCTCGGCGGCCTGGTGAAGGTGCTCGGCGGCGGCGCCGGCGACTGGGCGCCGGAGAACTGGCGCGACGACCCGGACTTCTGGAAGGAGATTGCCTGATGCGATGGCTGTGGATTGCGCTCACCGCGGCGGCGCTCGCCGGCTGCACCGGCTATACCGACAAGACCAGCCCCTGCGTCTGCAACTGGGTGCCGGTCAGCGACGGCGTGGTGCCGGCATGAAGCCGCGGATCATCCGGAAGGCGGCCGTGCTGGCGGCCGTGAGCATCGCCCTCCTTGCCGCGCCGGTCGACCGCGCCGCGGCGCAGGGCGTCCCGGTTTACGACGCCTCGAGCGTCGCCCAGCTGATCGAGCAGGTGGCGAACCAGCTCGAGCAGCTCGCCACGATGAAGGCGCAGCTCGAGAGTTTGACCGGCGCGCGCGGGCTTGGGGCGTTCATGAACTCGCCGGAGGACATCGCCGCCCGCGCCGCGGCCGAGAACCTCTCGGGGCTGGTCGACGGCGCGATCACCGGCAGCCCGATCCTCGGCAACACCGCGCGGCTCGCGGCGACGATCGAGCGGCTGAAGGGCAACTACCAGCTCGACCTGCTCGGGCCCTACGCGAGCTCGGAGCTCGCGCAGAACCGGGCGCTGGCGACGCTCGGCGGCTCGTCGCTGGCGGCGATGGCGACCGGCGAGGACAGCTACCTGCGGGCCAACGAAGCGATGATGCGGGTCAACCGGCTCGTGCCGCAGATCGACGGTCCAGATCGAGCAGATGCAGGTGATGAACGAGCTGCTGCGGGTGCTCTCGGCCCAGGCCAACGCCACCGGCGCGCAGGCGCTGTTCATGACGCGCGAGCAGATGGCTTCGCGGGAATTCTTGAAATTCAACGCTGAGATGGAAGGAGCGGGGGAATGAAAATCCGTGACATGAGGCAGCTTGCGGCGATCGCCGCCGCAGTCCTGATGACGGCCGGCACGGTCCAGGCGGCCGGCGGGTCCTTCGTCTGCGAGCGGTCGCCTACGGTCGAGGTCAGGAAGCAGGCGGGAGGGAGCTTTGCTTTCCAGAACATCGTGAACGAATACCGGGTGCGCTGGGATGCCGCCGAGGTCCGACGCCAGTGCGAAGCCTACGCCGCAGGCCAGCCCTATGAGATCGGCTGCTTGAACGGCCGGCGGGACTGGGCAGCCATCTTAGCGTCTGTTCCACAGGACTATTTTGGCCAGTCCAACAAGGCGCTCGCTGCTGCTTACAGTGAGGAAATGCGCAAGGGTAACGGGTACAAGGAGGCCCTGGACTATTGCCGAAGCGTTGGCGCCGTAGACTAGAGGGAAGGCACCATGGCGACGTACATCCAGGATACGCTTGATCAGGTCGATGGGGCGGTCGCAACCTACGCCCAGAGCGTGTTCGCCGATTTCGGCGGTCCGATCACGACCACCATTCAACTGGCCGGCCTGGTGTCGCTTGCTATGCTCGGAATCAACGTAGTCATGCAGTGGGTGCCGCTGCGGGTGACCGACTTCGCCAAATGGGGGGTGCGCTACGTTATCATCCTCGCCGTTGCGACGTCCTGGAGCCAGTTCCTCCCCTTCTACGACATGCTCACCAACGTCCCGAGCTCGGTCGGGGCGGCGCTCCTGGACGTTTCCGGGGCGACGTCACTCAACGAGTCACTGGATCTGATGGTGACCTCGATCTTCAATTTCTCCGATCGGGCGGCCGACGAGAGCGGCTTCTTCTCGATCAGCCTGCTTTCGATCATCCTCGCGGTCATCGGCGCGCTGATGGCCTGCGTCGCCATTCTCGTGGCGGGTATCGCCAAGGTCGGCCTCGCCATGGCGGTGTCGCTGGCGCCGCTGTTCATCGCGAGCTTGCTGTTCCGCGGCACAAGCGACCTGTTCTCGAGCTGGGCGAAGTTCACGCTCGGCTTCGCGTTGATTCCAATGGTGCTCGCCGGCGTCATGGGGGCGATCGTCGGCATCGGCGGCGCCATGATTGCCGAGGTCAACGACGCGAGGACCCTGACCGACGCCGCCGGTTTCCTGATCGTGGCGCTGGCTGCGATCTTCCTGATGAGCCAGGTGCCGACGATGGTGAACGGCCTCGCCGGCACGGTGGTCGCCACCGCAAGCGGCATCCGCGAGGCGCGCCAGCTGGCTGACGGCGCCATGGCCGCCTACGGCGGCGGCAAGGCGGTCGCCCGCGCGGCGCACCCGACGGCGGCCGTCCTCTCCTCGGCGGTCGGCGCGGCCCGCGCAACCGAGGGCGGGATGGTCAACCGTGGCAAGTCGGCGGCGCAGGAAATGATCGATGCCTACGTGGCCAACAAACAGAGCCGCGAGCGTAACCAGAAGCGCATGGCGAACATGGGCCGCCGGACCAGCTTCGGAGACGATCTCGAAGCCGGTCGCGCCGGCGTGATGCAGTTCACGCGCGAGCGAAAACGCGAGCGCGCCGCCGACAAGGCGGCGCGGAAGCAAGACCTCTCGGATACGCCACCCAGCTAAGGCGCCGCCGCCGGCGACCGTCTCTCGCGCCCCGACCGTCGCGGCGCCATGGATAAGGAGTCCGTCATCTCATGCCCCAGCGGACAGACACCGTGCACCGGTTCGAGGACGAGGTATTCTTCGGCCTGCAGCGACGGGCGGCGCTGCTCGGCTGGGTGGCGGGGCTGTCGCTCGCGACAGCACTCTGCGCGGTCGGGGCGATGGTCGCAATGCTGCCCCTGAAGGAAATCCGGCCCTACGTCGTGATGGTCGACCGGCAGACCGGCGAGTCCGAGCTCGTGGTCTCGACCCGGCCCGCCGACCTCTCGGAGTCCGAGGCGGTGCGGGAGGCGGAGCTCGTCCGCTACGTCACCGAGCGCGAGACCTATGACGTCGCCGATAACCGCGAGCGTATCCTGCGGGTCCTCGCGACGTCGCAGGATCAAGCCGCGGCCTCGCTGCGGGCGCTCTGGACCCGGGAGGCCGATCAGTATCCGCCGGCCCTCTACGGCGAGGACAGCCTGATCCGGGTGAAGATCCGCTCGGTGGCGCGACTGAACGACACGACGGCGCAGGTGCGCTTCACCCGCACATTGGAGCAGCCGGGCCTGCAGCCGGTGGTTCGCGCCTTCGTCGCCACCGTCGGTTTCGCCTTCCGGCCGCGGGTCGAGCGCACGCTCGAGGCGGTCTGGGCGAACCCGCTCGGCTTCACCGTGACGAGCTATCGCATCGACGCCGAAACGCTCGATGCCAGCAGCAGTGGGGAAGGATAATCTGATGCGCATCATCTTCGCCGCCGCGAGCCTTGTCGCGCTCTCGCTCCTCGGCGCGGCGCAGGCCTCGGCCGAGACGCGGCCGCGTTCGATCGGCGCCGACCCGCGGATCAAGCAGTACACCTATGCCAAGAGCACGGTGTACCGGCTCGATCTCGCGATGAAGTTCATCACCGCGCTCGAGTTCGCCCCCGGTGAGATGATCGACAGCGTGCTGATGGGCGACAGCGAGAGCTGGCAGGTGATCCGGCTGCAGAGCGGCAACGTGCTGGCGGTGAAGCCGCTGATCGACGGCGCGCGCACCAACATGACCGTCTACACCTCGCAGAACACCTACACCTTCGAGCTCCGGGCGGTGCCGATCCCGGCGGGCTCCTCGACCCTCAACTACCGGATCGGTTTTCGATACCCCGAACGCGAGCGGGCCAAGGCCTCCAGCCGACAGGTCGACCAGGCGCAGCCGCGCGACCCGAACTACTATGTGGCGGGCCCGAAGGCCGCGTTCCGGCCGGTCATGGTCTACGACGACGGCCGCCGCACCACCTTCGAGTTCCCCCCGGACGCGCCGCGGCCGGCGATCTTTAAGGTCGATGAGCAGGGCCGCGAGAGCATCATCAACGTGCGCGAGACCGAGACCGGCGCGGTCGTCATGGGCACCTCCGATCGCTGGACGCTGCGGATCGGCGACGAGGAGCTCTGCGTCGCCCACGAGCGCGTCATCAAGTCGGTGCCCGGCGGTCGCCGTGCCAAGGCGCTCCGTGCCGGCTACCTCGCTGCCACGGCGACGCCCGCCTCCGCCATCCCCGGCCTCCCGAAATGACCGACCGCGGCCAGGAGGAGCGCGCCCGCCTCGAGCGGATCAGCCGGCGGGTGACGCCGCGCGGCCCCGGCCGCGGGCCGAGGGTCGCCGTCGGCATCCTCATCGCCGTCCTGCTGCTGGTCGGCGCCTTCTGGGCCTTCGCCCCGCAGCAGGTCCGATCGCTCTTCGGGTTCGGAACCTCGCGGCCGCAGGACATGCAGCAGCCGGCGGCGTTTGTCGGCGGCATCTCGACCGAGGTCCCGCGGGCCGAGACCGTCGACACCGAGCCGGTCAACACCGAGCTGCCGGTGCAGCCGCCGGAGGCTGGCGGGCTGAGCCCGGAGGATCAGCTGCGGCTCGACCAGATGGAGGAGCAACTGAAGGCGCTAGCGGATCAGGAAGGCGGGATCACGCGGGAGGAGCTGCAGGCGATCCTCGACGCCCATGCGGCGCAGCTGCGGGCCGAAGTGACGCGGCAACTGCTCGCGCAGGACCCGGTGACCGCGGGGGTCGATCCGAGCGCGGCGGCCGCCGAGGCCGAGGCCCGGCGGCGGATGGAGGAAGAGCGTGAGCGGCGCGAGGCGATCAATAGGGCGCAGATCGCCTCGAACGGCCTGGTGATCGATGGGGCGACCGCCGGCCGGGCCGGGGCCGGTGGCGGCGGCCGCCGGCTCTCCGAGAACGAGGGCTTCCTCGCCGCCCAGGCCGAGCAGACCCATGACACGGTGCGGGCCGAGCAGCTCGCCGACCCGTCGCGGACGATCGTGCAGGGAACGATCCTCGAGGGCGTGCTCGAGACCGCGATCAACACCGACCTGCCCGGCGCGATCCGGGCGGTGCTGACCGAGGACGTGGTCTCCTACGACGGGTCGACCACGCTTCTGCCCCGCGGCACCCGGCTGATCGGCACCTACAGCTCCAACGTGAAGATCGCGCAACGCCGCGCGTTGATCGCCTGGAACCGGGCGGTGACGCCGGCCGGCACCAGCGTCGCCCTGGGCGGGATCGGCGCCGACGCGCTCGGCCGCAGCGGCCAGACCGGCCACGTCGACACCCACTTCTGGGAGCGCTTCGGCTCGGCGGCGCTGATCTCGGTGTTCGGCCTGGCGCCGCAGTTCGCGGTCAACGACGAGACCGACGAGGATGTGGCCGACGCGGCCGACGCCATGGGCGGCGATCTCGAACGTGCGACCCGCTCTTCGCTCGACGCCTACCTGCGGATCGCGCCGACCATCAACATCGACCAGGGCGACCGGCTCACCATCTTCGTCAATCGCGATCTGATATTCTAATGACCAAGGCAGTTGCCCCGCTCGTCTCGAGCAGCCATGCCGAGCACGACCTGCGCGAGCTCCGGCAGCTGCTGACCGCCGAGGACATCAACGAGGTGGTGATCAACCCGGACGGCGCGGTGTGGGCAGAGCGCGCCGACACCGAGCACATGGTCGGCACCGGGCATCACTTTCCGATCGGGAAGGTCCGACAGCTCAGCAACCACCTCGCCGGCGAGACGATGAACCGGCTCGGGCCGAAGCATCCGATCGTCTCGGGCAGCCTGCTGGCGTTCGGGCAGGTCCTGCGCGTCCAGATCGTCGTGCCGCCGGCCGTCGAGGAAGGCGCCTCGCTGTCGATCCGGAAGTACGTGTCGCGAATCCTCGACCTCGGCGAGATCGGCTTCCTCGAAGGGCGGCAGGTGAGCGTCGAGGGCGAGCGCCGCGCCCGGCTCGCCGAGCTCGCGGCGCTGGCGGAAGCCGGCCGCCTCTCCGAGCTGTTCGCGCGGGCGATCGATCAGCGGATGAATATCCTCGTCTCGGGCGGCACGTCGTCGGGCAAGACGACGGTGGCGCGGGCGCTGCTGTCGCTGACCGACCGCGCCGAGCGCCTGGTCACGATCGAGGACGCCCGCGAGCTGCACCTGCCGCACAAGAACAGCGTCGCGCTGATCGCCGAGCGCGTCGCGAGCTCGGAGCGGACGCCGGCGAAGCTGCTGGTGGCGGCGCTGCGGATGCGGCCGGACCGGCTGATCCTCGGCGAGATGCGCGGCGACGAGGCATTGGCCTTCCTCGAAGCGATCAACACCGGGCATCCGGGCTCGATCAGCACGATCCATGCGGATAGCCCGGTGCTGGCGCTCGAGCGGCTGGCGCTGATGGTCATGCGGGTCGGCACCCGGCAGGGGCGGCAGGACGTGCTCGACTACGCCGCGCGCACCATCGACCTGATCGTGCAGGTCGGCCGCCGCGGCGGCCGCCGCGGCGTGCTCGAGGTATTCATACCGGCGCTGGAGGGGTCACTGCAAGAAAGTGCGCCCCGTGTACGCTAGCTTAGCTTAACTAAACTAAAACTAAGCTAGTTCGACACTGTCGAGGAGCTGCGCCAAGTCATCCTCGACTTCCAGCGGACCTACAACGAGGAATGGATCGTCGGGCGCCACGGATACCGCGTGCCGACAGATGTCAGACGAGAGCAGACCAACACCATGCAGACCGCCGCTTAAGCCCAGATCGCCGTCTCATAACTGTGGACCGGTACAGAGCTTGCCGCAGCGAACGGGCGCGGAAACGATCTCCCCCGCCCTGAGTAGGCATCGTTGGCGCGCCGCCTGAGCTTCTCGAGCGTCGGACGGAGTTTAGCCGCGTTCAAATCCGGGGTCGTGCTGGCTCGCGCCAAGGATCGCTGCCGAGAACAACATCACGCAACCGGCACCAAGACCGAGGGCCAGCGATCCTGCAACATCAGCGACTGTTCCAGTTCCGAAAGGGCCGACGCTCTGGCCCAAGCCAAAGGCGACGGTGAAGGTGCCGATGGCCTCGGAGTACTCGCTGGGCCGAGCGTTCCGTTGCACGTAGGCGGTGGTGGCGGCGACGACGGTGAAGAACGAGCAGCCGAACACGATCGCCGAGAGCCAGGCGCCGATCAAACCGGGCTGCATTAAGGGGATCGCGGCCCCGACCATATTCACTGTAGTGAGCACGGCGAACGCGGTGCCATTCTCCGTCCTCGCAATCAGCGACGTCCAGATCCAGGGGGCGGCCATCGCTGCGAGGCCGATCAGGGACCAGAAGCCGGATAACTGGACGGCGCTCGCCCCGATCTCGGCGAGACGGGCGAACATGAAGGTCATGTAGCTGATCGAACCCGCGCCGAAGATCGCATAGGCGGCCAGGATGCGGCCGTTCCGCCGGATTGAGAATGCGGGCGCGTCTTGTGCCGGCGGCGACAAGTCGGCGGACCCTGCCCCTATCGCAGCGGCGATCGACAAGAAAGCGGCCACGACCCCCAGCACGATCCAGGCCGTTGGCCAGGACGCTGACCCGAAAGCGCGCGTGAACCAAGGTACAAGGAGGCCGGAGACCGCCAAGCCAAAGCCCACCCCGGCATAGTACGTTCCGAGGAAGAAGCTCGATTGCCAGCTGTCGCGGCCGGCGACGCCCGCTACCATCACTCCGCCGCTGACGAAGACCAGCGCTCCGGCGATACCAGTTGCAAGACGTGCGCCGCTCAGCCAGACGAAGTTTCCCGACAGTGCGGTGGCGAAAGTGCCTACAACCACGACTACAAGGCCTGCGACGTAGCTCTTCCGCAGAGAAATGCGTCGAGCGATCGGGGCCGCCAACAGCGCGCCGACAAGGTAGCCGAGCGCATTGATGGTGTTCATCCAGCCCGCGCCAGCGTAGGACCAGCCCAAGTCAGCGCTCATGGCCGGCAAGAGCAGCGCGTAGGCAAAACGGCCAAGCCCCAACCCTACTGCCGGACCAAGCGCCAGGCAAAGCACGCGGAAATACGAAGAGGACTGCCAAACGGACGAGTGTCGCTTCAATTCCGCGTCTTTGTTCATGGCCATGATTGGCTGCTTTAGGCGACTTAGCGTCGGAGAGGCGACACGCCAAGCCTAAGGATGGCGGTGCCGCGCGGCTCGCATCGAGCGAAGGGGACGCGACAATGCCTCGCATTGCGCGCCCGTTCGCGACCAGACAGAGCAGTCCGCCAGTCCGCCATGGCGGAGCCGTTTAGAGGTCTTCGCGGGCAATCACGTCCGCCCCGGTCTCCTGTGGCGAGACCCGCCGGAACACGCCTCCGCCGAAGTAGGCCCAGCTGCGACCCTCCGAGGTGGCGAGATAGTCGGACGAGTAGCCGCTCGCGATCTCGGCCTGCGGGTGGCGCGGCAGCACGAACGTCCGCATCAGGACCAGGTAGATGGCGAGCCCCAGGAGGAAACCGATCAGGAATGCGTACTGCGAGTACCAGGCCGCCACACCGCCGGCAGCGGCCCAGGCAACGAGACCGCCCAGGTTGAAGCCACCCGTATAGCGATACTGTCCCTCGGCGTTGTAGAGCTCAGGGACGTTGAGGCGCCGTTTGCGGACGAAGTAGTAATCCGCAACCATGATGCCGCCAATCGCCGACAGGAACGCGCCGTAGTAGCCCAGGAAGACGAAGAGGTTGTCGAGGATCAGCCAGGGGAAGCAAATGGTCCCCACAATCCCGGCCAACGCCACGCCGAGCTTGTAGTTGATCCGGCGCGGAGCGAAGTTGACGAAGGTCAAGGCGGCGGGAATGAGGTTGGCAGCGGTGTTGGTGGACCACTGCGCCAATACGACCAGCGCTAGCAGAGCGACAAGGGCAACGCCTTGGGCATCGGCCTGAATGACCTCGATCGGGTTCCAGTTTCCGGTCGCGATGAACGAGATCCCGCCGATCCCGGCGATCATCGCCTGGGTGACCGGCAGCGCTATCAGCTGTGCGACGAAGACGTTGCGGTTGCGCGAAAAGAAACCCCGGGCGCCTGCTTCGGTCTTAATGAACCGCGTCAGGTTCGGGATGTCGATCGCCATGGTGGACCAGAAGCCCAGGTTGGCGAGGAAGAGCACGAGCAGCGACATCTCGCCTGTGCCCTCGAAGGTCCAGATGTTCACGCCCTTCGTGGTCGCGATGCCTTCGAGCGTATAGTACATCCAGATCGAGATGGCGATGATCGCCGGCGCGGCGAGCGCGGCGAGGCGCTCGATCGCCTTGATGCCATAGGCCGTGTTGACCACCTGCACCAGGCCGAAGAGCAAATACCAGACAATCCAGCTGTCAAAACCCAGGAAGTACTCCCCGATCCCGTTCAGCGCGAGCGCACCGAGGTAGGTCTGGATGCCGAACCACATCGCCGCGACGAGACCTCGGGAGATCGACGGGATATGGGTCCCGTGCACGCCGAACGGGGCGCGAAGATAGACGGCGAACGGCAGTCCGTGCTCGGTGCCGATATCGGCGGTCAGCAACATAATGGCGCCGATGGCGACATTGGCGAGCACGATGGTCACGATGACGGTCCCGAGCCGCACGCCTCCTTCGACGCCGGTCGCCCCCAGCGAATAGGTGGCGATGATCACCGCGATGCCAACCCAGATAAAAGCGTAGCCCATCAGTCCGATGGGCCGCTGGTTGATGTGGGTCGGAAGTATCGACTCCTCGATGAGCGCGCTGCGCTCGTGTTCTGCCACTTCGATCTGACTTGCCAGAGTCATGTGTGTGCACCCCGTTGGTGGATTGGGCAGCATCGATCCGGCGGCGGCGAAAGGGTCCGCCGCCGGGAAAGGCCCTAACGCCGCACGAGGCGGCCTTAGGGCGTTCGTTCAGCCTTCCGCCTTCATGCGCGACCGGAGCGCCTCGGTGGCGGCGGCGTCCACGGTCTCGGCGTCGAGATCGACGACGACCCCGTAGATCTCGCGCGCGTGCTCGATGCTGTAGAAGCCGTCGAGCACGTCCTCGAGCACCTTGCGCGCCGGTCGCTTGAGCGGCGAGCCGTAGCCGCCACCGTTCGGGCTGTAGTAGGCCATCACGTCGTTCGCCTCGACCGAGTAGCCCGAGAACTTGGAGGGCATCTCCTTGAGCTCGTCGGACTTGGTCGTGTTGTAGACGAGGCACTTGCCGACCGTGCCGTCGCGGCCGCCGAAGGCGCCCCACGGTGCGTCGGTGTGGCGCTCCGACTCGTGAGTGATGAAGCCGGGCGTCAGCACCCGCTGCGCCTTGACGACGCCGATGCCGCCCCGGAACTCGCCCGCGCCCGGCGGCTCGTCGTCGCGCAGCTCGTAGCGGTCGCAGATCATCGGGAGGTGCATCGCGAGATCCTCGAGCGGATTGTTCCGCGTGTTCGCCATCAGGTTGTCGATCGAGTCGGGGCCGTCCGACCGCGGCCGGCCGCCGTAGGCGCCCTCGTTGACCTCGAGAAACACCCAGTAGTCGCCCGAGGGCCGCACGCCCGAATAGGCGGCGAAGGAAATCGAGGCGGAGCTGCCGGCGATCACCCGCTCCGGCAGGACCGGGGCCAGCGCCTTCAGGATGAGATCGATCATCCGGTTGCACTGGGTGAAGCGCGCCTCAGCCGAAGCGGGAGCTTTCGGGTTGAAGATCGAGCCGAGCGGCGCGGTGATCGTCACCGGGCGGAACGAGCCCTCGTTCGAGGGCGCGCGCACGTCCGAGGTGACCGCGTCGAGCAGGAGCTTGCGGAAGGCGCAGTAGGCGGCGACCTTGGTCGAGCCCTCGAAGGGCACGTTGTAGGCGGTCGGCGTCTGGTCGGCGGAGCCGGTCAGATCGACCTCCACCCCGTCGCCCCTCACCTTCACCGTGACCTTGACCTTCAGGCGCTGGCCGCGGTTGCGGCCGTCGTCGTCGAGCCAGCCCTCGGCGACATAATCGCCGTCGGGGATCTCGGAGATCCTTTGGCGCATCAGCCGCTCGGAATAATCCATGAGCTGGTTCGCCGCGGCGAAAACCGTCGACTCGCCGTACTTCTCAATGAGCTCCACGAACCGCTTCGCTCCGAGCCGTGCCGAAGCGACCTGCGCCTCGATGTCGGCGACGAGCTGGCCGGCGGCGCGGGAGTTGTAGCGGATGTAGTTCCACATCGCCCGGTTCGGCTCGCCCTTGCGGTAGAGCTTGGTGCCGGCGAAGAGCATGCCTTCCGCAAAGACGTCCGGCACGTCGATGATGAGGCCTGGCGTCGCCGCGCCGATGTCGATGTGGTGTGCGGTGTTGGCCGCGAAGCCGACGATGCGGCCCTGGTAGAACACCGGGACGACGATGGCGAGGTCGGGCGAGTGGCTCGACCCGAAGTACGGGTGGTTATGGACGACAACGTCGCCCTCGTACCACTCGCCGTCCTCGATCGTCTCGGCGATGCCGCGCAGGTAGCCCGGAATCGAGCCGATGTGCATCGGTGTCGATTCCGACTCGCAGAGCGTGTTGAAGTCGGTGTCGAAGAGGCCGGCGCCGAGGTCCTCGCTCTCGCGGATAATCGAGGAGAATGACATCCGGTAGAGGACGTGGCCCATCTCCTCGGCGATGGTCTCGAAGGCGCCGCGGATCACCTGCAGCGAGATCGGATCGACCTCGGCCGGAGCGGCGGCGCCAGGATCGGGGGTGGTCACAGTGTTCATCGTGCAAGCTCCTCAGGCGATGCCGGCCGGATGGATCCGGGTGTTGCCGTAGTCGAGCGTCTCCGCGACGTAGCCGGGCGGGACGAGGGTGTTGGAATCGTGCTGGATGAGGATCGCAGGGCCCTCGATCCGGTCGCCCGCGAGGAGCTTGCGCCGGTCGTAGCGCGGCGTCTCCAGCGTGCGCCCGTCGTCGAAAGTGGTGGGCCGGACGAACATCAGCGCGCGGTCCGGGCTCGAGCCGTCGGTCGGCGCGATCTTCGGGATCTCGATCCGATGCACCGCCGCCGAGCCGATGGCGCGAAGGGTGATGACCTCCACCTCCTGCTCGGGATAGCTGTAGCCGTAGTCGACCTGGTGTTGGGCGTGGAAGCTGTCGACGATGACCCTCTTGTTCTCCTGCGTCACCGGACCCTCGGGCATGGCTGCGCGCAGTTCGAAGCCCTGGCCGTGATACCGGCACTCGGCGACGAGCTCGATCACCTGGTCGGCGCGCGCGATGCCGTCAGCGTCGAGCTCCTCGGTCAGCCGCGTACGCAGCGACTCGCGGGCGGCGTTGAGCCGGTCGAGATCCGCGTCGGTGGCAGCGCCGAGCTCGACGAGCCCCGACTCGGTGTGCTCGTACCGGAGATCGGACTTGAGGAGACCGACCGCCGCGGTGATGCCGGGCGCGACCGGCACGATCACGTCCCTCGCCGAGACCGCTTCCGCCAGCGCCACGCCATGCAGTGGCCCCGCGCCGCCGAACGGCATGATCGAGAAGTCGCGCGGGTCGAGGCCGCGGGCGACCGAGTTCGAGCGAATGGCGAGCGCCATGTTGTTGTTGATGATCTTGATGATCCCGAGTGCGGCATCGATCACGCTGAGGCCGAGCGGCTTCGCCACCTTCTCCTCGACTGCCTTCCAAGAGAGGTCGGGGTCGAGCTTCAGGTCGCCGCCGAGCGCGAAGTCGGGGTCGAGGCGGCCGAGCACCACCTGGGCGTCGGTCACGGTCGGCTCCTCGCCGCCGCGGCAGTAGCAGGCTGGCCCGGGCTCGGAGCCCGCCGAGCGCGGGCCGACGTTGAAGCCACCGGCCTCGTCGATGTAGGCGACCGAACCGCCGCCGGCGCCGATCGTCACGAGGTCGATCATCGGGGTCAGCACCGGATGGCCGCCGACGTAGGTGTCGCGGGGGTTCATGATCTTCACGGTGCCGCTCGGGATCGTCGAGATGTCGGCCGAGGTGCCGCCGATGTCGACGGTGATGACGTTCGGGACGCCCGCCATCTCGCCCTCGGAGGCGCCGCCGATGACGCCGCCCGCCGGGCCAGACATCAGGATGCGGATCGGCCGCCTGGCGCAGGACTCAACGGTCGAGACGCCACCGTTCGACTGCATGATCCGGAGCTTCGAGCCGACGCCGGCGCCCCGCAGGCGGGACTCGAGGTCGTTGAGGTAGAAGGCGGTCTTCGGGCCGACGTAGCAGTTCATCGCCGCGGTCGAGAAGCGCTCGTACTCGCGCATCACCTTGGCGACCTCGCTCGACATCGTGACGTAGGCGTCGGGCATCTCCTCGAGCACGATCTCCTTGGCGCGGCGCTCATGGGAGTCGTTGAGGAAGGAGAACATGAAGCCGATGACCACCGACTGGATGCCGCGGCGCCGGAAGAGGGCGCAGGCGGCGCGGACCGCCTCCTCGTCGAGCGCGGTCTCGATCTCGCCGGTCGGCGGCAGGATCCGCTCGCGGATCGAGATGCGGTTGCGGCGCTTGACCAGCGGCCGGCTCTGCCACGGCACGTCGAAGTGCAGCGAGAAGTTGTAGGGACGCTTGTGCCGGCCGATGTGCAGGATATCGCGGAAGCCTTCGGTCGTCAGCATCCCGCATTCCGAGCCGTTGTGCTCGATGGTGATGTTCGTCGCGGTTGTGGTGCCGTGAACGATCATCTCGACCTCGGCCGGCTCGATCCCCGCCTTCTCGCAGAGGCCCTTGACCCCCTCGACGACGCCGATCGACTGATTCTTCAGTGTGGTCGGGACCTTGTGGTAGAAGACGCCCTTGCCGCACTCGAGCACCAGGTCGGTGTTCGTGCCGCCGACGTCCACGCCAATTCTCGCCATTTCGAATTCCTCCGGTTCTTATCGTGAGAGAGGGTCAGGCTCGGGCGGTGACGCCCTTGCTGAGATCGGGCCGCCGTGATTGGTCTTCCGCCACGCGGAAGGGACGGCCCGCGGTCTCGGGGGTGAGGAGCGCAACCACGAAGGCCACGGCCGCGACGATGGTGATGTAGATCGCCGGTGCGAGCCGGTTGTCGGTGGAAGCGATCAGCCAAGTGGCGACGAAGGGCGCCGTGCCGCCGAAAATCGCATAGGCGACGTTGTAGGTAACGGCCGAGGCGGTGTAGCGGACCCTGGTCGGGAACACCTCGCAGAGCAGCACCGCCGTCACCACGTTGGCGGTCACCGCGCCGACGGCGAGCATGATCTGGGCCGAAAGCGCCGAGCCGAGCGTGCCGTTCGAGGCGAGGAGGTAAGCGGGCACCGAGAGGCCGCCGAGCAGCAGCGCCGAGGCGATCATCGTCGGCCGCCGCCCGATCCGGTCGCAGATCACGCCAAGGAACGGCGCGATCACGGCGGCGAAGGTCAGCGCCAGCACGTTCGAGAGCAGCACGTGCTCCGGCCCCATCCCGACGACCGAGCGCAGGAACGTCGTCATGTAGGTGGAGAAGATGTAGAACGACAGCGCCGTCAGGCTAATGTAGGCGCCGAGACGCACCATCGGGACCCACTCCTCGCGCATCGTCTTGCGCAGCGGGGAGTGCTCCGTCTCATGGCTGTCGAGCACCGCCTGGAACACCGGACTCTCGTCCAGCCGCATGCGGATGTAGAGCGCGACGAGCCCGAGGGGAGCCGCCAGCAGGAAGGGCACGCGCCAGCCCCAGGCGTTCATCGCCTCGGGCGAAAGGGCGACCGTCAGCAGCCAGGAGATGAGCGCGGCCAGAGCGAACGAGGCGAACGTCGCCGACGGCATCCAGCTCGACCAGCGCGAGCGCTGATCGTCCGGCGCATGCTCGATCACGTAGGTGACGGCGCCCGCATACTCGCCGCCGGCCGAGAAGCCCTGGAGGCAGCGGGCCAGCGTGAGCAGGATCGGCGCCCAGATGCCGATCGTCTGGTAGTTCGGCAGGAGCCCGATCACCGCCGTGCCGATCGACATGAGGAGGACCGTGAGCGCCAGCACGGTCCTGCGGCCGATCCTGTCGCCCATCATGCCGAAGTAGGCGCCGCCGACGGGGCGCAGCGCGAAGGCGACCGCGAAGATCGCGAAGGTCTGGAGCAGGCCCACGACGCGATTGCCTTCGGGGAAGAACGTGATCGCGAGGATCGGCGCCATGAAGCCGTAGATCGCGAAGTCGAACCATTCGATCACCGTGCCTGCGACCGCGGCCGTCGTGACCTTGCGCAGGGTGGCGGGATCCGCATGCGTGGCGGCGGTGCCGTGCTGTGACATCGGGGGCGTTCCTTCAATGGGGGACCCGGCGCCGCGATGCGACGGCGGCGCTTCCAAGTGGAGGCGGAGCGGCGCTGCCGCTCCGCGCCCTTGGCGGCGAGATTATTCGGCGGCCGCGGCCGCCTTGCCCACCGAGTTCAGGTAGGCGACGCACTCGTCCACGGTGTGGACGTCGCCGAACTTCGCGTCGATGTCGAAGAGGTTCCACGAGACGGCGCCCGGCACGCGGTCGCCGATGGCTTCCTTCACCGCGATGGTCCGGAAGCCGTCCGCGATGCCGTCGCAGATCGTCTGCCGCACGCAGGCGCAGGCGGTGACGCCGGTGACCAGGATGGTGTCGACGCCGTTGGCGCGCAGGATGCCGGCGAGCTCGGTGCCGTGGAACGACGAGGCGCGCTTCTTGAGCAGGGTGTACTCACCCGGGACTGGCGCGATGCGGCTGTCGATCGCCCAGAGGTCCTTGTTGGCCAGATCGACCACGTCGACCGGTATCTTGTTGTGCCACAGGCCCATGTCGGTGAACGGGGCGTTGCGGTCGGTAATCTCGTAAGCGGTGGTGACGTGAATCACCGGATGGCCGTTCTTGCGACACGCCTCCAGCAGCTTCTGCATGCCTGGAATGATCTCGTTGTCCATCTTCTCCTGGTCGCAGGTGAACGGATTGCCCGGCCGGGTCCAGGCGTTCGCGAGATCCACGCTCACGAGCGCCGGGCGCTTGCCGAATCCGACGCGCCGCTGGAATCCGCGCTCCTGATAAATCTTGCTCGCGGCCTCGAAAGCCTGCTGGAGCATGCGGTCCAGCTCCTTGTTATCGACTGCACTCATCTTGCGTTCTCCTTCACCGGCTGATTCGCGCCGGTTATCTGGGTCATCGGTTTCGGGCTGCCCCGGGCCTTCCCCGGAGTTGATGCCCGCGCCCAAAGATGCCCGTCGGCCACCCCATCCGGAATTGGCGAGTCGGCAATTGTTGTTGCGCCGGATGCATCAGCGACGGATGATGCAGACGCACTCTGGTGAACTGATCCCATGGACGCGCCGGTCGGACTGGACCTGATCCAGTCGTTTCTGATGGTCGCGGAAGAGTTGAACTTCCGGCGCACCGCCGAGCGGCTGCACGTCGACCAGTCGGCGCTGACTCGGCGCATCCAGAAGCTGGAGCAGAATCTGGGGTTCAGGTTGCTGGAGCGCAGCACACACGAGGTTTCGCTGACCCTGGCCGGGCGGTCGTTCTACGAGGAGAACGCGCGCCTTCTGCACCGCTACGCCGACTCGATCGCCTCGGCGCGCCGGATCGCCGAAGGCAAGACCGGCTTGGTCCGCGTCGCATACATGGCATTTGCCGCCACCGAGCTGGTGCCGCAGGCGGTAGCGCGCTTCGGAGAGCTGCACCCGCACATCGAGGTCCAGCTCCGGTACATCCGCACCCAGGGACAGAAGCTCGCCCTGGCCAACGACGAAGTGGACATCGGCTACTTGATCGGGCCGTTCGAGCATTCGGAATTTCACAGCGTCCTGCTCGCTTCCGATCCGCTTTACGTCGTGGCGGAGCGGGACCATGCATTGATGCGGCTCCCGACGATCCGGCCAGCCGATCTCGCCGAAGTCGATCTCATTCTCGGCGACATGAGCGAGTGGGGCGAGTTCCGGTGGCGCCTCGGGGACTTGTTCCACAGTGAGGGCGTCGCGCTGCGGGTCAGGCTGGAGGCCTCGAACACCCTCGCGCTGATCGGCCTCGTCGCCGCGGGGCTCGGGGTGACCATTTATCCCGAATGCCTCATCGGTTTCCTGGGGCAGACGGTGGACGTGCGCCCGATTGTGCACCCCGACTTCCGCGTCCAGACCGTTCTGGTCTGGAAGCGCACGAACCGGTCAGGCCCGATCCGGCACTTCATCGACGTGGCGAAGACCAGCACGACCCGCGCCTGAGGACAGCTACTGCGCGGTGGCGATCAGCCAATCGCGGAAGGTAGCCAGCGACCGGGCGAGGCGGGGTCCGGGACCTGCTTCCACATGAGGTGGTAGGCATACTCGTGGCGGACGGCGCGATCGGAGAGCTGCACCAGCCGCCCGGCGCCGATGTCGTCCGCCACGATGGAAAGCGGGCAGAGCGCCACGCCTTGCCCGGCCAGCGCCGCGGCGCGCAGCAGGTTGAAGTCCTCTGAACACCGACTCCCCGGCTACGTTGGCCTCGGGCACGCCGACGGAGTCGAACCAGGCGCGCCAGCCGCTGGATGTCATGCTCGGCGCAGCCGCGCTCGAAGGCGCCGGAATGGAACTCGCGCGCATTGTCCACGCGCCGGCGTGAGCCTCGCCCGATCCCGCCGCCGACTATCGCTTCCGCTCGGCAATACCGACGCGCCGATGCGCCGTGCCGCCGAGCAATTCATTGACGACATCTTCAGTCGAGCCTGTCGTGCGTGAAGACGTAGGCCGCGCAGCCGGCGAGTACGAGGAGGCCGAAGAACAGGAAGACCGTGCCGTACGGGTCCGCGGCATCCGCCGGCTCGGCGGCCGTCGCGGCGTAGATCCGGCCGCTCGCGATCTGGGTGAGACCGGCGCCGCCCATGGCGAGGAGGTTCAGAAACGTGACCCCCCGCCCCGCAAGGTGGTGCGGAAAGAAGCTCCGCCCGTGCGCGATCATCAGCGGGTAGGACGACCCGAAGAACCCGACGGCGCAGAGCAGCGCGACGGCGAGCCCGAGACCCGCCGCTGGCCAGGCCCAGAGCCCGAGCAGCGCGCCCGCGAGAGCCAGGTTGCCGCCGAGAAGGATGCCTTTGCGGGTCCCGAGCAGCCGGTCGAGCGGACCGTAGGCGAAGCTCCCGAGGATCATCGCGATGCCCATCGCCAGCGTCGCGTTTCCGAGCGCCACCGCGTCGAGATCGAAGACCGCCGCAAGGTAGGGGCCGATCCAAAGCCCGCGGACGCCCGCGACCGGGGCATAGTGGGCGAAGGTGAGCGGCATGAGCAGCAAGACCGTCGGCGTCCGCAGCAAGGCGAGAAAGCCCGCGCCGTCCCCGGGGGGAACGATGGCGCGCGGCGGGTCGCGGACGAAGGCGACGATCGCGAGTGTGGCCAGGAGCGTGAGCGCCGCCAGCCCCCACATGCAGGCACGCCAGCCGAACATCTCCGCCGCCCAGGCCATCGGCGTTGCGGCAAGGACGTTGCCGGCCGAACTGACGCCGATCAGGAGCCCGCTGAGGCTCGCGAACACGGCCGGCGGGTAGACGCGGGCGAAGATGTAGAGCGAGGCCATCAATGCCGGCGCGCAGCCGGCCCCCATCAACGCCATCGCGACCGTCACCGCCTCCGGCCCCTGCGCCAGGGCGAAGACCGCGGCGCCGAGCGCTGCCACCAGGAGCCCACCGGCGGTGCGGCGCGGGCCGAGGTAGTCGAGCGCGTAGCCGACCGGGAGCTGGAGCCCGGCGAAGGTCGCCAACCAGACGCCCGACGCGAACGCCAGGTGCTCCGCGGTCGCGCCGATCTCGGCCTCGAGCACGGGCGCCAGCACCGCGAGAAAGGCGCGATAGAACTGGCTGAGCACGTACGCGACTGTCAGCGCCACGAGGCCTGCCCGCATGGCTCAGCGCACTCCGGCGTGGTCTTCGGGGTTCGATTGCTTTGTCTGGCCCAGACGCCGGTGCCTTCTTCCGCGGCGGCCGGGAACTCGTGCGGAGCGACTGCACGATCCTGGCGGTGCATCCGTCGAGCAGTATCCCGTCCTTTCCTTCGATGCCTGCGTCACGGGCTGTGCGCCGTCGACAGCAGCCAGGCACGAAACGCCTCCATTGCCGGCGCGCGCTGCTCGGCAGGATCGGCTGCGACCACGATATAGTAGCCGAATTCTGCGCGGATGGCGATGTCGGAGAGCTGCACCAGCCGCCCGGCGCCGATGTCGTCCGCCACGATGGCGAGTGGACAGAGCGCCACGCCCTGCCCGGCCAGCGCCGCGGCGCGCAGCAGGTTGAAGTCCTCGAACACCGGCCCCCCGGCTACGTTGGCCTCCAGCACGCCGACGGCGTCGAACCAGGCGTGCCAGCCGCCGGCATCGGTGTCGTGCAGGAGCCCCGCGTCCAGAATCTGTGCGGGGGTGGCGGGTCGCCCGAAGTGGGGGGCGCACACCGGCACCGTGAGCCCCGGCAGGAATCGCGTGGCGATCATCCCCGACAGCGTCGGCGGCGACTCCGCGAACACCACCGCGAGGTCCACGTCCCGGAAATCGATAGGCTGCCCATGGATCGCATAGACGATCCGCACCTCGACTCCGGGCGCGATGGCGCGGAAGTCGCCAAGCCGCGGGATCAGCCAGCAGACCGCCACCGACGGAATGACCGCGACGGTCAGCACCGGCCGCCCCCCCGCCCGCCGCGCCCGCCGGCAGGCCGTGTCGATGTCGCCGAGCGACAGCGCGAGCGCCTGCGCGAGCTCGGCGGCGTGTGGAAGCAAGGTCGCGCGGTTGCCGGATCGTTCGAAGAGCGGCGCACCGAACCAGGCCTCGAGCCCCCGCACCTGATGGCTCACCGCCGACTGAGTGACGCAAAGCTCGTCGGCCGCGCGGCTGAAATTGCCGTGCCTCGCGACCGCCTCGAAGACGCGGAGCGCGCCGAGCGGCGCCTGGGGCATGGCGGTTACTCCATGAGCTCAGCTCATGATTCACTGAGAAACCATCTTTTGACAAGACTCCCCTCCAGGAAGGACACTACCGGGGTCAACGACAGGAGGAATGCCAGATGAACACCCCCGTGCTCGAGCGCGAACGCCTTCAGGACTTCACCAAGAACGGCCCGAAGGTCACCCCTACCTTCTCGGCGGGCGAGATGCAGCGCCGCCTCGACTCGATCCGCGCCCACATGGCGAAGGCCGGGATCGACGCCGCGCTTTTCACGTCGTATCACAACATCAACTACTACTCCGACTTCCTCTTCTGCTACTTCGGCCGGCGCTACGGCCTCGTCGTCACCCCCGACGCCTCGACCTCGATCTCGGCCGGCATCGACGGCGGTCAGCCGGCGCGGCGCACTTTTGGCGGCAACGTCACCTACACCGACTGGCAGAAGGACAACTACTTCCACGCCATCCGCCAGCTCACCGGCGGCGCGAAGCGCCTCGGCATCGAATTCGATACCGTCAACATCGATCTGCTGAACCTGCTCAAGGCCGAGTTCCCCGGCATGGAGTTCGTCGACATCGCCGCCCCGGCGATGCGGTTGCGGATGATCAAGTCTGCCGAGGAGATCGCCCACATCACCGAGATGGCGCGCATCGCCGACGTCGGCGGCGCCGCCTGCGTCGAGGCGACGAAGGTCGGCACGCCCGAGCACGAGGTCGCGCTGCACTCGACCGCCACCATGGTGCGCGAGATCGCGAAGACCTGGCCGCACGCCGAGCTCCTCGACACCTGGACCTGGTTCCAGTCCGGGCTCAACACCGACGGCGCGCACAACCCGGTCACCTCGCGCAAGATCGAGAAGGGCGACATCCTGTCGCTCAACTGCTTCCCGATGGTTGCGGGCTACTACGTGGCGCTCGAGCGCACCCTCTTCGCCGAGACCGCCAGCGACGAGCATGTCCGGCTCTGGCAGGTCAACTGCGACGTCCACGACCGTGGCAAGGAGCTGCTGGTGCCCGGCAACAAGTGCTCGGACATCGCCAAGGAGCTCAACGCGATGTACGCCGAGAAGAACCTGCTCCAGTACCGCAGCTTCGGCTACGGCCACTCGTTCGGCGTGCTCTGCCACTACTACGGCCGCGAGGCCGGCCTCGAGCTGCGCGAGGACTGCGAGACCGTGCTCGAGCCCGGCATGGTCGTTTCCATGGAGCCGATGATCACCATCCCCGAGGGAATGGCGGGCGCCGGGGGCTACCGCGAGCACGACATCCTCGTCATCACCGAGGACGGCAACAAGAACATCACCGGCTTCCCGTATGGGCCGGAGCATCTGATCGTGAAGTAGCCGCACCGGAGCGGCGTCTCCCGCCGCCTTCCGCAATCAACCGACAAGTGACCGCTCCCCTCCCCGCGCCCATCACTTCGGGATCGGGGAGGACGGGCGTCCTCGAAACAATAGTGTCGGATTTTTTGGAGGAAAAATAACTTGGAATATGGAACTCACAGAATCCCGCATGAAGAGCGCTCATACGGCTTCTGGGATCTGACGGTCACGTGGTTCGGTTCCGGTGTCAATACCGGCTCGTGGTTCTTCGGCGGCATGGCGGCGGCGCTCGGGTTGGGCTTCGTGCTGCAGTACAGCCTGATCTACCTGCCGCTGATGATGATCCCGTGGGCGATGATTGGCTGGATCGCCTGGAAGCACGGCGCCTCGACCGTGACCTCGACGGTCCCGTCCCTCGGCGTAAAGGGCGCGCGCGTTGCCGGCATAGGCGAATTCTTCGGCATGATCGGCTGGCCGGCCGTCAACACCTTCATCGCCGCGATCTCGCTCACCTACGTGTTCGGACAGATGTGGGGGTGGCCGACATACGGCCAGCCGGGATCGACGGGGCCGCTGATGCTCGGAATCCTGGTGACCGCGCTCGTCCAGGGTGCCATCGTGGTGAGCGGTCACGAAGCGATCAAGTATCTCGAATGGGTCGCGGTCGTCCTGCTCATCGTGCTCGGCATCTGGGAAACCGTCGTGGTCCTCGGGCACTGGGATCTCGCGAAGATCCGCACGGTCACCATGCCCGCGGCGGAGCACTCGATGGCGTTCTACTTCGACCTCGCCTTCGGTTTCTGCTGGGGCTGGGCGATGATCGGCGACTTCGGCCGCTTCGCCAGGACCCCTACTGCGGCCACGGGCGGCAGCTGGCTCGGCGTCAACCTCGGCCAGGGCTGGTTCATGCTCGTCGGCGCGGTCGGCGTGATCGGCGTCTTTCTCGACACCGGCGTCTACGATCCGGCCGCCTCGGATCCGAGTTCGATCATCGCGTCGCTCGGCCTCGGCACCGTCGCCTTCCTCGTGGTGTTCTTCGCAACGGTCAGCACCAACGTCACGGTTCTCTACGGTGCCGGCATGGGACTGATCGGTGCCACCCGCGCGTCGTCGCCGAAGAGGTTCCTCTGGTTCATCGCCGTTCTCCAGCTGGTGATGTGCTTCCTGCCCCTCCTGTTCACCCGGTTCATCGACTTCTTCACGTTCTTCCTCACGTTGGTCGGGGGCATCTTCATCCCGCTCTGGACGATCGTGGTGCTCGACTACTTCGTGGTTCGCAAGATGCGGGTGGCCGACGCGGATCTCTTCGCCGGCGAGCGCAGCGACGGCACGACCCTGAGCCGCCTCGGCGACTGGAACGCGGCGGGATGGTGGTCGATGGCGCTCGGCCTCGGGACGTTCTACCTGCTGCACTACGGTCTGACGGACATCGCCGCAGTGATCACCGCCTCGTTCCCGACGATCCTGGTCTCGGGGGCCACCTACCTGATCCTCACGCTGGGCGTCGGATACGGCAAGCAAAGCCGGCTCGCATAGTCGACGCATCGCGTGCGGGGCAGCAACCGTTGCTGCCCCGCGACCCTCAATGCCACCATGGGAGATCGGCAATGGATCGAGTTCACATATCCGAGCTGGCGTGGCCCGCGTATGCGGACAGGGTGAAGGCCGGGGCAATTGCCATGATCCCGGTCGGCGCGCTCGAGCAGCACGGGCCGCACATGAGCATGAACCCCGACGTGCTGCTGCCGACGGCGATCGCCGAACGGGTGGCCAGCGAGATCGGCGGCCTGGTCGCACCAGCCATCGCCTACGGCTACAAGTCCCAGCAGAGGAGCGGTGGTGGCAACCACATGCCCGGCACCACCAGCCTCGACGGCCAAACGGTGACGTGCGTCATCCGCGACGTTCTCAAGGAGCTGGCCCGGCACGGCGTGCGCCGCGCCGTTCTCGTGAACGGGCACTTCGAGAACTCGATGTTCATCACCGAGGGCATCGACCTCGCCCTCCGCGAGCTCGGGTGGGGCGGGATCGACGACTTCCGCTGCATCGTCCTGTCGTACTGGGACTTCATCGACGAGGCGACCATCGACGCCATCTACAAGGGCAGCTTCCCGGGCTGGGCAGTGGAGCATGGCGGCGTGCTCGAGACGTCGCTGATGCTGCACCTACATCCCGACCTGGTGAACATGGACCTGGTGGACGATCACCCTCCGGCGACGTTCCCGCCCTATGACTTCTTCCCGATCAAGCCCGAGTGGACGCCCCCGTCCGGCTGCTTGTCTTCCGCCAAGCGTGCCAGCGCTGAATTCGGAGAGATTCTATTGAACGTCTGCGTAGGCGGCATCTCCGCTGCGCTCAAGCAGGCCTTCGACTGAATCGACCTTCTTCTTGAGCTTTGATTTCGACCCCGGTCGTTGGAGCCTCGGGAAGTCGAAGCGCCGCTGGCGATTGAACGCGGGGTGGCAACAAGGAACGGGCGGCAAGCGGCGCGGCCCGCGGCCCGACGGCTGCCGGTTCGTCATCGGCGAACAATTCACGGGAGAGAAGAGATGCCCACCGACATGATCGCGGGCGCCAGCCCGCACGACGAGCCGGTCACTCCGGAGGTTCTGCGCAAGGTCCTCGGCGCGAGCTTCATCGGCAACTTCGTCGAATGGTTCGACTATGCGTCCTACGGCTACTTCGCCATCGTCATTGCTCACGCGTTCTTCCCCGAGATTGCACCGGAATCGGCGCTGCTCGCGACCTTCGCGGTGTTCGCGATCTCTTTCGTCATCCGTCCGATCGGCGGCATCATCTGGGGCCAGATCGGCGACAGGATCGGCCGGCGAACCGCGCTGTCATGGTCGATCCTGATCATGTCGGGCGCGACAACCGCGATGGCGATCCTGCCTTCCTACCATCAGATCGGGATTCTTGCGCCGATCCTGCTGGTGGTCATCCGGATGATCCAGGGATTCTCGGCCGCAGGCGAGTATGCCGGCGCCACATCGTTCATCGCCGAATATTCGCCCGACAACAGGCGCGGCCTCTACACCAGCATCGTGCCGGCGAGCACTGCGGCGGGGCTGTTGTTCGGATCGCTGCTGTCGGCCCTCCTCTTCTGGCTGCTCACCCTCGAACAGATGCAGACCTTTGGCTGGCGGTTGCCGTTCCTGCTTGCAGCACCTTTGGGCCTGATCGGGCTCTACATCCGGCTCAGGCTCGAGGATACGCCGAAGTTCCGTCAGCTGGAAGAGGCGCACCATATCGACGAGACCCCGATCCGGGACCTTTTCGCCAACTACTGGCGGCCGATGCTGATCGCCTTCGGCGTCACCTGCCTCAACGCGGTCGGCTTCTACCTGATCCTGAGCTACATGCCGACCTACCTGATTAACGAGCTGGGCATCGGAGAGGAACAAGCCTTCTTCGCCACCAGCATCACTCTCGCGGTCTATATCGGCATGATCTTCCTGATGGGCCAGCTCTCGGACCGCTTCGGGCGCAAGACGGCACTGATCACCGCTTCGGTCCTGTTCATGCTGCTGACCGTACCGCTCTTCAGCCTGCTCGGCGGTGCCTCGTTCTTCACGGTCGTGCTGATCCAGGTCGCCTTCGGCATGCTGCTGACGATCAACGACGGAACACTGCCGTGCTTCCTGTCCGAGATCTTCCCGACCAAGGTGCGCTACTCGGGGTTCGCCTTCAGCTTCAACACCGCGAACGCGCTCTTCGGCGGCACCGCGCCGTTCATCGCCACCTGGCTGATCGGCGTGACCGGCTCCAAGCTCGCCCCGGCCTGGTACCTGGTCGCCGCGGCCGCGGTCGCCCTCGTCGCCATGCTTCTGTCCCGCGAGACCGCCGGCCAGCCCCTCAAGGACTGAACGAGCCCGGGAGCAATCCCCAGGACGCGGGCGACCCCGGCCGCCTGCGTCCACTTGCATTCGGCGCCTGCTGGCGAAGACTACGGCCGCCGACAGGTCCCCGGCCCGGTGTGGCAGTAGCGCATTGCCCGTCCCCTGGCACGCCCGACGCCCGGGATCAGGCCAAGCCTCCCTGTGCCGCGTCGTGCGGCGGGATGCGGCGCAGCACAAAGCCGTGCTCCGCCAGCGCCGCCTCGATGGCGCGTACATGTTCGGCACCCCGCGTCTCGAGGGTGACGTCAATCGAGACGCCCTTGGCTGGCACGTCGAGGAAGCGCCGGCTGTGGCTCACCTCGAGGATGTTGGTGCCTTCCGCGCCGAGCAGGCTCGCCACCTTGCCGAGCAGGCCCGGCCGGTCGGCGCTCGTCAGCCTTAGCGAGACAATGCGGTCGTCGCGCTCCAGTTCGCGCACCATGACCGCGGCGAGCAGGCGGGCGTCGATGTTGCCACCGGAGAGCAGCAGGCCGACCTTGCGGCCGGCATAGCGCGCGGGCTCCTTGAGCATGGCTGCGAGTCCGGCCGCGCCGGCGCCCTCGGCGAGGGTATGGTGCAGACTGGCATAGGCGCTGACGGCGCGCTCGATCAGCTCCTCGCTGACCGGGACGATGTCGGCAACGCGGCTGCGGACGACCGGCAGGGTCAACTCGCCCACGGTCTTGACGGCAATGCCTTCGGCCAGCGTCGGCCCCCCGATCGGCCGGTCCCCGCCGTCCACCGCATTGATAAACGATGGATAGAGCTCGGCCTCGACGCCGATCAGCTCGATGCCGGGCCTGATCGCCCCGGCGGTGATGGCGTTGCCCGCCATCAGCCCGCCGCCGCCGACCGGAATGATCAGCACCTCGAGGTCGGGCGCATCGGCCAGCATCTCGAGCGCCACCGTCCCCTGCCCCGCCATGATCGCCGGGTCGTCATAGGGATGGACGAGAACCAGACCTTCGGCGGCGGCGATCTCGCGCACCCTCTCGGCGCTGTCGTAGAGGGTCTCGCCATGGAGCACGATGTTCGCGCCCTGGCGGCGCGTGTTCTCGATCTTCACCATCGGCGTCGTCTCCGGCATGACGATGGTGGCCGGAATGCCGAAGCGCCGGGCGTGCCAGGCGACGGCCTGGGCATGGTTGCCCGCCGACATGGTGATGACGCCGCGCTCGTGCTCATGCTCGCCGAGCGAGAGCAGCTTGTTGACGGCGCCGCGCTCCTTGAACGAGGCGGTCGCCTGCATGTTCTCGTGCTTGACCAGGATTTCCGCGCCGGTCAGCTCGGAAAGACGCGGCGCCGCCACCAGTGGCGTGCGCAGCACATGCCCGGCGATGCGGCTGGCCGCCTCCTCGATGTCGGGCAACGCTATCGCGAATTGCTCGCTCACTGTCGTGCTCCTCTCAGGTCAGCGCCGCGCCGGGTGGCTGGCTGTCTTGCACGTCCATCCGGCGCCGCCTGCTGCCGGTAAGCCTCGGGCGTCATCCCCTCCGCCGACCGGAAGACCCGGATGAGGTGCGGCAGATCGCAGAATCCGGTGTCGGCCGCGATCCGGGTCGCGGACCGCCCCGTAGTCCTGAGCAGGTGCTTCGCCTGCTCAATCCGGATCAGCCGGTCGGTCTCGCGCGGGGTCATGCCGAGCGCCTCGCGGAAGTGGCGCTCGAGCTTGCGCCGGCTGACCCCGAGGCGCTCGACCACGCCGCCGGTCGAAAGCGGCGCGTCGATCGACTGCTGCATGACGAGCAGCGCCTTACGAACCAGCGCGTCGCTCGTGGCGAGCGCCAGCGGCATGCCGGGCTGCGGCTGCTCCCCGGCCATCGCCTCGTCGATGATCATGATGTGCAGGCTCTTGGCCGCCCGCGCCCGCCCGAGGTGCCGCTCGACGATGAAGGCCGCGAGATGCGCCGAGGAGACCCCGCCCGAGCAGGTCAGCCGGTCGCGGTCGACGACGAAGATCCGGTCGCTGGCCGGCTCCAGGCCGTCGAACCGCTCGAGGAAGTCCTCGTGGTGGAACCAGCTGACGCAGGCGCGATACCCCTGCATCAGCCCGGCGCGGTGAAGGATGAAGGCTCCGGTGCAGACCCCAACCAACGGCACCCCGGCCGCCGCTGCGCGGCCGAGGAAGCGCACCGTGTCGGGGTGCAGGTTCTCGACCTCGTCGACGAGCCCGCCGACGACCACCAGATAGTCGAACCGCCTGGGGTCGCCCAGCCGCTCCTCGGGCTGCACGGCGACGCCGCAGCTCGAGGCGATCGGGTCCATCGTCGGCGACAGCACCCGCCAGCTGCAGAGGATCGGCCGCGACCGGTCGCCCTCGTCCGCGGCGAGCCGCAGAACGTCGACGAAGTTGGCGAAGGCGCAGAGCGTGAACCGCCGCGCCAGGATGAATCCGATGTCGAGTCGCGCCATCCTGCACCTCCGGTGCAAGCATACAGCATGTGTGACGCGCCAATACAGTCCAGATCGGCCCAGATCGGGTATGGAGTGAGGACAGATTTTCCGGGAGGCCCGTAATGACGCATTTCTCCTTCGCCCAGGTTCTGAAGGGCGCGCTGACCGGTCAGAAGCACTGGACCGAGCAGTGGCCCGACCGCGAGCCGAAGGCGGCCTACGACGTGGTGATCGTCGGCGCCGGCGGCCACGGCCTCGGCGCCGCCTACTATCTGGCGAAGGAGCACGGCATCACCAACGTCGCGGTGATCGACAAGGGCTGGCTCGGCGGCGGCAACACCGGCCGCAACACCACGATCATCCGCTCGAACTACCTCTACGATGAGAGCGCCGGGCTCTACGACCACGCCCTCGACCTCTGGGAGAACCTCTCCCAGGAGCTGAACTACAACGTCATGTTCTCCAAGCGCGGCGTGATGATGCTCGCGCACAACGTCCACGACGTGCAGTCCTTCCAGCGCCACGTCCACTCGAACCGCCTGAACGGCGTCGACAACCAGTGGCTGTCGGCGAAGGAGGCGAAGCTCTTCTGCCCGCCGCTCGACATCAATCCGAACGCCCGCTACCCGGTGATGGGCGCTGCGCTGCAGCGCCGTGCCGGCACCGCCCGTCACGACGCCGTCGCCTGGGGCTACGCCCGCGGCGCTGCGGCGCGCGGCGTCGACATCATCCAGAACTGCCCGGTGACCGCGATCCGCCGCGATTCCTCCGGCCGGGTGTCGGGGGTCGAGACCGCCAAGGGCTTCATCGCCGCCAAGAAGGTCGGCGTGTCGGCCGCCGGCCACACCTCGGTGGTGATGCAGACCGCCGATGTCAAGCTGCCGCTCGAGAGCTACCCGCTGCAGGCGCTGGTTTCGGAGCCGATCAAGCCGATCTTCCCCTGCGTCGTCATGTCGAACTCGGTGCACGCCTATATCAGCCAGTCCGACAAGGGCGAGCTCGTCATCGGCTCAGGCACCGACCAGTACGTCAGCTACTCCCAGCGCGGCGGCCTGCCGCTGATCGAGCACACCCTCGCCGCGATCTGCGAGATCTTCCCGATCTTCCGCCGGATGCGGATGCTCCGCAAGTGGGGCGGCATCGTCGACGTCACGCCCGACCGCTCGGCGATCCTCGGCAAGACTCCGGTGCCGAACCTCTATGTCAACTGCGGCTGGGGGACCGGCGGCTTCAAGGCAACGCCGGGAGCGGCGCACACCTTCGCTTGGACGATCGCCAAGGACGAGCCGCACCCGATCAACGCCCCCTTCACGCTCGAGCGCTTCACCACCGGCCGGCTGATCGACGAGGCGGCCGCCGCCGCCGTCGCGCACTGAGGAGGTCCGAGATGCTGCTGATCCACTGCCCCTACTGCGACGAGGACCGCCCCGAGCTCGAGTTCGCCTACGGCGGCGAGGCCCACATCGACCGGCCGAAGGATCCCTCGGTGCTGTCGGACGAGGAATGGCGGGACTTCTTGTTCATCCGCTCCAATCCCCGCGGCCACCACTTCGAGCGCTGGCGCCACATCAACGGCTGCGCCCGCTTCTTCAATGCGGTGCGCGAGACCGTCTCCGACCGCTTCCTCACGACCTACAAGGCGGGTGAGCCCCGTCCCGACATCACCAGCCTGATCGGAGGCAAGGAATGACCAGCTATCGCCTCAAGGGCCGCGGCCGCGTCGATCACGGCAAGCCCGTCCGCTTCAACTTCGACGGCAAGCCCTACCAGGGCCTCGCCGGCGATACGCTGGCCTCGGCGCTGCTCGCGAACGGCGTCCACCTGATGGGCCGCTCGTTCAAGTACCACCGCCCGCGCGGCGTCGTCTCCGCCGGCTCCGACGAGCCGAACGCGCTGATGGGCACCCGCCGCGGCCCCGGCCGCTTCGAGCCGAACACCCGCGCCACCATCCAGGAGTTGCGCGACGGCCTCGAGGCCACCAGCCAGAACCGCTGGCCCTCGCTCGCCTTCGATGTCGGCGCGGTCAACGACAACCTCGGCTCGCTGTTCTCGGCCGGCTTCTACTACAAGACCTTCATGTGGCCGCGCGCCTTCTGGGACCGGGTCTACGAGCCGATCATCCGCAATGCCGCGGGCCTGGGCGTCTCGCCGACCGAGCCCGACGCCGACCGCTATGCCAGCCGCTTCGCCCACACCGACGTGCTGGTCATCGGCGCCGGCCCCGCCGGGCTCGCCGCGGCGCTCGCGGCCGGCCGCGCCGGCGCAAAGGTCATGCTGGTCGACGAGAACTCCGAACCTGGCGGCACGCTGCTCTCCGAGCCCGCCGTCGTCGTCGACGGCAAGCCGGCCTGGGACTGGCTCGCCGCCGCCCTCGCCGAACTGGCCACGCTCCCGAACGTCACGGTGATGACCCGCACCACCGCGATCGGCTACTACCACCAGAACCTCGTCGGCCTGGCGCAGCGCCTGACCGACCACCTCGCGATCCCGCCCGCGGGCGCCCCGCGCGAGCGGATGTGGAAGGTCCGCGCCAACCAGGTCGTGCTCGCCCAGGGCGCGCTTGAGAAGCCGCTGGTCTTCGACGGCAACGACCGCCCCGGCGTCATGCTCGCCGGCGCCGCCCAGACCTATCTCAACCGCTACGGCGTCAAGGTCGGCGACCGCCCCGCGATCGTCACCGCCCACGACAGCGCCTGGTTCGCCGCCTTCGACCTGGCCGAGGCCGGCGCGAAGCCCGTCGCTATCGTCGACGTCCGCCCGACGGTCGACGCGACACTCGCCGACCGCGCCCGGTCCCTCGGCATCGAGACCCTGCTCGGCCGCACCGTCACCGGCACCTCGGGCCGGCTGCGGGTGAAGTCCCTGCGGGTCAACAGCGTCGAAAACGGCAAGGCCGGCGCCGCGCGCGAGATCGCCTGCGACACCGTGCTGATGTGCGGCGGCTGGACGCCCTGCCTGCACCTCTTCAGCCACACCAAGGGCAGCCTCGCGTGGGACGAGACCCTCAAGGCCTTCCTGCCCGGCAGGAAGTCCGAAGCGGTGCATATCGCCGGCGCCGGCCGCGGCCTCTGGGGCATCGCTGCCGCCCTCGACGACGGCGCCGTCGCCGGCGCGCAGGCGGCCCGTGACGCCGGCCGCGAGGCCGAGGGGCAGAGCTTCAGCGTCACCGCCGACCGCACCGGCTCCGGGATCACGCTGAAGGAGCTGCCGACCGACCGCAATGCCGCCAAGGCCAAAGCCTTCATCGACTACCAGAACGACGTCACCGCCAAGGACATCCGCCTCGCCGTCCGCGAGGGGATGCGCTCGATCGAGCACGTCAAGCGCTACACGACGAACGGCATGGCGACCGACCAGGGCAAGATGTCCAACATCAACGGCCTGATGATCGCCGCCGACGCCGTCGGCAAGGCGCCGCCGCAGGTCGGCCTGACCACCTTCCGCCCGCCCTACACGCCGACGACCTTCGGCACCTTCGCGGGCTACCATCAGGGCGTGATGTTCGACGTCACCCGGCAGACGCCCATCGACTCCTGGGCCGAGGAGCACGGCGCGGCCTTCGAGCCGGTCGCGCTCTGGCGCCGCGCCTGGTACTTCCCGCGCGCGGGCGAGGACATGCACGCCGCGGTCAACCGCGAGTGCAGGATGACTCGCGCCTCGTTGGGCATCTTCGACGCCTCGACGCTCGGCAAGATCGAGGTCGCCGGCCCCGACGCGGTCGAGTTCATGAACCGCATGTACACCAACCCCTGGACCAAGCTCGGGGTCGGCCGCTGCCGCTACGGGCTCCTGCTCGGAGAGGACGGCTTCATCCGCGACGACGGTGTCATCGGCCGGCTGGCCGAGGACCGCTTCCACGTCACCACCACCACCGGCGGCGCGGCGCGGGTCCTCGGCATGATGGAGGACTATCTGCAGACCGAGTGGCCCGATCTGCGCGTGTGGCTCACCTCGACCACCGAGCAGTGGGCGACGATCGCGCTCAACGGTCCGAATGCCCGCAAATTGCTCGAGCCGTTCGTGGAGGGCCTCGACATCTCCGACGCCGCCTTCCCGCACATGTCGGTCGCCGAATGCACCGTCGCGGGGTTCCCCGCGCGGCTCTTCCGGATCTCCTTCAGCGGCGAGCTCGGCTTCGAGGTCAACGTTCCCGCCCGCCACGGCCGCACGCTCTGGGAGAAGCTCTGGGAGGCGGGCCAGCAGTACGACGTCTGCCCCTACGGCACCGAGACCATGCACGTGCTCAGGGCCGAGAAGGGCTTCATCATCGTCGGCCAGGACACCGACGGCACGCTGACCCCCGACGACGCCGGCCTCTCCTGGGCGATCGGCAAGAAGAAGCCCGACTTCGTCGGCAAGCGCTCGCTGACCCGCCCCGACATGGTCGCCAAGGGCCGCAAGCAGCTCGTCGGCCTCCTGACCGACGACCCCAAGACCGTGCTGCAGGAAGGCGCGCAGATCGTCGCCGACCCGAACCAGCCGAAGCCGATGACCATGCTCGGCCACGTCACCTCCTCCTACTGGAGCGAGGCGCTCGGCCGCTCGATCGCGCTCGCCGTCGTCGCCGACGGCCACGCGCGAAAGGGCGAGACCCTGCACGTCCCGATGCCGGGAGGCACCTTGGCCGCCAAGGTCACCGGCACGGTCTTTCTGGATCCCGAGAACAAGCGCCTGAGCGCCTGAGAGAGGAGGAAAGCCCATGAACTTCCGCCCCGAGACCGGGACCGTTGCCCTCGCCGCACGGGTCAGCGTCTCCGATCTGCCCCCCTTGGCGCGCTTCTCGCTGCGCGTCGGCCCGGCCGAGCGCCCGGCCGCCTGCCGTGCCTTCGGCCTCGACCTGCCCGAGCGCATCGGCGTCCGCGTCGTGGAGGGCGGGAAGAGCGCCCTCTGCCTCGGACCCGACGAATGGGTGCTGCACGCCCCCGACGCCGAGGCGGCGGCGATCCGCGACGCCTTCGCGGCCGTCGAGCCCGAGGCGCCGCACAGCCTCGTCGACATTTCCGACCGCGAGATCGCGCTCGCGATCGAGGGTCCGGCGGCGCTCGACCTCCTCGCCTGCGGCTGCCCGCGCGACCTCGCCTGCCTGCCGGTCGGCGCGGGCACCCGCACCGTCTTCGACAGCGCGCAGGTGGTGCTCACCCGCGAGGCCGAGGACCGCTTCCGGCTCGAGATCTGGCGCTCCTTCGCTCCGCACGTACGGGCGATCCTCGCCACCGCCACCGCCGAGCTCGCCGCCGGCCTCTGACGCGCCAGCCGCGTCAACCGAGAATTTACTGATGGCTAATCCCCGCAGGAACAAGGGGATAGCCGGAGTTTCACGCGTGAAGGCCGCTCCTTTCACGCCCCAGCCTTGAGGACACGCCCATGCCGACCCCGACCGACACCCCGCTCGCTGACCGCGACCCCTTTATCGCCGCCGCCATTAGCCGCGAGCTCGGCCGCCAGCGCGACCAGATCGAGCTCATCGCCTCGGAGAACATCGTCAGCCCCGCGGTGCTCGAGGCCCAAGGCTCAGTCTTGACCAACAAGTACGCCGAGGGCTACCCCGGCCGCCGCTACTACGGCGGCTGCGAGTTCGTCGACGAGGTGGAGACCGAGGCGATCGAGCGGGTGAAGCGCCTGTTCGGCGCCGGCTTCGCCAACGTCCAGCCCCACTCCGGTGCCCAGGCGAACGGGGCGGTGAAGCTCGCGCTCCTGCAGCCCGGCGACACCATCCTCGGCATGTCGCTCGACGCCGGCGGCCACCTGACCCACGGCGCCAAACCCGCCATGTCGGGCAAGTGGTTCCGGGCGGTCGCCTACGGCGTCGACGCCGACGGGCGCATCGACATGGCCGAGGTCCGGCGGGTCGCCGAGGCCGAGCGGCCGAAGCTCATCATCGCCGGCGCCTCCGCCTACAGCCAGGTGATCGACTTCGCCGCCTTCCGCGCCGTCGCCGACGCGGTCGGCGCCTGGCTGCTCGTCGACATGGCCCACATTGCCGGCCTCGTCGCCACCGGCCACCACCCGAGCCCGCTGCCGCACGCCCACGTTGTCACCTCGACCACCCACAAGACCCTGCGCGGCCCCCGCGGCGGCATCATACTCACCAACGACGAGACGATGGCGAAGAAGATCAACTCGGCGGTCTTCCCCGGCCTGCAGGGCGGTCCGCTGATGCACGTCATCGCCGCCAAGGCCGTCGCCTTCGGCGAGGCGCTCGAGCCCGAGTTCAAGGAGTACATCGGCCGGGTGGTCGACAGCGCACGGGCGCTCGCGCAGGTGCTGGTCGAGCACGGCACGGCCATCGTCTCCGGCGGCACGGAGAACCACCTGATGCTGGTCGACCTGCGCCCGCTCGGGGTGAAGGGCAACGCCGCCGAGGAGGCGCTCGAGCGGGCCGGCATCACCTGCAACAAGAACGGCGTGCCCGGCGACCCGGAGAAGCCGACGGTGACCTCGGGCGTCCGCCTCGGCACGGCCGCCGGCTGCGCCCGCGGCTTCGGGGTGGCCGAGTTCCGCGAGATCGGCGGCATGATCGGCGAGGTGCTCGCCGCTCTCGCCCGCGACCCGGCCGGCGACGCAGGCGTCGAGGCGGCGGTGCGCGAGCGCGTGCGCGCCCTCTGCGCGCGGTTCCCGGTCTACGCCGGCTGACCTCGATGTTCCTCAGCGTCTTCGACATCTTCAAGATCGGCGTCGGCCCCTCGAGCTCGCACACCATGGGGCCGATGCTCGCCGCCGCCCGCTTCCTCGACGCGCTGCGCAACGGCGCCGACAGGGTGCCGGGCTCCGGCCCGGCGGCGCGGATCGAGGCGACGCTGCATGGCAGCCTCGCCTTCACCGGCAAGGGCCACGCCACCGATCGCGCCGTCGTGCTCGGCCTGCTCGGGTTCCGCCCCGAGACGCTCGACGCCGACGACGCCGGGCGCCGTCTGGCCGAGCTGAAGGTCTCGGGCCACATCGACCTCCCCGGCATCGGCCCGCTCGCCTTCGACCCGGAGAAGGGCGTGCTCTTCGACTATGGCCCGCCGCTTCCCGGCCACGCCAACGGCCTGGTGCTCCGGGCCTTCGACGCCGCCGGCAACCTGCACCTCACCGAGACCTACTACTCGGTCGGCGGCGGGTTCGTGCTGACCGAGCGCGAGCTCGCCGGAGCGAGCCTGAAGGGCAGCGACGCCGAGGCCGGCCGGCCGTATCCGTTCGCGACCGCCGCCGAGATGCTGGCGATGGGAGAGGCATCCGGACTCGCGATCGCGGCGATGAAGCGCGCCAACGAGGCCGTCGGCATGAGCGAGCCCGAGCTCGACGCCGGCGTCGACCGGATCTGGTCGGTGATGGACGCCTGCATCGAGCGCGGCCTCGCGGGCGAGGGCATCCTGCCCGGAGGCCTCAAGGTCCGCCGCCGCGCCCGCGCCATCCGTGAGGCGCTGCTCGCCGAGCATGGCAGCAACCGCAGCCAGCCGCACGCCGCCACCGAATGGCTTTCGGTCTATGCGATGGCCGTCAACGAGGAGAACGCCGCCGGTGGACAGGTCGTCACCGCGCCGACCAACGGCGCCGCCGGCGTGATCCCGGCGGTCCTGCGCTACTACCGCGACCACTGCGTCGACGCCGACCACGCCGGCATCCGGGTCTTCCTGCTCACCGCGGCGGCTATCGGCGGCATCATCAAGACCAACGCCTCGATCTCGGGCGCCGAGGTCGGCTGCCAGGGCGAGGTCGGCTCCGCCGCCGCAATGGCAGCGGCCGGCCTCTGCGCCGCACTCGGCGGCTCGAACGCCCAGATCGAGAACGCCGCCGAGATCGCGCTCGAGCACCATCTCGGCATGACCTGCGACCCGGTCCGCGGCCTCGTCCAGGTGCCCTGCATCGAGCGCAACGGTCTCGGCGCGATCAAGGCGGTCGCGGCGGCCTCGCTGGCGCTCCGCGGCGACGGCACCCACGTGGTGCCGCTCGACGCCTGCATCGAGACCATGCGCCAGACTGGCCGCGACATGAGCGTGAAGTACAAGGAGACGTCCACCGGCGGGCTCGCGGTCAACCTGCCGGAATGCTGAGCCCGACGCCCGCCCGACACCGGAGGAGCCGATGCCCGAACACACCCTCATCCTCACACTCTCCTGCGACGGGGTGCCGGGGATCATCGCCGCCGTCACCGGCGAGATCGCGGCACTCGGCGGCAACATCGCCGAGACCGCTCAGTTCTGGGACCGCGGCAACAACCGCTTCTTCCTGCGCATCGCCTTCCTCGCGCCCGAGGGCCTCGAGCCCACGGCCGTCGAGCGACGCCTCGCCCCGGCCGTCGAGCGCTTCGGCATGGACGCCGCCGTGGTGGACCCCCGCCGGCGCCCGCGCATCGTCGTGATGGTCTCGCGCTTCGACCACGCATTGATGCATCTGCTCTATCAGATCCGCGTCGGATGGCTCGACGCCGAGGTCGCCGCGATCGTGTCGAACCACCCCGACGCCGGATCGGAGGCGGAGCACGCCGGCATCCCGTTCCACCACTGGCCGGTGACCCCGGCAACCAAGGCCGAGGTCGAGGCGCGGCTGCTTGCGCTCATGGCGGACAGCGGTGCCGAGCTCGTCGTTCTCGCCCGCTACATGCAGGTGCTGTCCACCGACCTCGCCGCCCGCCTCGCCGGGCGGGCGATCAACATCCACCACTCGTTTCTGCCGAGCTTCAAGGGCGCGAAGCCCTACCATCAGGCCCATATCCGCGGGGTGAAGCTGATCGGGGCGACGGCGCACTACGTCACCTCCGACCTCGACGAGGGACCGATCATCGAGCAGGAGACCGAGCGGGTGAGCCACGCGATGGGCCCGGACGACCTCGTCGCGATCGGACGCGACATCGAGTCCCGCGTGCTCGGCCGGGCGGTCAAGCTCCATCTGGAGCGAAGGGTGCTGCTCGACGGCAACAAGACCGTCGTCTTCGCGGCGTGAGGCCGGGAAGGCGCGGCGCCGGCCTCACCGCCACTTCGCGACCGGCCCGGTCCGGACGCCGGATCGGAGCACGATCTCCGAGACGAGGTGCTCCCGCCGGTAGGCCATGACGTGCACGCCCGCCACGCCGGGGATCGCCCGGATGCGCTGCATCAGCTCGACGCAGAGCTCCGTGCCCTCGACAGCCGGATCCCGCGCCCGCTCCAGCCGCTCGATCACCGCGTCGGGGATGTGGATGCCAGGGACATGGGCGCGCATCCAGCGCGCCGCGCGCGCCGAGGCAAGCGGCCCGACGCCGGCCAGGATGAAGACCCGGCGATCGAGCCCCAGGTCGCGGACTCGCGCCATGAACCGCTCGAACGGCAGCAGGTCGAAGATGTAGTTGGTCTGGATGAACTCCGCGCCAGCGTCGATCTTCTTCGCCAGCCGCTCGGCGCGCAGCTCGTAGGGCGGCACGCAAGGGTTCTCGGCAGCGCCGAGGAACATGTGCGGCGGCCGGGTGAGCCGGCGTCCCGACAGCAGCACGCCGTCGTCGCGCATGGTGCGGATGGTCCGGAGCAGGGTCAGCGAGTCGAAGTCGAAGACCGGCTTTGCCCCGGGCTGGTCGCCGACGCCCACCCCGTCGCCGGTCAGGCACAGCACGTTCCTGACCCCCATCGCCGCCGCGCCCAGCACGTCGCCCTGGATGGCGATGCGGTTCCGGTCGCGGCAGGAGATCTGGTAGATGGTCCCGTAGCCGGCCCGCGTCAGTAGCGCGCAGATGCCGATCGAAGACATGTGGCAGTTGGCGCCCGAGGCGTCGGTGGCGTTGATCGCGTCGGCCACCTCGGAGAGCGGCCGCGCCGCCTCGAAGACGTCCGCCGGGTCGGCGCTGTCAGGCGGGTTCAGTTCGGCGGTCACCACGAACCGCCCGGCGCGCAGCGCCCGCTCCAGCCGGCTGCCCGAGGACATGCCGGGGGGTGGCGCCTCGTACGGGGGGATGTGGTCGCCGGGAAGCTCCGCGCTCACCGGCGCCGCTCCCCGGAGGCGCGCGGCGGCTCCCCGGCGAGCGGCGTGCTCGCGGGCTCGATCGCCCGCGCCCGCGGAAACGCCCGCGCCAGCGTGCGGCGGCCGGCGTCGGCCTCGGGCTCGCGAGCAGGGCGAAGCCGCGCCGCCGCCTCCCGGCTCGCGCGCAGCCAGGCCGAGGAGCCCTGCAGGCGGTGGTCGACCGGCGGCAGCACCTCGAGGATGCGGTCGCGGGCGCGCATCCGCGCCGCGCCCTCCCAGGCCAGCACCCAGACGCAGCGCATCTCCGGCCGCACCTCGCAGAAGCCGCCGGGCCGCACCCCGCCGCAGGGGCCGTTCCGGAGCTCCTTGGGGCAGTTCATCGGGCACGACATGCCGGTGGAGCTCAGCACGCACTGGCCGCACATCCTGCAATCGAAGATCAGTCCTTTGATCGCGCTCTCCGCTAGGGCGACCGGGCGCTCGATCCTGTCGTACCCGACCCGGGCGAACAGCGGTTCGAGCGCGACCATCGCCGCCTCGAACCGCCGGTAGAGCCACTCGAAGCCGCGGGCGTGTCGGACGGCGAAGAGGCGGAGCCGGTACACGCCTAGGTCTTAAGCCATCGACGGAGCCGAGGCGCCCGGAATCCGGCGCGTCCCGCTTGGTGTCCGCCACGGCTTGCACATGTCGCTACTTTGCCAGAACCGCGGCGCCGGGCAAGGCACGCCGGTTGAAATGGTGAGGGCGAGAGGCTTGAGTTCGGCGAGTTTGGCGAGTCCCGCCGCAGCCCAGCGGCCATGACCAATTTGCAGAAGAAGCTGGACACTACTCGATAGCGGCCGTTTCCACCCTTAACGGGGATTTTGGAACTCATCGACCAAGCCAACCTTCAACGCGGCTCTGAGGATCGAGAAGGTTTGTTCGAACTGACCGGATGACAGCGGAGAGCTCGCTGTCGATCCGTTTTTGCTCGGCAATAACTGAATCAAGCTGCTCGCCCGCGGGCGGCTCAGTCGCTACCAATTGAAGCTTGCGAGCGGCCGGGCGCGGCGGTTCGCCGGGAGGTGCGCTGGCGTCCGGCGCTGGGGCTGCAGCTGCGTCAGTCTCCGCAGTCGGCTGATCTGCGCCTGGTAGCGGCGTCTTCGGCATGGCCGACGGCTCGATCATGGCGGCCACGCGCGTCCGAGCTTCGGAGACACGTTTCAGGTCGCGATCCTCGTAATACCGGGCCTTGAACAGCCGCACCGGATTCTGATCGCGCACCAGCGCGATCGCCGCGTCCGGCCCCAACATCCGGATCTGCTCCGGCCGGATCAGCCGCATGCCCTCCTGCCGCTCCTGAATCGAGGCGGCATCGAAGCCGCGCTGGCGCCAAGACTTTATCCGCGCCATCCGCGTCTGATCGCCGATCGCCTCGGAAATGTAGCGCGGCGTGTCGACGTCCGTCGGCGCCATGAAGAGCTGGAGCTCGCAGTTACCCATGAAGTTCGCCGCCCCGTCGGCGCCATAGATCTCGCGCAGGTTGGCGAGCGACTGGACGATCAGCATCAGGTGCGCGCCGGAGGACCGGACCGTCGTGATCGCCCGCCCCATCTCCTCCATCTTCCCGAGCGAGGCGAACTCGTCGAGCAGGAAGAGCACGTCGAACTTGTCGTCGACGGTCCGGTCAGTCTCCTGCAAGAGCGTGAACATCTGCTGGAACATCAGCCGGATCAGCGGCGACAGCACCCCGAGGTCCTTCTGACTGACGCAGAGGAACACGCTCGCCGGGTCCGACCGGAAGTCGGTGATCCAGAAGTCCGTCGCCGCGGTCGCGTCCCGCACGTCCGGATCGGCCCAGAGCCGCAGGCCTCCGTCGAAGAGCACCGACATATAACTGCCGAGCACCTTCTCCGGCTGGCTGGCGAAGCGGTTGAAGACCGATCGCGCCTCGCCGGAGCGGGTGGCCGCGGCAAGGCCGGCGAGCAGCGCACCCGACCCGCCAGGCGCCGTCAGCAGGTCATAGATCGCGGCGATCGTCGGCGTCTTGCGCTCGAGCGCGACCACCGCGGTCGCTGCGAAAATCTCCCGCGCCCCATCGACCCAGGATTCTGTTCCCTTGCCCTTGGCCGCGACCAGGCTGTTCGCCAGCCGCAGCGCCTCGGCGTAGCGCCGGCGCTCAGGCGCGGCGGCCACCTCGTCGAACGGATTGTAGCGATGGCTCTCCCGGTCCTTGTCATAGGGGGCGAACTTGAAGACCCGGTCGCCGAGCTCATGCCGCCGCCGCGCGGTCTTCTCGTAGTTCTCGCCCTTCACGTCGAGCACCACTGTCGAGCCCGGATAGGTCAGCAGCGTCGGGATCACGATGCCGACCCCCTTCCCTGCCCCGGTCGGCGCAGCCACCAGCGAATGCACGATCTTCTCCGAGCTGAGCCACGGCGAGCGCGACTTCGGCTTGCCGAGCTTGCCCCAGATCGGCCCGCGCACGTCGTCGAGCCGGCGCGCCAAGAGCCCGGCCCGCCGCAGCTCGCCCGGCTCGGCCCAACGGGCCGTGCCATGCGAGGTCAGCGCGGGCCGCCAGAGCAGGGCGATGCCCGCCAGGGCGAACGCGAGCGCGACCCCTGCGCCGATCAGCGCAGCCGTCCCGGGGAGGCCCGGCCAGCGCCCGGCCGCCGGCAGCATCCTGAAATAGGTCATCAGGTCGATCTCGCGCAGGTCGCCGCCGAGGCGCCAGGTCAGCACCGCGCCGGCGACCAGCAGGCCGGGCAGGATGCCGACCATGAGCCCGACGCCGGCGCCGAGCAGGATGTCCTGTCCGCGCCGCCCCATCACCGGCTCCACTCGTCGTCGTCGCGCTCACGACGAGCGGCCGGGCGGGTCGGCTTGCTCCGCGAGTCCGGCCCGTCGCCACGGTCAGGCGCCACGTCGCCCTGACGAGGATCGGCCGCCCGCCCGGCCCGTCCTTCCTCGCGATGAGGCTGGCCGCGACTGCGGGCGCGATCATGCGCGGGCCCGATCTCCGGCTCGCCGCGTGGGTCTTCGCGCTCGAGGTCGCGCAACCGCTCCGCCGCTTCCCGGTAGATTGCGCCGGCGCGGCGATGGAAGTCGGCGAGCTGGGCGGAGGCCTCGTCGACCCGCTCGGCCGGCTGGTTTCGCGCGACCCTGTCCGCGGCACGCTCGGCCAGCTCCTCCGCCCGGTAGTCGCGCCCGAGCCCGACCGACACCGTCTCGGCCGAGTACCGCGCCAGTGTTGCCTCCGGCTGCAAGCCGAACCGCTCCGCGAGCTTGCCAACCTCTCGGTCCGCCTCGGCCTTGATCGCCACCGCCCGCGGGTCATGCGCCGGCACCACCAGGCCGCGATAGTCCGCGTGCGGTGCATCCGCCCTGTAGCCCTGGAGGCTCAGGTCGTCCCGGATCAGCGGCGCCGCCTGCCCTTTCAACTCGGCGACGCGGCGTATGAAATCGCTTCGCTGCGCCGGATCGGGAACCTTGGCGACCTTCTCATCCAACTCCACGAAGTTCTGCCGGGCCTCGGCCTGCTTCTCCTCGATACTCTGCGCCATGCGGATCGCCTCCTCTGTTGTCATGGGCAGCTGCGCGTCGCGTTCAGCGACGAGCTGCCGTCCCTCCAGAATGGTCCTGGCCGCGGCCTCGAGCCGATCGGCAAATACCGGCTCCTGCTCGCGAATGGCGGCGGCCGCGCCCTGGTAGTCGCGGGCGTACTCGAGGATCTCAGCCGCGGTGGCAATCGCCGAGGCCTCGGTATGGGCCGGCGGCACTGGTTCCCGCCCCTCGGCCCGCGCTCGCCGGTACTCGGCATCGAGAACCGGCCGGTCGTGCACGCCGCGTGACAACCTCGTTGTCCCGGTGAGGGCGATCCCCTCGCGGGCCGCCACCTCGACCTGCATCTCGCGCAGCCGGTCGAAACTCAGCTCGCCCCGCCCCGACACCCGCAGCCACCGCCCCTCATCCAGCCCGCGCCGGCCGACGACGACATGGATGTGCGGATAGGCCGTGTCGCTGTGGAAGGCGGTGTAATAGTCCCAGCGGTCGCCGTAGGCGCCGCTGTCGAAGAGTTCCGCCGCCCAGGCCCGCCCTGCCCGCTCCGCCGCCGCCGGGTCCGTCCCCTGCGGGAAGCTGACCACGAAATGCGACGTCCGGTCGGCGCCGCCGCGATCGGTCTCCGGCAGCCCCCAGCTCGCGGCGAGCTCGGCGGCATCGTCGGCGCCAAGCTCGGTCCCGAACGTGCTTTCGGACGAGCGCAGCGGCACGTCGCCTTGTCGGCTCAGATAGCCCATCTGCGCCTTCAGCCCGCCGCGCGTCGCCGTGCCGCCCGTGCCGATCAGCTTCACCAGCGCTTGCGGGTTCGGCGCCAGCACCCCGCCGATTGCCGCCCGCCGGCGAGACCTGGTCCGCCGCGCTTCTCCATAGGTCAACCGACGTTCGGCGCTGCCGCGACCGAGCTCGAGGTGCGCCCAGTCCTCGCCCATCACCGCGTCGACGGCGGACATGTGGGCGGGAGCCTGCGAGCCGCGCCGCAGAAGCTCCGGAACCGAAACCGCTGCGCTCACCCCTCCGACCCCCCTGCCCTATCCGATCCGGCGGCGTCGGCGGCCTTCAGACGCGCGAGCCCGTCCTCGCGTCGCGCCCCGAGGTCCAGGATCTGCTGCAAGGCGCCGCGGGTCTCGAGGAGCAGCCGCCCGAGCTCGGCGCGCTGTGCCATGAACGCCCGGTAATTCGGATCGTGGGTCCGATTGGCGGCGTGCGCGATCTGGTTAATGTTCGTCGCAATGCCAGCGAGCTGCCGGTTGATCGCTCGTAGCGCCTCCACCGTCGCCCCGTCCACCTCGACGAAGCCGCCGATCCGCCGCGCGGCGATCCTGAGCGCCCGGTTTCGATTGAGCCCGAGCCCCTCGATCTGCGCGTCGAGCTCCGCCAGCTCGGCCTCCGTCAGCCGCACTGAAAGCGTCCGGTCGGCGCGCGGTGCCTTCTTCGCCTTCTCGGGGTCTTGCCACCGACCGCCGATCATGCGGCGGCCGCGCCACTTCGGCGCCTCTGGCGGCTCGGGAGGGCTCGCGGGCCTGCGTCCGCGCCGGTTGGGGTTGGGTTCGCTCATAGTCAAATGTTCTACATTTGCATATATCCTGCCAAGAGAGAGTAGTAGCCAACCCCTCTCTCCCCTTCAACCGTCTCCGTGCTCCCTCCTCGCGCCCCGAGGCCAGAATTGCTCCTCTCTCTCGAACGGGCCGCAGAGCGGGGTCCCGTAGGTGGATTAATGCAGTATAGGATTATCGTGTGTCTGGCTGACCGGGGTGGTCTGGTGTCGGATTAATGAAGCAGCTTGGGATCGTGGCATCGGATGGACGGATGGTGGCGGCAATGTTGCTTCGGACTAACGTCCTATCGGACATGTGTGGCAATGGCGCAACGGCGCGACGCGGTATTATCTTATCGGATCACCCCGGTTATAGACCAATGTGTCATCGTGGTATTGTGTTGCCGCGACATAGGCTTATCGGATGATCATGGCACAAGGACCTTTGCGTGATGAAGCTGATCTCGTTCGTCTCCTTTAAGGGCGGGGCAGGTAAGACGACGGCACTGATGACCGTCGCCTCAAGCCTGATCGGGCAGGGCGAGAAGATTGCGCTTCTCGAGGCCGACGAGAACGCGCCGCTTGCCCGCTGGAAGGAGAACGCCCAGAGCATCGGCACGTGGAGCGACCAGATCACGGTGATGCCGGCGGATACGGAAGACTCGCTCGAAAAGTCGTTCGCAACGGCCGAAGCGACAGGGTGCTCGTATGCGCTGATCGACACGGCCGGGGGCGGTTCCGAGCTGAACATGATGGCGATGGCGAGCTCGGACGGAATCATAATTCCAACCGGTCTAAGTGTCCTCGATCTGGATGATGCGCTTTCGACGCTGGATTTCGCTGCTCGGCTGTCGCAGACCTTGGACCAGCCTTTGAAGATGCGGATACTTTTTACTCGGTTTCCGCAAGGCAAGTTGAAGGCGGCCGAGCA
>Ga0075163_10000161_pt1 | contig 77340 bp, 77 predicted proteins | sample JI1023141ADNA_FD_71478 | JGI IMG/M metagenome (GOLD analysis project Ga0075163, IMG submission 71478) | Wastewater effluent complex algal communities from Wisconsin, to seasonally profile nutrient transformation and Carbon sequestration -... | ecosystem: Engineered > WWTP > Effluent > Algae... | reverse complement strand
GGCCGTGTGTCTGGCGCGAAGGATACGGAATTTGCGAGACTTGCCTAGTCGCCCGGCTCCGCTGCGGCGTGCCGCTCAGGCGGCGGCTTCTGACATCAGCCAGGCGATCACGTCGCGCACATGCGGGCGGCGCTCGGCGCCGGGCGGGTGGGCGATGAAGAAGGTGTATTCGCTCTCGACGCTGACGGGCGAGAAGATCACCAACTCGCCGCGCCGGATGTGATCGCGCACCAGGATTTCCGGCAGTAAGGCTAGGCCTTCGCCCGTGATGGCGGCTTTCAGCGCGACGAGGAAATCCTCCAGCACCATCGGGCGCGAGACGTTGGTGAGATCGATGCCGGCGAGTTCGCCCCAGTGGCGCCATTCGTTGAACGTGGAGTGCTGGATGCGACGGACATTGCCGAACAGGGCGTTCACATCGCCCTGCACCTGTTCCAGCAGGTGCGGCGCGCAGATCGGGACGTAAAGACCTTCCGACAGTTTGGTGTTGATGACGCCTTCCGATTTTCCTTCGCCATAACGGACGCCGAGGTCGATCTCTTCGCGCGTGAAATCGACGAGGCGGCCGCCAGTGAGAATTTCGAGATCGATGCCAGGGTGGCTTTCCTTGAAAGCGGAGAGGCGTGGCACAAGAAATTGCGAGGCGAAGGCGGCGATGGTGGTGATGCGGCAGATGTTGGAGCGCGGCGGGCGGCGCGAATAGCGTGAGAACGCCTCGACCATTGCGGCGAAGGCGGGCGTAAGCGCTTCCTTCAGGTTGTGGCCCTCGTTGGTGAGGGTGAGGCCGGAGGCGGTGCGTTCGAACACCTGCAGGCCGATGTACTCTTCCAGCGCAATGATTTGTTTCGAGATCGCGCCCTGCGTGACGCCGAGCTCTTCCGCCGCGCGCGACAGGTTGAGGTGTCGCGAGGCGACCTCGAAGGCGCGGATGGCGTTGAGAGGCGGAAGCGGCTTGACCATGTGAGAACAGATAGGGGGTGAGGGTGCGGCGTTGGAAGGGGCAATGCCAGATTAGGTTGTGGGGAATTTGCCGGTCACGGTGCGCCGCGGAAGCGACATGACGCTGTCATGCCGGCGCGCTCTCAGGGCAGATCGAGCTTCTTGCGCTGGGTCTTGGTGAGGCGCTCGAATGATACCGCATAGACGCCACTGCGGCCGTAGAGGCGGTGGGGCGTGAGCTGGGAGAGGTTGGCGGCGAAGATGGCGTCTTCGTAAGGAAGTTCGACCTTGCTGACCGTGACGGCGTTCTTCGCGTCGCGCGTCGTCTGTCTCTTCGTCGGGATCGCTTCGAGGACAACGTCGTACCAGGCGCCATCGGCGAAGAGATGCGCCTGGCGGAGCAAGCCGAGATCGCGGCGGCGGTCGGCAGGAATGTCTTTCGGTTCAGCGCGCGAGGGACGGATGCGGAAGGCCGGGTTGCGTTCGAGGATGCCGGTCTTTGGGTGAACGTAGAGACGATAGCGCGAATCCTTCAGCGGCCGCGTGACGCTGTAGCGATCGCCGCCGACGTGCACGTCGCCGTCGACCATGCGGGTCTGCGTCGCCACGAAGTCCGTGACGTGCAGGAGAACGTGCTGCTGCACTGTGGACGATGGGCGGATGTGTTCGCTGATCTCGGAATAGACCTTGTCCCAGGGACGGCCGGCGCTGGATTCGAGGAAGCGGCGGAGGGGCCCCAGATTCTCGTTGAGCATCTTGGTGCCAGTCTGGCGCTTGGCGAGGCGGATCGGCATGACCTGTCCGTCGTCGTCACGCAAGGTTTCGGTGCGGCCCTTGCGCTGACGGTTGGCGCCGGTGCGCGGGCGCTCGACGATGACTTTTGACATGTCCTTGCGCATGGCGCTGGTTAGCACAGGATCGCGCGGGGTTCACGCCTGCTCCCGCCGCTGGCGTCGCGGCTTGCGGCAGGGCGGTTTCTGGGCTGGAGTTGGCGCGGTCTGGCTGGAAGCGGAGGCGCGCATGCCGATCATCATCGCCCTGATGGCTTTCAGCGGGCTGTTCCTGTTCGTCGTGGTGCTGGCGAAGGTCCTGCCAAAGCAGAAGACGAGGACCGGCATCTGCGATGAGTGCGGCGAGAAGGCCGAGCTGACGGCTGGCCTGTGCCCGACCTGTCAGGGACCGACCGGCGGCGAGTTCATCCGATAAGACCGCGGGGGCTCAAGCCCGACGTCAAAACGCCCCGGCCGTTGGGCCGGGGCGCTTCGAGGGATCACTGAGGAGACAGTGAACTTCGCGTTTAGGAACAGTGTGGCGTTAGCGGGCGACGCTGGAGAAGCAGGCGCCGGCCTGGCCGATGGCGTGTTCAGCAAGGCAGAAGGACAGGTCGGCGCGGGTGTAGGCGGCCGAGACGCAGGCCTGCAGCTGGAGCTGCGACCAGTCGATGCAATCGAACGTCGTCTTGTCCTTCATCGCGGCCTGAACGTCAGCCGTGTTGGATTTCTCGGCTTCCAGCACGTGGAAGGCGGCAAGCGTGACGATGCGGTTGGCGGTGCCTTCGCGCTTGGGATCGACCTTGAGGGCCTGCGGGGCGGCGACCGACGGGGCGACCGCGGTGAGCACCGAAGCGGGGGCGCTGGCGGTGATCAGCGAGAATTTGTCCCAGATCGACGAGTTGTCGGCGGGCGTGGTCGTGGCGCTGGCAAGCGTGGCGGTGAGATCCGGAGCGGCAAAGAACTTCTGGGCCGCATCGGCGATCGGGCGGACGGCCTTGGATGAGACCTTCAGCTTGGTGGCGACGCCGCCGGCATCCTTGAGGCGCGACTTGCCCCAGGCGATGTTCTGCAGCTTGTAAGCCTGATCCTTCACGAAGGCGGCGGCGCTGGATATGCGGCTGGTGTCGCGCGAGTTGACAGCCAGGGCGGTCTGGAGGGCTTTTTCGCCGCCCTTGAGGGTGCGGGCGTAGCCGACGTCGTTGCGCATGCCGGAGACGACGCGCTCTCGGCCGTAGAAGCCGTCGATATCGCGCACGGCGGAGGAGAATTCCTTGTCCTGGGCGGCGATCATGGCCGAATAGGCGATCCAGCCCGATGACAGCTGATCCGGGTTTTGCGCCCCGAACGTGTTCAGGGCCTTGTCCAGTTCGTCGGCGCCACCGATGGGAGCGGAACGAATATGAGAGACCTCTCCCTGGTAATCAGCGTAAGCCGCCGCTGCGGAAGGCAGCAGGTGCTGGCCAGGCGCAGCCTGGGCGAGTGCGGCAGGCACGAGAAGGGCAGCGGCGAGGGCCGCAGTCAGCAAAGTCCGGGTACGCATGGATACCTCCGACAGTTACTCGTTGATGGGGTCGCAGGATTTTTACGAACGTACCAGACGCGGCCCGCAATGTGCTTCCAATTTCAACGGTGCGCTGGAATTCGATAACGCACGGTTAGGATGCTCGATGCAATTCGCACGTGCAAGACACGAGCTGTCGACGGGAGGCCCGGAATGACGGGGCCCCGGGCGATTTGGCTTGTTCTCGCATTCCTCGCGGCTACCTGGGGTTTGTTCCTTGGCGTGCCGTTCTGGATCAGCACCGGTGCGTTAACCTGCGCTGTTCTGCCACCCCTCGTTGGCATGTTCTTGCGCGGCTCTGCAACCGAGGCGCGAGTAGTCGAACTCGAAACGGCGCTCTGGATCGCGCTGGCGACTGCCGGCGCGTCGAGCACGGGAGGAGCTGACTCACCTTTGCTGGTGCTGTTTGCCGTCGCTGTGCTTCTGGCCTGGCGGTCGGGAACGCCGCGGCTGGTGGCCGAAACGGCGGGCTTCTCTCTTCTTGGGTATGTGCTGGCGGCGATTTCCGGCGCCGGGGAACCGTGGCTCGATCATAGCGCCGCCGAAATGATCGGGACGAGTTTCGGCGCGTGCGGGCTTGTGCTTATCGGACTGACGGCGGCGATAACGCGTCCGCTGCAACAGACGTCGAATGCAGTTTCGCCCGGCGCAACGCACGTTACCGGCGCCGCCACGGATCCGCATGCTGCGTTGCGGCTGCGGCGCGCGGAGACGCGGTTGCAGCAGGCGGAGGCCGAGCTAGCCAAAGCGCGCGCGGCTGTTGAAACGGCGGAGGCGTCGCTGGAGGCGCGCACGCGGTTCTTTGCGCAGACCAGCCATGAATTGCGCACGCCGCTGAACGCGATCATCGGCTTCTCGGACATGATGCGGAATGCCGTGTTCGGTCCGCTGCCGGAACGGTATCAGGAATACGCAGAGCTGATCCGCGAGGGCGGGCACACTCTGTCCATCGTGGTCGACGATGTGCTCGACCTGTCGCGCATCGAGGCCGGAAAATACGACATCATGCCGGAGCCGGTGAGTCTAACGGAGCTCGCCGAGGATGCCGTGCGGTTCATGGCCGACACGGCAAAACGCAAGTCAGTCGAGCTGACGGTTGAATCGGACGAGGACGTCGAGGCGTTCGCGGACCAGCGGGCGGTGCGGCAGATCGCGCTGAATCTGATTTCCAACGGGCTGAAATTCACGCCCATCGGCGGCAGCGTGACGGTGCAGACGATTGCAGCGCCCAATGGCGGCGCGCTGCTGGCTGTGTCTGATACCGGCGTCGGTATCAGCGAAGAGGAGCTAACGCGCCTGTCGCGGGCATTCGAGCAGGGCGCGGCCGGGCGCGAGCAGAAGGGCACGGGCCTGGGGCTTTCCGTGGTGCGGGCATTTGCGGAACTTCATGGCGGGCGGCTGGACATCGAGAGCCGCCAGGGCGGCGGATCGACCATCGCGGTCTTCTTTCCCGGCGAGGCGTAAGCGGCAGTGGCCAGCGCGGCTGGTTCATGGAACGGGCAGATGCTCGCCTTCGACGCGAAGGTCAGCCTTCGTGCTTTCACATTCCCTGCGGTGACTGTTAGAAGGCCACGTGGGGGCGGCCCAGAGGGGCGGCCATGACTGACGTGTTCATCTCTTATGCGCGCGAGGACCGGGCACGGGTGCGCCCGCTGGTCGAGGCGTTGCAGGCCGAAGGCTGGGACGTCTGGTGGGACCCGACTGAACCTATCAATGCGGGAGGTGATGCTGGTGATGCAGCCGATGCGCGGCTGGCGTCATCTGGCGCGGTGGTTGTGGTTTGGTCGGCTTACTCGCGCGGCTCCGAGCATGTGCGAGCTGAAGCGGCGACCGGGCTCTACAAGAACAAGCTGGTGCAGACACGCATCGACAATGCTGCACCGCCGCGACCGTTCGACCAGGTCGAGATGCTGGACCTGACGGCATGGTCGGGCGAGCGGGATGATCCCAACTGGCGCCGTATCGTCTCCGCCGTGCGGCTGTATGCCGGGTTGCCCGGCAGCGTGCGGCCGGTGGTCACGCGCAAGGCCTCGTCGCAGCCAGCCTATATCGAGCGCGGGCGGACAATCGCGGCGGGACCGTTGATCGGCGTCGCCGTGCTGGCCGTGCTGGGAGCGGGCGTGTGGTTCGTCGATCCGTTCGGCATGCGCGGCGGCAAAGCCGAGCCGACGCACGCGACAGAAGCGGGAGAGGCCCGGCAAGCTGAATTGACGCCGGAAGCTCTGGCCATGCTGGCGGCGTCTCCCGAGGCGGAGGCGGCGTGGGCGGAAACCGATCGGGATGATCCATCGGCGCTGCGCGCTTTCCTGGCGTTGTATCCGCAGAGCAATGGCGCCGAGTCGGCGCGCTCCTTGCTGCGCGTGCTGGATGCGCAGGCGTGGGTGACGGCGGTGACCGCCGACACCGAGGAAGAATATTCGGCCTATCTCGCAAACTTTCCTGCTGATGCGGCGATGCCTGGCGCGATGACCGAGTCGGCGATCGGCCGGCTCGAATCGCTTGGCAATGAGCGTTCGCAGGCTGTGGGCGATATCCAGCGCGGATTGCTGGCGCTGAAACTCTATTCTGGACCGGTGGATGGCGAAGCCAGTGAAGCGCTGAGCAGGGCGCTGCGCACTTATGCTTCGAAGAAGAAGCGGCAGGCGCCGTCGCTGGCTGAGGCGGCGCCGCGCGATCTGCGGGCGTTTGCCGACGTGGTGTCGGCGGAAGCCAGCGGCGGCGCGGCCGCGGCGACCAAGGCGGAAACGACAGCGAAGGCGACGCTGGATGCTGCGAAGGCGGCGGATGCGCGGCGCGTGCTGGAGGCCGAAGCGGCGCGCAAACAGGCGACGGCTGGCGCAGAAACGCTGGCGGCGTCGGCGCTGGACCGGACGGCGGATGACGCGGCTTGGCGCCAGGCGCAAGCGTCCGGAACGACTGCAGCCTACCAACTCTATCTCGGCTCGCGACCGACGGGCCTGCATACAGCGGACGCGCGGGCGGCTCTTGCGCGGCTGAACCGGCCGGCGGCCTACAGTGTGCAGATGGTGGCGACTGATCTGCGGCCGGCGCTGGAGGCGGCAAGACGGGCGCAGGCGACAGCGACGGCGCGGGCAGCGTCAGCGCGCGATGTGGCGCGGCGTGCGGACGATGCGGCGGCGCAGGCCCGGTCGGGTGCTGGCGTTGCGCGCGTGATCACGGCGCCGGATGGCGATCGCTATGAAAGTGAAATGGCGGAGGGCTCGCCCAATGGCGTTGGCGTGCGCACCAGCGGCGATGCGCCTTCGCGCGGAGACAAGTATCGCGGCGAGTTGCGCAATGGGCTGGGCTCTGGCCTTGGCGTCTATGAGTTCGCCGACAATCCCAACAACGCGCAGGCCGGCGCGCTGCGGTATGAAGGCGATCACGCGGGCGACCTGGCGGCGGGCTATGGCGTTACCACCTGGAAGAACGGCAACAGCTTCGCCGGACAGGCAAGCAGCGGCGTGCTGATTTTCACCAATGGCCAGCGCTATGAAGGCCAGCTGGTGAATGGCGCGCAGCAGGGTCTGGGTGTGCTGTGGTCCAGCGACGGGCAGCCCGTGATGGCCGGGCGATGGGACAAGGGCGTGCTGGTGGAGCCGATGGCGCCGCCGGCGCCGTAGGGGCGATCAGATCGTCGTGGCCAGAATCGCGTAGAGGACCGTGCCCAGGCCGACGAGGCCGACCAACCAGACAAGGCTGCGAATGCCCGGTACGCCGAAGGCGTAGAGCGGGACGTAGAGCACCCGCGAGCCAAGATAGAGCTGCGAGCCCAGCAGGCTGAGTGACGGGTCCACGTCGGCGACGTGCGCGATCAGAACGGCCGCGATGAACAGCGGCAGCGTTTCGAACAGGTTGCGCTGCGCGCGGTCAAGCCGGCCGGCAATGACGCTGGGCGGGGCGACGTCCGAATCGCGCGGGCCCGCGTTCCACTTGGCCCCGTACTGGATGGTCTTGACGGTGGCGGGCAGGAAAATCTGTATGAGGGCGAGGACCAGCGTCCAGGCGAGGATCTGCAGCATCGGCGTCATGAACGTCTCCCGTTTCGATCGTATTCGGCTGGCCTGAGCCGTGTGTCAGTGGTTGCCAGCTTCCGCGAGACGCGCGGCGCGCAGGATGTGGGGCAGGCTGTAATTGCCTTCGTGGCAGCCGTTCTCGTACGCCGTGGTGTGTTCGCGATTGAGGCTGTACTCGGCGCTCCACGGTGCATCGTAGAGGACCGGGTCCTCGATGGTGAAGCGGTAAAGGATTTCATCCGGCGAGGTGAGGCTGAAGTGCTCGATCACGCGCGATTGCGGGCGCACCGACTGGGGCATGGTGGCGAACTGCGCATAGCGGAGGTTCTGGTTCACCGTCTCGACGACGAGCACATCGCCTTCCCAGCGGGCGATTGAATCGCCGAGACGGGAAACGATCACCGCGGGTCTGGGCTGCGCGCCGATGCCGATAATGCGCGTGTCGGCGCCTTCCTCCGTATAGATCAGGAGATTGCCAGGCGTCTGCACGATCTGGCGTATGTTCTCGACCGGGACGGACCACATCGGCGCGACGCCTGTGCCGACAAGGCAACGCTCCCACGGGTCGCGCGCTTCGGGATCGGTCAGCGGATAGGCCATGTCGCGCATGCGCCTGCCTTCTTCGGTCAGCGGAAGCTTGCCGCTCGGCGGATAGGTGATCCACGAGGTGCGCCACTGGCCGCCGACGCGGGTGAGCGTCTTCACGTCCGCCGCAAGTAGGTTGGGATCGATCACAGTCTCCATTTGAGGCGAACGGGCGCGGGCGCGGATCATGCCGACCAGCTTTGCCTGCTCCGCGTCGCCGACAACGAGTCCGCTGGCGCCAGGTATGCGCTCCATCGGCGTCAACCCCTTGGCGGACCAGACACCTCCGAAATCGGGGTGGCCGTCAGCCGTGCGAGGCAAAGCTTGCTGGGAGAAAGCGGGGAACGTGCTGATCGCCATGGCCGCGAGGAGCAGGGAGATACGCCGGCGAAACCCGAACATGTGCCTCAATCCCCACGGTCAGCGATTCAGACAGAGGCTGACACGGGCGCGGAGGGCGCACAATGCGCGTGGGCCGGGCCGTTTTGCGTGCTGCACGCGACGCCTTCACTCTGGGCGCTTTTCAAAAGCGAAGGGCGCGAACCGGTGAAGGTTCGCGCCCCGCAGACAGACGTCCGCCGATCAGAAGGTGAAGTTCACCTTGCCGTAGACGAAGCGGCCAGAGTAGCCGAATGGCGAGTAGTTGGAGAACGGCGTGTTGCCCGTGCCGTTCAGCGTGGCGCGGAACGGATCGGGGTATTCGTCGAAGATGTTGTCAGCGCCGATGGAGACGGTGACCATGTCGCTGAAGGCGTAGCGGCCTTCGAGATCGAGCAAGGTCTTGGCCGACAGCTGGGTGTCGTTCGCCGGGTTGTTGTCCGGCGCCAGCACTTCACCGTAGCGGATGGCGCGTGCGGTTGCCGAGAAGGCGCCGAGCTTCCAGTCGGCCGAGACCAGGTATTTGTCGGCCGGCGTGCCTTTTTCGTAGGTGAGCCGGTTTGCGCGATCGAAGAGCGGCGGGGCCGGGCTCAGCGCCGCGAGGACCGGCGTTGCCGGAACGCGGGTGACATCCGTCTCGGAGAAGTTGGCTCCGAAGGTGAGGTCGATCTTGCCGATCGCCATGTCGGGGAAGGAGTAGTTGGCCACGATGTCGACGCCGGTGGTTTCCGTGTCGACGCCGTTGATGAAGAAGCGGCCGCCGCCTGAGCCGATGAAGCCCTGACTGACCAGGTAGTTGCGCACGTTGGTCTGCGTCAGGTTTTCGGAAAGGACGATGCGGTCGTCGACATTGATCTGGTAAGCGTCGACCGTGACGTTGAAGGAGCCTAGCTGCAGGACGCCACCGACCGAGTAGTTGAGCGATTCTTCCGCTTCAAGCGGCGTTGCGCCCAGCGCGATGGCGACAGGATCGGTGACCGGGAAAGTGGTGATGTCGAACGGCACCCCGCCGATGAAGTTGGTCGACGTGGTGGCGAAGAATTGCTGCTGCAGCGAGGGTGCGCGGAAGCCGTTCTGGACGGATGCGCGCAGGCCGAAGGAGTCGTTGAAGTCATAGCGTGCGGCCAGCTTGCCGGTCGCGGTGTCGCCGAAGTCCGAATAGTCCTCCACGCGGACGGCGCCGGAGACCAGCAGGGCGTCAGTGAGGTTGGCTTCGAGATCGATGTAGGCAGCGACGGCGGTGCGACTTTCGTTGACCTCGTTGGAGGGACGGAAGCCCGGGAAGACCTGGGCGCCAGACGCCGTTGGGGCGCCGCCGAGCAGGACGCCGCCATTGCGATAGCTGTCAGGTTCGCCCGCGAAGATTTCGTACTGTTCCTTGCGGAATTCGACGCCGGTGGCGACGTTGAGCGGTGAGGCGAGACCCATGTCGTATTCGCGCACGCCGGAGATGTTGTAGACGAGCTGGCCGTATTCGAAGCCGCCCGCGTCAAAAACGGTCTTGGACGACGGTCCGATGGAGCGGTTCAGCGTGTCCTTGATGGTGAATTCCATCTTGTTGTCGCCGTAGACCAGCGACGTATCCATGTCCCAGTTGCCGAGTTTGAACTTGGCGCCGCCGGCCCATGAGTAGTCGGTGACTTCCGGGTTGATCTTGGGCAGGAAACCATCGGGATAGATCTGGATGACGTTCCGCACATCCTGGGCGCGGCGATAGAAGCCGGCGGAGAGCGAGTCGCGATACTGGTAGCTTGCCCAGCCATAGAGCTGGGTGGTTTCATCAACATCATAACCGGCGTTGGCGAACAGCGTGTACTGGTCGATCTGCGGCTCGCCGGTCCAGGCGTTGAAACGGCTGAAGGTGGATTCGCGGCTGTCGAAGCCGCCGCCGATTGGTGTTGGGTAGTTCTGGCGCGTATCGTAGCCGCCGCGTTCGGAATGATCCTGCTGCTTGTATTCGCCCGAGAGCGTGAGGAAGCCCTTGTCGAAAAGCTTGAAGCCCTTCCAGCCCGCGACGGTGAGCACTTCGCCATCTTCGACGTCGCGCGAGATCGTCGAGCCGACCGTGATCGGAAGACCGACCGGTGGCGGCAGGACGGGAACTTCGTAAGTGGACTTGCGGAAACCGTAGTTGGCCGACAGGGCGCCGCCTTCGCTGGCTTCGCGTAGGCGCACGTTTATGACACCGGCGATGGCGTCGGAACCATATTGCGCCGAGGCCCCGTCGCGCAGCACTTCGATGGATTGAACCGCGCCGGTCGGGATGGTGTTCATGTCGACGGCGGAAGCGCCGCGGCCGATCGAGCCGTTGACGTTGACCAGCGAGGCGGAGTGGCGCCGCTTGGAGTTGACCAGCACCAGCGTCTGGTCCGGCGCGAGTCCGCGCAGGGCGGCGGGCCGCACCGTGTCGGTGCCGTCATTCAGGGCAGGACGCGGGAAGTTGAACGAGGGCAGCGCAACCGCGAGCGCCTGGTTTATCTCGACCACGCCGCTCTTTTCCAGCGCTTCTGAGCCGACCACGTCGACGGCGACGGCCGTATCGAGCGCGGAGCGATCGGCCACGCGCGTGCCGGTGACGACGATGACATCGCGCCGCGGCGTGTCTTCAGCGGTTTGTGCGGAGGCTGCGCCAATGAGCGGCGACATCGCCACTCCGGCAAGAATTGCGATCTTCCACCAGACTTTCATGAGCGTCTTCCCACCAATCAGGGCCGTCTAAGGTGCGGCAAAGGGAGGGTGAACCGCTGCGTGGCGGGAACAATCGAAATCGGAGGCGCTCGCCTCACAGGAGTCCGCTTTACCGCAGCTTGTGACGATTGAGTAACGGTCACGTCGCGGAATGTGACCCGTGCGGAGGTCGAAGTCGCATCCGTTGGCGACGCCAGGATCAGGAGTCCGTTGCTCCAGGGGGCGCCGCAGCCGAAAACCTCAGCCTGCGCCGGGAAAAGGAACCTGCAGGTCGCCGCCTCGTTAGGCTCCGGCAAAGGAGATACGCAATGCCGAGCGAGCGCGAAATCGAAGAGAAATTCTGGAAGGCCCTGAAATCAGACCGGACAGCCATGCTGGGTCTTGTCAGCGGCGAGGACGGACACAACCGACCCATGACGGCGCAGCTCGATGGCGAGGCGCGGCGCGGGCCGATCTACTTCTTCACGTCAAAGGATACTGAGCTGGTGCAGGCCATGGGCGGCGCGCATCGCGCAACGTTGCAGTTCGCGGACAAGGGGCACGACGTCTTCGCCAGCCTTGAGGGCGATCTGTCGCTGCACGACGACCCGGCGACAATCGATCGCCTCTGGAATCCGTTCGTCGCGGCCTGGTATGAAGGCGGCAAGGACGATGCCAAGCTGCAGCTTCTCAGGCTCGACGCTGAGCACGCGCAGATCTGGCTCAACGAAGCGAGCCTCTTTGCGGGCATCAAGCTATTGCTCGGAGCCGATCCGAAAAAAGAGTATGCGGGCAAGACAGCTGACGTGCGCCTGAGTTAGGCGCTTCTGCAGTGCAGATTGGCGGAGACGGGTTGACTGGCCGTCTCCGCTTTCTGCGTCTGGATCAGTAGTAGACCTTCAGCGCGCCGGCGTCGTAGTCGCGCAGGTCGTCGAATTTGCTGGCCTTCACCTTCAGCACCCAGTCCGGATCCTGCAGGAGGGCGCGGCCGACAGCGACCAGATCGTATTCGCCTTTGTCGAGCCGTTCGATGGCATTGTCGAAATTGCCGGCTTTCGAGCCTTCACCGCGGAAGGCTCCGGTGAATTCCGACGTGAGGCCGACGGAGCCGACGCTGATGGTGGGGAGGCCCGTGAGTTTCTTGGCCCAGCCGGCGAAGTTGAGGCCCTTCTCGCCATCGATCTCGGGGAATTCGGCTTCCCAGATGCGGCGCTGCGAGCAATGGATCATGTCGACGCCAGCGTCGACGAGAACCTTCAGCCAGCGTTCCATTTCCTGCGGCGTTGTGGCGATGCGCGCGTTGTAGTCGGTCGATTTCCACTGCGAGAGTCGGATGATCATCGGCAGGTCGCCGATGGCGGCGCGGCAGCGGCGGATGGTTTCAGCGGCGAACTCGGCGCGTTTTTCCAGCGTGCCGCCGAAGCGGTCGGTGCGCTGGTTGGTGACCTCCCAGAAGAATTCATCGATCAGGTAGGCGTGGGCGCCATGCAGTTCGATGCAGTCGAAGCCGAGACGCTTGGCGTCGGCGGCGGCGTCGGCATAGGCCTGCGCCATGTCCAGCACTTCGGCCTCGGAGGGCTCTTCACCGATCTTCTTGCCGGTGGTGGTGATGCCCGAAGGTCCATCCGACGGCGCGTCAGGGAAGTGCCCGGTGCCGGGTTTGCGGCTCATGCCCTGGTGCCAGATCTGCGGACCCATCTTGCCGCCGGCGGCGTGGACCGCGTTGATCACGTTTTTCCAGCCCGCCAGCGGCGCTTCGCCCCAGAACAATGGAATGTTCGCGTCGTTGGAGGCGCCCTTGCGGCGCGTGAGCGTGCCTTCGGAGAGGATGAGGCCGACTTCGGCGGCGGCGCGGCGCTGGTAGTAGGCGACATTGTTGTCATCTGGCGCCCAGGTGGGCGATTGCGAGCGCGTCATGGGGGCCATGACGATGCGGTTCTTCAGCTCCATGCCGCGCAGGCTGAACGGCTTGAAAAGCGGGGAGACGTCGGTCATGGGCGGGGACTCGGCTGATGTGAATGTCCGCTCACATGTCGGCGGTGCAAGCGCGAAGGTCAATGCAGGAGAGCTAAAGGCCGGGTTGTGGCGTGGCGCCGCGGCTTCGGGGCTGGCGACTGGTTACCGCCGCCGCGACCGTGATGGCCAGATAGGCCGCAAGGGCGGTGGGGGCTGTTTCGACGAGGCTTTCCGACGCAATGGCGGGCAGCAGCGCCGCCACGATCTGGATCGCGACCAAAAGGGCGATAAACGCTGCGGCGGGCCAGGCAGTCTCGCCGAGGCGGACGCGGGTCGCGGTCCAGAAAACGCCGGCGATGGCGATGAGGGCGATTTCAACAGCCTGTTCCGGGACGGGGTAGTTCCACAGCCCGAGGCCGACCTTGGGCCCGCCCGGATAGAGGGCGAGGTCGGGACGGTGAACAATCAGATCTAGCAACCAGTGTGAGGCGACGGCTGCGCCAATGGCGATGGCGGCTGGCCAGGCGAGGCGCAGCAACGGCTTCGCCAGCAGTATTGCGGCAAGCGCCCAGGCAATCGCTGCGGGCAGCGAGTGCGTCCACGGCATGTGCTCGAGCACGAGCGGACTGCCGGGCAGGCTGGGGTCGACGCGGCCGCGCTCAATTCCGGCGACGACGAGACCGGACCACGCGATGTCGACAAGCTGACAGCCGGCGACCAGCGCCCAGAACGGCGCTCTCGGTTCGATGGCTTTCGCGGCGATAGCGGCGGCGTAGTGGCCTGCGAACATGACTGCGTTCCTGCCAGTGTGTGAGCAGCAGGCTATCGGCGCGTTGTGGACGACGCCAGTCCATTGCGAAGCGCTTGTGGAATGGCGTGCGAAGCGCAAGATTGGCGGACATGAACCCGGCGCTCAACCGGGCAAGATGGTGACGCGGGTTTGGGGAAGGCGACGCGATGGGGTCGTTCGACAAGATCGAGGGATTGGCGGGGAAGCATCACGGTGGATCAAGGGGCATCGCCGCGAAGCTGGCGGAATGGCCGGTGGATACGCGGCTGACGCGACGCAAGGACGACCGGTTTCTGGCGACCATGAGCAAGGCGGTGTTCTCGGCCGGCTTCTCCTGGCAGGTGATCGAGACGAAGTGGCCGGGCTTCGAGGAAGCGTTCAAAGGCTTCGAGCCCAGGCGCGTGGCGGCGATCGGCGACGATGAGTTCGATACGCTGCTGAAGGATACGCGCATCGTGCGCAACGGCGCAAAGATCAAGGCGACGATCGACAACGCGCGTTTTGTGCTGGGCATCGCCAAGATGCATGGCTCGTTCGGCAAGTGGCTGGCGGCGTGGCCTGTGACCGACCAACTGGGCTTGATGGACTATCTCAAGAAGAATGCATCCCGACTTGGCGGGGCGTCGTGCATGTATTTCCTGCGGTTCAGTGGATGGGATGCGTGGATCACCTCGCAGGACGTGGTGAGGGCGCTGATCCGCGAAGGCGTGCTGGAGAAGGAGCCGACCACCAAGGCCGAGTGGCGCGCCGTGCAGGACGCCTTCAACGGCTGGGCGGACGAGAGCGAACGGCCACGGCGGGAGATCAGCCGCATACTGGCGTTGAGTGTCGGTTAAAAAAGGGGGTGAGGGACATGAAGCTGAAGATGGGCGCGCTCCTGGTGCTGCTGATTGCGGCTGGATGCGAGGACACCAGCGTGACGCGGTTGGTCGATGGCGAAACACTGATCGTGAAGGGCCACAGGGTGACCCTGCACGGTGTGGACGCGCCTTCGTCGGATGCGACGTGCGAGAGCGAGAAACAGGCGGCGGCTTTTGAGCTGGAGCGCCTGGAGGGGCTCCTGCTCGCGGCCAGGGATGTGACGTTCCAGAAGACCGGCATGGCGTGCCTGCAGTTCATGACCTGCGACGCATTCGTTCGCGCTGATGGCGTTGACGTCGGGCAGACGCTGATCGACGAAGGCCTGGCGGCGCGGAAGGGCGGCGAAGGAACGCTGCATGACTGGTGCGCCGGAGATCCGCCAGTGCTTGCTCCGCTTGTTCCAGATGAAGCTGCGCCCGTGATGAAGCCCGGTGACGCGCCGCCGCCCGCAAATCCGACCTGACGGAGTCCGATAAGATGGCAGTCTTGCCGCTTGAGGGTGGGTGCATGTGCGGCGCGCTGCGCTATGAAGTGAATGCGCCGCCGTTGATGATCTACAACTGCCATTGCACCAACTGCCAGAAGATCGGCGGGTCGGCGTTCAACACATCCACCATCGTCACCGAGGCGTCGCTGCGGTTCATGGCAGGCGAGCCGGCGCGGGTGGAATGGGTGTCCGATCGCGGCACGACGCGATACGGCCTGTTCTGTCGCGCATGCGGCAGCCGGATCGTCAATGGGGGCAAGCCTTCGACCGGCGTGTTCAGCCTGCGCGCCGGAACGCTGGATGACACGAGCTGGGTGCAGCCAGTCGGCGACACCTACACGCGCAGCGCGCAGCCGTGGGTGCAGTTCGTCGAAGGCGGACTGCGGGCGGAAACGCTGCCGGCGGACTTCGCGCCGTTCGCTGCGGCCTTCCGCGCGCAGGGGCGGTTCAAAACCTAGGATTTCAGGTCGTCGTCCTTGTCGCGTCTCACGCTTTCGATCTTTGCGCCATCGAGCTTGCGGATATCAGCCGAGCGGGTCTGCTCGTCGCGCGATTTCTCGCCCTTGGTGCGGCCAAACAGAGCGCGCTTGGCGGAGGCGTCCGTCTCTTTCTGCTTGCGCGCCTTCTGTTTGCGGCGGTCGTTGAGGTTGACGATGTCGGCCATCTATTTCCGGGCCTCCGCAGGAGAATCCTTTGCGAAGGACGCCCTGAGCGCGGGGCGCGAATTGCAGCGCGCCAGATAGTCATCCATCAGCTTGCCTGTGGGCAGCATCTGGCGCGCCCATGCGCCCATGCTGGCGATCAGTATGTCGACGCCGCTGAATTTCTCGCCGAGCAGGTAGGGGCCGTGCTTGAGCGCCTCCATGATGCGGCGATCGGTTTCGGCGCGGCCGCGGAAGGTGCGCATCAGGGTGGGGTTCTCGCCAAGGCCTGCGACCTCGAACGTCACGACCGGTTCGATGACGCCGGAATAGTAGAACAGCCAGGTGAGATATTCGCCGCGCCGCGGATCCCCCGGCAGCGGACCGAGGCCGGCGTCCGGGTGCATGTCGGTCAGGTAGAGCACGATGGCGGAAGATTCCGTGATCAGCGTGCCGTTGTGAACGAGCGCGGGCACCTTCTTGTCCGGGTGCGGGTTGGCTTCGTCCTCATCGCCGGAACCGTCCATGCGCGTGATGTTCGTAAAGACAATCTCGCAATCGGCGTTGAGCTCCTCAAGCAGCCACAGTATGCGGGATGAACGCGAGCGCGGCGCGTGGTGCAGTCGAAGCATGGCTGACAGCCTCCCGGTTAAGCGGAAAGCTTAGGCGCGAGGGCGCGGGTGGGCAATTGCGAAGAGGCGAAAATCTGACGTGGTGCGCAGCTGCTAGTGGCCGCCCTTGGCCGCGACCTTCACGGCTGCGGGCGGTTCGGTGTAAGCGGGCGCCGGGATCAGGCAGAAATAGTGAGCAGCGCGCAGGTCGCCGATTTCGAAAGCGACGCGCACCACCGTCTTGTCCTTCGACATGGGCGACGGCGTGAGTTCCAGCTGCACGGCTTCGCGCGGATCGAGTGCTTCGAGGCGTTCGAGAGCTGCGGCGGAGAAGTAGTAGACGAAATACTGGTCGCCGACCGAGTCTTCTTCCTGTTCGAACTTGCCAGCCCATTCTGGACGCGAAACGGATCGCGGCGGCAGGGCCAGCGCGGCCTTGGCGCCAAAGACCGTGCCGAGCCATGGCTCGCTCATCTTCTTCGGGTCGCGGATGAAGAGTTGCACGGCGGCAGGCGGCCGGCCGACGCCGGGAACAGCGACAGCAAGCAGGAGCTCGTCCGGCTTGTCGGTGCGGCGCAGGCCGATATAGGCGCCGGTTTTCGCATCGCTCTGGCTGACGGCCCACAGGTCGTGTTCGCTGCGCGAGGCGCCCCAGGTGGAATTGCCCGCCGGATATTCGATGAAGCCGGTCATCTGGAACTGGCGGTAGCTGTTGCGGACCTGACCGGCGACCTGGATCACCGACGGGTGGTCGCAGCCCAGCGTGCGCGCATGCAGGCTGACTTCGCGCGCCAGCTTGCTGATCTCGGCGGCGTCGTAGTTGGCGCGCAGGAGTTCGCCTTCGGCCTGGTAGAGACCGGCCTTGAGGGCGTAGCGCTCGCCGTCGGTGAAAAGGTTGCAGTTCTTGTCGGCGGCGGAGATGGCGGCGCGTTCAAGGAAGGTGCGCTCCACTGCTGCCGTATCGGCTGAAGCGGCGGGGGCCACGAGCACGGCCAGACTTATGAGGAGGATGCGGCCGGTCATGGAAGCGGCAGACTAGCCGCTCAGCGTTGAGGATCGGTTTACGGGGCCTGATATTCCTGTCCGCTTTCATGCTAGGCACTGCCGATGCCACGCGAGATCCCCGCTCATATCTGGGTGTCCGCCCTGCTGCGCCGCGCGCAGGGGGGCGGAGCCTTCGCCGCCATTGTCCACAAGGGCGATGCGGACCGCGGCGATGTGCTGGTGAAGGTGACCAGCGAGCGCGGCCGGGCGCGGGTCTATGCCCCAGCCTTCAATCCCGACGGGCCTACCGTGTTCGAGCAGCTGGCCCCCGAGGACGAGGACGGCTGCGAGGAGATCATCGCCAAGCGCCTCAAATACGACCGCGACCTGTGGGTGATCGAGATCGAGGACCGCCAGGGGCGGCACTTCCTGACCGAGCCGGTGAAGCCGGTCTGAGGCCGCAAGACGGGGCGGCGCGAAAGGTTTGCTTAACCGTGTTGGGCGCCGACGGGCGATGTTGGCGCCGGGTCACACCCCCTCGTCAGCCCGCGGCGTCATGCACCTCGCGCGCGACGGCAGCGATCACCGCGCGGATCCAGGCAAGCAGCGGGTCGGATGTACGGACGTGTGACCACACCAGCGTGATCGCCATGTCGACTTCCTTGAAAGGCGGCTCCAGCAGGACGAGGTCGAGCGATTTCGCGAACCGCCGGGCGAAGGTGCGTGAGATGGTCGTCGCCATGTCGGTGGCGGCGACGGCTTCCAGCGCGGCGTAGAAGTGCGGCGTGACCAGCGCCATACGGCGCGTGACGCCAGCGGCCGCCAGCAGCGTGTCCATTTCCGACGCGCCATCGCCAAGGATAGAAATGCCGACATGATCGATCTTGGCGTAGTCCGCCATGGTCCAATTGCGGCACGCAGCGGGGTTGCCGCGGCGCATGGCGATGCAGAGGCGATCGGACGCGATGGGTTCACTTTGTGCGCCGGGGGGAAGCGGCGTTGACGCCAGTGCGAACGCCAGGTCGAGTTCGCCGGATTCGATGCGACCGATGAGATTGGGGCCATAGGCCTCCATGCGGACATCGATGCCGGGCGCTTCACGGGCAAGACGCGCCATCACACCGGGCGCGATAAGGATCGTCTGCGAGTCCGAGCAGGCGATGCGAATGGCGCGCTTCACCAGCCTGGGATCGAACACCGGTTCGCGGAAGACGGACTGGACATTGCCCAGCGCGGCGGCAAGGCGCGGCTCCAGATCGCGCGCGCGGGGCGTGAGGGCAAAGCCGCCGCCGGCGCGCACCAGCAGCGGATCCCCCAGCAGTTCGCGCAGGCGGCCAAGCGCGCGGCTCATCGCCGGCTGGCTGAGGCCCACATCATTGGCGGCGTGGGTGACATTCCGCCGGCGGAGGAGCGCCTCCAGCGCCGGGAGCAGGTTGAGGTCGACGCCGGCCAGGTTCGGTTCACGCATCTCAATATCCATTTTACGCATGAATATGATAACAACTATGCATTTTGGATATGGTCAAGCCGGGCGTAGTTTCGAGTGTGGCAGATGCGCTGGCCGCAGATGCTGGAAACAGGGAGATGGCGATGAGCGGACTGATCGTGATTTTTGGATATGGCCCGGTGGGCAAGGCCGCGACCGAACTGCTGGCCAGCCAGGGCCACAAGGTGCGTGTGGCGCAGCGGACTGCGCCGAAGAGCCTGCCGCCTGGCGTGACGTTCCAGCGTTGCGACGTGCTGGATGCGGCGCAGGTGATGGCGGCGGCGCAGGGCGCAGCCCAGATCGTGATCGCTGTGGGCTTCACCTACTCGGGCAAGGTGTGGTGCGATGTGTGGCCGCGCGCGATGCGGAACTTTCTCGCCGCCGCCGAGGCGAGCCAGGCGCGCGTCGTGTTCTTCGACAATCTCTACATGTACGGCCCGCAGGTTGCGCCGCTGCGCGAGACCATGCCGCTGAGCGCGTATGGCGCAAAGCCCGCCGCGCGCGCTGCAATCACGCGCATGTGGCAGGCCGCGGCGGCGGAAGGCCGCGTAAAGCTGGCGTCGCTGCGGGCGCCGGATTTCTATGGTCCGGGCGTGACGCTGTCGCATATCGGCGATTCAGGTTTCGGGCGGCTGGGCCAGGGCAAGGCGGCGATGTTGCTGGCGCAGCCCGACATGCCGCATGACTTTGCCTATGTGCCCGATCTGGCGCGCAACGTGGTGACCTTGCTGGATGCGCCGGACGACGCCTATGGCCAGGTCTGGCATTCGCCGTGCGCGTCAACACGGACGCCCCGCCAGATTCTGGCGATCGGGGCGGATGCGCTGGGGATCAAATTGAAAGTGTCGGCCCTGCCGATCTGGATGCTGCCGATCATGGGCGTGTTTGCGCCATTCCTGCGGGAACTGTGGGAGATGCGCTTCCAGTGGGACCGTCCCTACCAAGTCGACGCCTCGAAATGGATCGCGCGTTTCGGCAATGACGTGACGCCGTTCGAGGTGGGCGCGCGAGAGACAGCGCTGTCGTTCCGGCGGGAGCAGGCGCCAGCGCCTTCGCGAGCCGCAATCGCGACAGCTTAGGCGTCGCAGGCAGCCGGAAATCGACCGGCGACGGGGCAGGTCAGCGACCTTTCCCCGCCGCTGCAATTGGGCTAAGCCGCGCCCTTCACCAAGGACGGCAGGCTTATGGCGCTTTCTCCAGAAGCGGAAGCCGCGCGCAGGCGCACTTTCGCGATCATTGCTCACCCCGATGCGGGCAAGACCACGCTGACGGAGAACCTGCTGCTGGCGGGCGGCGCCATCCGTATGGCCGGCGCCGTGAAGGCGCGCGGCGAGCGCCGTCGCACCATGTCGGACTGGATGAAGATCGAGCGCGATCGCGGCATATCGGTCTCTGCCTCGGTGATGACGTTCGAGTACGAGAACTGCGTCTTCAACCTGCTGGACACGCCGGGCCACGAAGACTTCTCGGAAGACACCTATCGCACGCTGACGGCGGCGGATTCCGCCATCATGGTGCTGGACGCCGCCAAGGGTATCGAGCCGCAGACGCTGAAGCTGTTTGAAGTCTGCCGCCTGCGCGACATTCCGATCATCACCTTCATCAACAAGGTCGACCGCGAGGCGCAGGAGCCGTTCGCGCTGCTGGATGAAATCGAACAGAAGCTGGCGATGACGGCCTCGCCGCTCTACTGGCCGCAAGGGTCGGGCGAGCGCCTGCGCGGCATGAAGGATTTGCGCACCGGCGAGTTCATCACCTACCGGCGCACCGTCGGCGGCGATGGTGCGGTGACCTATTCGACCGAGCGCGTCGGCGCCAGCGAGTTTGGCGCGCTGATGGATGCCGAGGAGCTTGCCGAACTGGAAGGTCAGGCGGAGATGGCGGCGGGCGTGTGCGCGCCGTATTCGCGCCAGTCCTATCGCGAGGGGCACATGACGCCCGTGGTGTTCGGTTCCGCGCTGCGCCATTTCGGCGTCAAGGAATTGCTCGACACCATCCTGCTGGAGGCGCCGCCGCCGCGCGTGCAGAAGGCCAAGCTGAAAGGCCAGCCCGCGTTGATCGGGCCGGACAACAAGGAAGTCACCGGCTTCGTCTTCAAGATCCAGGCGAACATGGATCCCAACCACCGCGACCGGATTGCGTTCTTCCGTCTCGTGTCAGGCAAGTTCCAGCGCGGCATGCGTCTCAAGACAATCAGCGGCAAGCAGATCGGCATCACGGCGCCGGTGATGTTCATGGCGCAGGACCGCGAGATCGCGGATGAAGCCTTCGGCGGCGACGTGATCGGCATTCCCAACCATGGCGCGCTGCGCGTCGGAGATGGCTTGTCGGAAAGTGGCACGGTGCAGTTCGCCGGCATTCCCAACTTCGCGCCGGAAATTCTGCGCCGCGTGCGCACCAAGGATCCGATGAAGGCCAAGCACTTGCGCAAAGCGCTGGAAGGGATGGCCGAAGAAGGCGTGACGCAGCTGTTCACGCCGGAGCTTGGCTCCGACATGATCGTCGGCGCCGTCGGCCAGCTGCAGATCGAGGTGATGGCCGAGCGCATCGTGACCGAGAACAATCTCGAAGTGCTGTTCGAGCCCGCGCCCTACAACGTCGCGCGCTGGATCGCCTGCGACGACCGGGCCAAGCTGGACGCTTTCCTCGACAAGAACAAAGGCAGCGTCGGCAAGGACCTCGACGGCGCGCCGGTCTTCCTCGCCAAGAACACGTGGGACGTGAACTACGTCCAGGACAAGAACCCGGACATCCGCTTCACCAAGACGAAGGAGCGGGTCTAAGCCCCCAGTCGCTTGTTCGCCCACCATGAGGCGGCAATCGCGCACAGCATGAAGGCGAGGCCGGCAGGGCCGATGAGGTTTGGTTGCTGGTGCGTAATCAGCGCACCGCCAATGCCTGTGCCGATGGCCTGGCCGAGATAGAGCACCGACGTGTTGAGTGCGACGGAGGCGGACGCCAGCGCAGGCGCGACGGTGATGAGCCGGGCCTGCTGCATCGAGACGCCGGCGCCAAAGCCAAGTCCCCACACAAACACGCTTGCGATGGCGGGTATCAGCGAGCCCGAGAAGATCGACCAGCCGCCAAGGCCAATCGCCATTGCGATGATGCAGATGAGCTGGGTGCGCGGCGCGCCGAGCTTGCCGACGACGCGGGCGGCGAGGATCGAACCCGTGAGACCCGCTGCGCCATAACACCCGAAGGCGAGCGCAACGGCGCCTGCGTCCGCCTGGCTCGCGCGGCGCAGTTCGGCGGCGAGATAGGGATAGAGCGTGAACTGCCCTATGATCTGCAGCGTGGTGGTGGCCAGCAGGATAAGGATGGCAGGGCGCGAGAGGACGCCGCCCCACATCTGCAGCGTCATCCGCGCGGGGAAGAGTTTCGCGGGCATCAGCATCATCACGCCGGCTGCAGCCAGTGCGGCGCCCGCCGCGAGGATAGCGTAGATGGCGCGCCAGCTGAGCGTTTCGCCAAGGATGCTCATGAACGGGATGACGACGGCGCCGGCGACGGCCCAGCCCATGAAGACCAGCGCGACGGAACTGGCGCGTTTTTCTTCCGGCACCATCAGCGAGACGGCGCTGGCTGCCTGCGGCGTGAAGATGGCGGCGCCGCTGATCATCAGCAGGCGCACGATCATCAACGTGTTGTAGTCCTGCGCAAACACAGAGACTGCGTGACCGACGGCATAGAGCGCCAGCGAGGCGGCCAGCAATCCACGGCGTCCAATGCGGTTGGTGAGAAATCCGAAGGCGGGGGCGCCGAGGCAGAGGATGACCGCGCCCCAGCCGATCAGCGCGCCGATGGCCACCGGACCGACATTGAGGTCGGCCATCATCGTGTTGATCATGGCGGCGGGGGCGAGCACGCCCGAGCCGATCACGATGTTGCCGAGGAAGAGGAAAGTGAGCGCAGCGCCCGTGTTGGCCGGCTTGGCGATGGCGGACGCCGTCATGGTTCAGATCTTTCCCGGCAGTCCGAGGAGCGCGTGTTTGATATGCGAAGCGTCATATAAGAGGAGTCGGGAGCAAGACCAGTTATGGCAGCTAACTAATCCGGTACGGCCAGCGCAACGATCTCCGAAGGCGTCACGCCGTCGCCCACCGCCATGACGATATACTGGCGGCCGCCCCACACATAGGTCATCGGCAGGCCGGTCTGCGTGGCGGGCAGCGGAAGGGTCGCCAGTATCTCGCCGGTCGCCTTGTCATGCGCGCGCAGCACAGCTGAGCCGCCAATGCCTTCGCCCGCGAACAGCAGCGTGGCTGTCGCCAGAAGGCCCGCGCGCGTGACGACGCCGGTGCGCGGGATGGTGAGGCCTTTCAGGTCCGGGTGGTCGGCGATGACTTTCGGCGTATCGGCGTTGGCCATCATCCAGGCGTGCTGGCCGGTGGTCATGTCGATTGCGGTGATGCGGCCATAGGGCGGCTTCACAATGGGCAGGCCGCGCACATCCGGCGCCGGGCGCGGCCGCGCGGCGTACGGCATGTCGGCGCCTGCAGTGTTTTGCGCCAGCGCCAGTATCCAGGCCTGCGTCATCGAGCCGACATAGAGCATGCCGGTTGCAGGGTCGTAGGCGCCGCCTTCCCAGTTGCCGCCGCCGATCACGCTGGGCAGCGACAGCGTTCCGCGCGTGCCATCTGCCGCATTCGACAGGGATGGCGGCGCCATGAAGGCGCCGAGGCGATAGGGTTTGATCGCCTGCAACGCTTCGGCATGCAGTTGCGGCGTGAAGTTGATCAGGTCGTCAGGCGAAACGCCCTGACGGTCAAACGGCGCGGGCAAGGTGGGCATCGGCTGGGTCGGCCAGGTGACTTCGCCGGGCACATCGGATTGCGGAACGCTCACTTCCGGCATCGGCCACAGCGGCGCGCCGGTGTCGCGGTCGAACGCATAGACGAAGCCCTGCTTGGTGATCTGCAACACGGCGCGGCGGGCGCCAGACGCGCCTGGAATATCCGCGAGGATCGGCTTCGCCGGAACGTCCCAGTCCCAGATGTCGTGATGGATCAGCTGCTGCGACCAGCGCATCTTTCCTGTCTTCGCATCCAGGCTGACGAGGCTGGAGGTGAAGAGATTAGAGCCCTTGCGCTCGCCGCCATAAAGATCGGACGTGCCGGATTCGACAGGCAGGAAGATCGCGCCGGTTTTGGGATCGGCGGACATGGGCGCCCACACGCCGCCATTGCCGGTGCGCTCGGCCGCGCCCTTCACCCATGTCTCATAGCCCTTGTCGCCGGATTGCGGGATGGAGCGGAAGGTCCACAGCAACTTGCCGGTGCGCACATCGAAGGCGCGGATATCGCCTTTCACGTTGGCGCGCGATTTCGGCTGCATGCTGGCGAGGTGGGCGGGGCCGACGATCAGCACGTCGCCTACGATCAGCGGCGGCGACTGCGAGCCGATGTCTGGCAGGCCCTCGGCAGGCGCGCCGCGCAGGCCCTGCATCAGGTCGATTGTTCCGCTCTTGCCGAAAGTGGTGATGGGGCGACCGGTCTTCGCGTCGAGCGCGACAAGGTGGAAGCCGGGCGTCACGGTGTAGATGCGTGCGGCTTTCCCGCTGCTCCAGTAGGCGACGCCCCGGCCGGCGCCCTTGCGCGGCGCGTTGGTAAAGCGGGTATCAGTTTCGGCCGGGCGCCACATCCACAGCGTCTCGCCGCTGGCCGCATCAATGGCGACGACGTTGCGCGTAACGCCTGCGGTGGCGAACAGCACGCCGTCGATCATCAGGGGCGTGGTGATGTTGCGCAGTTCGGGTGACGGGCCGAAATTCGCAGCGTTCCAGCGCCATGCGATTTCCAGCTTGCCGACATTCGTCTTGTCGATCTGCGAGGCGGGCGAATAGGCCGTGCCTTGAGGATCGTTGCGCCAGGTTGGCCAGGCCAGCGTCGCCGCCTGCTGCTGTGCGGCGCCCGGCACGGTGAGCGCGATTTTCACATCGCGCCAGGCGGTCTGGTCGATGCGAATGTCGGACGCGCCGGCTGAGGCGCCTGCGGTGCGGGCCAGATAGGCGATGATGTCGAGGAACTGCTGCGGCGAGGGCCGGATGGCGCTTTGTGGCGGCATCAATTGGCTGAGGCGTTCGTGATAGTCCTGCAGGCGTGATCCGGCGCCGCGCGCCAGCATCAGCTCGACGGACTGTGCGGGCGTGTGGCACGACGCACACTGGGCGGCGAAAACCGGCGCGCCGCGATTGGCCTGTTCGCGCGAGAAGGCGCCGTTCAGGTCGCCCGCGCCTTGCTGGGCGGCGGCCATCGGGGCCAACAGGCAGACAGACGCCAGCGCGGCGAACCACATGAATGATCGTGCCATGATCTCCCCTCGGGCGTCTTTTGAGTCTGCGCCTCACGCTGACCATGCCCCGGCTGAGATGGAATGTCATTCCGGCCCGGGGCGGTCCGGGGGACGCGCTTGCTTGACGTCGCGGGGCAACGGCGGCAGACTCGTCCCATCGTCAACGCCAGCAGCAGGAGGCCTTTATGACTGACAGTGTTTTTGCGGGTCTCACTCGCGTCGCTGGCTTGCGCCTCGCCTGAGCGCGCGCCCGCCAGCGGCATCGCATAAGCCATTGCTGCTGGATTGTCTGACATGATCGAGGAATTCGGATGGAGCGCTGAGCTCCAGGCTGCGTTTGCGCCGTTCTCGGCGCAGGGATATCTGCCCGCGCGCGTGACGGCGCATCACCGCGCCTTGTGGCGGCTGATTACCGATGACGGCGAAGTCGCCGGGCGGCTGAGCGGCAGGTTCGCGATGGACGCAAAGCCGGGCGATCACCCCGCCGTCGGTGACTGGCTGGCGATTGCGCGCGAGGGCGCAACCGATGCGGTGATTCACGGACTGATGCCGCGCAAGAGCACGTTCACGCGGCGCGCGGCGGGCGATGTCGGCGTTCAGGTGGTGGCGGCGAATGTCGATGTGGCGTTCCTCGTCGCGGCGTTGAACGGCGATCTCAATGTGCGGCGGATCGAACGCTATCTGGTGGCGACGCGCGACAGCGGGGCCATGCCCGTGATCGTGCTGACCAAGGCGGATCTGAGCGATGCGCCAGGGGCCGCCGCGGCCGAAGTCGTGGCGGTTGCCGGTGATGCGCCGGTGGTGACGCTGTCGGCGCGCACGGGTGACGGGCTGGAGAAGCTGTCGCCCTGGCTGTTGAAGGGCACGACCGTGGCGCTGCTGGGCAGTTCGGGCGCTGGCAAGTCGACGCTGCTGAATGCGCTGGCGGGCAACGAGCTGATGGATACGGGCGCGATCCGGGAGAGCGATGATCGCGGGCGGCATACGACGACGCATCGCGAGCTGTTCAAGCTGCCGAGCGGCGCGCTGCTGGTCGATACACCAGGCATGCGCGAGCTGGGGCTGCTGGCGGTCGAGGATGCGCTGGACGCCAGCTTCGAAGATGTGATCGCACTTTTCGGCCACTGCAAGTTCGGCAATTGCAAGCACGTCAGCGAGCCGGGCTGCGCAGTTCTGGCGGCGCTCAAGAGCGGGGCGCTGCCGGATGAGAGGTGGCAGGCGTATCTCAAGCTGCAGCGCGAACTGGAGTTCGCGGCGACGCGGGAAGACCCGGCCGCCGCCTTCGCGAAGCGCCAGAAGTGGAAGCAGGTCCACAAGGACCAGCGCGCCAAGTACAAGCACCGCAGCCAGAACGAGGATGGGTAGGGGCCCGCCCTGGCGAGCCCCTTTTTCCTCAAGCTGCCGCGGGTGCGATTATGCGTTTGGGCTCCATCTTCAATCCGAACAGCGGGCGCAGCACGCCAACGCGACGCACGATCTCATAGCCGATCCAGCAGCTGCCAATCGTGATGGCGATCAGCACCGGCGCCTCGATCCACAGCGGTAATTGTATCGGGTCGAGGTAGTGGCCAGCGATCACGATCGTGGTCTGGTGGATGATGTAGAATGGGAAGATCGCGTCGGTGAGGTAGCGGCGGACCGGGCCGTCGCGGCGCAGATAGCGGCGAGCGAAACCGATGCAGGCGACGATGGCGCACCACGCCTGCAGCTCACGCAAGCCGACGCTAACCAGCGTGAAATCGGGGCCGGTCAGCGCCGCGCCGCCAAGACCGCCATACCGCACGCTGACCAGCACGGCCCAAGCGATGATCGCAAGGATCAGCGCCGGTATCCGCGCGCGCTGGCAGGCTTCGAAGAACGGCTCGTGGCGGGCGACGGCATAGCCGAACAGGAAAGCGGTAAAGCTGAGCAGGTGATTGTACCAGTCATCGATCAGCGCATGCGTCTCGCCGAACAGCGGGAAAAGTGTCGCGCGGATAACGAACAGGAACAGCAAGGGCGTCAGGATCAGGAACGGCCCCGAGATCAGCGGCGCAGTGAGGCCCGCCGGCAGGCGCTTGAGCAGCGGGCCGACCGGGATCACCAGCAGCGAGTAGATGAACAGGTAAAGCACGAACCAGAGATGGTTGTAGGTCGGCGTGACAAGGTATTCGCCGCCCGGCCGCCAGTCGCCGCTGGCCGTGATGTAGTGGCGATAGAAGTCGGCGACGGAGCCGGAATAGCCAAGCGCTTCGACGATCTGGAAATAGCTCTGCGGCGGCACGATCACCAGTATCCCGAAGGCCAGCGGGATCAGCAGCCGGCTGGAGCGGGCCCCGAGGAAGCGGCCTGGCCGCATCTTGTCGAGCATGAAGCGGGTGGCCACCCCGGAGATGAGGAACAGCAGGGTCAGCCGCCACGGATTGAGCAGCAGCATCAGCGGCTCGATCTCAGGCCCGGCGCGGCTGGACTTCACGTGGAAGCCCCACGTCACGTAGAACATGCCGACATGATAGAAGATCAACAGCCCGAAGGCGGCAATCCGCAACCAGTCGAGATCGACGCGCCTTTCAGGGTGAGTGGGCGGGGGCATTGCGGTCGCTCCGAGGGTGGTGAGGGCGTTCGGGGAGGAAGGCTGGGACATTTGCGTCTCCTGTGCGATGGCCTCACAGTGGCCTTGCGTCTGTCGGCGGCGCCATGAAAAATCCATGTGTGGCAGGCCTTTGGGGACGAACGGCGGGATGAGTGGGACGAACGGCGAGCCCGGCGTGACGAGCGGCAAGTGGCCAGACTGGCTGCCTGTGGCGATCGTCGCGGCCGTCGGCGTGCTGATCGTGTTGCTGAACGCCACATCAAAGATGATGGAGGCCGGTTACAACGGTCGGGCGCTCGATCCGCGCGAGCCGTGGGTGTGGGAAATTTCGTCGTGGATCATGGTGGTGGGGCTGACGCCACTGGTCGGCTGGATCACGCGCCGCACCCCGATGATGCGTGGCGGCTGGATCCGGTTCGCTGCAGCGCACGTGGCCGGGGCGATGGCGTTCTCGGCGCTGCACATCGCCGGGATGATCGCGCTCCGGAAGCTCGCCTACGCCAGCGCGGGCTCCTATTACGACTTTGCCGGCGGCGACCTGTGGATGTCGATCATCTACGAGTGGCGGAAGGACCTGCTGACCTACGCAATCAACGCCGTGCTGTATATTTCCTACGACTGGTGGCGGTCGTCGGAGGCGCTGAAGGCGGCAGCAGGCCCGGAGAAAGCCCCGGCGCCGGGGGATGACCGGATCGAGATTCGCGATGGCGGGCGCCGGTTTCTGGTCCAGCCCACAGAGATCGCCTGGATCGAAGCGGCGGGAAACTATGTCGAAATTCACGCGGGCGCCGCGCGGCACCTGGCGCGCGGGACCCTGGCGGCGTTCGAGACCCGGCTGGCCGGGCGTGGCTTTGTGCGGGTGCATCGCTCGCGGTTGGTGAACCGCGCGCGGGTGAAGGCGCTGAAGCCCACGGGCTCGGGCGATTTCGAGATCACGCTGGACGACGGGCGGACGGTGGCGGGCAGCCGCCGTTATCGCGCCGGACTTGACACCGCGGCCTGAACGGAAAAGGCGCGCCGCTGCGTGCGGCGCGCCTTCTGTTGGGTGGATCGTGTGTCGGGTCAATGCGGTGTGCGTTCAGGCCGCGCGAACCTCCCGCAGAAAGGATTCGACCTGGCGCTTCAGCCTCTCGCCATTACGGGCGAGTTCCGAAGCGGCGCTGAGAACTTGCGTGGAGCCGACGCTGGTGTCCTCCGAGACGCGTGTGACGCCGACGATGTTCGAGGACACCTCGCTGGCCCCGCCGGACGCCTGCTGAATGTTGCGCGATATTTCCTGCGTCGCGGTGCTCTGTTCCTCCACTGCCGAAGCGATGGTGGTAGCGATTTCGCTGACCTTGTTGATCGTGGCCGTGATCGCGGTGATGGCGGTGGCCGACACCTTGGTCGATTCCTGCATCGAGCGGACCTGGATTGGCCAATTCTATGGAACGCGAATAGTGCGCGCCGGTGGATGTTCGGCGGCGGACGCAGCCGCGGCTGCGGGCGAGACCAGGAAGAAGGGCGGCGCGTTGTTGGGCCACCAATCCATGATCAGCGCGAACATGCTGGTGAGGATGGTGAGCCACGCGGTCATCTTCAGGTCGCGATCCGGATGGCGTGTGAGCACGAAGAGAGGTTCGTGCGAGAATTCGAACTTCAGATAGTAGCTGCCGACCACGTTGGGTCGGTTGAGGTAGTGCCGCCGGAAAGTAAGTCTGCGTCCCCAGAAGGCTTTTTCTGCACGTTCTATTTTTGCAGTTTGGGTTTTGATGAAGTCAGTCTTTCCAGCAGCGACTTGGTCCATGAACTCCTGACCCGTCGAAATTAGCGGCGCGGCATCGTCGTCGTGCCATTGACCAAGGATGTCGTGCAGTAGGGCATAATCGCGGGCGCGCTCTGGGGTGGCAGGCACGGATTCGAGAGGTTCTTTTGACTCGAAGGGTGGAAAGCAGACTCTTCGAGTTTCTACGTCGGGGATTTCTTGCCCATCGATCTTTTCGCCCATGCGCCTGATTTTGGACGGAGACACACTCAGGCGGATATTGCGCAGTCGATGGATCGTCCGCCGCCGCCGCCGTCCCTTTGCGTCGGTGTAAGCGTAGACAACGCGGCAATCTGCAGAGACACCATCCATACCCATTTCCATGAGTTCGCGCGAAAGCCGTATGGCATTCTCGCTGTAACGACCTGATGCGTGCGCCCGGATCGCGACGGGACCGAGTTCAGCTTTTTGTTTGTCGCCACTGTAGACCGCAGCGATGACCCGTATCGTCAGGTAGACAGCGATCATAAGGCAGAGACCACGCGCCCAGGGATTTGCTAGCGCGGCCAGCGCGAGCTCCGACGCGCGAGGCCAGCCCGTTTCAAATGTGGTGAGAAACTCCGCCCATAGTTTCGAGATATCCATCGCCCTAGTCCCCCCTTGGTCGTCTTTTTCCTACGCTAGACCTGCGGGGAGGTCTGCGTCCACAGGGCGCTGACGTGCAGTTCCGCCACCGCTGGCGGCTTTCCCTGCGCCGTGTTCGTGCTGTAGTTGAATTCAGCGTGTGCGGATTTCGGAGGGGACGGATGGAGAGGCCGGAGTGGTTGCCGGACTGGGCGGTGATCCCGCAATGGGCGTGGGACGCCTGGGAATACTTCATGGAGGTGTGGAACACGGGCGTGTTCAACATGACCTATGGGCAGATCTTCTCGGCGCTGGGCGTTCTGGTGCTGGCGCTTCTGCTGCGCGGATTGTTTGCGCGGACAATCGTGCGTTGGATCACACGGGCCGCCGCCGGAACCAAAACCAATCTGGACGATGCGCTCGTCAAGGCGATCTCTGAACCGCTGAAGATGGTGCCGGTGATCCTCGGCATCTACGTGGCGATGCAGTTCCTCGAATTCTCGGAGGAGGTGCATCAGTACGCCGACAAGACGCTGCAATCGCTGGTCGCACTGTCCGTATTCTGGGCGTTCAGCCGCGCAGTGGGAGCGTTTGCGTTCGTGCTTGGCGGATTCCAGCAGACGCTTGGCTGGATGATCCGCACCCTGCAGGTCATCTTTATCGCGATGGGGATCGCGGCGGCGCTGCAGATCTGGGAGATACCGGTGCTGCCGGTGATCGGCGGGTTGGGCGTATTCGGCGTCGCGCTGGCGTTTGGCGCGCAGGACCTGGTGAAGAACCTGATCTCCGGCGTATTCATCCTGGTGGAGAAACGTTTCCGTCCCGGCGAGCGCATCAAGGTGGATGGCGTTGTGGAAGGTACAGTCGAGGCTATTGGCTTCCGTTCAACAACCATCCGGCAGGCGGACCGGTCGCCTGTCTACGTGCCGAACGCCGTTTTTTCGGACCGGCATGTCGCCAACTACAGCCGCATGACGCACCGCCACATCAACATGGTGATCGGACTCGAATACCGAACCTCGATCGCGCAGCTGAAATATGTACGCGACGAGATCGAGGCCTATCTCTGGGTGTCGGAGGATTTCGCCGAGCCGCCGGAAGGGCCGATTGCGGTATATATCGAGACGCTGTCGGAGAGTTCGATCGATATCAAGATCGTCTGCTTCACGATCGGGACGACGTGGGATGACTGGATGGCGGCGAAGCAGCGGCTGAATTTGCGCATCATGGAGATCGTGAAGGAGGCGGGGACCGACTTCGCTTTCCCCAGCCGCACGCTCTACATGCAGGAGATCAAGGCGCCTGAAGCCTTTGTGCCGCCGGGACCGAGCGCTGCGATTGCGCAAGCCGAGCAGATCCGGGTGGCGAAGCAGGCGACAGCGCGCGAAGCAGAGGATGACAGCGGCGACTAGGGCGGCTCAGGCCGCCTGGGTCGTGCCCGACTTGGCGCGGACTTTCCAGAAGCGCAGCGCGCGCTGGGCCGCCGCGACTGGCACCTGCTCATAGACCTGGCCGAAGGCCTCAGCCTTGGCGATGCCATATCCGTCGCCGGCGATCAGCAGGCAGATGGTGACGAACAGGCCGCGGTCGAAACCGGCGCCACGGCACAGCATGGCAAGTGCGTCGACGTCGCGCGCATCGACCAGACGCAGGCAGGTATCGAACTCGACATCGACCAGGCGCGCAAAGGCGACGACGAAAGCGGTGCGGCGGTTGTCGCGCAACAACTGGACCAGGACGGGCGGCTGCAACGGGCCGCGCTTGGTCATCACGTCGATCAGGTCGCTTGCAGCGGAGTAGTCATCCGGCAGGGCGCCATAGGCTGACGAGAGGTGGGTGCGGCTGAGTGCGAGGGCGGCTTCGAGTTCGGCCGGCGAGACGCCATGGAACTTGCGCATGATCTCGCGGCGCAGATCACCTTCGACCTTCAGGTACATGGCGTTGAGCATGTCGAGCGGTACGTTCTGGTTGCGCACAAACGGCGCGTGCAGGACGGGGCTGGACTAGGCGCGGCTGGCGACGCGCTCGAACGTGGCGCGGTCGATGCGGGCGGTGCGGTTTTCCAGCAGCGAGACGACGACGCGATCTTCGCCGCGCTCGACCAGCGCGCTGGAGACGACTTCGCCGATATCGGGGCGCTTGGTGACCGCCAGCAGGTGGTCCTGCGACTTGTTCTGGATTACGTCCAGAATATCGCTCTCGGTGAGCGCGCCGGATTCTTCGATGACCGGGCGCGCGACGTCAATCTCGTCCATCGCAAGCCGGCGGGCCGTGCGGCCCAGCGGAGCGCGGCTGCGTGCGATCTTGCGGGCCAGTTCAACGCGGACCTGGGTTTCAAGATCGGACGCAACAGCGCCGACAATCTCGTCGAACAACGCTGACTCGCGATCGGTGCGCGCCGAAACCGGCGGGGCGAGGAACACATCCGTGATCTGGCGCAGCAGCTCGCGGCGTTTCTCGCTCGAAGTTTCCTTCGCGAGATCAAGCAGCAAGGCAAAGTTGTCCGCAGGCATCGGATCATCCCCTAACGTCCCGGGAAACCTTAGCGCTGCGGAGTTAATGAACAACTTGCGCGTGTTGTGGATTTCGTCGCGTCTTCAGGTCATCCAGCGGATAAATGCCTCACCCCCGCGTAAGGGCGTCGCGTTTTTCCTCAAGGGCCAGCCATTCGACTTCGCTGGTTTCCAGAACCGTGCGCGTAGCATCCAGTTTCGCGACAGCCGCCTGAAACGCCTTCGGATCCTTGGTGAACAGGTTTGGGTCGGCGATCTTCGTTTCGAGCCGCGTGATTTCCGCCTGGAGCTCCGGCATGAGCCTGTCCAGCTCTTCGAGACGGCGTGCGTCCTTGTAGGTCAATTTTGCCGCAGGCTTTGCGGCGGCGCTGGCGGCCGGACGAACGGCTGCGGCGGGCGCAGACGGTGTCGAGGTACGAAACGGCGTCGCCGACATTGCGCCCTTCTGGTTCACATAATCGGAGTATCCGCCGGGCGTCTCCAGCCAGCGGCCATCACCTTCTGGCGTCAGGATGGAGGTCACGACGTTGTCAACGAAGGCGCGGTCGTGGGAGACGAGGATCAGCGTGCCGTCATAGTCGGCCAGCATGTCTTCCAGGAGATCCAGCGTCTCGATGTCGAGATCGTTGGTCGGTTCGTCCAGCACCAGCAAGTTGGACGGCCGGGCCAGCGCGAGCGCCAGCGTGAGTCGGTTGCGTTCGCCGCCGGAGAGTTTCGCGACCGGCTGGCGTAGCTGGGCGCTTTCGAACATGAAGTCCTTGGCGTATGCCGCGACATGGCGCGGGTGGCCGCGCACCATGATCTGGTCGCCGCCCAGCGGGGCGAGCGTGTCCCACAGCGTATCCTCCGCCTTCAGCGTCTGGCGCGTCTGGTCGAGGTAGGTGATCTCCAGCGTCTTCGCGAGGCGCAGCGTGCCGGCGTCCGGCGCCATCTGGCCGAGGATCAGCTTCAGCAGCGTGGTCTTGCCCGCGCCGTTGGGACCAATCAGGCCGAGACGGTCGCCGCGCATCACGCGCAGGTTGAGATCGTTGACGATCATCAACGGACCATCCGGCGTCTGGAAGGTTTTCGACAGGCCCTTGGCTTCAGCCACGAGACGGCCGGACTGCGTACCGGAATCGATGGCGAGGTTGGCAGTGTTGGCGGCGTCGGCGAGCGCATGCCGCTTCTGCGTCTTGTCGGCGCGCATTTCGTGCAGCTTGCGGACGCGGCCCATGTTGCGCTTGCGGCGAGCGGTGACGCCGCGCGCCATCCAGCGCTCCTCGGCGCGGAGCTGGACGTTGAGCTTGTCGAACGCCTTCTCTTCGGCGTCCTCCACCTGTTCGGACCATTCCTCGAAATGCTTGTAGCCCTTGTCGATGGTGCGAACCGTTCCCTGGCGCAGCCAGGCGACGTCGGTGGAGACGTTCTCGAGGAAGCGCCGGTCGTGGCTGACGATCAGCGCGGCGCCGCGCCAGGCCAGAAGTTCCTGTTCCAGCAGTTCGATGGCGGCGACGTCGAGGTGGTTGGTCGGCTCGTCCAGCAGCAGAATGTCGGGCTGGTGCGCGAACGCGTGCGCCAGAGCGATGCGGCGCGCCTGGCCGCCTGAGGCTTTGGTGAGGTCGAGGTCCATCGGCACGCCCCAGGCGTGCAGCTCGGCTTCGGCCATGTAGGTGAGGTCAGGGTCGAGGCCGGCGGAAACGAAATCAAATGCGGTCGCGAAGCCGGTGAAATCCGGTTCCTGCAGCAGGTGGCGTGACGTGGTGCCGGGCTGGATGAAGATCTCACCGCCGTCATTCTCGAGGGCGCGCGCGAGAATGCGCATCAGCGTCGACTTGCCCGCGCCGTTGCGGCCGACCAGCGCCATCTTCTGTCCGCGCGATAGGGCAAGGTCGACGCCCGTGAACAGCGGCGTGCCGCCAAGCGTGAGGCGCACGCCGCGCAGGGCGGCAATGGGTGGGGCAATAGCCATGGGAAGGTCGGTCTCGGCACCGTTTCGGGGAGCGCGAGGAGAAGCCGGTGTTGACGGCTGATGTCAACCGCGCATCCCCGCGACAGGCTTGTTTGCCTCAGTTGGGGGGGGCGGAAAGCAGGTGCGACAGCAGTATCGGGCGATCAGGCGACTTTCCGGCCCAGTTTCTTGTCGACGATGCGCTGCAGGCCATCGACCATCTTCTCGCGCTCGGCGTGGTGAGCGCTGCCAAGCATGCTGAGGGTGTGCATAGCGTCGATGTGGGTCGTGACGACTTCGGTATCGACCACGCCATTCGCGCCGATCGCCATGATGTAGCGGCCCAGCGAGCGCGATGCGGCGGCCAGCATGGCGTCGAGCATCTCGTCGGCTTTCGCCTCTGTTTCTTTGACGGCGGCGTAGATGTCCCGCAGCTTCTTGCGGTCGCCAGGCGTCAGTGTGGCGACGTGCTCGCTGATCTTCTGGACGCAGAGGCGAACGACCTGACGGTTCGGTTCCGATTCCCACGGCGGGGCGCCCGGCATGTCGTCGGTTGGGTCGATGAAGCGGCGCATCGGACCGACATAGTCTTCGACCATGCGACGGCGGCGACAGGGGCCGATGTATTTGGCGCTGTCGACAAACTCGCGCGGGCGATCGAGCACGGCCTTCACACGCAGGAGGATGGCCTGGGCAGTGAAGGGCCGCACCAGCATTTCGTCCACGCCGCTGTTCTGGGCGGCGTCAAGGAAGGCTTTCGTTGGCGTGTCTGTCATCGCGATGATCGAGAGTTCGCGGGGCACGTTCTTGTAGCCTTCGCGGATCAGCCGGGTGAATTCGAGACCGGAAAGGCCGGGGAGGCGCGACGTGGTGATGACGACCCTGGGTCCGTGCTCTACCGTGGCGTCCAGCAATTCCTGTCCGTCACGGACATGCAGGATGTTCGAGAAACCTCCGCCACGCAGGACTTCGGAAACCAGGTTGCGCGTCTGCGCGAGCTGATCGGCGACGATAATTCGATGATAGAAATAGGTCATTTGCATCGGCGTGAACCCACGATCCCCCGCAGCCACTCCTGATGCCGTTCTGCTTGACGCAGTGACCGCCGACAAAAATGGCCCTTCTGGAGACCATACCTAACGCGGATAAGGTTTATTTCGCCTTGATCGACCGTACGAAATTCGCATCCAGAGTATTAAAACCCGGGCTCGTTAGCCTTAACTTTCGCGAATTCATCCCCCATTTCGGGTGGCGACTGCCCCAAATGCACCGGCGAGGCGGCGATAGAAGTTGAGGCGGTCCTGATCGTCGGTCGACAGGAATTCCTCGGCCTGTTTGGCGCCGGGCAATTGTTCTGGGGGGATGCCGGCAAGGGCGGATGTCATCATCTGCCCCCAGATGCGCGCCGACATCTCGCCGCCGGTGACCTTCGCCATCGGCTTGTCGTTGTCGTTGCCGACCCAGACGCCGCCGACATACCGTGTCGTGTAGCCGATGAACCAGGCGTCGCGGAAATCCTGCGACGTACCTGTCTTGCCCGCCACATCCCAGCCGCCGACGCGGGCGGCGCGGCCGGTCCCCTGCACCACCACGCGCGAGAGCATGCCCGTCATGTCGTGAGCAAGGTTTTCGGGGTAGATCACCTGATCCTGCACGGCGGGGTGGCTGTAAAGCAGATCGCCGCGCGAGTTGCGGATTTCCTCGATGATGTAGGGCGTCATCCGCCGGCCTTCCTTGGCGAGGACGCCATAGCCGGTGGTGATGTCGAGCAGCGTGACTTCATCCGAGCCGAGCGTCACCGACGGGTAGTTGTGCAGCTGGGTGCGGATGCCGAATTCACGGGCGAGGCCAGTGACCTTGTCGATGCCGATCTCGACGCCGATCTGGGCCGACACCGTGTTCAGCGATTCCGCCAGCGCTTCCGACAGTGTGACGGCGCCGCGATACTCGCCGCCATAGTTGCGGGGGCGCCAGTTGCCGATGCGGATCGGCTCATCATAGCGCACCGTCATTGGGGTCATGCCCTCCTTGAGGGCGGCGGCGTAGACGAACATCTTGAAGGCGGAGCCGGGCTGGCGACGTGCCTGCACCGCCCTGTTGAACTGCGACTTGCTGTAGTCGCGGCCGCCAACCATGGCGCGGATGGCGCCGTTGGTGTCCATCACCACGGCTGCGGATTCCGAAGCGCGCCGCTCAGGTCCCATCTGGGTGAGCCCGTCCTCGACCGCCTTCTGGGCTGCAGCCTGGATGCTCAGATCCAGCGCAAGCTTGATGACGATATCGGGCGGCGGGTTGGGCAGGATCTGGTGAACCTGCTCGACCGCGTAATCGAGGACGTGTCCGGAGAACTGTTCCGAGCGTTCAGACGCAAGCCGGATATCCTGCTTCTTCGCGGCCTCCGCCTGAGCCGGCGTGATGTAGCGGGACAACACCATCTGATCGAGCACGTAGTGCTGGCGCTCTTTCGCCTGCGGCGTCTTTGCGGCGGAGGCGAACCGCGAGGGCGCTTTCGGGAACGCGGCCAGCATTGCGGACTCGGCGATGGTGAGGTCCTTGGCGTCGGTGCCGAAATAGGTGCGCGCCGCAGCATCGAGGCCGTAAGCGCCGGCGCCTAGATAGATGCGGTTGAGATAGAGCTCCATGATTTCGTCTTTGGAGAGGAGCCCTTCGAGATCGCCGGCGAGGCGTGCTTCCTGCGCCTTCCGCTTCAGTGTCTGGTCCGGGGTGAGGAAGAGGTTCTTCACCAGCTGCTGCGTGATCGTCGATCCGCCCTGCACGGTGCGGCCGGCGCGGAAATTTTCCAGCGTGGCGCGGAAGATCGCCCAGAAGTCCACGCCGCGATGGTCGAGGAAGCGCTTGTCCTCGACGGCGATGAAGGCGTTGACGACGTGCGGCGGCAGGTCGGCCAGTTTCACGGCGCGGCCATAGCGCGGGCCGCGCGTTGCGATTGTGACGCCCTGGGAGTCGATGAACTCGACGGCCGGCTGGCGGTTGAGCGCCCACAGCGCCTCGCGCGAGGGAAGCTGGGGCATCTGGGCGAACAGAGTGTTCCACAGCAGGGCGACGGTCAGCAGGACGACAGCCGCGCCTGTGCCGACGACCTTTAGCGCTGGCGGCAGGTATTTCGCGATCCAGCTACGCGAGGGATCGGCCAATACGGTCTTGGGCTGGCCGCCGAACGTCTTGCGCGCGGGTTCAGGCGGGGGAGGCGTGTCGACTGTCATCTCGTCTTCCCGATACACGCGCCTGGAAAAGCCGGTGCCAGCCAGCCGAGAGATACAACGCCTGGCCAGCCAGCCAAGGGGATACCCGAATCCGGCCAAGAGTCGTCAGCGGCATTCTCGTCCGCAGGTGAATTCCCCGCAAGGATGGCCGCCCGGACCCTCAATTCGGCTCGTTCAACTGCCCCTGCGGCCGTTCCGGCCGCTCAAAATTAGCCTTCGGCGGCGGCGGCGGCGGCGGCGGTGGTGGTGTCGGAGGCGATGCCGCCTGTGGCGGCGGCGGAGGAGGCGGCGGCGGCGGAGGCGGAGGCGGGGACGCCGCCTGGGGCGGGCGGTTGCCGTCGCCGGTGTTGCTGGGCGAGGGAGGTGGCGGCGGCGGCGGTGAGGGCGCGGGGGTGACCTGGTTGCAGATCAGGCCTGGGGGGCGGCAGTCGGGGCCGCCGGGGCGGGGGCGAGGGGGCGGCGGGTTGTTGCCGCCGCCACCGCCGCCATTGCCGTTGCCGCCACCGTTCGGGGGAGGATGATTGCCGCCGCCGCCACCATTGCCGCCACCGCCATTCGGTGGCGGGCGGTGATCGTCGTCGTCATCGTCCCAGTCGTGACGGCCGCCGCCGGGATTGCTGTTGAACCAGCTCATCCGGTTCCACGCGTCGTTGTAATAGAAGCCCCACGGATAATCGCGGCGATAGGACTCATAGGCGAAATAGGTGTTCACCCGCTGGGCATACAGCCACGCCTGATAGTCGCGATCGCGCAGCGTCTGGATGGCGCGCTGCGCCTCCTCGCGCCAGCCGCCCCACGGATTGCTGGCGAGATAGCGATCATAGCCCTGCACCGAATCCTCGCGCAGCGCCAAGCGCCAGTCCTCGTCATCGCGCACGCGGATGAGATCGATCTCGCGCCGCGCATCGCTGACGAACTGCGAGCGTGGATTGCTGCGGATGAAGCGGTCGAGCTCGCGCGGCGAGCCGGTGCGCAGCGCCGTGACGAATTCGCCCTGGTCGGTGCGCCACAGTACATCGAGACGCGCCTTTGCATCCGACGCATGTGGCCCCTGCGGCCATTTCTGGATGAAGCCTTCATAGACCAGGATCAGCTCGCGCCGGCGCGCATCGTCCCAGTCGGCGCGCTCCTCGGCGGCGAGGCGCGGGCGGGCCTTTTCGGCGCGCATCGCCTCGGCCTCGGCCGCATGCAGACCCCACGGATAGCGGTAGGCGACATCGCCATAGGCGGCTTCGGTGTCGGCGCGCCGGGCCGCGGCCCACGCGGCGGCCTCGTCGGTGATCAGCTTGTCGATCCGCGCCCGCGCCGTATCGGCATAGGGGCTGACCGGGTGGAAGCGCAGATAGGTCTCATACGCCGGCGGCGTGTCGGCGACCGCGGCCGACTGCCAGTCGCGCGCATCGATCTGCTCGGGCGTCAGCACCGTCTCGCAGGCGGCGAGCATCAGCGCGAACATGGACGCCGCCGCCATGATCTTCAGGCGCGAACCCTTGGCGATCTGGCCGGCCCTGGAGCCGTGACGGATAGTGGTGTGGCATGCAGCCATGGACGCAGTCCTCCCGATCTTCACGCTATTAAGCCGAAGATGAACGAGAGTGGAATGGCTGTTTGGAGCGGGGATAGATCTGGGGCCAGAACCGCTTGTCACCCCGGCCGCAGGCGCAAAGCTGCGGAGAGCCGGGAACTACTTGTCGGCGGGCGAGGAGCATCGGGTTGTGGATCTCGGATAGCGGCGCGCGCTTCCGGGATGACAGCCGTGGGGGTGTGAGACTTGGGTTGGAGTATTGGGTGGCCTCTTACGGGTGTCATCGCGGCTGCCGCTGAGCGGGGCGGCTAGCGGGGAGAACCGTTCTGGTTATCCACGGTCGGCCATCAGGCGCAGTTCAGTTGTCTTCGATGGATGCAGATGGTCCTGCAGCAGGGCTGTCACGGTGGCGTTGTTGATTGCGGCGGCGGCGGTGACGAGGGCGGTTTCGCGGCAGGAGCGGAAGGCGGCCACATCTTCGGTGCTGCGGCCCGTGTGGAGCGCGCGACAGGTCTTGCGGGCGGCGGCGTCGAGCCGGCTGAGCAGCGTGGCGGCGCCGGACGCGGTGGCGAGATCGAGATCGCTGTAGATGATTTCGAGCTGGCGGCTGACGGTCGTCTGCTGGGCAAAAGCGGGAGCGGCGAGCGCGAGCGACAGCAGCGCGGCTGCAGTGATGCGGACACAGGTCATCTATCTCTCCTTTGAAGAGTTTGGGTGGACGTTGAAGTGGGTCTGGTCAGTCGGGTCTCTCTCCCTGATGCAATCCGGGCGAGAGGAGATCTTGCGTCAGGTCATGCCACGTCGCGTGGCGGCGATAGAGGATGAGACGAGGTAGACGCCCATCAGGATGCCGATCAGGCCCCAGCCGGTGATCGTCTCGACCAGGCCGAGGCGTTCGGCGGCGGCGTAGATGAAGAGCGCTGTCTGCAGCGCCCAGAAGGCGATGGTGGATGTCTCCATCATCACGCGGCGGAGCATCTCGTCGGCGAGGCGCCACAGCATGAGGTTGGCGGCGGTCTGCGCGACCAGCAGGACGATGACGGCGCCGAAGACGTATTCGGGCGAGGCAAGCTGCGTGGCGTACATCGGCGCCAGCAGCATGACGCCGGCGAGGGCGAGCACGATCACCTGCAGCACGCCGCAGCCTTTCGGGATCGAGCGCGGCCGCAGGATGATGACGCCCACGCTGATCAGCGCCATGCCGATGAGTATGGTGCCCATCACCACGTTCACGTCATCGTCCCAGCGCGTGATGCTGTCGCCGAGGAATTCGGCGACGGTGAAGCCGGCGACGCCGCCGAGGCCGCCAAGGAGAAGGCCGACCAGTATCTTGCGGCTGAGCGGCTTGGGGGCGTCGAGATCCGTTTCGGTTTTCATGTCGGGGCTCATGTCAGACCTGCGGGGGGAGGAGGGCTATTCCGAGAAGATGGATTCGATGGGCTGCTGGAAGACTTTCGCGATGCGGAAGGCGAGCGGCAGGGACGGGTCGTAGCGGCCGGTCTCCAGCGCGTTGACGGTCTGGCGCGAGACGCCGAGCTGGTCGGCGAGGTCGCCCTGGCTCCAGTTGCGTTCGGCGCGGAGGACTTTGAGGCGGTTGTTCATGGGCGGCCTCCGGGGCGGCCTCCGGGGCGGCCTCCGGGGCGGCCTCCGGCGCGGCCTCCGGCGCGGACGGCATGCGGCGCGACGCGCAGGTCGAGACGACCGCCTGGGCCGAGGGCGATCGAGAGCGTGGCGCGCTCGATGTCGGCAACCAGCGCGAGGCCGGAGGGGTGGGCTGTGAGGCCGGCAAGGGCCGCCAGAGGCGCCGCCGTCGCGCCAGCCAGAAGGCAGGCCGGGATCAGCCAGGCCGGACGGCGGGGGGCGGGGTCCTGGGGCGGGGAGGAAGACGTCGTCATGGAAAGCCAGCCTGTCATTAGGACAAGGGTGTTTTCCAAATGGACAAGCATGTTTTCCGTATGGGCGTGGTGAAGGGGGGGGATGGCGATGGTCCGGGGGGTGATTGGCCGGCTGGCCAGGCCGGACGGTTGGCAGCGGGACGGTGCGATCTAAGATGAGAGGGAGCCCGGTCGAGACGGGAGGCCAGCAGGCGGATCGAACGGCTTTCATATGTGCGGCAAGTTCACCCAGATGGGATCGTGGGCGCAGGTCCATGAATACGCGAGCCTGCTGAAGGCGACGGTGAGCGATGATGTGCGGGTGTTCACGCCGATGCGCCCGGTTCCCGTGGTGCATCTGGATGAGAGCGGCGCGCGCGTCATCTCGCCGATGGTGTGGGGCTATACAGATCGCAGGCGCGAGGGGCATCGCGTTCCGAGGCACATGCACGCGCGCGGCGAGACGGTGGACCGGTTGCCGACCTTTGCCGAGGCGTTCCGCTATCGCCGGGGCGTGACATTCGCCACCTCGTTCAACGAGGGGAAGGAGCTGGACATCTTCTATGACAATGGCGCGCCCGCCGGGAAAAAGTGGACGCAGCAATGGACGGCGAGGCCGAAGGACAACAAGCCGATAATCATCGGCGTGGTCTATGACGTGTTCGACGTCGGACGCGGCGACGAGTTTGAATATGTGCAGGTGACGACGCCGGCCAATGTGCTGATCTCGACCATCACGGATCGCATGCCGCTGTTGCTGCGCGAGGATGATCTGGAGCTGTGGCTGGGCGAGCTGCGCGCGCCGATTGAAGATGTGATGGCGCTGATCAGGACATTCGCGTTTGACGAGGGCTGGGACCTCACCGTTGAAGACCCCGGGAAGAAACCGCCGCGGCCGCACAGCCCGAAGCCCAAGCGCGACGAGCCGGGATTGTTCTAGCCGTCCTTGCGCCGGACGACGGCGGTCCTGGTGTTTTTCCAGTATTCGAGAATCCTGTCGGCCAGCATGTTGCGCGCGAATTCGCGCGTGCTGGCGCTTTCCGAGAGCAGGCCTACGCGATGGGCGCTGCCGACATTGGAGGCGGCCTCGACCATGACGCGATAGAGGCCGTCGCCGCGTTGCGGCACGCGCGCCCAGCAATAGCCTGCCTGGGCCAGCGCATCCGACATCAGCTCGCAGAGGTCGCGGCAGAACCTGTCGTGCCCGTCGCGCCACATGCCGCGCGAGCCTGACTCCACAATGGCGAGCGTCTTGGCGTTCTGGAGCGTGACCGCTTCCAGAAGGACCATGAGCTCTTCGCGCGTGATGGATGCGTTGCCGGCCATCCCTACGCGCATACCAGAACAAACAGGGAACACAAGCGGGGCGGTGATGTCGCTTGTGAGTGGGGCGGGCGCCCGTCAGCTGTCGCGGCGGAGATAGATGGTGTGGGCGCGGTTGTCGGCGGCCCAGACTGTGGCGCGACCGACGATGAGGGCGATGTCGTGCGGGGTGTCGTCGGCGTAGAAGGTGCGGTTGGGCCCGCGGTCGATGATTGGGGCGCCGCAGGCGGGCGGCCGGCAGCAGGCGATCACCAGAGCGTGGCGTTCGCCGGGACGGGGGCGTTCGCCCTTTTTCAGTTCGATGAGATTGGCCATGCCGTCAGCGGGTCACGCCCGGCAGGGACAGTCTGTACGGCGCTGGACACTGAGGCGGTGTTTCGGACGGGACGGGGATCAGACGTCGTTGACGGCCTTGTCGATGGCCGCCTGCGTCTTGTGCTTCAGGCGCGCGCCGGTGTCGGTCGCCTCGAAGATCGTGAGGGGGACGCGGCTGCGGTCTGCCAGTCTGGCGATGGCGGGACGTTCAACGTGGGGGCGGAATTCCACCAGCCAGGCTTTTGTCAGGATATCGAACACAAGCGTCCACGCGCCGGACGTGTCCGAGTGGATGCCATACCGCCGTTCGTGGCGCGCTCGTCCGCCCATGAACCGTTGATCGCCGTGGCGCGGCGAGGGTGTCTGTTCGAAATCATACCGCCGCTGACCATTTCCCCCGGTGCACGCAGGGTCTAGGGCACGGGCGCCGCAGGCGTGGGCGGGGCTGCTGGCGGGGCGGGCGCCGGCGCGCAATCTAGATAGCCTTCGAGGTGGAAGTCGCCGGGGCGGCCGCCATAGGATTCATAGGCCACGGTCGGGCGGATCGCGCGGAAGATGTTCTTGCGGTAGCCCTCGTGGCCGCAGAGTTCGCGGGCGCGGTGGTCCCAGTAGTCATGCGACAGCGCGGCGTCCGGCGTGACGACCAGGATGCTCCACGTCGTCTCCGTCAGATTGCGGTCCTTGTAGCCGTAGCCGCTGTTCTGCTTGCGGCCGATTGGTCCGTATTCAAGCGGCGTGACGCAGGCGACGAGGAGGCAAGCTGCCGCCACGCCGCCGAGGATCGTGCGCGCGCCCATGCTATTTCGACGCGGTCTTCTGCGCCTTGGCCTGGTTGCGCAGGGTGTTGATCTTCTCGCGGCTGGCCTTCGCGTAGGAGACGGCGTTGCCGTAGGTGGTGAAGTCCGAGAGGTTGCCGGGCGAGGAGACATAGGAGCCGGCGAGCGTGGTGGCGCCGGCGCGGCGGACGGTGCGCTGGTCGGGCATCGTCTCCAGCAGTTCGTCCACGCCATCGAGCGCAGGCACGGCGATGTGGTTGAGGTCGACCATCACATACTGCGCGATGAAGGCGTGCGCCTTGTCGATCTCGCGGCGGGCGGGGACGCCGCCATCCTTGAGCCATTCGCGCGCGAGGAAGATGGCGGCTTCGGATTTCGACAGCTTGTCGTCCTGCGCGTCGTTGATGTCTTTCGTCATCTTCTTGAAGTCGTCCGTGCCATCGACCGGCAGCGCACCAGCGGCGTCGCGGTAGGCAGCCTCGATCTGCGCGATCATCGCCGTTTTCAGTTCGGGCGTGAGGGCGGGCAGCGGGAACTGGTCGGAGTTGTAGGTGAAAGTGTTGGCGTAGATCGGGCCGGTGAGTTCCGACTTCGGCGGCGCGCTCTTGAAGGCGTAGGGCGTCTTGTAGGCCAGCGCGGCGTTTGTGTAGCTGACGCTGGCGACGATGCGCATGGCGCTGGCGTCTTCCGAGAGCGTGTAGGAGGTGTGGATCTCCACCGCGTCGTTGGTCGCGTCGGGTTTCAGGAGGCGCTGTTTTGTCGAGATGCTGGCGAACGTGACGCCGCTGGCGGCGGGCTTGCCGGCCTGCGCGGTGAGATTGTCGACCAGCGACTTGTTCAGCGCTTCGGTGAGGATGACTTCGTTGAGTTCGTCGGCGGCTTTCTGTGCGCGCGTGGCGGGGCCGGCGTTCATGATCGCGTCCATCGTGACGGTGACCATCGCGCCGATCAGGCCGTAGGCGGCGCCGGCGGCGGAGCTGTCCTGCATGAACCAGCTCTTGCCGATGCCCTCGGCCGATTCACCGACGACGACCGGCGTGTCGGCCATGGCGGCGATGTGTTCGGCGGTGATGGGGCGCTTGACCGGATAGGGCGCGCTGGCGCAGCCCGCCATTGCACATGACATCGCAATAGCTACGCTGACGATCGCGAGTGATCGCATGTCCATCCCTCCCCTGAGCCCCGACTTGTGCGGGTGCGTTTTTCCGTTCCCGCCGGTTTTCTGGGCGAGACGGGAAACGGTGTCAATCATGGGAGTTGATACCGGCTGGCTTCAGCAGACGTGGCTCAGTGCGGCCGCGCGGCGAGGGGGCGGAATTGCAGCAGAAGCGACACCAAGTCGGCGGCGCGGATCGGTTTGGTGAGGCGGGCGTCGAAGGGGCCGCCGCTTTCCGCCAGCAGGCCGCCATCGACATCGGCGGTGTAGGCGATGAGCGGGACGGACTGGTTGGGGCCCGCGTTCGCGCGAATGTGGCGGGCGACGGAGACGCCATCGACATCGGGCATGCGGATATCGAGCAGGATCACGTCGAAGGGATGGATCCTCGCCACCGCAATGCCTTTCGTGCCGCCGTCGGCTTCTGTAACGCTGACGCCGAACGCCTCGACGATAACGCGGGCAAGCTCGCGGTTGGCGCTGTTGTCATCGACGATGAGAAGGCGCAGGCCGCTGAGCTCGCCGATCTGGATCGCGGACTCGGCGGCCTCGGTTTCCGCTTCAACCGGATCACAGATGGCGCAGGGAATTTCGAACCAGAATGTGCTGCCCTGGCCGGGCGTGCTGTCGACGCCGACGGCGCCGCCCATCGCCTCGGCGAGGCCACGGGAGATGGCGAGGCCGAGACCCGTACCGCCATAGCGGCGCGCCACGTCGGAATCTGCCTGGGAAAAACGCTGGAACAATTTCGACAGGTGTTCGGCGGGAATGCCTGGGCCGGTGTCCGTTACCGTGAAGCGCAACAGGCCGCCCGGTTCATCATAGGCGACGTGCAGGCTGACGCTGCCGGTCGCTGTGAACTTCACGGCATTGCCGATCAGGTTGAGCAGAACCTGCTGGATTCGGGCGCTGTCGCCGACCACACATTTGGGCAGGAGTGTATGGTTCAGCCGGCTGATAAGGCCCTTGGCGCGCAGCTGGGGCTCGAACAGGTCCATCACGGCGACGGCGGATTCGATCGGATCGAATGGGTGTTGCTCGACCTCGACCCGGCCTGAATCGATCCTCGCGTATTCCAGAAGGTCGTTGACGGTGGACAAAAGAATGCCCGCAGCGTCCTGGATGCGGGCCACATGGCGGCGCGCGAGGTAATCGAGGCCTTCATGTTCGGCAAGCAGATCGGAGAAGCCGATGATGGAGGTGAGCGGGCTGCGCAGTTCGTGGCTGACGTTGGAGACGGACTGGCGCTTGACCTCGATGGCCGCCTCGGCGTGCTTCAGCGCTTCGACCAGCGCCTCGTTCGATTTCTGGAGGTCGAGTTCTGCGGTCTTGAGATCGGTCACGTCGGTGACCAGGACAACGAAGCCGCGGACACGCCCGCGATGATCGAAGTCGGGAATGTAGCGCGCCAGCACATGGCCAACCTCGCCGGAAGGCTTGGTCAGCGAGCGTCCGAATTCCTGGCGCTCACCTGCAAGAGCGCTGCGCGCGTGGGGCTCGTTGAGGGCGAACAGGCGTTCGCCCATGAGCTCCTGCATGGTGATGCCGACCAGCGATTCTGCCGGACGCCCGAACCATTCTTCATAGTGCTGGTTGGCGTAACGGCAGACCAGCCCGGCATCCCAGTAGCCGATCATTGCCGGCATGTTCTCGGCCAGCATGCGGGAGAAGCGGGCGGCGCGCGCCTGGTCTGTAACGTCCTGGAAGACGCCGACGAGCGTGGCGACGTGTCCGTCTGCGTTCAGGATGCATTCCGCCTTGGCGACGACATGGCGGCGCACGCCGTCTGGGCGCGTGATCGCGCCTTCGAAATGATAACCTTCACCTGTGGCCAGCGCGCGCGCGACGAGGTCTGCCAGCGTAACGCGATCATCCGGGCTATAGAGCGCCAGCATGCCATCGTAGTCGGGTTCGGCTTCAGTGCGGGGCAGGCCGTGGATGCGGTAGATTTCGTCCGACCACGTGATCTTTCCAGTGGCGATGTCGAAGGTCCAGTGACCGACGCCAGCGATGCGCTCCGTCAGGGCGAGCAGATGGTTCTGTTTCTCGTGATCGGTCGACATGGCGCGCTGCGTGTCATGGTTTTCGCGCGTTTGCGATATGCGAACCGCAATTAGGGTATTCCCTTATCGCGCCATGCGACCCAGTTTGGGTTTTGTATTTCTGTGACCGTTTGAGCATCACCGATTTGCATGCTGCCTTATGCAGATACATGCGTCCGGGCGCAGACGATTCCGCAGCCTCAGCGGCCGGTGAATTTGGCGCTGCGCTTCTCGACGAAGTGGGCGACGCCTTCCTTGAAATCTTCCGACGCGAAGCTGGCGGGCATGTCGGTGTTGGCCGCCTCGATGGCTTCGCCGAGCGGCTGCAGCTGGGCGTTCCAGATCTCGCGTTTCATTTCGCGGAGTGAACGCGGGGAGACTTCGGTAGCCAGCATCTGTGCGTAGGCCATGACGCTGGCTTCGAATTCGGCGACGGGGAAGACGCGGGTGACGAGGCCGATGGACTGCGCTTCAGGCGCCGTCAGCACGCGCGAGGAATAGAGCAGGTCGGCCGCGCTAGCGAAGCCGACGAGGCGCGGCAGCAGCCATGAGATGCCATGCTCCGCCACAAGACCGCGCTTTGAAAAGCTCGTCGTGAATTTCGCGCTGTCGGCGGCGAAGCGGATGTCGGTGTAGAGCGACAGCACGAGGCCGAGCCCGGCGCAGGCGCCGTTGATGGCGCCGATGATCGGCTTCGGCACGGCGGGGAACCAGGAATACTCTTTCTGGAAATCGGCGCGGGCAGTCGGATCCCACGGCTCGCGCGCGGAGGAGGTGCGCGAGCCTCCCTCGTTCTGGCGGCTGGAGGCGGTCGCCTGGATGCCCTGCAGCATGTTCATGTCGGCGCCGGCGCAGAAGCCGCGCCCGGCGCCGGTGAGGATGATGATGCGCACATTCGCGTCGTCGCTGGCTTCGCGCATGGCGCGGCGGACATCGCGATCCATCTCGGCGCGCCAGGCGTTGAGCTTGTCCGGCCGGTTGAGCGTGACGACGGCGACGCCGTTCTCGACGCGGTAGAGGATGTCTTCATACGCCATGGCGTGCTCCCGGGTGCGTTTCTGTTTTGGAGAGCTTATGCGGTTGGACGCGGGAGGCTAGGGGCAAGCGGTCACCTGGCGGTAACCGGTGCGATCAACAGGCTTGCATCGCGTGTGGGTATGGCGGCGCTACCCAGTACGGGTGGATCGACGTCCGGCGCGCCGGGAAAGTGGATCGACTCACGATAGCAGCTTTCAATGACTGACATTCACGGCGTACTTCCAGCGGCGGAGAGCCGGGATGCGATGCACTCCGGTGGAGTGGCGCGGGACAGCTTCGACAGCCTGGTGAGGACGGCGCAGCACAATGCGGCGACCGGCGGTTTGCGCCTGCCGCTGTTCGCCATCGTTTCCAGCTTCCTCGTGGTGTTCATCAATCCTGTCACGGGACTGGTCTGGCTGGCTGCGTCGGCGGTGGTGGATCGCGTGTCGGTGTGGTTGCGGCGGCAGGTGGCGGACGGGAGGCGGGCTTACGCTACCGCCTATGTGATCTCCACCATGGCGATATCGGCGTGCTGGGTTGCGCATGCGCTGTTGTTGTGGGGTGTCGGCGACGAGATGTCGAAGATCGTGGCGATCATCGGCCTGTTCATGGTGACCATTTATGGCGTGACGGGCGGCCACAAGAACATGGCGGTCCTGATGTCGCTGGTGTTGCCGGCGATGGGCGTGTTCCTGGCGCTGATGATCCACTACCTGTGGACCAGCACGCACCCGGTTGCGGCGGCGTGCGGCACGGCGTCGGCGATTGGCGCGTGCGTCGCGGTTCTGGCGACCGCGATATCGGTGCACAGGTCTGACCGCGACCTGCACCTTGCAAACCAGCGACTGAAGGCGCTGTCGGAAGCGTTGCGGGTGGAACAGCGGCAGGCGCAGGCGGCGGATGTGGCCAAGGGGCAGTTCGTGGCGCGGATGAGCCACGAGATCCGCACGCCGATGAATGGCGTGATCGGGATGCTGGAGGCGTTGCTGCGCTCGCCGCTTGGACCGGACCAGCACGATCACACGGAGACGGCGCTGAAATCGGCGAATGACCTTCTGCATGTGCTGGACGACATCATTGACGTCTCGCAGCTGGAGGAGCGGCGGTTGTCGGTGGCGGCTGCGCCATTTCGCATTGCGGATGTTGTCGGCGACGTCGCGGCGCTGTTTGCGGCGCGGGCGGACCAGCTGGGCCTGCAGCTTGAGACGCACATTGATGCTGGTGCGCCCGAGTGGGTGATCGGCGATGCGCGGCGGTTGCGGCAGGTGCTGACCAACCTGGTGGGCAATGCTTTGAAGTTCACCGACGCTGGCCGCGTCGATGTCAGCGTGACGCATGATGCGGCGGCGGGCGAGCTGCGCGCCGAGGTGCGGGATACGGGCATCAGCGTGGCGCCGTCGTCGATGGCGCACCTGTTCGAGCCCTTCTACCAGGCCGACATATCGAGCACGCGGCGTCATGGCGGATCCGGCTTGGGACTGGCGATCTGCCGTCAGCTGGTGGAGCTGATGGGCGGGCGGATTGGCGTGGAGAGTCCGAGCGGGGGCGGCAGCGTGTTCTGGTTCACCGTGAAGGCGCCGGCGACTGTCGAGCCCGAGCCGGCTGTGCCCGTCTCCGTCAGGGCGCCGGCCGAAACGCGGCCGCTGCGCATCCTGGTGGCCGAGGACAATCTGACGTCGCAGAAAATCCTGAGCGCGCTGCTGAGCCTTGAAGGGCATGCGCTGACCTTCGTGGAAGATGGGCAGGCGGCCGTGGCGTTGGCGGCGAGCAAGACGTTCGACGTGATCCTGATGGATGTGATGATGCCGGTGATGGATGGGCCGACCGCCGCGCGCCGCATCCGCGAACTTGGCGGGCGGGCAAGCGGCGTGCCGATCATTGCACTGACGGCCAACGCACTGATGGGCGATCGCGACAGTTACTTTGCGGCCGGGATGACCGACTACCTCGCCAAGCCCATCGACGTGACCGCGCTGTTCAACGCACTGGCGCGCGCGGCGGCGCTTGTGGAATAGGGGCGCGTCAGCTCTCCGGTTTCATGGCGCGGGCGATGGCGCGGTCGAGGTCGCGCAGGGTGAAGGGTTTGGCCAGGCGGGGGAGGCCGAGGTCGGCGCCGGGGGGCAGGTCGGCATAGCCGGTGGCGAGGATGATGGGGAGCGCGGGGTGTGTGGCGCGGATGGCGGCGGCCAGGGCTGTGCCGGTCATCTGCGGCATCGCCTGATCGGTGATGACGAGATCGATCCTGTTGGCCTGAAGGATGGCGAGCGCTTCGGCGCCGGACATCGCCTCGTGGACGGTGTGGCCCATGTCCTGGAGCATGGCGGCGGTATTCATCAGGATCAGTGCGTCGTCATCCACCGCGAGGATGTGCAGCGCGCCGTCGGTCTGGGAGGCGGGCTCCTCCTGCGGGGCGGAGGCGACGGCGGCTGAGGCGGAGAGCGGAAGCCAGAGTTCGGTGGTCGTGCCCTTGCCCGGTTCGCTGTGCAGGCGCATGCGGCCGCCCTGCTGTTGGGCGAGGCCCTGCACCATAGAGAGGCCAAGGCCGGTGCCCTTGCCGACGCCCTTGGTGGTGAAGAAGGGCTCGGCGGCGCGCGCCAGCGTGTCGGCGTCCATGCCTGAACCCGTGTCGATGACCGAGAGGCAGACATAGGCGCCTGCGGGCAGGCCGTCGGCGGCCGGAGCGTCAAGCGTTTCGGCGCGCGCGGAGATGCGAATTACGCCGCCATCCAGCATGGCGTCGCGCGCATTGACGGCGAGGTTGAGGATGGCGAGTTCGAGCTGGTTGGGGTCCGTGAGGATGGACGGCAGGCCGGGCGGGAATTCGGTCACCAGATCGACAGTGGGGCCGAGGGTGCGGCGAAGCAGGTCGCCGATGCCGGACACAAGGACGGCGACATCGACGGATTCCGGATTGAGGTCCTGGCGGCGGGCGAAGGCGAGCATGCGCTGCGTGAGCGAGGCGCCCCGATTGGCGGCCTGCGCGGCGTTGTCGAGCAGCTGCACCGAGCGCGGATCGTCGGGCAGGCGCTTACGCAGGAGTTCGAGGCTGCCGAGCACGGCGGCGAGCAGGTTGTTGAAGTCGTGCGCGATGCCACCGGTGAGCTGGCCGATGGCTTCCATCTTCTGCGACTGGATCAGCGCTTCGCGGGCAGACTCCAGTTCGCGCTGGGCATCGCGCCGTTCGGTTATGTCGCGCGTGATCTTGGCGAAGCCGAGGATGGCGCCGTCGTCGCCATAGATCGGATCGATTACGACGCTGGCCCAGAAGCGCGTGCCGTCCTTCCGGACGCGCTCGCCTTCGGCCTGGAAACTGCCGGTGTCGCGCGCCATCTGCAGGGCGCGTGCGGGCAGACCGCCGGCACGGTCCTCCGGCGTATAGAAGTGCGAGAAATGCTGGCCGACGATTTCATCGGCCGTGTACTGCTTGATGCGTTCGGCGCCAGCGTTCCAGTTGGTGACGTTTCCGTCGGCGTCCAGCATGTAGATGGCGTAGTCGGTGACGCCCTGCACTAGCAGGCGGAAGTGTTCCTCGCTGCGGCGGAGCGCAAGGTCGCTCTCCCGGCGTGCGGAGAGGTCGCGCGTGACCTTGGCGTAGCCGATCAGCTCACCCCGGGGGCTGCGGATCGGATCGATGATGACGCTGGCCCAGAAGCGCGTGCCGTCCTTGCGGACGCGCCAGCCTTCGCCTTCGTAGCGGTCCTCCCTCGCGGCAATGGCCAGGGCGCGCTGGGGCAGGCCGGCCGCGCGGTCGGCGTCCTCGTAGAAGCGGGAGAAGTTTGAACCGATGACTTCCGGAGCAAAATAGCCCTTGAAGCGCTGGGCGCCGGGGTTCCAGCTGGAGATGACGCCAGCGGGATCGAGCATGTAGATGGCGTAGTCGGTCACCGACTCGACCAGCAGCCGGTAGCGATCTTCAGCCCGCATCAGCGCCAGGTCGGGCAGTTTGACGTCCATTTTCCCTCGAGGCCCCGGTACCGCCGCCACGCACCCGGGGGAGGCGGCGCGCGATTTGCCTGACGCGATATAGGGCGGTTTTCGGGCGGGGAAAGCGGCGGCGCGAGCGCCAGACTGCGCCTAGAGGTCTTGGACGGCCCTGGCGATAGCGGCCTGGATTTGCGCGGCCAGCGCCTTGCCCATGTCGGTCGCCTCGAATTCCGGTAGCGGAATGCGCCGGCGATCTTCCGGCCGCGCGGTCTGGGTCTGCGGATCGCGCGGCCAGTGTTCGACCAGCCACGCGTTTTCCGTGACGTCGAAGACCAGCGTCCAGGACGCCTCAGGCTCCCGGCGGATACTGTAGCGCCTCTCACGACTCATCGCCCAGATCGTCCCCCCAGTTCGACCTCTCCCCAGTTCTGAATTCCACCTCACACCGTTGTCTGCGTACACTACTATCTCTGTCCAGTTTCGAACATATCGGTTTCGCGCTTGTGAGGTGAGCGTCAGGCGTCGGCGCGGGAGTCGCGGAAGAGGCCGCGGCGCTCTGCGATGAGGACAGCCGCGGTGCAGTTCCTGGCTCCCATCGCGCGGATAGCGCTGCGCAGATGAATTTTGGCCGTGGCTTCGGAGATGTCGAGCATCCTGGTGATGTCGGCAATCGCGTTGCTCTCGCCGATGGCGCGCAGCACTTCTTCCTGTCTTGCCGCCATGCCGGAAGTGGTCCGCCGCCGGCCGGCTGGCGCGGCTTCCTGTTCGGCCGGGATGAAGGCGCCACCGTCGAGGACGCGGCGCAACGCACTGCGCACGGCGGCGGGAGATGACGCTTTCGGGACATAGCCGCGGACGCCGCGCGACAGGAGCGCCCTGGCCTGATCGGCGTTGATGCGCGCGGCGAGGGCGACGACCGGCGCGGCGGCTGCGGCCCGCACCACTTCGTCCAGCGGCGATTGCACAGACGCGCGAGGCCGCGCGCGTCCTGGCGCGCTAGGCGGGAGACCTGGCGCCGGGCCGCTTTGCGCCGTGCGCGCGCCGCAATCCGGCGGGATGCAGGTTGTGGCTGACACGGATTTCCCAGCGGCGATTGACGCGCCGTGTGGGACCGGGTTGGGCGCGATCCGACCGGGGTGCGGGCAGATGCACACTCTTCGGGTGGGACAACATGGCGCCTTTCCGTTGGAGGGTGAGCGATGGACGAGCCCGAGTGAGGGGTGGCTGGTGCGCGCGGCAATGGCCGCCGGGGCCGGCGGCCATTGCCTGACGCATGGTCTGGTTCGCGGCTGCGGGCGCCGATGGACGGAGCGCGCGGCGACGAACCAGAGACAAGCTTTGTGCTTCGGACGCTACCAGCGGGCGTTACGGTTCAGGACTTCTATGATCAGGCCGCTGGCGATGGAGGCGAGAAGGTAGACGCCATAATCGTCGCGGACCCAGTGATAGCCGCGGCGGGGACGATCGAGGTTCTGCTGGCGATAATCGATCACCTGATAGCGCGTGCGGTAATAGCCGAGCCGGTCGCCGTTGCGCCACGGCCTGTAACCCAGCGAGAAATTCTTTTTGCCGTAGGCGCGGTCACCGGGCGGACCGAAGTGCCAGCCCTTGTTGTCGTAGTAGCCGTTGTGACGCGAGACATCCCAGCGGGCGTCGCGGCGATCATCACGCCAGTCGGCGCGGGTGTCGTGCGAACGGCGGGCGTCCTGGTCGCGTCCCCGGTCGTCGCGGTTCCGCTCGCTGTCATCCCTGTCGTTGCGATCACGGTTCTGCTCTTGCGGATAGTCGCCGCGGCGGCCTTCCTGCGCAGCGGCGGGAAGGGCGATCAGCGATCCGGCGAGTGTCAAACCGGTGACGATGGCGATTGCAGTGCGGTTCATGGCGCGTTTCATGGGAAAGGTCTCCTCACTGGCGCAACGCGCCAGAGTGACCCCTGGGTTCAATTCGCCTGTGAAACTTGCACCCGGATCGGGTGTGTGCGGCGCCGTACGGGGAGCGGCGGGTGTGGTGGCGGGCGCGAATACCCTGCGTCGGCGGCTGCGGCTGTGGCGAAACCTGCGCGCGAAGCCTGGCGCGCCGTGAGGGGCTTGATTTCTGTGCGATGTGAGCGTTTGCTCACATGTGGCCGGTGCGCGAGTCGCGGGCGGCAATTCATACATGCGGGAGAGACGTCATGACCCGGGTATCTGGGACCAGGACATTTGGTGCGGGGTCCACAACGGACGATGTGCTGGACGGCGTCGACCTGGCGGGGAGGCGAGTTCTGGTGACGGGCGTGTCGGCAGGGCTGGGCGTCGAGACGGCGCGGGTACTGGCGGCGCACGGGGCGCAGGTTGTTGGCACGGCGCGCGATCTCGATAAGGCGCGGCGCGCGACCGAGGCAGTGCATGCGGGCGCAGTGCACGGCGGCGGGCTGGAGCTGGCGGAGATGGATCTTGCCTCGCTCAAGAGCGTGCGGGCGTGCACGGACAGGCTGAACGCTGGTGGGCGGATGTTCGACCTGGTGATCGCCAATGCCGGCGTCATGGCGACGCCAAAGGGCGTGACGGCGGATGGGTTCGAGATGCAGTTCGGCACCAACCATCTTGGGCACTTCGTGTTCGTTAATCGCATCGCGTCGCTGTTCAGGGCGGGATCGCGGCTGGTGAATCTGTCGTCGCTGGGGCATCGGGCGTCCGATGTCGATCTCGACGATCCGAATTTCGAGCGCACTGCTTATACGGAGTTTGGCGCCTATGGCCGGTCGAAGACGGCGAATGTGTTGTTCGCGGTGGAGTTTGACAGGCGGCACAAGACGCAAGGCATTCGCGCGACGGCGGTGCATCCCGGCGGGATTCAGACGGAGCTGGGGCGGCACATGTCGCCGGAAGCGATCCAGCTGCTGATCGAGCGGATGAATGCGGGGCGAGCGCCGGGTGCGTCGCCGGCGTTCACCTACAAGACCATTCCGCAGGGCGCGGCGACGACGGTGTGGGCGGGCGTGGTGGCGGATGCCGACGCGGTGGGCGGCAAGTACTGCGAGGATTGCCATGTCGCCGAGCTGGTGACCGACCCGGATTTCCGTGGCGGCGTGCGGCCGTATGCGCTGAACCCGGATACGGCCAGGGCGCTGTGGGCCAAGAGCGAGGAGATGGTGGGGGAGACGTTCTGATCTGGCGGATGTCGGCGCGTGCGCCTAGGCTTGGTGCGCACATGACGGGGAGAGAGCCATGAACGATCTGGACGGGCGCGTGGCGCTGGTGACGGGTGGGGCGCGCGGGATCGGGGCAGCGAGTGCGCGGGCGCTGGCGGCGGCGGGCGCGAAGGTGGTGATCGCGGACATTGGCGATGGGAACGAGACGGCGTCCAGCATTGGCGGGGCGTATGTGAAGCTGGATGTAACCCGCGAGGAGAGCTGGATCGCGGCAGTGGCGTTCGCGAAGAGCACGTTCGGCGGGCTGGATATCCTGGTGAACAATGCCGGCGTGTTCTGGATGAAGCCGATTGCGCAGACCTCGCTGGAGGAGTTCAGGCGGATGCAACAGGTGAATGTGGAGGGTGTGTTCCTTGGCCTGAAGCATTGCATTCCCGCGATCGCGGAGCGGGCCGACAAGTGGGATGGCGGCGGAGCGATCGTGAACCTGTCTTCGGTGGCGGGGATTATCGGGTCGCCGCTGACGCTGGCCTACAATGCGTCCAAGGGCGCGGTGCGGCTGATGACGAAAGCAGCGGCGCTGGAGTGTGCGCAGATGGGGATGAAGGTGCGCGTGAATTCGGTTCATCCCGGCATCATCGATACGCCGATGATGGAGAAAGCGATGGGCGACATGGCGGCGGCAGGCGGCATGGGATCGAACGACATGCGCGCTCGCTTCGCCTCGCGCCATCCGATGGGGCGGCTTGGGCGAGATATTGATATCGCAAACGCGGTGAAGTTCCTGGCGTCTGACGCGGCGGCGTTCATGACGGGGAGCGAGGTTGTGGTTGATGGGGGAATGACGGCGAACTAGCTGCTGGTGGTCGTTGGCAGGTTCTCTTCCTTGTCATTCCGGGCGCAGCAGCGAAGCTGCGAAGACCCGGAATGACAGTTCTCCCTATCTGGACAACAACAATGCGGGGCATGGCCGGGCCTGTCCCGGCCATCTTTCTTGTTGCTTAGAAAACAAGAAAGGCTCTCGGGACGAGCCCTAGAATGACTCGTTGGGAGTGTGGGGCGCTAATTCTTCTTCGCGGCTTCTGTTTCCCTCATGCGTGCGGCATGCAGCATGGCGGGGACGGAGACTTCGCCTTCACGGCAGGCGTATTCGGAGATGGGGCCGGCGGCGGTGCGGAATTCGTATTCACCGGCCCATGGCTGATCCCATTTTGTGGGGTCGTCGACGGTGAAGCGATAGAGCAGGCGACCGTCGGCGACGCGGGTAAAGCGTTCGGTAATTTTCAGGTTGCGCCATGAGCCGCGGAAGATTTGCTCTGGCGGGAAGTTGGTGGTTTCGACGGCCAGCGTTTCGCCCTCCCACCAGCCGATGGAGTCGCCGAGATAGGGGCGGACGCCGTCTGTGCGGTGAGTTGAGTTGAGGCGCACGATTCGGGTGTCGTGGATCATCTCGACCAGGATGACGACGTGATCGGCGGTCTGCACGATCTGGTAGTTTGAATTGTTCGGCAGGGGCAGCATCACCGGACCGGCATTGTTGCCGATGGGGAGGAGGCAGCGATCATCGACGGCCTGCAGCTCTGGGCCATCGGTGGCCAGCTCGCCGGGTTTCAGCGTGTAGTAGCGCGGATCGGGCTCGGAGCCGGGTTTCATGGCGGGGACGCGGCCAGTGGGCGGGGTGGTGATGAAGCTGGTGCGGGGCTGGCCGGCGACGCGCATGGCGGGGCGGAAGATCGTGAAGCTGTCCGACTCCCTCGCTTCTGCTTCCGTCATGATGAGGCGGTCGCCGAATTCGGACGGGCGTTCGAAGCGCGTCATGCTTTCGTTGGTCCACACGCCTTGCAGGTCCGGCTGGCCGAGCCATGTGTGCGGAGCCTGGTAGGCGGTCTGGGCCGTGGCGTACGGAATCGCGAACGCGGCGATGATTGCGGCGATGACAATTCGTGTTTGCATGCGTGGATTATTTCTCGTTCAGCGCAGGCGAGCTGCCGACGCGGCCATCCGGGCGAGCGGTGGCGAGCGTGCGCTGGAAGGCGGGGCGAGCTTCCATGCGGTCCTGCCAGGCCGCCAGACGCGGATAGAGCGCCATGTCGGCGACCTTGATGCGGTCGGCGTAGTCTGACGGGAACCACATCATTATGTCGGCGGCGGAGAATTCCTTGCCGCCAAAGTATTCGTGCGTGGCGAGGAACGTATCCGCGAAACGCATGGCGCGCTGGCCATCTGACTCCTTGCCGGATGGGCGGACATTGGTGGTGGCGCGGGCGGTGCGATAGTCGGCGATGACGTCTGCCGCCAGCGTGCCTTCGGCGAAGTGCATCCAGATCATGTGATTGGGATAATCGGGTGAGGTCTTCGCGGGGATGAGGCGGCCATTGCCTTGCCGATCGAGGATCACCTGCATGATGGCGGCGGATTCGGTGAGCACCTGGCCGTCATAGATCACGGTCGGCGCGACAGGCATGCCGGGGTTGACGGCGCGGATGGCGTTCATCGAGGCTGTGAGGTCGCCTCGCACATAGTTGAGCGTGTAGGGGATGCCGAGTTCCTCGGCGAGCCAGACGATGCGCTCCGACCGGCGGCCTTCGAGATGGTAGATGATGAGCGTGTGGCGGTCGGCTTCGGCAATGTTCGAGGGGGTGATGGTCGCGGGCGCAGTGGCGCAGCCGGTGAGCGTGAGAGCGGCGCCGAGGAGGGCGCTGGCGATGAGCTTCATGTTTCTTCCCCTTGGCCCTGTTGGGGCGAGCCTGTGATTTGGGGACAGTTACCTTGTCGCGGGGACGCGTCCAGTCGCAATCAGGTGTGGTGCGGCCTCAACGCGCCTATTGCGCCGCAACCTGTGCGGCGGCTTCGACGGCGGCCTGGGCGGCGGTGAGTTGTTCGACCAGGTCGGCGGGATAGGGCGAGTCGTAGGCTGTGATGCCGAGGCGAGTGCGGATTGCGCTGGTCGGCAGGTCCCACAGTGTGGGCCAGTCGACGCCGAGGAGCTGGGGCGAGGCGCGGCCGTGGCGCCAGGCGGAGAGGATGACGTCGAGCAGGAGCGCGTAGCTGTCCGGCCGCTTGAGCGCGGCGCGGGTGACGATGAAGGCGAGGAATTGCGCCGAGTAGTTGTGGCCGAACTGCGAGAGCTGGAAGGCCGAGATCGCCACTTCATGCAGCGCAGTGGTGCGGTAGCCGCCGACGATGTGCCAGAGATCGTGGCACTGCAGTATGCGGACGTTGAGATAATCGAGCGGCGGACGCAGGTTGGCGAGGCCAAGCGCATCGCGGTCGAGCACTTCGAGATCGAAGCCGTTGTCGACGATGAGGCTGTGGAAGTCGGCGCCGAGCGAACCCGGCGGGCAGGCGGCGAGGTCTTCCAGCAGGAAGCGATCCGGCCAGCCTTGCGCCGCGGCTTCGCTGACGCCGGGATAGGCGAGGCTGGCCTCGCCAGCGCGTTCTGCGAAACCGGCATCGACATGATCCCCGAGCCGCGCGGTGCGCAGCGTGAACGTGCCGGGGTCGGACGGCGTGTCGTCGTCGAGGAATTCCCAGAAGGGTACCCACAGAGCTAGTGAGGCGTCGGCCGGATCATCGCCGAGCGAAACGAGCGCTGCAGTTTCCCCGAACCAGCCGGCGGCGGCGGCGTCGTAGACGGCGATGATCGTGGCTGGATCGACATAGCCGGCGCGGGCCATGAGGGCGCCTAGATCGGCGGCGGCGGCGGCGTCGCCCTTGCGCGCGAGGCGGGCGAGGGCGGCGGGATCGCCCGCGCCGGTGCGGACGAGGTTCTGGTAGTGGGACTTCACGGCTTCGGCGATCATGACGGCTCCGGTTTCAGAGTGTCTGGTGCGGAGTGATGGGGAGAGGCTAGGCGCGAGGCCTGGCGGGGACAAGAGTGGCGGCGGACGGTGTGCAGGGTCATCGGGCCGTATCCGCTGCGGCAAGCTTGCGAAGATTGTCTTCGTGGCCCTTCCGGTCGAGCGTGTAGGTGAACAGCACGGCGATCGTGGCGACGCGCAGAATGAAGATCACGGGCAGGAACCACAGGCCCAGTCTCTGCAGCACATCATCCGTGATCTGGTCGGGCGCGGCGCCCGCCGGGAATTGCGCCAGCGTGAGCACGAGGGTCGCGACCATGACACCGACGCCGGTGGTGACTTTCTGGATGAAGGTGTTGGCCGCATAGAAGACGCCTTCGGAACGGCGGCCGGTCTTCAGCTGGGATTGTTCGACCAGATCTGCGATCATGGACGCGACGAGGATCTGGAAGCAGACAACCAGGATGACTTCGACCTGACCCTGCAGCAGGACGACCCAGAAGGTGACCGGGTCGCTGCCATCCTTCAGCACGCCGAGCAGGCGCAAGGTGAGCGCGAAGGGCGAGACGACGAGACCGATGAGGCCGACGGTGATGGCGCCGCGCTTCTTGCCGAGAGTACGCGTGACGAAAGGCGCAAGGGCGGCCCCCAGAAGCGCGGAGAGAAAGATCACCAGCGTGATCAGCCCGATCTGCGGCGCGGTGAAGCCCCAGAAATAGGTGGAGAAGTAGACCGACAGAGCGCTGCCGACGCCGACCGCGACATTGGCGAACATCGCGGCGATGAAGATGGCGATGAAGGAGCGGTTTGACAGCGTCTCGAAGATTTCGCGGAAGATGCCCGGCAGGGACAGGCCGGGGCGCGCCGCGGGCTGGGCGAGGCGGGTGATGTAGCCATGCGTGCCCAGCGAAGAGGCCATGATCGCGAGGAAGATCATCGCGGCGGCGATGGCGCCATAGACGACATAGGCGTCGCGGTTGAACTGGCCCTGCGGGATGGCGGCGGTCGTGAAGGCCGGAAACAGGATGAAGAACATCAGCACCGTGGTGGCGTTGCCGCCGGTCCAGCCGAAGAAATTGCGGAAGGCCAGCAGCGTGCTGCGCTGGTCGTAGTCCTGCGTGAGTTCGGGTGCGAGTGCGGCGCTGGGCGTTTCGAAGAAGGTAAGGAAGGTGCGGGTGAGAACAGCGAGGACGAGGAGATACCAGAACAGGGCGTCCTGACCCCAGTCGGCGGGCGGGCTCCACAGCAGGAAGTAGCTGATCGCGACGGGAATGGCCGAGGCGTACATGAAGATATGGCGCCGGCCCCAGCGCGAGCGGAACGTGTCGGACCAGTAGCCGACGATCGGATCCGAGATCGCATCCAGCACGAGGGCGATGGTGAGCGCGAGGCCGACGAGCGGGGCGTCGAGGCCTATCACCTGGCTGTAGAACAGCAGAAGGAAATAGCTGAAGCCGGTGTCCTTGACGCCGAAGGCGACGGAGCCGGCGCCGTAGGAGAGCTTGGTCAGCAGCGAGGGCGGGCGCGGTGCGGGTGTTGCAGGGGCGGCGGCTTCTGGCGATTGCAGCATTCGGCCCCCGGTGTCGCGCCTGACCTTGCAGTCTGGCGTCAGGAGGGATCAGGCGATGGCGGGCGTCAATGCCGAACGGCGTCAGATCAGGTCGCGCGGGATGCGTGTCGTCGAGGCGCGCGAGAATATTTCGGCGCCGCCTTCCGTAGCGCGAAGGGACTCTTCGAGTGTGAAGGTGGCCGCGTCCGAGGTGAGGCGGTAGATGGCTTCGACGGCGATTGACCAATCGCCGCGGCGCCAGGATGAGCGCGCGCGCTGGCGCCATTCGGCCGCTTCGCCGGTTGTGGCGATGCTGGTCGTGGCGTCGCTGTCGGAGGAGAGTTCGATGTCGGCGCCGTCGACGCGGTAGGGCGCGGGCGGGGTGGACGTTGAGTGGACGAGGCGGCCTTGCGCATCTGGCGTGGGCGGCGTGTAGGGCGATTGCGGATAGCCGGGGCGGCGGATGTCGGCGAGGGCGAACGGGGTCGCTTCGATGGGGCGCACGGGGAGATCGAGCGTCGAGGCGCCAGAGAGGAATGTAAGTGTGGGCTGTGTCGGCGTCGGCCACAGCATGGGCCAGAGGCTGGTGGAGATGGCGAGGCGGATGCGTGAGCCGGCGCTGAAGCGATGCGCGATCGTGCGCAGGGTGATGGGGATGCCGAGGGCGCCAGCGCCAGCGCTGACCGGCCTAGGCGCCGCCAGCAGCCTCACGCGCGTAAGATTGAGTACGCCCCAAGTGACGAGCCAGCTTGAGCCATCGGGCTTCACTTCGCAGAGGCGCAGCGCGAGCTGAGAGTTGGGATGATCCAATGCGAGGCTGAGGTGAGCTGCGGGCGCGCCGAGGATTTCGAGCGGCGCATCGAGCGGTATGCTGTCGAAGGTGAGACTGAGCTTGTCGTCTGCTGACTGTTCGACGGGGAGCCGGTCGAGCCATTCGGGTTTGGTTGCGCCGACGATGGAGGCGTCGCGGTGGATGATGGCCTTCCTGGGAGTGGTGGGCGCAAGATCCAGCGTGCGGGTGTTGAGGTGGAGGCGCCGGTTTGGGGAGTTTGGCGGCCACTGCGTCTCGCTGATCCAGCGGCCGGGGATGGCGTCGGCGTCGGCTTCAGCGGCTGTGCTGTAAGGCATGAAGGCGCGGAGGGACGGTTCGTCCATGACGCCGGTGGCTTCGCCCATCAGCCAGTGGCGCCACCAGCGCACTTCTTCGTTGGCCCAGGCGAGGCCGATGGGGCGTGCGAGGTTGGGATAGGTGTGGCCCCACGGGCCGATGATGGCTTTGGTCGGCGAGCTGAGCTTCGCGCGCAGGCGGAGCGTGGGTTCGGAATATGTGTCGCTCCAGCCGCTGGCCAAGAGCACGGGGACCTGAATGTCGGCGTAGGTGCCGGAGACTGAGCCGCGGCGCCAGTAAGCGTCGTTGTGCTGGTGTTGGGTCCATGTGGTGAGGATGGGCGGGGTTGCATCAAGGCGCTGTTTCCACATGGCGCGCCACGCATCGCCGACGATGGCGGGATCGGGCGGGCCGGCCATCACGGTCTTGAACAGGACGCCCCACTGGAAGTTGGCGTGGGCGAGCACGCCGCCGGTGTAGTGCGCATCGTCGGTGTAGCGCGTGTCGCAGCTACCCATGGGCACGATGGCTTTCAACGCGGGCGGGCGGCGGGCTGCGACCTGCAGCGTGTTGATGCCGCCCCATGACAGGCCGCGCATGCCGACGGCGCCGTTGCACCATGGCTGAGCCGCGAGCCAGGCGATGGCTTCGACGCAGTCGGCAAGTTCGTCCTCGGAATACTCGTCAGTGATGACGCCTTCGCTGTCGCCCGTGCCACGCACGTCGAGACGCATGAAGGCGATGCCGGCGGCGGCGAGCGCAGCGCCCCAGATGTCGTCATACGCGCGATAGAGGTCGCGCTTGCGATAGGGGATGCATTCAAGAACAGCGGGGGCGCGTTCGGTTTCCGGCAGCCAGAGGCGAGCCGAGAGGCGCACGCCATCGCGCATGGGAATCCATGTGTGCTCGATGACGCGAAAGGGCTGCGTGGGCGGTAGCGTCCAGCCGGTTGCGGCGACGTTGGAGGGGATGGTGTGGCAGGCGGTGAGAAGGGGCGCGGCGGCGGCAGTGAGAAGGATGTCGCGGCGGGTTGGGGTGTTCATGGGGGACTCGCGCGCTGTTTGGGCGAGGGTAGCAAGAGTGGGCAATGAGGGCGAGGGTGGGGTGTTGCTTGAGATGCTCAGCCTTTCAACTGTCATTCTGGAAAAGCCGCAGGCTTTGTCCGGAACCCAGGGCTCGGGGTGAGACGTTGCAGAGCGGCCCCTGGGTTCCGGGTCTGCGGCGCTTCGCGCCTTCGCCCGGAATGACAAGGTTAGGTGTGGTGAGAGCGGGCGTTCAGCGCAGCTCGCCGCGTTCGACTAGCAAGGCGAGGTGGGCGCGGAGCATGTCGGTTGTCAGTTTGCGGGCGCGCTCGGGCGGTTTGCCGAGCTGGGTGCTGAGGGTGGCGCCGAAGAGGCCGACGCCCATGGCGAGGACGACGCTGAGCAGGACGAGGTTTTCGGCTTTCGCGGGCGTGAGGCCGAAGGGGACCATCCGTTTGGCGATGACGGTCTGCACTGCGTCGCGCACGATGGTAAGGCGTTTGGATTCGTCGGTGAGTTCGAGCCAGGCGGCAAGGCGTGCGGCGCCGGGCGCCTCGAATGCGTCGAACAGGGTTTCCAGCGTGGTCTCGCGCGCGGCGGCGGTGTTGTGATCGGGAATGGCGGCGCCGAGAATGTCGACGACGAGCTGCTGGATGAGGCGTTCGGCAAGCGCAGCGTGCACGCCGCCGATGGAGGCGAAATGGTGCAGCACGGTGGCGTTGGCGACGCCGGCGGCGGCGGCGACATCGGCCAGTTTCAGCGCCTGCGGCCCCTTGGCGACCAGCAGGGTTTCGGCGGCAGCGAGGATGTTGTCGCGCGAAGCGGCGGGCGAGCGGCGGACCCGTCCCTTGGGTGGGGCCTTTGGGGCGGTCTGGGGCTTTGCCTTGCTGGTCTTCGCTATTGACATTTTTGTCGGTAACCCCGATTATAGACTGACGCAAGCCTAACGTGGGCCACTCCCAAGAGGAACCTCGCCATGACCGCCAAGCGCACCCCCGACAGCGTGACGATTTCCCCGCGCGACATCCGCTTCGACACATCCAGCGCGGGCAAGGGCCACTGGCTGGGCGGCGATCCGGTGGGGACGGCGGTGTTCAATGCGCTGTCGCTGAGCTTTCCCGATGGCGAGCGGATGTTCATGGATGCGGTGAAGCATTATCGCCCGCAGGTGAGCGGCAAGCTGCTGGAGGATGTGCGGGCGTTCGTCACGCAGGAAGCGATCCACAGCCGCGAACATCACCAGATGAACCAGCTGATCGACCGCGCGAAGTATCCTGTCGAAGAGATCGAAAAGCAGATCCGCGAGCGTGTCGCCTTCTCGCGCAGCCGCGGGCCGATGGGCATGCTGATCGCCACCATCTCGCTGGAGCATTTCACCGCGATGATGGCGGATATGCACGCGCAGCATCAGGATATCTACGAGAACGTCGATCCCGAGATCGAGCAGATGTGGCGCTGGCATGCGATGGAGGAGACCGAGCACAAGGCGGTGGCCTATGACGTGTTTCTTGAAGTGACGAAGGACTGGTCTCCGCTGAAACGCTATATGCGCCGCACGATTGCGATGGCGATCATCAGCTTCATGTTCACGCGCAACATGACGACCTATGCCGCCAAGCTGTTGGAGGCGGACGGCTATTCGCCCAAAGCGGCGCTGAAGGCGGTGCGGGATTATGTGTGGCAGAAACCCGGCCTGTTCTCGCGCGGCTGGAAAGCGTATCTCGCCTGGTACCGCCCCGGCTTCCACCCGTGGGATGAAAAGAACAGCCCGGTGGTGAACGAGTGGCGCGCGGAGTTTGATGCAAGGCCGGTGGGGACTTAGGCTTTCTGGTGCTTCAGTTCGCTTAATGGAGAGCGTGGATCCCGGCGTGCGCCGGGATCCAGATGCGATTTCGACAATTCCCTCGAACGACAACCTCGCCTAGTTCGAGTTCCTTCGCGCTCGAACAGTCAACCTGGCGCAGACGACAAGCAGCGTTGCGAACGCGTACGCCGCCGCTACTGCGGCAAGAAAAACTGCAGAGAAGCCGTGCTGCATTCGCACCAGGCATGCAGTCAGCGCAATGGTCGCGAGAAAAAAATTCCCCAGCCCAAAAACGCCAGCGTCAGACTTTCTTTGCTGGCGGAACCACCGTCGGCGATATCCGCCAACCACAAGAACCCGACGAACACGAGCGCGATCCAAAACACAGTGTAGGCATCGTATTCCTGAATATTTACGCAGAGCCGCCAGTAGCTGACGGCGGTCATGCAAAACCCCAACGCTCTCTGTGCGAGACGTTTGTGGAAATACGTGGTCAGGTCTTCCTTGAAGCGGACAGCCGCCATGTCAGCTTGCTCCGAACTCCAAATCCAGTGCGCCTAACGTTCTACTTCGTCGTCATGCCGACGCCGCGGCCGCGAGGGTCGGGGACGGCGGTGGGTTTGCCGTTGGTGATCTGGATGGCGGCGATGTCGCCGTTGAAGCCCCGTTCGAGCTTGTAGCCGCGGTCGGCCAGCGCTTTTGCGGTTGCGGCGGGGAAGGATGCGAAGGGTTCGTAGTAGATCGTGTTTTCCGGCAGCAGCTGGTGGTGGAAGCGGAGCTGGGCCTGCGCTTTTTTCAGCGAGAGATTGAAGTCGTAGACGTTGGTGAGCACCTGGAAGATCGAGGTGAAGATGCGCGAGCCGCCGGGCGTGCCGATCACCATCGCCACCTTGCCATCCTTTAGCAGGATGGTCGGTGTCATTGATGACAGCGGGCGCTTGAGCGGGGCGATGGCGTTGGCGTCGCCGCCGACCACGCCGAACATGTTGGGCGCGCCGGGCTTGGCGGAGAAATCATCCATCTCGTCGTTGAGCAGGAAGCCCGCCCCTTCGACAACGACGCCCGAGCCGAACAGGCCATTGAGCGTGTAGGTGTTGGAGACCGCGTTGCCCCAATGATCGACGATGGAGAAGTGCGTGGTTTGCGGTTTTTCGAGACCAGGCCTGATCGACGGTGTTGGCGAGGGCTTGGAGGGATCGATGGCGGCGGCGCGGCGGGCGGAATAGGTGGGATCGATCAGCGCGGAAACGGGGACGCTGACGAAATCCGGGTCGCCGAGATATTCGGCGCGGTCGGCGAAGACACGCTTTTCGATCTCCGAGACGAGGTGCACGTATTGCGGCGAGTTGAGCGTGACGCCCGCGAACAGGGTGGACGCCGACTGCTTCATCATCAGTAATTGCAGCAGCGCGATGCCGCCGGATGAGGGCGGTGGGGCGGTGATGACGCGGAAGCCGTTCCAGTCGGCCTGGATCGGGTCGCGCCAGACGGCCTTATAGCCTGCGAGATCCGACCTGGTGATGATGCCGGCGGGGCCACGCGCCATCTGGGCGACGAGCAGGTCTGCCGTCTTGCCGTCATAGAAATCGGTGGCGCCCGTATCGGCGATGCGTTGCAGCGTGGCGGCGAGATCTGGCTGGCGGAACAGCTTGCCGGCTTTCATGGCGCCGAAGGTTGCGTAGAAGTTGAGACCGGTGAAGTTTGCGTTGGCTTCTTCGCGATAGGCGATCAGGTCTGCCGAGACGGTGAAGCCATCGCGGGCGTAGCGAATGGCGGGGGCGAGCACCTGCTTCCATGGCAGCTTGCCGAAGCGTTTGTGCGCGTCAGCCATGCCGCGCACCGTGCCGGGGACGCCGGCGGCGAGGTTGCCATAGAGGCTGTGGCTTGTGACGTCGCCCTTCGCGTCGAGATACATGGTTGCGGTTGCGGCGGCGGGGGCTGTCTCACGGTAGTCGAGGAAGTAGGGCTTGCCGTCGACATAGAGCGTCATGAAACCGCCGCCGCCGAGATTGCCAGCTTCGGGATAGGTGACGGCGAGCGTGAAGGCTGTGGCGACAGCGGCGTCGACTGCATTGCCGCCGGCTTTCAACACTTCGCGGGCGGCGAGTGCGCCGTATTTGTCGGGCGCGGCGACGGCGCCGGATTTGAGCTGGGCCGGTTGTGCAGGCGCCTGAGCGAACGCCGGGACGCTGCTCAAGGTCAGCGCCGCGATGAGGACGATCCAGAGTTTTGTCAGGAGTTTCATGGCGGCGTCCGTCTAAGGTCAGGGCGGTGGGTGCAGCGTCCCGACCCGCAGTGTGCGTGTAGAGACGATCCCTTCGTTTCCCTCCCCCCTTGGGGGAGGAGGAAAACCGGGCTGCGGCTACATGCGTTTCAGGGCGCAGATCTTGTTGCCGTCGGGGTCGCGGAGGTAGGCGAGGTACATCTGGCCCGTGGCGCCCGTGCGGACGCCGGGCGGGTTTTCGATGGACGTGCCGCCGGCGGCGAGGCCGGCTGCGTGCCAGGCGTCAGCCTGTTCGGGCGAGTCAACCGCGAAGCCGATGGTACCGCCATTGGCGTGACAGGCGGGCTCGCCATTGATCGGCTTCGAGACGCTGAACACCCCGGTGGGCGAGCGCCAGAAGATGCGGTGGCCGTCGACGAAGCCGGGCTTCACGCCAAGCGTGCTGAACAGCGCGTCGTAGAACGTCTTGGCGCGATCGAGGTCGTTCGTGCCGATCATGATGTGCGAGAACATTGCGGGTCGTCCCTTCAAATACCTGTTGGCCAGATGCCTATTGGCCAGATGAGTGTGAGGTGGTGATGGGCCAAGATTTCGGCGCTGGCAACATTTGCCGGCGGGTTTAGCCGTTGCGCGCGGCAACGGCGTTGGCGGCGGCCGCAACGGCGCGGGCGACGTCTTCATCCGAGGTGCGCCAGTTGCACACACTGATCCGCATGGCGCGGCGGCCGCGCCACGTCACGCCGCCGAAGAGGGCTTCGCCTGACGCGTTGATCGCGGCGATGACAGCGTCGGTTGCTGCGTCGTGGTCTGCCTCGGTGGCGTTGGCCCTCGGGCTGCGGAAGCGGACGAGGCCCTGGTTGAACACCGGCGCTGCAAGCAGCTGGGCGTTGGGGAGAGCGGCGAGCTGTGTGGTGAGCGCCATGGCGTGGCGGCAGGTGCGGCCGATCATGTCGGCGAGACCGTTGCGGCCGAGTTCGCGGATGGCGGCATAGACGGGGAAGGCGCGGGCGCGGCGGGAGAATTCGGGGTTCCAGTCCAGCTGGTCGCGCGCGGCGCCGCCGGCGGGGAGATAACTGGTGGAAAGCGTGAGGGCGGCGCGATGCGAGGCGGCGTCGCGCACGAAGGCGAAGCCGCTATCGTAGGGTACGTTTAGATATTTGTGGCCGTCGGTGGTCCATGAATCGCAGAGGTCTATTCCCGCCGCGAGCGCGCGATGGGACGGGCTGACGCGCGCCCAGAGGCCGAAGGCGCCATCGACATGCGTCCATGCTCCGGCGGCGCGGGCGATGGGTGCGAGCTGGTCGAACGGATCGAAGGCGGCGCGATTGAGTTCGCCCGCCTGCAGGATGACGATGGTGGGTGCATCCCGTTTTGTCAGCGCAGCGGAGAGCGCGGAGGGCATAACGCGGCCCGCATCGTCCACCGCGAGCGGTTCGATGGCGTCCGTGCCGAAGCCGAGAAGGCGGACGGCGCGGTCGACCGAGCCGTGGCGTTCGGCGTTGGCGAGGATGCGGATGGACGGCGAGCCCGCGAGACCCTGGCGATCCACATTCCAGCCGCATGCGTTGAGCACGGCGTGACGCGCGGCGGCGAGGCAGGTGACATGCGCCATCTGCGTGCCGGTGACGAAAGCGAAGCTGCATTCGGCGGGCAGGCCGAAAAGATCCTTCAGCCATTCGCCCGCGACTTCCTCGACGACGGAGGCGGCGGGGCTGCACGCATAGATGCCGGCGTTCTGATCCCACACGGTCGTCAGCCAGTCCGCCGCCATCGCGGAGGGGAGGCCGCCGCCGATGACCCAGCCGAAGAAGCGGCCGCTCTGCGAGGCGAGCAGGCCGGGTGCTGCATCGGCCACGAGCTCGTCGATCACCTGCGTGGCGGGCAGGCCGGTTGCCGCAAGCGGTTTGGCGAGGGTGCGGCGGAGATCTTCGCGCGAGGCGGTTGTGGCGACGGGGAGCGTATCGAGCGCATCGAGCCAGGCGAGGGCATGATGGCGCGCGCGGTCGAGGGCGAGCTTGTCGGTGGTTGGCATGGCGTGTCCCCGCTTGCTGCAAGTCGAGTGATGGACCTGATGCGGGGCGCATTTCAAGACACCGCTTCACCGCCGTTGCGTCAGGCTTTGAGGGACAAGCGCCCTACGCCCGGCAGAGAGGCAACTTATCATTTCGTTCCGCGTTGCATTGTCCGGCGCAAACAAATGCTGGGAGTGAGACATGGCGGTGGAACCGACCGTGAGTGCGAAGGGGTTTCCCGATACGGAGCCTCATGGAATCTATGCGCATCCGTTGATCTGCTGGGGGTCCGTCATCGGCGGAACCATGGTGGCGATCACGATTGGCGCCGCGTTGAATATTCTGGGCGTGGCGATCGGGGCTACAGCAATCAACCCGTTTGCACCGGCGAGCGACCACGCCCCGACGTGGACAATTGGCGGCGGATTGTGGGTGATCTTCTCCAGCCTCGTGGCGATCCAGATCGGCGCCTACATCGCGACACGTATGGCGCGCTGACCGGATCATCATGACGGGATGATTCAGGGGCTCATGGTGTGGGCGCTGTCGTTTGTTGTGGCGCTTGCCATTCTTGGCATTGGCGTTGGCGGGTTCCTCTCCAGCGCAGTTGATGGCGGAGGCGCTGGCGACGTGACCCAGGCGGTGGCCAACGCGGCGCAGACGGCGACGGGCGAAGCGTTCAGCGGGGCCAGCGAGCTCTCAACCGCGGAGTTGGACGCCGTGCAGGATGCTGCGGCGCTGACGGCGTGGCGGGCGTTCGCGGCGTTGGTGCTGGGCGCGATCGGCGCGGTGGCGGGCGGCAAGCTCGGCTCCGAGCATCCGGACTGGCACGCGCGTTCCGGCCGGGCGCGCGAGATGCACCGGCCGATCAAACTGTCAGACAAGGTTTAGGAAGCGCACATGAGGGGCATTGTTCTCTGGATGCTGGGCATCCCGCTACCGATCATTCTCGGCCTTTACCTGTTCAAGGTTCTCTAGAACGGGTCAGGCGGAAAAACGAAAATCCCGGTCGCTGTGAAGCGGCCGGGATTTTCTGCGTTTGGATGTCGTCTCAGCGTTTCGACAGGCGCACGACGAGGAGGATGGCGGCCAGCGCCAGCACCTCGGCAATGACGACGCCAGCCAGGATGGGCCAGACGGGACCAGGAATACCCAGCGTCGCGATCAAGGGTGCGAGCACCAGCGCGCCGACGAGCGGCGCCAGCACCCCTACCGCGCCGATTATCAGAAGCATGGCGAGGCGGAGGTTGGATTCGAGGCTGCGCGCCCGGATTGGCGGCTGGGTCAGCGTCCTACTTCTTCTTGGTGTCGAAGGCGCGTTCGACCGGCGAGTGTTTCAGGCTCGCGGGCGGCTTGGCTTTTTCCTTCTTGGGTTTCTTCGCTTCCTTGGTGGAGCGGGCTTGACCTTTGGCCATGGGAGAATCCTTTCAGGCTGGATTGATGCGGCAGTCTACAGCTTCACGCCGAAAGAGCGAAGCAGAACAGTGAAGCCCCAGGTGGTGGCGAAGGTGAGCACCACGGAGACGGCGAAGGCGGGCCAGAATTGCAGGCCGAGCTTCTGACCCACCGGCAGGGCGATGAAGAAGACGAGCCCCGGCCAGAACAGGAAGAAGGTGGAGGTGGCGAACTGGTTGGCTTTCGCGACGTCGCTGGTGGCGGTCATGGCGACGGTGAGCATGGTGGCGAGCGGCAGGGCGACGAGGGCGGCGGCCAGCCAGGTGGACCGCTTGGCGATCTCGCTGAGCACGGTGATGAACGCGGCGGTGGCCAGCGCTTTCAGGATGGTGGCGAGCATGAGCGTCCTCCGCAACGGCGGGAGAGTGGACGCGGGCGAGCGTGGGGGCAAGGGGACGGCCGGGAGGGTTTGCTTCCTCAATTGCAGACATTGTCATTCCGGCCGAAGCGCGCAGCGCTTAGGGCCGGCCCCCAGGGGGCACGTTGTCGAATCTCGCCCGGAGGCCCTGGGTTCCAGCCATCCGTGTTCAAGAACGGGCTTCGCGTTTCCGGAATGACAGCTATTCATTGCGAAAGGGCACATGAGGCGAGAGCGGTCGATGGCGATTGAGCGGGTGAAGGCTCTGACGTTCGACGTGTTTGGCACCACCGTCGATTGGTGTGGCGGGGTGGCGCGGGAGGTGGAGGCTGTGCTGGCGCCCAAGGGTGTTCAGCTGGACTGGATCGCGTTCGCCAACCGGTGGCGCAAGGAATACCAGCCGGCGATGGGGGCGGTGCGCGAAGGGAAGCGGCCGTATGTGGCGATGGATGTGCTGCATCGGGAAATGCTGGGTGTGGCGCTGGCGGAATTCGGCGTCGACGTGCTGAGCCTCACGGAGAAGGACGCGCTGGCGTTTGCGTGGCGCAGACTGGAGGCGTGGCCGGATGTGGTTGCGGGGATGGAGCGGCTGAAGCGCAAGTATCTGGTCGTCGCGCTGTCGAACGCCAACATCGCGCTGGCGGCCAACATGGCGAAGCATGCGGGGTTGCCATGGGATGTGATCCTTGGGTCCGAACTGGTCGGCACGTACAAGCCGATGGCGCCGGTCTATGACAGCGCGCCGAAGTTTCTCGACCTGAAGCCCGAGCAGGTGATGATGGTGGCGTGCCATGTGTGGGATCTGCGCGCGGCGCAGACGCGGGGGCTGCGCGCGGCGTTCGTGGCGCGGCCGAACGAATATGGCACGGGCGTGCCGGGGTCGACGCCAGAGCCGGGCGAGTTCGATATCGCGGTCAATGATTTTGGCGAACTGGCGGATGCGCTGGGCGCCTGACTGCAAACGTGTAAGCGCGCTTACGCAAATTTTTCCGGCAATGCGTCTTGAAACGCAAGTGCGCCGCATCGACGTCTGCCTTTCTTGAGGTCCGGGCCCCTCTGGCGTGCGCGGCGGCGTGCGCGATGTCGGACTCCGTGTTGAGCCAAAAGGCTCACCGGCGCTGACGCGGCGCGTGCAACCGGGGTTTGGTTTTCATGACGATTGAATGGATCGGCGAGTTCGCCGGGCAGCCCGTTTGGCTGTGGGCGGCGTTTCTTGGCATAGTCGGGCTGGTGCTGTGGCTCGACCTCGCAGTGATCAACAACAAGGATGGCGTGGTGCCCGCCGGGCGGGCGGCCATGATGTGCGCCGGATTTGCTGCGTGCGCAGCATCGTTCGGCGCATACATCTATTTCGTCTATGAGCCTGATCCGGTTTTCTATTCGGGAACGGGCGATCTCAACGCCCAGGCGACGATCCAGTACGCCACAGGATACCTGCTGGAAACGGCGCTGGCGTTCGACAACATCTTCGTCATCTCCATGGTATTCGCCTTCTTCGCCATTCCGCCGGCCTATCAACATCGCGTGCTGTTCTGGGGGATCATGGGGGCCATCGTGTTCCGCGCGATCTTCATCGGGTTTGGCGCGGTGGTTGTGAACCAGCTGACGTGGGTGTTGTTCATCTTCGCGGCGATCCTGGTCTACAGCGGATGGAGCATGCTGCGGTCGATGGGGAAGGCGCATGATGCGCCGGACGCGACCCGGATCGTGAAATTCGTCGAGCGCTTTGTGCCGGTGACGCCGGAGATCAAGAACCACAATTTCTTCGTGCGGCTGCCGGATGGGACCGGGCGGATGGCGGTGCACGCGACGCCGCTGTTCCTTGCGTTGCTGACCGTGGAGCTGGTGGACATCGTGTTCGCGATCGACAGCGTGCCGGCGATCTTCGCGGTGACGCGTGATCCGTTTATCGTCTACACGTCCAATATCTTCGCGATCCTGGGCTTGCGGTCGATGTACTTCCTGCTGGCGTCAGCGGCGGACCGGTTCGTTTATCTCAAGGCGGGGCTGGCGGCTGTGCTGGTGCTGATCGGGGCGAAGATCATCTGGAATTTCGGGCTCCACAAGGAGCTCAAGCTGGTGCCGTACCTGGAGCCGCACTGGTCGCTGATCCTGACCGTGTTGCTGGTGGGCGGAGCGATTTCTGCGTCGTTGTGGAAGACGCGGCGGATCGCGTCGCCGTGAGCGCGTCGCACAGCGGGCGGGCGCAGGCGAGCGATCCGGAGGGGGCCGGTCTGCGTAGGATGATCAAACCGGAGAGACACAATGCGGAACCTTTTGCTCGCGCTTGCGCTCGTCATGGTTGGAGCCCCTTCCGCCATGGCCGTCGAAGAACCGAAATACAGCGTCGTCCAGAAGGACGACAACTTCGAGATACGTGCGTATGCCGCGACGATAACGGCGGACACGACAGTGGCCGGCGAGGGCGTGAAGGCGCGCAATGATGCATTCATGCCGCTGGCCGACTATATCTTCGCCAAGGACCGTAAGGGCGGGAAGATCGCCGTGACGGCGCCGGTGACGCAGGCGCCGCGCGAAAAAATCGCGATGACCGCGCCGGTCACGCAAGAGGCGTCGGACGGCGGCTGGACCGTGTCGTTCACCATGCCCGAGGGCTATACGATGGCGAGCCTGCCGCCGCCCGCGAACCCCAATGTGCGGCTGGTGGAGCATCCGCCGCGCCGTATGGCGGTGGTGAGTTTTTCGGGCACAGCTGGCAATTTGCGCATGGAAAAGATGAAACGTGAGCTGATGGCGCGCGTGGCGGACCTGGGGCTCACGGCTGTGGGCGAGCCGGTGTTCGCCTTCTATGATCCGCCCTGGACGTTGCCGTTCATGCGGCGCAACGAAGTGATGGTCGAGCTGGTGGCCAGCTAGCTTTCCGGCTTGGGCTTGGGCTTTGTGCCCTTCGGACTGGGCGCCCCCCAGATGAAATCCTTCGAGCCGACCTTGTGTTCGCCATGGTGGACCGCGTAGGCGGGCCCCATCATCACGGCCATGCTGTCGGCTTCGGCCTTGGTGTCGAACAGGCCGACGAAATGCCACGGCTTGTTGCGCACGACGCCCCATCCGAATTTTGACTGGTGGCCGGGAAACGGCATGGGAAGCTCCTGCTGACTGCGGCAGCCATACATGAGTTGCGCAGGGGAAGCGACCGGGCATGTTGACCGGCGTTTGAGGGCGCTTTCGCGCGGCTGCAGCCTGTGCCAGCGTGGCCGGGTGCTTGTGGGGACAAGGCGTGGACAGCGAGACGGGGACGGCTGGCGGGCAGGTCGCAGCGGCGGAAGCGCCAAAGCTGCGCGTGTTCCTGTCGTATTCGCGCAAGGACAGCGATTTCATCGTGAAGCTGGCGCCGGCTTTGGTCGCGCGGGGCTACCTGGCGGATTACGACCGCTCGACCCATGACAAGGACAATGTCGCCACCGGGATCTCAGCTGAGGATGAGTGGTGGAAGCGGCTGCAGGAGATGATCCAGGCGGCCGACGTGATGGTGTTCGCCGTCTCGCCGGATTCCGCCGCGTCGAAAGTCTGCGACGAGGAAGTTGCGTATGCGCGCTCGCTGGGCAAGCGGGTGATTGCGGTGCTGCGGCGGGAGATCGATTTCGCGACGGCGCCGCCAAGGCTGGCTGCCCTGAACGTGAAGATCGCGATTGTGGGCGACGATCCGGCGGTGTTCGACGCCGGGGTCGCGCAGCTGAGTGCAGCGCTGGACCGCGACGTGGTGTGGCTGCGCGAGCAGACGCGGCTGGTGCTGGCGGCGGCGGACTGGGAGCAATCGGCCCGGCGCGAGGACGAGCTGCTGCGCGGCGCCGAGATTTCGGAAGCCGAGGCGTGGTCGGCGCGGCGGCCGCCGAGCGCGCCGGAGGTGCCCGAGGGCGTGCTGGCGTTCCTGGCGGCGAGCCGGGAAGCGCAGGCGGCGCGCGAGGCGGCGGCGCGGCGACAAATGGGCGTGCAGAAATGGCTGCAGCGCGGCGTGGCGCTGCTGATCGTGATCGCGATGATGATCACGGCGACGGGCGGCTGGTTTGTGGTGCGCGGACAGCAGGATTTGTCGGTGGCGACATCGGCGACGCTGGCGGCGAGCGCCGCGCAAGCCTCGGACGCGGGAGAGTATGACCGCGCCATGCGGCTGGCGATCATTGCGGCGCGCGAAACCTGGCGGCTGCCGGCGGCGGAAGAGGCGAGCTTCGAACTGGCGAAGGCGATGTGGGGCGGATCGCTGGAGGCGATGCTGCCGCCGGCGAGCTATGCGGAGGCTGCGCTGCCCCCTGTGCACATCAGGTCGGACATGTCGTCATTGTGGTCGGGCCTTGAAGCCAGCGCCTTCAGCGATGATGGCGAGCAGCTGGTGATGGTGCGGGGAGCGAGCGTTGGCGTAGCCGCTCCGTTGCAGGGCGCTGGGGCGCAAGGCTGGAGTTATGTCGAGCTGATGCGGGACGACACAGGCAACTCCACGGCGGCGTTTGAGCCCGGCGGACGGCGTCTGCTGGTGCGGGGTGGTGATGGCAGCGTTCGCATCTGGACGGAAACGGACGGCGCCTGGCGCGCGGAGAACGTCGGTGCGCCGGCGGCGGACTGGGCGACCTGGTTGCACGATGGCGGCGGCTTTGTACTCGGCAGCGGCGTGCAGGCGTGGATTACGCGCAAGACTGACAGCGGCTGGACTCTTGAGGCGCTGCCCGCCTTGCAGCTTCCCGAACTCGGGTTTGTCGGCAAGGTGCAGGCGAGCGCCGATGGGCAGCAGATCAGCGGCGTGCTGCAGGTGGCGGACGGCGTTTTTTCATGGACGCGGGCGAAGGATGGCGTTTGGACGCTGAACCAGACGCGGTTGCCGGTGGAGGAGATCAAGCCAGATCCTGCAGCGGCGCGCGGCGCCTCGCAACGGGTAGTGGCGTCGAGCGACGGACGACGACTGTTGAACGTCTGGTATCCGGAGGGCGAGCCGACGAACGAGCCGCTGGTGCAGGTGCTGGAGATGGCCAGCGGCCAACCCCTGCGCGTGTCGCAGACGTTTGTGGCGGATGAAGGCAATGCGGTGTCGGATGGCAGTCTCTCGGCCAGCGGCGCGCGCGCGCTGGTGCGGATGCGTGATGGCGCGCCGGAGATGTGGGTTCGGGGCGACGATGGGACGTGGAATTTTGACGACGCGCTGCCGGATGCGCCGGTGACGCCTGGGGCCTATTTCGAGTTTCAGGGCGAGCATGTTGTCGCATTGAACGGCAAGGATGTGTGGGTGTGGTCGCGACGCGCCAGCTATAACGGATGGACGGTTCGGCATCTGCAGGGCGTGAACGAAGGCGGCTCTGCGACCTTGTCGGCGGATGGAAAACGTCTGCTGACGAGCGGACCGAAGGGTGCGCGGATCTGGCGGCTGGATACGCCTTCGATGGGTACGCTCATGCCTGTGCCGGACGCGCGACAGTATGATGTGGCGGTGTCGGGCGACATCGGCCACCGCATTCTGACCGATTCCAAATCCGTGATTGGCTGGATCGAAGGGGTTGGCGGCGAAAGCATCTGGCGGACGCTGGTGAATGTCACCGAGAAGCCGGGCTGGTTCACGAGCACGCCTTCGGGCGCCGCGCTGATGTTCCGGACGACGCTGGGCGAGGAGGTGCTGTGGCGCGAGGGCGATGGCTGGCGGCGGCAGCAATTGCCGGGGAGCGCTGTGGCGCGGTGCGAGCCTGCGCTCTCGGCTGACGGGCGGAACGCGGCGTGTTCGTTTGCGCAGACGCCGATCCGCGTGTGGCGGCGGGAGGACGGCGGCGCGTGGGCCGAGCGCATGGCGAGCGGCGCGCCGGTGAAGTCCAGCTGGACGATGTTTGCGCCGGATGGAGCACTGCTGGCGTTTGGACCGACAAGCGCGAGCGTGCTGGCGCCGGGTGCGGCGGCGTGGGCCGAGCAGGTGTTCCGGCAGGGCATGCCGAAGATCACGTCGGCAGTGTTCGGCCCTGACGCGACGCTGGTGACGTCGTCCTACGCCACGTCTGCAGGCGTGCAGGTGTGGCGGCGCGAGGCGGACGGCGCCTATGGGGAGGTGTTGCGGCTGGCCGGCGGGGTGGACAGGGCGCAGCCTGTCTTCTCGCGCGATGGTGGGACGCTTGCGGTTGCGACGCGTGAAGCGATCGTCGTTGCACGCCGCGTGGATGCAAAGGCGGGTGAGACTGCGTGGCGCGTGGCGCAGACGGTGTTGCCGGCAGCCAATGTGCGGGGGCTCGCCGTTCTGCCGGATGGGAACAGCCTCGCGACTGTGAATGGTGATGGCGCAGGGCGGGTGTGGCGGGAGCGCGCCGATGGCGGCTGGAGCAGCATGCGCCTGACGGGGCTGGTCTCGAATATGATCGGGATAGTGCTGACGGCGGACGGGACGACGCTGGTGGTCAATGATGGCCAGGATACGGTGATGAGCGACGTCTCGATGTTTGCCTTGCCGCGCGCCGATCTTGTCGCAGCGGCCTGCGGAGGCGTGCTTCGTGCGCCGGAGTTTGCTGACGCAGCGGGCAAGGCGCCGGTTGTTGGGCCCCGGCGTATCACGGCGGAGGATGTGGCGGCGGCGCCGGTGCTGCGAGGGCGCGAGGGTGAAGATGTGTGCGCGTGGACGCCCGACTGGTATGACCGGTGGCTGGATGCAGGCCTGGGGTGGCTGCGCTAGCTGCGGATGCGCCCTTGCCGAAGCGCGCGACTGGCCCATTTCTCTTTGGCATGCTGTCGCGAGGCAGCCGTGGGAAAAGTGGAGGACATGCCTGTGTTCAAGATGCCGATGTTGAAAACGATCGTTTGCGCCGGGGCGCTGGCTGGTTTCGCCGGGCTTGGCGCGTGCAGCGAAGGCTCCTCCGAGAAGGCCGGCGAGGAGATGGATTCCGCCATCGAGAAGGCGACGCTCGGTGAGAAGAAGATGGGCGATGGCGCGCTGGAGAAGGCGGGCGAGCAGGTCGACAAGGTGACAGGCGCCGAGAACAGCGATCCGGTTGACGCCATTGGCGATGCGACGGACGGCGACAAGAGCACAAAGTCGAACTGAGATATCGCTGAGGCGGTGGTAGAGCGGCCGGGCATCTCCCGGCCGCTTTGCGTTGTGAGATGCGCAGCGGGCTGCAATTCCAGCGCTGCGCGTCGCGTTGAGGGAGCGCCCAACTGTCATGTTGCAGCCCGCCCGTGTTGACACCTGATGGGTCGATGGCCCCAGATCGTGTTCGCCATGATGCTTACAGGGGGCTGATATGCGGGCAGGGCGGACAGGCGCGTGCCTCCTGTTTGGAGCGTTGATAGCTGACGCGGCGCTGG
>Ga0075163_10000160_pt1 | contig 77509 bp, 73 predicted proteins | sample JI1023141ADNA_FD_71478 | JGI IMG/M metagenome (GOLD analysis project Ga0075163, IMG submission 71478) | Wastewater effluent complex algal communities from Wisconsin, to seasonally profile nutrient transformation and Carbon sequestration -... | ecosystem: Engineered > WWTP > Effluent > Algae... | reverse complement strand
CTGACGAGCGCCGCAGCAGCAGCGGCACGAAAAAGCCCTGCACATCTCGCGATGTGCAGGGCTTTCGATTTTTTGGCTCCCCGACCTGGGCTCGAACCAGGGACCTACGGATTAACAGTCCGGCGCTCTACCGACTGAGCTATCGGGGAACAAGCCTTGCATTATATGCTGAAATTTACCGTCTTCGACGAAGCGATGCGCGCGGCGTCATCGCGCTATCATGCGGGCCACTCCGGGGTGCCCGCGCCAAGCGTGCTGAGATGGCTGAACGTCAGCCGAACCCGTCAACTTGATCCGGTTAGCACCGGCGTAAGGAAGAGCAGGACTGCAAGGCGACGCGCACCGCAAACCCCGGTGCCGACGCGGCGAAGGCGGCCCCCGGAGTCTGTTGACCAGCCCACCAGGAGACCCGCCGATGAACGCCCCCGACAAGCTCGCCCACCTGCTCGCCCTCACGCGCGAGCCCCTTCCCGCCTCCACCAAGGGCGCCATCGCCGGCAGCCGGCCGGACCTGCGCGTGCCGGTGCGCGACGTGCGCCTGACCAACGGGCGCGAGGTGTCCTTCTACGACACGTCGGGCCCGTACACCGACCCGGCGGCTGCGATCGACGTGCGGCAGGGCCTGGGGCTCGTGCGCGGCGCCTGGATCGTCGAGCGCGGCGACACCGAAAGCTACGAGGGCCGCCTGGCCCACATCCTGGACGACGGCGGCAAGCTGGAGGCGCGCGACGCCGAGCGCATCGATCAATTGCGCCGGCAGGCCGCCGCGCTGCAGCGCCAGCCGCGCCGCGCCCGGGCCGGCGCCAACGTCACGCAGATGCACTACGCGCGGCGCGGCATTGTCACGCCGGAGATGGAGTACATCGCCCTGCGCGAGAACGGCCGCACGGAGTGGACGAGGGAATTCCTGGGCGACGCGAAGCGCGAGGCGCGCCGGCGCGGCAACCCCATGGGCGCCACGATTCCGCAAATCATCACGCCTGAGTTCGTGCGCGACGAGGTGGCGCGCGGCCGCGCCATCATCCCGGCCAACATCAACCACCCGGAAGTCGAGCCGATGATCATCGGCCGCAACTTCCGCGTGAAGATCAACGCCAACATCGGCAACAGCGCCGTCACCTCCAGCATCGAGGAAGAAGTGGAAAAGCTGGTCTGGGCCATCCGCTGGGGCGCCGACAACGTGATGGACCTTTCCACGGGCCGCAACATCCACACCACGCGCGACTGGATCATCCGCAATTCGCCCGTGCCCATCGGCACCGTGCCGATCTACCAGGCGCTCGAAAAAGTGGGCGGCATCGCCGAAGACCTGACGTGGGAGATCTTCCGCGACACGCTGATCGAGCAGGCCGAGCAGGGCGTGGACTACTTCACCATCCACGCCGGCGTGCGCCTGCCCTTCATCCACCTCACGGCCGACCGCGTGACGGGCATCGTCAGCCGGGGCGGCTCCATCATGGCCAAGTGGTGCATTGCGCACCACCAGGAGAGCTTCCTCTACACGCACTTCGAGGACATCTGCGACATCATGAAGGCGTATGACGTGTCCTTCAGCCTGGGCGACGGCCTGCGCCCCGGCTGCGCGTCCGACGCCAACGACGAGGCGCAGTTCGCCGAGCTGCGCACGTTGGGCGAGCTGACCCAGGTGGCCTGGAAGCACGACGTGCAGACCATGATCGAAGGCCCCGGCCACGTGCCCATGCACCTGATCCAGGCCAACATGACCGAGCAGCTCAAGCACTGCCACGAGGCGCCGTTCTACACCCTGGGCCCGCTCACCATCGACATCGCGCCCGGCTACGACCACATCGCCAGCGCCATTGGCGCCGCCATGATCGGCTGGATGGGCACCGCCATGCTGTGCTACGTCACACCCAAGGAACACCTGGGCCTGCCCGACCGCGACGACGTGAAGCAGGGCATCATCGCCTACAAGATCGCCGCCCACGCGGCCGACGTCGCCAAGGGCCACCCGGCGGCGCGTGCGAGGGACGACGCGATCAGCCACGCGCGCTTCGAGTTCCGCTGGGAAGACCAGTTCAACCTGGGTCTGGACCCCGACACCGCGCGTGAATTCCACGACGAGACCCTGCCCAAGGACGCCGCCAAGACCGCGCACTTCTGCAGCATGTGCGGCCCCAAGTTCTGCTCGATGAAGATCACGCAGGAGGTGCGCGACTTCGCCGCCGCCAAGGGCTTGAGCGAGCAGGACGCGCTGGCCGCCGGCATGGCGCAGAAGTCCGACGAGTTCAAGGCCGCGGGCGGCGAGTTCTACGTGCCCATTCAGCCGGTTTGAAGGAAAATAGGCCTCCAGCCCGCGCGGATGTTGCGGGTATAGCTATGAGAATGATGGCACTCCATGTCTGAGTCCCTGCACGTCGGCATCGCCGGCGCCGGCCTGCTGGGCCGCCTGGCGGCGTGGCAACTGGCGCGGCAGGGGCACGCCGTCGAGGTGTTCGACCCCGCCCCGGATGCCGGGCCGCGCTTTCGCGACGGCTTCGCCAGCGCCGCGCAGGCCGATGCCCAGGCGCAGGCGGCGGGTTTCACCGCCGCCGGCATGCTCAGCCCCATCGCCGAGTTGGACAACGCCGAGCCGGCCCTGGCCGCGCGCGGCTGGCGCTCCATCGCGCTGTGGCGGGACATCGCCGCCGCGCTGCCCGGCCAGCCGTTCTTTTCCGCGCAAGGCAGCCTGATGCTGGCGCACCGCGCCGACCTGGGCAGCGCGCAGCGCGTGCTGGACCGCCTGCGTGCCGCCTGCGCGTCGCCCGCGTGGACGGCGGCGAGCCCCCCGGAGGGCGCGCGGGCGCTGGCACCGGCCGAGCTGCGCGCGCTGGAGCCCGCCGTCAGCGGCCCCGCCCACGCCTGGCTGCTGCCCGGCGAGGCGCAGATCGACGCCGTGCAGGCGCTGCTGGCCTTGCATGCCGCCGCCAGCGGCAGCGACCGCGCGCGCTGGCACTGGGGCCGGCGCGTGGAAATCGCGGAAGAGGGCGGCGCGCTGCGCCTGGCCGATGGCGAAGCGCGGCATTTCGACTGGGTGCTCGACGCGCGCGGCCTCGGCGCGCGCCCCGGCCTGCCCGTGCGCGGCGTGCGCGGCGAGCTGGTCTGGCTGCACGCCCCCGGCCACGGCGTGCGGCGCCCGCTGCGCCTGCTGCACCCGCGCCACCGCGTCTACATCGTGCCCCGGCCGGGCGACGTGGTGCTGGTCGGCGCCAGCGAGATCGAGAGCGAGGACCGCTCCCCCGTCTCGCTGCGCACGGCGGTCGAGCTGATGGCCGCCGCGCACAGCGTGGTGCCCGTGCTGGCCGAGGCGCGCATCTTGCACCTGGACGTGAACCTGCGCCCGGCCTTGCCCGACAATGGCGCCCTGGTCCGGCGCGACGGGCGCTGCCTGCGCATCAACGGCCTGTTCCGCCACGGCTGGTTGCTGGCGCCGGCGCTGCTGGAAGAAGGCCTGGCGCTGATGGCGCACGCCGCCGCGCCGCCGCAAGAGGAACGCACCGCATGACTTCAACCCTCGCCGCCCCCACCATCCGCATCCGCCTGGAAGACCGTGGCCTGGACTTGGCCGCCGGCACCACGCTGGCACAACTGGTCGATCAACTGGGCCACGCCCCCGACGCCGTGAGCACCGCGGTGGACGGCCAGTTCGTCGCCCGCGCCCAGCGCGCCCAGCGCGTGCTGCAGAGCGGCGAAACGGTGCTGTTCTTCAGGCCCATCGTGGGCGGCTGACGCGCGGCCATGAACCCGTGCATCCGATTCGCCCACGGCGGCGGCCTCGCGGGCGTCCAGCGGCTGTACCGCGCACTGCGCCCCCACGATCCCGAGCTGGCTCCCGACCTCGCGGCCGCGCGGTGGAACGAGCTGACCGGCCATCCGCACATCCGCGTCGTCGCCGACGCGGGCGGCCACCTGCATGATCGCCACCCTCCCCAACCTGGCGTCGGGCGGACGTTCCGTCGGGCTCATCGAACACGTCGTCACGCTGCCCGAATTCCGCGGCCAGGGGCTGGCGCGCCAGGTCATGGCCCAGGCGCTGGACTTCGCCTGGTCGCGCGACTGCTGCAAGGTGATGCTGCTGTCCGGCGCGCGCCGCGCCGAGGCGCACAAGCTGTATGCCGCGCTCGGCTTCGACGGCGACGTCGAGCGCGGCTTCGTGATCAAACCATGACTTCTCCAGTACCTCCCGAACCCACCCCGCCCGCCGACCCCTGGCAGGTCGGCGACGTCGTCCTGCGCAGCCGCTTCCTGCTGGGCACCGCCGGCTACCCCTCGCCCCAGGCGCTGGCCGAGGCCATCGCCGCGTCGGGCACGCAGATCGTCACCGTGGGGCTCAAGCGCCAGCTCAGCGCGGCGGGCGACAACGGCTTCATCGAGATCATCCGCGCCGCCCTGCGCACCCAGGGCGCGCGCCTGCTGCCCAACACCGCCGGCTGCCGCACCGCGCGCGAGGCGGTGCAACTGGCCCACATGGCGCGCGAGCTGTACGGCACCGACTGGCTCAAGCTGGAGGTGGTGGGCGACGAGCACACGCTGCAGCCCGATCCCTTCGAGCTGGTCGCCGCCGCGCGCGAGCTCGGCAAGGAGGGCTTCACCGTCTTCCCCTACTGCACCGACGACCTGGTGACCTGCCAGCGCCTGCTCGACGTCGGCTGCCCGCTGCTCATGCCCTGGGGCGCGCCCATCGGCTCCGGCCAGGGCCTCATCAACCCCTTCGCGCTGCGCACGCTGCGCGAGCGGCTGCCCGGCGTGACGCTGATCGTCGACGCCGGCATCGGCGCGCCCAGCCACGCCGCGCAGGCGCTGGAGATGGGCATCGATGCCGTGCTGCTGAACAGCGCCGTCAGCCAGGCCGCCGACCCGGTGCGCATGGCCGGGGCGTTCCGCCAGGCCATCGAGGCGGGGCGCGCCGCGCGGCTGGCCGGCGTGATGGCGCGGCAGGACTTCGCCGTCGCCACCACGCCCGTCACCGGCCAGCCATTTCTGATCGGAAATGCCCCGTGACCGGCGTGGATAAAGCGCAGACAGCTCCTGAATCAGGAGCGCGCCCGGTCGTCTGGAGCATCGCCGGCACCGACTCCGGCGGCGGCGCCGGGCTGTCGGCCGACCAGCGCGCGGCCGACGCCTTCGGCGTGCACGTGTGCCCGGTGGTGGCGGCGGTGACGGCGCAGAACTCGCGCGCCGTCACGCAGGTGCAGCCGGTGTCGCCCGAACTGCTCGACGCCCAGTTGGCCGCGCTGGCCGACGACCTGCCGCCCGCCACCGTCAAGACCGGCCTGCTGGGCGGCGCGCCCCACATCGCCGTGGTGGCGCGCTGGATCGACCGGCTGCGCGAGCGCGGCCCGGTCGCGCTGGTGGTGGACCCGGTGCTGGGCGCCAGCACCGGCGCCGCCTTCGCCGACGCCGCCGCGCTGGCCGCCTACCGCGACCTGCTGCTGCCGCGCGCGACCCTCGTCACGCCGAACGAGAACGAGGCGCGGCGGCTGGCGGGCGCGGCGGAAGGGGGTGCTCCCACGCTCGCCCGGCACCTGCGCGCCCTCGGCGCCGCCGCCGTGGCCGTCACCGGCGGCGACAGCATGGGCCACCCCGGCTGGGCGCTCGACTGGATCGACACCCCGCACGCCCACGGCTGGCTGGCCCTGCCGCGCCTGCACGCGCCGCACACCCACGGCACCGGCTGCACCTTCGCCACCAGCGCCGCCGCCGCGCTGGCGCTGGGCTTCGCGGCGGCCAACGCGCTGGTGCTGGCCAAGATGGCGACCACGCACGCGCTCGGCCACGGCTACGCGGCGGGGCAGGGCGCCGGGCCGGTGGCGGCGCGGGCTGGCTTTGGCGCGCAGGCCGGTCTGCTGCCCTTCATGTCGTGGGGCGATCACTTCGATTTCGATAGCTGCTCACACAGCGTGGATGCGGGCCAGAGTCCGATTCCGCTTGAAACCATCGGCCTCTACGCCATCGTCGACAGTGCCGAGCGCGTGCGCCAGGTGGTGGCCGCAGGCGTGCGCACGGTGCAACTGCGCATCAAGACCCCCGACGCGCCCGACGCTGCGTGGCACGCCGCGCTGCGCGTGTCCCTCCAGCAGGCGGCCGGCATCTGCCGCGCCGCCGGCGCCACCCTGGTCGTCAACGACCACTGGCGCCTGGCGGCCGAGCTGGGCGCCCCCGCCGTCCACCTGGGCCAGGAAGACCTGCTGGCCCTGGGCGACGCCGGCCGCGCCGGGCTGGCCGCCAGCGGCCTCGCGCTGGGCATCAGCAGCCACAGCCTCTGGGAGCTGTGCCGCGCCCGCGCGCTGCGGCCCTGGTACGCCGCCTGCGGCCCGGTCTGGCCCACGCTGACCAAGGCCATGCCCTGGCGTCCGCAGGGGCTGGACAACCTGGCCTGGTGGGTGCGCATGGCCGGCCTGCCGGTGGTGGCCATCGGTGGCATCCTGGCGCCGGCGCAAGCCACGCTGGCCGCGCGGAGCGGCGCCAGCGGCGTGTGCGTGGTGCGCGGGCTGGGCGACGAGCCGGCGCGCACGCTGCCCGCATGGCAGGCCGCGATGCAGGCGGGCCGCGCCGCGCCGCCGCTGCCCGTGCCGGCGCTGCCGCATCCCTCGATTTGATATCGATTTGATAGCTGCGGGCGAAGTACCCGCGCTGGCTGAAAGCCAAAACACCATGAAACCCACCGACCCGTCCGCCGAATACGTCCGCGTGCTCACCATCGCCGGTTCCGACTCGGGCGGCGGCGCCGGCATCCAGGCCGACCTGAAGACCTTTGCCGCGCTGGGCTGCTTCGGCATGAGCGCCCTCACCGCGCTGACGGCGCAGAACACCGTGGGCGTGGCGGCCATCCACGCCGTCCCGCCGGACTTCCTGGCCGCGCAGATCGACGCCGTGGTGGGCGACATCGGCGCGCACGCGGTCAAGGTCGGCATGCTGCACGCGCCCGACATCGTGCGCACGGTGGCCCGGGCCATCGACCGGCACGCGCTGCCGCACGTGGTGCTCGACCCGGTGATGGTCTCGGCCAGCGGCGCCACGCTGATCGAGCCGCCGGCGGTCGCTGCCGTGGTGGCCGAGCTGTTCCCGCGCGCCGCGCTGGTGACGCCCAACCTGGACGAGGCCGCGCTGCTGCTGGGCCGCCCCATCGCCCGCGCCGCCGACATGGCGCCCGCCGCCCAGGCCCTGCTGGCGCAGGGCGCGCGCGCCGTGCTGCTGAAGGGCGGCCACCTGCCGGGCGACGAGGTGCTCGACGTGCTGGCCATCGCCGGCCAGCCGCCGCGGCTGCTCGCGGGCGCGCGCATCGCCACGCGCAACCTGCACGGCGCCGGCTGCACGCTGTCGTCGGCCATCGCCGCGCACCTGGCGCTGGGACAGCCGCTTGGTGATGCCGTCGAGGCCGGGCGTGGCTACGCGCGCCAGGCGCTGGCGGCCGGCGCGGCCGTGCGCACCGGGCAGGGCGTCGGCCCGCTGGACCATGGCTTCGCGCCGCGGGCGCAGATCCGCCGGCCGCTGCCGTGCGGCTGAGGCGCGCCGGGTTCAGGGCTGCGGCGCGCCGGGCGGCCCGGCCAGTTCCGCCAGCACCCGCTGCGCATCCCCGCGCACGTCGCCGGCCAGGCCGGTGGCCAGCCGCAGGCGGCGCAGCAGCCAGGGGCTGGCGTCCTGCACGAAGGGGTCGGGCAGGGCTTCGGGCACGGCGGGCAGGGCCGGCTCGGCGCCGCCGGCGGCCGGGATGTCCGGGTGGCCGCTCCAGGGCTGGGCCAGGTCCAGCGCGGCCTCGATCCACGCCCCCGCGTCGTGGATCGGCTGCGCCACGTCCGTCGGCCGCAGGTGCTCGCGCCGCAGCAGCAGGATCGACTGCACGGCGCTGAGCTGGCCCAGCAACTGGTAGCCGTGGCCCTGCAATTGCTCCAGCAGCGCCAGCGGCGGACGCACGGCCCGGGGCTCGACCAGGGCGCGGCCGGTGGCCTGCACCAGGGCCGACAGCGCGTCGTAGGCTTCGCGCCGCGCCAGGCGCCAGGCCAGTTCGGGCTGGGCCGCGATGTCGCCCAGCGTGGCCATGGCCAGCGAATGGCGCGCGTGCAGCGCCAGCGCCCGGCAGACGCGGCGCACCAGGCCGGCGAGCTGGTCGCGCTCCCACGAGGGCAGCACGTAGGAGAAGGCCCAGGCGATGCCGGCGCCCAGCAGCGTGTCGCCCACGCGCTCGATCAGGGCGAAGGTGGGGCTGCCGACCGCGTACAGCAGGTGCGCCTGCACCAGCCCCATCACCGACGCGGCCACCGCCGTGGTCATGTAGTGCCGCACGGCGAAGGCGTGGGCCACGCCCTGTCCCACGGTGACGGCCAGCAGCAGCACCAGCGCCGGCGGGTGCAGCGCCAGCAGGCCGGTGGCCAGCAGGCTGCCCACCAGGGTGCCGACGACGCGGGCGTTGCGCCGCTCCAGCGTCTGGGCCAGGTTGCCGCGCAGCACCACGACGATGGTGAGCAGGATCCAGTAGTCGTGCGAGCCCCAGGGCAGCAGCATGGCGACGGCGTAGCCGGTGCCGACGGCCAGCGCGGCGCGCAGGGCGTGGCGCAGCGCCGGCTGCCGCCAGTGCCACACGGTCAGCAGCGGCTGCAGCGACCAGTAGGCCGGGCTGACGAACAGTTGCCAGCTGGTGCGCACGGCCGCCAGGTCGGGCGCGGCGTCGCCGCGCGCCAGCGCCGTCAACTGGCGCACGGCGTCGTCCTGGTGGCCGATGCGGAAGCTGACGCTGTGCAGCAGCGCAACCTGGGCCAGCACCTGCGCGTCTTGCGGGGCGTCCAGCGCCTCGGCCTCGGCGCGCTCCCGCAGCGCCGCCAGGTTGTCCTGGTGGTCGTGCGCGGGCGGCGGCCGGCGGCCCAGCAGCAGGGCGTCGGCCACGGCGTCCACCTCGACGGCCATGGCGCGGTAGATGCGGGCGATGCGCTCCAGCGCGGGCGCGTGGGCGCGGTCGGCGCGGTCCAGGTCCAGCTCGGCGGCGATCAGGTGGTCGCGCATCTCCAGCACCACCATCAGCATGCCGGCCAGCCGCTGGCGGCGTGGCGTGCGCGGGGATTCGAGCACCATGTCGCGCGTGGCCTGGAGCTGGTCGGCCAGCGCGGCCTGGCGCGTGAGCAGCTCGTCCACCTGGCCGGCGCGGGCATCGCCCGGCTCGGGCGCCGCCAGCTGCGACACGCGGTCGGCGTGGGTGCGCAGCAGGGCCGCCATGGTCAGCAGCAGGTCGGCCAGCAACTGGGCGCGGTAGCGCCCGTTCAGCGCCAGGTTGGCCGCCACGGCGTAGACGACGTACAGCGCCGCGCCGAGGGCGCAGTACAGCGTGCGCGCCAGGGCCTCCGGCGGCCCGCTGGGCGGGTGCGGCGACAGCGCGAACAGCATGGCCATCATCACGGCGACCGCCACCGGCATGCCGCGCTTGCCCCAGGCCATGCCGAGGAAAGCGACGAAGGTGGCGGGCACCAGCAGCAGGCCCAGCTCGATGGGGTGCCCGCGCAGCAACTGCACGGCCCCGAACAGGGGCACGCCGACCAGCGGCGCGGCCAGGAGGTGCGCCAGCTTGCCGCGGCGTGGGCGCACCACGTCGGTCACCAGCGCCGTGATGACGCCGACCGTGGCGTTGGCCGCCGCCTCGGCGCCCCAGCCGGCGTGCACCAGCGTGGTGACCAGGAACATGCCGACCGCGACCGAGGCGCCGTTGAGCACGTGGGCGCTGAGCAGCGCGCGCAGCAGCGCGCGGCGGCGCGCGCCGCTCCACCAGGGGGGTGCCGCGGGGGTGATCATCCGGCCGGCTCCGCCACCGCTGGATTCTTTAACATAACCAGGCTGTAACCCGCATGCCATCTGCGCGGTGAGCTATTGAAAGAGTAGCTTATAGCGACCCTCGAAGCGCTGATCAAGGCGACTGCGGTGGACATGGGAGGGCATTGTCACACGGCTATCATGGCCGCCATGAGCAAGGCGTTCACCCGCGAAACCGACGGCGACGACGATGACGACGTGGCGCTGCCGCCGCTGCCGGCCGGCGGCCGGAACTACATCACGCCCCAGGGCTGGGCGCGGCTGCGCGGCGAACTGCTGTCGCTGATCGACGAGGAGCGGCCGAAGGTGGTGGAGGCGGTGCACTGGGCGGCCAAGAACGGCGATCGCTCGGAAAACGGCGACTACCTGTACGGCAAGAAGCGCCTGCGCGAGATCGACCGGCGCATCCGCTTCCTGACGAAGCGGCTGGAGATCGCCGAGGTCACCGACCCCAGCGCGCACCACGGCGGCGAGCAGGTGTTCTTCGGCGCCACGGTGACCTATGCCGACGAGGAGGGCGCCGAACGCACCATCACCATCAAGGGCATCGACGAGGCCGAGAGCGGCCGCGGCGAGGTGAGCTGGATCAGCCCCATCGCCCGCACCCTGCTGCGCGCGCGCGTGGGCGACGTGCTGCAGTTGCCAACGCCAGCGGGCGCGCGCGAGATCGAGGTGCTGAGGGTGGCGTACCCGGCGCCAGAAGCGCACTGAAAACTATTGAATTTATAGCTGCCGGCGAAATTCTGGTAAGGGATGGAGGCCAATTTGGCTTGAGAACAAGCTTCAGCCCACCGGCATCGTCCGCATCGCCCGCAGCACCGATTGGGTGCGGCGCAGGGTGCGCAGCACGTGGTCGAGGTGGGCGCGGTCGCGCACGGCGATGACGAAGCGCAGGTCCAGCGCCTCTTGCGCGGCCTCGTCGGTCATGCCCAGGTGCACGATGTCGGCCTCGGCCGAGGCCAGGGCTGCGGCCACGCGGGCCAGCACGCCCTTGCCGTTGACGACGGTGACGACGATGCCGACCTCGAAGGCGCGCACGGGCTCGTCGGCCCAGGCGACGGTGATGAAGCGCTCGGCGTCCTTGTGCTGCAGGCGGCGGGCGACGGCGCAGTCGTCGGTGTGCACCACCAGGCCCTCGCCGCGCCCCAGGTAGCCCAGCAGGCCGTCGCCGGGGATGGGACGGCAGCAGGTGGCGTACTTGACGGAGACGTTCTCCGCGCCGTCCAGGATCACGGCGCCCTGCGACAGGTTCTCGTGCGCGGTGTAGCGCGCCTGCGTGAGCAGCAGCGCGTCGGGCTTGACGCCTTGCGCGGCCAGCAGCGTGACCAGGCGCTTGGCGACCATGCTGGCGCTGCGCTTGCCCAGGCCGATGTCGGTCAGCAGCTCGCCCTGCGAGCGGTTGCCGGTGAAGCGCAGCAGCTTGTCCCAGATGGGCTTGTCCTTGGGGTCCTGGCCGGGCGGCTGGCTCAGGCCCTCGGCGCGCAGGGCCTGCGCCAGCAGCTTGTCGCCCAGCTCGCGCGATTCATCCTGCGCCAGGCTCTTGAGGTGGTGGCGGATCTTGGAGCGCGCGCGGCCGGTGCGCACGAAGCCCAGCCACGCCGGGTTGGGGCTGGAGACCGGGGCGGTGATGATCTCGACCACGTCGCCGTTGGCCAGCTCGCTGCGCAGGGGCACCTGCTCGCCGTTGACCTTGGCGGCGACGGTGTGGTCGCCCACGTTGCTGTGGATTGCGTAGGCGAAGTCGACCACGGTGGCGCCCTGCGGCAGCGCCAGGATTTGGCCCTTGGGCGTGAAGACGTAGACCGCGTCGGGGAACAGGTCCACCTTGATGTGGTCCCAGAACTCGGCGGCGTCGTGCGTCTCGCTCTGGATGTCCAGCAGCGACTGCAGCCACTGCGTGCCCAGTTGCTCGCCGGGGTGCTCGCCCTGCTGGCCGACCTTGTAGAGCCAGTGCGCGGCCACGCCGGCCTCGGCCACCAGGTCCATCGGCTCGGTGCGGATCTGGAACTCGATGTTGATGCTGGCCGGCCCCACCAGGGTGGTGTGCAGCGACTGGTAGCCGTTGACCTTGGGGATGGCGATGTAGTCCTTGAAGCGGCCCGGCACCGGCTTGTAGAGCTGGTGCAGCAGGCCCAGCGCGGTGTAGCAGGCGATGGTGCCGGGCAGCACCACGCGCACGCCGTACAGGTCGTTGACCTGGGCGAAGGACAGGCGTTTGTCGTCCATCTTGCGGTAGATGGAGTAGAGCGTCTTCTCGCGCCCGATGATGCGCGCTGCCAGGCCGGCGTCGAGCAGCGCCGTCTCCACGCTCTGCTGAACCTGCCGGATCAGGTCGCGCCGGCGCTGGCGCGCGCGCGCCACGGCCTTGGACAGCACGCTGTAGCGCCAGGGCTTCAGGTGGCGGAAGGCCAGGTCCTGCAACTCGCGGAAGGTCTGGTTCAGGCCCAGGCGGTGGGCGATGGGGGCGTAGATTTCCAGCGTCTCGGTCGAGATGCGGCCCCACTTGCCGCGCGGCATGTCGCCGAGCGTGCGCATGTTGTGGGTGCGGTCGGCCAGTTTGATGAGGATGACGCGCACGTCGCGCGCCATGGCCAGCAGCATCTTGCGGAAGGATTCGGCCTGGCCTTCCTCGCGGGTGTCGAACTGCAGCTTGTCCAGCTTGGTCAGGCCGTCCACCAGCTCGGCCACCGGCGCGCCGAAGCGTTCCACCAGGTCGGCCTTGGTGACGCCGCAGTCCTCCATCGCGTCGTGCAGCAGCGCGGCCATCAGGGCGTGGGCGTCGAGCTTCCACTCGGCCACCTGGGCGGCGACGGCGATGGGATGGGTGATGTAGGGCTCGCCGCTGTGGCGCATCTGCCCCAGGTGCGCGGCGTCCGCGAAACGGTAGGCCTGGCGCACCAGCTCGACGTCGGCGGGCTCCAGGTAGTCGAGTCGGGCTTCCAGCGCGGCGAAGCTCGCGGCGGCGGCATTGGCCGCAGCCAGCGGGCGGTCGAGGGGCGGGAGCACCGAACTCATTCCCCGAATTTAACCGCGCGCGCGCTTTCGCGCGTCCGAGGAATGAAAAGTAGCCCTCATGCCGCGCTGCCCCGAGGGGCTATCACGCCGTCACGATCCTCGGGTCTCCGGTCTTCAATCCAGCACGTATTGCCCCGGCGCCGCGCACACCGGCTTGTATTTGGCGGAGCCCAGTTTCTCGGGCGCGGGCACCAGCTCGCCCGAGCGCGCCTGCATCCATTCGCGCCACAGCGGCCACCAACTGCCTTCGCGCCGGTCGCCTTCCATCTTCTTCGCCCACGCCAGCGGGTCGGCTTCCGACGCGGGGCCGGTGAAGTAGAACGACTTGGATCCCCCCGGCGGGTTGATCAGGCTTTGCAGGTGGCCCGCGTTGGCCAGCACGAAGGTGCTGCCCGGGCCGAACATGCGCGCCGTGCCATAGCAGCCGCGCCACGGCGTGATGTGGTCGGTGATGCCGGCCGTGACGAAGGCGTCGATCTCGACTCGCGAGAGGTCGATGGGCACGCCGTCGATCACCAGGGAGCCGGGATTCATGTAGGGGTTCTTGGCGCACATGTCCAGCAGGTCGCTGTGGTATTGCGCGGACAGCCGCGTGGTGTCGGCGTTCCAGGCCAGGACGTCGTAGGCCGGGGGCTTGTTGCCCAGCAGGTAGTTGTTGACCCAGTAGTTCCAGATCAGGTCGTTGGGACGCAGCCAGGCGAACATGGCGGCCATCTCGTCGCCCTCGATCACGCCTTTCTTGCGCGAGTGGGCGCGGGCGGCCTCGATGGTGCTGGGCGAGTTGAACAGGCCCAGGGTGGAGTCGCCCATCGCCGCCTCGGAATCCAGGATGCACACCGACCAGGTGGCGTTGACGATTTTCTGCCGGCCCTTGCCCACGGCCCAGCCCAGGTAAGCGGCGGCGGACATGCCGCCCGAGCAACTGCCGTACAGGCTCGCATCCGGGCTGCTGGTGATGGCGCAGGCCGCATCGATGGCGGTGTCGATGGCCTTCACGTACTGCTCCAGGCCCCAGTCGCGGTGCTCTGCCGTGGGGTTGCGCCAACTGATGACGAACAACTGCAGGCCGCTGTCCAACATCCATTTCACGAAGCTCTTGCCCTCGCCCAGATCCATGGCGTAGAACTTGTTGACCTGCGGCGGCGAGACGATCAAGGGGCGCGTGTGCACCTGGGGCGTGGTCGGCGTGTACTGGATCAGTTCGAACATCTCGTGGCGCAGCACCACCTGGCCGGGCGTGTTGGCCATGTTTTCGCCCACCTTGAAGGGCGTGGTGTCCACCTGCGAGGGCAGACCGCGGTTGTGCTGCAGGTCGTGCAGCAGGTTCTTGGCGCCGTCGATCAGGTGCGCGCCGCCCGTGTCGATGATCTTGCGCACCGCCGTCGGGTTGCCCAGCAGCCAGTTGGACGGGGCCAGCGCGTCCGTCACCAGCGAGGAGATGAAATGGGCCTGGCCCTTCTGGCGCTCGGTCGCCTGCGCGCCCTCGATGAAGCCATCGACCTGTTTCACGGCTGCAAGGTGGCCTTGCATCAGGCTTTTGTAGAGGCGGTTGCTCTTCCAGGCACCGTCGGCGAAGCGTCGGTCCTTGGGCTCGGGGGCCAGTTCGGATTTGCCCTGAAGGATGCGGCCCCATTCCTGGAGGTAGCCGGCGTAGCTGGCCACGGCGCGCTGCGGCGATGCGGCGGTGATCTGCCAGAAGGTCTTGGCGGCCTGTGCCAGGTCTTCGCGCCGAATGCCCAGCAGCGGGTTCAGGGCCGTGGTGTTGTCGGCGGCGCTGGACACGATGTCCGTCGGCTGCGCAAGAGGGCGGGCGGCGGGCTCGGCGGCGGTCTGGGTGGGTGCCTTGGCCTTGGTTTTGGCTTTTGGGGTGCGGGTTGCCATGCGGTTTGTCTCCGGTTTCGGTTATTTGTCCATCACATCACATCAGGCAGGCCGGCGCAACGGCCAAGGGGTGGCCCGGGTGTCAGGGTCGGTCGAGGAACTCGCGGATCGCGGCGACCGACGCATCCCGCCGCGTGAGCAAGAACATGTGGCCGCAATCGAAGACCTGCAGTTCGCTGTTCGGAATCAGGCTGCGCATCAGGCGCGCGTTGATCAGCGGGATCAGGGGGTCGTCATCGCCCGCCATGATCAGCGTCGGCTGCTTCAGGAAGGGCAGCCAGTGGATGCTCGTCCAGCCCGCGCCCGCGAGCAGTTGCAGGTAGTAGCCCTGGCGTGAGTTGAACTTCTTCGCCTGCTCGAAGTGCCCGGCCAGCACCTGGGGGCCTTCGCGGCAGTCGCCGCCATAGATGTCGCCCGAGACGGTACGGGCGTAATCGCGGTCGATGTAGCGGCGCGGGGTCGCCATCTTCCACAGCACGTCGAGCTTGGCGGGCACCATGACCGAGCCCGTGGCCGTCGCGCACAGGATGAGCTTGCGGCAGTGGCTGGAGGCCGTGCAGGCAAACTGCTGCGCCATCGCACCGCCCCAGGACACGCCCAGCACGTCGGCCTGGTCATGCCTGAAGTGGTCGAGCAGACCCTGGGCCAGGCGCGCGATGTGCCGGGGCCGGTAGGGCAGGGAGGGCAGCGGCGAGCCGCCCACGCCGGGGACGTCGAAGGTGATCACCTCGCGCTCCGGCAGGGCCTGCGCCAGCGGCTCCAGCAGTTCGATGTTGGCGCCGATGCCGTTGAACATCAGCAGCGGTGGGTGATCGCCGCTGCCCGCGCTGCGGCCCACGCGCAACTCCTGGCCGCCGATGCGGATCGGTTCGATGTGGAAGGTCTGGGTTTCAGTCAACATGGCGTGATTCTCGTCGCAAATCTTGCCCTCGGTGCTTCGCAAGCCGCGCAGTCCTCCGAGGGAATGTTTTATATCTTGGGGGAAGGCCGCGCGGCTTCAAACCACCTTCTTGAGCATCTCCACCCCGACCTTGCCGGCGGCGATCTCGCGCAAGGCGGTCACGCCGGGCTTGTTGCGTGCCTCGACCTTGGGCGTGTGGCCCTGGCTCAGCATGCGGGCCCGGTAGGTGGCGGCCAGCACGAGCTGGAAGCGGTTGGGGATCCGGGCGAGGCAGTCTTCGACGGTGATGCGGGCCATGGTGGTAGACAGCGTGAGCTGGGTCAGTCGATGTTGAGGGCCTTGAACGTGTCGGCGCGGGCGCGCTTCTGGGCGCTGTACTTCAGGCGCTGCGCGTGGACGATGGCTTTCAAGTCGAAAAGCGCGCGTTCAAATATCTCGTTGATTATAAGGTAGTCGAAGTGCCGGGCCTGGGCCAACTCCTCGCGCGCGTTGGCCAGGCGCAGCTCGATGACCTCGGGCGTGTCCTCGCCACGGCCGATCAGGCGGGCGCGCAACTCGTCCCAGCTTGGCGGCAGCACGAAGACCAGGATGGCGTTGGCGAACAGCGTCCTGATCTGCAGCGCGCCCTGCCAGTCGATCTCCAGCACCACGTCGCCGCCGGCCTGCATGCGCGCCTCGATGGCCTGGCGCGAGGTGCCGTAGCGGTTGCCGTGCACGTGCGCCCATTCAAGGAAGTCGCCCGCGCGGGCCATGGCGTCGAACTCGTCCTGCCCGACGAAGAAGTACTCGCGGCCGTGTTTTTCCTGCCCGCGCGGCGCGCGCGTGGTGTGCGAGATGGAGGGCGCCACGCCCGCGTCCACCTCCAGCAGGGCGTTGACCAGGGTCGATTTGCCCGATCCGCTGGGGGCGGCGACGACGAAGAGATTTCCGGGGTAGTCCATGCGGGCGCTGCGCGTTCAGCTATGGGATTGGTAGCGTGCGGGCGGACATTCTAGCGATCCCGCGCGAACACCAGCAGCAGGTTGTTGGCCGGCAGGGCGTGGCGTTCGCGCAGGCGCAGGCCGGCGGCCAGGGCGTGCCGCCCCACGTCCTCGCGGCGGCGCAGGCCCCAGCCGGGGTGGCGGCGGCGCAGGTCCTGGTCGAAGGCGAGGTTGCCGGGGGCGGTGGGCACGCCGTCTTCGAGATAGGGGCCGTAGGTGACGAGCAGGCCACCTGGCGCCAGGTGCCGAGCGGCGCCTTGCATCAGCGCCGGGCCGCATTCGGGCGGGCTGATGTGCAGCAGGTTGGCGCTGTAGATCAGGTCGAACGGTTCGGAGAAGGGCGCGCCTTCCGACGGCCACGGCGCGTCGCGCACGTCCAGCCGGCGCGGCGGGGCGACATTGGCGGCGCCGGCCCGCGCGGCCCAGCCGGTGATGGCGCCGAAGCATTCGGCGGCGACGTCGGTGGGCTGCCACCGCCAGCCGGGCAGGGCGGCGGCGAAGTGCGCGGCGTGCTGGCCGGTGCCGCTGGCGATCTCCAGCGCCCGGCCGCCCGGCGCCAGCAGCGCGCGCAGCACGGCCAGGATGGGCGCGCGGTTGCGCTCGGCTGCGGGGCTGTGGGGCAGGGCGGCGGGATCGGGCGGTTTCAAGTGTTTTTGGCCTATAGCCCATGTGGATATTGCGCTGACAGCTATCAAAAAAGAAGTAATCTACTGATTGACCGGCGCGTCGGGCGTCTCGGGCCGGATGCGTTCGCGGATGACGATGCCGCTGCCGTCGTCCGGCGGCGGATCGGACGACATCGCGTCGATGCCCGCGCCGATCGCCTTGCCGGTGAGGCTGACGCCGGTGGACACCACGGCGCCGGCGACGGAGATGGCCGCGCCCGCCGTCGCGCTGGCCACGGCGCAGCCCGCCAGCGGCGCGGCGGCGGCCAGCAGCAGTGCCAGCAGCCTCATGCCGGCGCCACCGGCCGCGCGCCGCCGTTGCGCGCGTCCATGGCGATGTCGAGCGAGCGCAGGCGCAGCGCGGGGTCGTACAGGTCGCACACCAGCATCATCTCGTCGCAGCCGGTCCGCGCGGCCAGCGCCTGCAGGCCGGCGCGCACGGTGTGTGGGCCGCCGATCACGGCGCAGGCCAGGAAGTCGGCGATGGCGGCCCGCTCCTGCGGGTCCAGGCGCTCGAAGTAGCCTGGTTGCGGCGGCTGCAGCAGCCCGCGCGCGCCGCGCAGGATGCCCAGCACGCGCTGGAACACGCTGCCGGCCAGGTAGGTGGCCTCCTCGTCGGTGGGCGCGGCCACCAGCGGTACGCCGATCATCACGTGGGGCCGCTCGCACTGCGCCGAGGGCTTGAAGTGGCGCCGGTACAGCTCCACCGCCTGCAGCAGCATGGCCGGCGCGAAGTGCGAGGCGAAGGCGTAGGGCAGCCCCCGTTCGGCCGCCAACTGGGCCGAGAACAGGCTGGAGCCCAGCAGCCAGATGGGCACCCGCGTGCCCGCGCCGGGGTTGGCGATCAGCTTCTGGCCCGGCCTGGGCTCGTCCAGCAGGTGCTGCAGCTCGGCCACCTCGCGCGGGAAGTCGTCGGCCGTCTCCACGCGGTCGCGGCGCAGGGCGCGCATGGTCATCGGGTCGGTGCCGGGGGCGCGGCCCAGGCCCAGGTCGATGCGGCCGGGGTACAGCTCGGCCAGGGTGCCGAAGCTCTCGGCCACCACCAGCGGCGCGTGGTTGGGCAGCATGACGCCGCCCGAGCCGACGCGGATGCGGCTGGTGCCGCCGGCGATGTGCCCCACCAGCACGGCGGTGGCCGAGCTGGCGATGCCCATCATGTTGTGGTGCTCGGCCAGCCAATAGCGCGTGAAGCCCAGGCGCTCGGCGTGCTGCGCGGTGCGCAGCGCCACCGCCAGCGCGTCAGCCACCGAGCGGCCCTCGCGCACGGCGACCAGATCGAGCATGGAGAAGGCGATGTCTTGCAGGGGCTGGGTCATGGGGCTATTGTGGCCCCGGCGCGGGCGCCGCGCCCGCTCCTGACGGCGGCCGGCGCTGCGTGACAATCCCATGCACGCCCCCAAGAAGAGATCAGGAGACCGAAATGCCTGATTTCATCCACAGAACCTGCGCCACATCCATGCCTCAACCTCTGCACACCCTCGACATCGAAACCGCGCCCGACCCGCGCGCCGCCATCATCGTCATGCACGGCCTGGGCGCCGACGCCACCGATTTCGAGCCCTTCGCGCGCGAGATCGACCTGGCCGCCGTCGGCCCCGTGCGCTGGGTGTTCCCCAACGCGCCCAGCATCCCGGTGACGATCAACGGCGGCTACGTCATGCCGGCGTGGTACGACATCCGGCCCGACCGCGCCGACGAGGACGAAGCGGGCCTGCGCCGCTCGCAGGCCGCCATCGAGGCCGTGCTGGCGCGCGAGCAGGCGCGCGGCATCCCGGCGCGCCACACCGTGCTGGCGGGCTTCTCGCAGGGCTGCGCGATGGCGCTGCTCACCGGCCTGCGCCACGCCGAGCGGCTGGCCGGCATCGCCGGGCTGTCCGGCTACCTGCCGCTGGCCGGCCGTCTGGCGGCCGAGCGCAGCGCCGCCAATGCCGGCGCGCTCATCTTCCTGGCCCACGGCCGGCACGACGACATGGTGCCCCCGGCGCGCGCCGACGCCACGCGCGACGCGCTGCGCGCGCTGGGCTACGCCGTGCAGTGGCACGACTACCCGATGGGCCACTCGGTCTGCCTGGAGGAGGTGCGGGATCTGCGTCGCTGGCTGCTGGACGTGCTGGCCGGCGAGTGAGTCGGTTATCTAGAGAAAATCGGCTCAAGACCGTGCCAATCAATAGCCAAAAGCTATCTTATGAATAGCAATCTTGTGTCCACGAGGGCGAGCGCGGAGACGCCCGCTCAGGTGCGCCCTTGGGGCGCTTCGCGCACCAGCCTGAAGCCGACCAGCACGTAGCGCGTCTGCGGCGTGTTCCAGTTGCGGAAGGCCACGCGCGAGTACAGCGGCCAAGTGTGCCAGGAGCCGCCGCGCCGCGCGCGGGCGTTGCCGGTGGCGGGGCCGGGCGGGTCGTCCACCGGCGAGCGGGCGTAGTAGTCCTCGCCGTACCAGTCGGCGCACCACTCCCAGGCGTTGCCGATCATGTCGTACAGGCCGAAAGCGTTGGGGGCGTAGCTGCCCACCGGCGCGGTGAAGGGGTGGCCGTCGCTGCCGGGGCCGGTCTGCTGGCGCCAGCGGGGCCAGCGCAGGGAGGCCTCGCGGTCGAAGGTGTTGGCGCTGGCCAGCAGCACGTCTGGTGCGTCGCCGGCGGGGTAGCGCGTGCGCGTGCCGGCGCGGGCGGCGTATTCCCACTCGGCCTCGGTGGGCAGTCGGTAGGTGGCGCCTTCGCGCCGCGACAGCCAGCGCGCCATGGCCATGGCGTCGTTCCAGGTCACGTTGACGACCGGGTGGTCGTCGCTCTGGGCGAAGCCCGTGTGCTGCCACGAATAGCGCGGGCTGCGCCCTTCGAAGGCGTCCTCGCGCTCGCTCTGCCGGGCGCTGTACGAAGGGCTGAAGCCGTAGGCGCCGGTGCCGTCGGCCACCGATTCGGGCACGTAGCCAGAAGCTTCGACGAAGCGGCGGAACTGGCCCACGGTGACCTCGTGCGCGCCCATCCAGAAGGCGCGCGTGATGCGCACGCGGTGCACCGGGCCTTCGTCGGCGAGCTGGGCCAGCCGCCGGGCGTCGGCGTGGGGAAAGGCGCGCGCCAGCTCGCGCGGCGACTCGGCGCTGCCCATCATGAATTCGCCGGCCGGGATGGACACGAAGCGGATGCCCAGGCTGTCGGTGAAAGCGGCGGCCTGGGCCGTCGGGGGCGTGCGGCCGGCGCTGCTGGCGGAAGCGGGCGCGGCCGGGCCGGCGGGCGGCGCGCCGCAGCCGGCCAGCACGGCCGCCAGAGCCAGCGGCGCCAAGCGTGAGACGAGGGGAGACCGGCGGGGCGACATCTGTTTCTGCATGGTGGTGGGCGATGCTGGCAGGCGGGCAGGGCGCTGTCAACGCGGGCAAATGCCGGGGACACGGCGCATGCAAAAAAGCGACAGCCGGTCAGTCACCAAGGAAAAGAGCCGGATCGACCGAGGCGCGGTTGAGCGCCACCGTCCAGTGCAAGTGCGGACCGGTGACGCGACCCGTGGCGCCCACGGCGCCCAGGCGCTCGCCCACGGCCAGGCGGTCGCCGGGCTGCACGTCGATGCGGCTCAGGTGGCACATCATCGACAGCAGGCCGCCGCCGTGGTCGAGCCACGCCGTCTGACCGTTGAAGAAGTAGTCGCCGGTGTCGATCACGGTGGCGGGCAGCGGCGCGGTGACGGGCGTGCCGGTGGGCGCGGCGATGTCCATGCCGCTGTGCGGGCTGCGCGGCTGGCCGTTGAAGAAGCGCCGCAGCCCGAACGAGCTGGAGCGCGGCCCCGGCGTGGGCTGGCGCATGCGCAGGCCGGCGGCGGGCGGCGCGCTGAAGGTGGCGATGACGCGCTGCTGGTGCGCGCGCTCGCGCTCATGGCGCGCCAGGTCCTCGGGCGACAGGTCGACGGTGCGGGGCGACACCTTCAGGCGCTGCTCGGTGTAGCGCTTGTCGGCGATGTCGTAGGCCAGCTCGCGCTCGCCGCCCACCGTTCGCACGCGGATGCGCGCGGTGCCGGGCCGCGCCGACAGCGGGATGCCGACCAGGGCGGTCCACACGATGGCATCACCGACGACCAGCAGCGGCACGTCGCCGGCGAAGGCTTGCGGGCGCTCGGGCGCGGGGCCGAGGTCCAGGCGCGCCACGCCGCCGGGCACGGCCGCGTGGCGTGGCCAGGGGCCGAATTCGCCGGCGCGTGCGGGCTGGGCCCAGGCGCCCAGCGCGGCGGCCAGCAGGGCGCGCCGCGTGGGGGCCGGGCGCGGAAGCGGTGTTTTGAGAGAAATCATGGCCTGGTCGGTATGCAGCTTGCGCCGGTAGCTATCAACAGTATAGCGGCGGGTGCCGTCCTGGGCGTGGACGGGTGGCTTAACTCGCCGCTTCCAGCCCACCGTGGAAGTGCACGCGCATGCAGGCGGCGGCGCGTTCGGCGTCGCGCGCGGCCAGTGCGGCCAGCAGGGCGCGGTGCTCGGCCAGCGACTCCTGCAGGCGACCGGTCTTTTGCAGCGAATGTTGGCGGTGCAGCTTCATGACCTTGCGCAGGTCCTGCACCATCTGCAGGCGCCAGCGGTTGTCGGCCAGTTCCAGCAGGCGCAGGTGGAAGGCTTCGTTGAGCGCGAAGAAGCGCGCCGCATCGTCCGCGGCGGCCTCCAGGTCGGCGTGCAGCTCAGCCAGCTCGGCCAGCGCGCCGTCGCTGGCACCGCGCGCGACGACCTGGGCGGCGTCGGTCTCCAGCAGCGACAAAAGGTGGTACACGTCGGCGAGGTCCTTGGACGAGGCCTCGGTGACGTAGGCGCCGCGCCGCACCTTCATGGTCACCAGCCCCTCGGCGGCCAGCACCTTCAGCGCCTCGCGCAGGGGGGTGCGGCTGATGCCCAGCTCCTCGGCGATCTTCAGCTCGTCGATCCAGTCGCCGGGCGCCAGATCGCGCGCGAAGATGCGCTGGCGCAGGCACTCGGCCACCTTTTCATAGAGAGCTCGGGGGGCAAGGGCGGCGGGGGCGGTGACCATGGAGGAAAAAAATCTGTTGGATTGTAAGTGTCCAACGGGTTTTGAATTAATAATTATGGACTTCCAGATCCGTGATTGCCCTTGTAGCCATGAGCACCAACGCCGCCCCCTTCAAACCCTCCACCCTGGCCGACTGGCACAAGGCCGCCGCCAAGTCTGCTCCCGGCGGCGACGTGGTGGCGCTGAACTGGGTCACGCCCGACGGCATCGCCGTCAAGCCGCTGTACACGGCCGAGGACGTGAAGGACCTGCCCCACGCGAACACGTTGCCGGGCTTCGAGCCCTTCCTGCGCGGCCCGCAGGCGACGATGTACGCAGTGCGGCCGTGGACGATCCGCCAGTACGCGGGCTTCTCCACGGCGGAGGAGTCCAACGCCTTCTACCGCAAGGCGCTGGCGGCGGGTGGGCAGGGCGTGTCGGTCGCGTTCGACCTGGCCACGCACCGCGGCTACGACAGCGACCACCCGCGCGTGACGGGCGACGTGGGCAAGGCGGGCGTGGCCATCGACAGCGTGGAGGACATGAAGATCCTGTTCGGCGGCATCCCGCTGGACAAGGTGAGCGTCAGCATGACGATGAACGGCGCCGTGCTGCCCATCCTGGCCGGCTACATCGTCGCGGCCGAGGAGCAGGGCGTGCGTCAGGACCAGTTGGCCGGGACCATCCAGAACGACATCCTCAAGGAGTTCATGGTCCGCAACACCTACATCTACCCGCCCGCGCCGAGCATGCGCATCATCGGCGACATCATCGAGTACACGGCGCAGCACATGCCCAAGTTCAACTCGATCTCGATCAGCGGCTACCACATGCAGGAGGCGGGCGCCAACCAGGCGCTGGAGATGGCCTTCACCCTGGCCGACGGCAAGGAATACGTGAGGACCGCCATCGCCAAGGGCATGGACGTGGACGCCTTCGCCGGGCGCCTGTCCTTCTTCTGGGCGGTGGGCATGAACTTCTACCTGGAGATCGCCAAGATGCGCGCCGCGCGCCTGCTGTGGTGCCGCATCATGAAGGGCTTCGAGCCGAAGAACCCCAAGAGCCTGATGCTGCGCACGCACAGCCAGACCAGCGGCTGGAGCCTGACCGAGCAGGACCCCTACAACAACGTCGTGCGCACCACCATCGAGGCCATGGCGGCGGTGTTCGGCGGCACGCAGAGCCTGCACACCAACGCGCTGGACGAGGCCATCGCGCTGCCCACCGAGTTCAGCGCCCGCATCGCGCGCAACACGCAGCTCATCATCCAGGAGGAGACGCACATCACCAGCGTGGTCGATCCCTGGGCCGGCAGCTACATGATGGAGACGCTGACGCAGGACATGGCGGACGCCGCCTGGGCCATCATCGAGGAGGTCGAGGCGATGGGCGGCATGACCAAGGCGGTGGATTCGGGCTGGGCCAAGCTCAAGATCGAGGCCGCCGCCGCCGAGAAGCAGGCGCGCATCGACTCGGGGCGCGACGTGATCGTCGGCGTCAACAAGTACCGGCTGAAGAACGAAGATGCGGTCGAAATCCTTGAAGTGGACAACGTCAAGGTGCGCGAGGCGCAACTGGCCCGCCTGGCCGATTTGAAGCAAAAACGCGATCCAGACCGCGTCCAGTCTGCGCTGGAAGCTATTACATCGATAGCGAAAGGCGGCCATGGCAACCTGCTCGCCGCCGCCGTCGAGGCCATCCGTGCCCGCGCCACCGTGGGCGAAGTGAGTGACGCCATGGAAAAGGTCTTCGGGCGCCACCGCGCCGACACGCAGAAAGTCACCGGCGTCTACGCCGCCGCCTACGACAGCGCCGAAGGCTGGGACAAGCTCAAGGAAGAGATCGCCGGTTTCGCGGAGGGCCAGGGCCGCCGCCCGCGCGTGATGATCGCCAAGCTGGGCCAGGACGGCCACGACCGCGGCGCCAAGGTGGTGGCCACCGCCTTCGCCGACCTGGGCTTCGACGTGGACATCGGCAGCCTGTTCCAGACCCCGGAGGAATGCGCGCGCCAGGCGATCGAGAACGACGTGCACGCCGTGGGCGTCAGCACCCTGGCCGCCGGCCACAAGACGCTGGTGCCGGCCATCATCGGCGAGCTGCGCAAGCAGGGCGCGGACGACATCATCGTCTTCGTCGGCGGCGTGATCCCGCGCCAGGACTACGACTTTCTGTACGAAGCGGGCGTCAAGGGCATCTACGGGCCCGGCACGCCGATTCCGGCGAGCGCGAAGGACGTGCTGGAGCAAATCAAGAAGTCCATTCCCTGAAATTGAGATACAGTAATACCGTATCTCGACAGGAGCGCATCATGGCCGTATCGGTACGCATGGATCCCTTGATGGAAAAAGAGCTGGAACTGGCCGCCCGGCGCCAGGGCATCACCAAGTCGCAGTTCATCATCGCGGCGGTCGAGCGGGCGCTGGGGCGCAAGGATCCGACAACGCTGTATCACCAAGTCATGGAAAAGGCCGCGCACTATGAGATGAGCAGTGGTACCCCTGACGAGGATCTGCCGCCCCACAAGGCCGCCCTGCGCCAGCGCCTGCGCGAAAGCTACGCGCGCCAGCAGGAAGACTACGCCGCCTACTTGGCTGAGCGCGCGTCGGGCCAGGGGGGCCGGGATTGAGGGTCTGCCTGCTCGATGCCGGCCCGCTGGTGGCGCTGTTCCATCCGGGCGACCGGTTTCACGACCGCTTTCGGCAATGCATCGTCGAGCCCGACGCGCCGGTGCAACTGCACACCACCTGGCCGTGCGTGACCGAGGCCAGCCATTTTTTGGAGCCGCGCTACCGGCTGGCGCTGCTCCAGTGGATCGGCGCCGGCGCGGTGCAGGTCTACCCCTTCGATGCCACCGATCTGCTCGACATGTGCGGCTGGATGGCGCAATACACCCAGCAACCGCGCACCGAGATGGATCTGGCCGACGCATCGCTGTACTGGCTGGCCTGCGAGTCGGGTGTGACCCGCATCTTCACGGTCGACGTGCGCGACTTCTCCCGCTACCGTCTGCCCGACGGCCGCGCCTTCGAGATTCTGTGACCCGGCCCATGTCCCCCTCCGTCCAGGCCATCACGCAGAGCACCGGCTTCGCCCAGCGCCGCGCCATCGCCAAGGCCATCACCCTGCTCGAATCCACCCGCGCCGACCACCGCGCGCAGGGCGACGAGCTGCTGACCGCGCTGCTGCCGCACACCGGCAAGGCGCTGCGCTTAGGCATCAGCGGCGTGCCCGGCGTGGGCAAGAGCACCTTCATCGAGACGCTGGGCCTTCATCTCATCGAGCGCGGCCACCGCGTGGCCGTGCTGACGATCGACCCTTCGTCCAGCGTCTCGGGCGGTTCCATTCTGGGCGACAAGACGCGCATGGAGCGGCTGTCGCTGCACGAGTGCGCCTACATCCGCCCCAGCCCCAGCAGCGGCACGCTGGGCGGCGTGGCCGAGAAGACGCGCGAGGCCATGCTGGTGTGCGAGGCGGCCGGCTACGACGTGGTGCTGGTCGAGACCGTCGGCGTCGGCCAGAGCGAGACGGCCGTGAGCGGCATGACCGACATGTTCGTGCTGCTGCAACTGCCCAACGCCGGCGACGACCTGCAGGCCATCAAGAAGGGCGTGATGGAGCTGGCCGACCTGGTGGTCATCAACAAGGCCGACATCGACCCCGCCGCCGCCACGCGCGCACGGGCGCAGATCCAGTCGGCGCTGCGCCTGCTGGGCCTGCATGGCCACGCGGCCGGCGGGGCCGAGCGCTGGCAGCCGCAGGTGATCCAGATCAGCGGGCTGAAGGGCGAGGGGCTCGACACGTTCTGGGCCGCCGTCACGCGCTTTCGCGAGGTGCAGGCCGCCAACGGGCTGCTGGCCGAGCGCCGGCAGAAGCAATCGCTGGCATGGATGTGGGAGCGCATCGAGGCCGGCCTCAAGAGCGCCTTCCGCCAGCACCCCGGCGTGCGCGGCGCGCTGGCCGAAGCCGCGCAGGCCGTCGCCGCCGGTTCGTTGCCGCCCTCGACCGCCGCGCGTCGGCTGCTGGGACTGGCGGGGATGGAGACCACGGCATGACCGCCGCGGCTCTCGCGCCCCAGGACGTGCAGCGCATCGCCCAGTCCGCTGGCTGGCGTGCGCGGCGCGTGGAAGTGCTGGACGCCGGCGCCGCCGGCCCGGTGATCGTCAAGGGCCAGCGTCCCACCCGCCGCCCGGCGCGCTACCGTGCGCTGAACGTGCTGGCATGGCTGCTCGGCGTGCCCTTCCTCAAGGCCGTGCCCATGCACGGCGGCGCGCGGGCGCAGCAGATCGAGATCGCCCGCCTGCGCGCGCTGCACGCCGCTGGCGCGCCCGTGCCCGAAGTGCTGCATGTGGCGCCCGACCATTTCGTCATGCGCTGGCTGGGCGGCGCCAACCTGAGCGAGCTGCTGCACGCCGGCCATCCGCACGCCGCGCGCCTGTGGGACGAGGGCGCGCAGGTGCTGCTGCGGGTGCACGCCGCCGGCCAGTACCTCAGCCAGGGCTTCGCCCGCAACATGGTCGTGCAAGACCGCGCCGCGCCGCCGCGCCTGGCCGGTCTGATCGACTTCGAGGACGATCCGCTCGAAGTCATGACCTTGCCCGAGGCGCAGGTGCGCGACTGGCTGCTGTACCTGCACAGCACGCTGTTCGCCGTGCCGCTGCCCGCCGCCGAACTGGACGCGCGCCTGGACCAGTGGATGGCCGCCGAGCGCCCCGAAGTGCAAGACCTGTTCCTGCGCGCCTGCCGCAAGCTGGGCGCGCTGCGCGTGCTGCCGCGCGGCCGGCGCTGGGGGCGCGACACCGTGGCGCTGCAAGCCGCCGCCGCCGCCGCGCACCGCCATGCCCGGCGTACTTCACCGATCAACCCCTGAAAGCAAAGACCCCGCCATGAAGCAAATCCTCGAACAACTCGAACACAAGCGCGCCGCGGCCCGGATGGGCGGCGGCCAGAAGCGCATCGATGCGCAGCACGCCAAGGGCAAGCTCAGCGCGCGCGAGCGCATCGAGGTGCTGCTCGACGTCGGCAGCTTCGAGGAGTGGGACATGTTCGTCGAGCACCGCTGCGCCGACTTCGGCATGGACCAGACGCACATCCCGGGCGACGGTGTGGTCACCGGCTACGGCACCATCAACGGCCGGCTGGTGTTCGTCTTCAGCCAGGACTTCACCGTCTTCGGCGGTGCGCTGTCCGAGGCGCACGCCGAGAAGATCTGCAAGGTGATGGACCAGGCCATGAAGGTCGGCGCGCCGGTGATCGGCCTCAACGACTCGGGCGGCGCGCGTATCCAGGAGGGTGTGGCCTCGCTGGGCGGCTACGCCGAGGTGTTCCAGCGCAACGTCATGGCCTCGGGCGTGATCCCGCAGATCAGCATGATCATGGGGCCGTGCGCTGGCGGCGCGGTGTACTCGCCGGCCATGACCGACTTCATCTTCATGGTGAAGGACAGCAGCTACATGTTCGTCACCGGCCCCGAGGTGGTGAAGACGGTGACGCACGAGGACGTGACCGCCGAGGAGCTGGGCGGCGCGCTCACCCACACCGGCCGCAGCGGCGTGGCCGACCTGGCGTTCGAGAACGACGTCGAGGCACTGCTGATGCTGCGGCGCTTCTTCAACTACATCCCCGCCAGCAACCGCGAGAAGGCGCCGCAGCGCCCCACGCGGGACCGCGCCGACCGCGCCGACCTGAGCCTGGACACCCTGGTGCCCGACAACCCCAACCTGCCCTACGACATCAAGGAGGCGATCACCAAGATCGTCGACGACGCCGAGTTCTTCGAACTGCAACCCGACTACGCCGCCAACATCGTCATCGGCATGGCGCGCATGGACGGGCAGGTGGTGGGCATCGTCGCCAACCAGCCCCTGGTGCTGGCCGGCTGCCTGGACATCAGGAGCAGCATCAAGGCCGCGCGCTTCGTGCGCTTCTGCGATGCGTTCCAGATCCCGGTGGTCACCTTCGTCGACGTGCCCGGCTTCATGCCCGGCACCAGCCAGGAGTACGGCGGCATCATCAAGCACGGCGCCAAGCTGCTCTACGCCTACGCCGAGGCCACCGTGCCCAAGATCACCGTCATCACCCGCAAGGCCTACGGCGGTGCCTATGACGTGATGGCTTCCAAGCACCTGCGCGGCGACGTCAACCTGGCTTGGCCCAACGCCGAGATCGCCGTGATGGGCGCCAAGGGCGCGGTGGAGATCATCTTCCGCGAGGAGAAGAAGGACGCGGCCAAGCTGGCCGCGCGCGAGGCCGAGTACAAAGCCCGCTTCGCCAACCCCTTCGTCGCTGGCAGTCGCGGTTTCATCGATGACGTGGTCCTGCCGCACGAGACGCGCCAGCGCATCTGCCGCAGCCTGGCGATGCTCAAGGACAAGAAGCTGGACAACACGTGGCGCAAGCATGGCAACATACCGCTCTGATTTATATAGCTGCTGGCGCAATACCCATGCGGGCTAGAGCCGTAGAATACTTGAAATTCGGCCATGTCTGAAGCGGCGGACACCTTTCCCTCCAAGGTCGATGCCTGGCTGGCGGCGCTGCTGCTGGCCAGCGCGCTGCTGGTGCTGGCGGCGGTGGTCGGCACGTGGCCGCGCCAGGCCGGGCTCGCCCACGCCGCGCTGCTGGTTGCGATGCTGGCCGTGGGTGCCGGGCTACCGCTGTGGGTGCTGGCGGCCACCGGCTACCGGGTGGACCAGGATGCGCTGGCCATCCGAGGCGGCCCGTTCCGCTGGCGCATCCCGCTGCGGGACATCCGCGTGGTCGAGCCGTCTCGAAGCTGGCTGTCGTCGCCCGCGCTGTCGCTCGATAGGCTGCGCATCCGCCACGGCCGCGCCGGGCAGGTGCTGGTGTCGCCGAGGGATCGGCAGGCCTTCGTGCAGGCGCTGCGGCGGCGCAACCCCTGCGTTCAGGTCGAAGGTTTCTGACCATGCTTCGCCTTCATGCGCCGGCCCGGCGCTGTTTCATGACGCCGATACCCGATCTGTCCGTCGCCGCCGACCTGCTGTGCGCGGTGGCCGACCGTGTGGTGGCGGAACGCATGGCCGAGACGCGCCAACTTGTCGCGCAAGCCGACCTGCCGCTGATTGCCGAGTACACGGCGCTCATCACCGGCGCGGTCAACCCAGGGGTTCATTGGCAGAGTTCCATGCCCTCCACTGTCGCGGCGATGCCGCGCGGCCTGCGGCGCATGCCTCCGGCGAGCCGGGAGCGCGCGATCCACGTCAGGGATGGCTGGCGCTGCCGCTATCGCGGCACGCGCGCGCGGGCTCAAGGCTCTGCACGCTTCTTCTGGAACCGCTTCAGGACCAGTTCAGGCGCCTTCATGCGCGGTCCAGGTACAGAAGCCGCCAGGTCAACGCCGCGGGCGTGGGCAAGCACCAGTGCGCGGCGAACAACGATGGATTCCACACCTGGGACTACCCCAGTGATCGGCATGGCCGTGATGCGACGGCTTGCATCACCGTGCCTGCCGCATCCCGTGCGATTCTTTCGGGCCAGGTTTCCTACGAGGCGCTGGCGTGGTGGGTTCATGGTCGCTTGCCTCGGTGGAGCCATGTGGAATTCTTCGCCACACCCGAACATTCGGACGAGGTCTGCTTCAACATCGACTGGCACGAGCAGCCCATGAAAACCATGACCCCCTGGCGTGGTGGCCCCTGTTCGCTGCTTGCGCGAATGCCCCCAGCGGTGGAGAGATCGGCATTGGCTCAGTCTTTAGTTAATTGTTCTTTATTGAACGATAAAATATGATTTTTATGTTTAATCGCTCTTTTTGGAGCACTTGATTGTTCGAACTTCATCCCCCCGAGGCGATCTGCCGCACGCTGGGCGAGCGCGTGCGCGCGCTGCGGCTGGCGCGCAATCTGTCGCAGCAGGATCTGGCGAGCATGAGCGGCGTCTCGCTGTCCACCGTGCGCCGGCTGGAGGCGGGCGGGCAGGGCGGCATTCAGGCGCTGGTGCAGGTGGCGCTGGCGCTGGGGGCCGCCGAGGGGCTGCAGGGGCTGTTCGCCCTGCCCACGCGCAGCATCGCCGAGGCGCAGAGCGCCGCGCAGGCCGCAACCCGCCAGCGCGCGCGCCAGGCGCGCCGCGCGCCAGGCCGGAAGGAATGAAACGCATGGCCGCGCCCGCACGGCTTGCACGTCTGAACGTGGCCTACCTTGGCTGGGGCGACTCGTGGCCGCTGGGCACGCTGGCGCAGATCGATGGCCGCATGCTGTTCGAGTATTCGGCGCAGGCCATCGAACGCGGCTTGCAGTTCTCTCCGCTGCGCGTGCCGTTGCCACGTCCTGGGGCTGCGCCATCGGCCTACAGCGGGCCGCGCCACTTCCATGGCCTGCCCGGCTTCATCGCCGACAGCCTGCCCGACGGCTGGGGCATGCTGCTGATGGACCGCGCGCTGCGCAAGGCGGGGCGCGACCCGCACGGCGTCTCGATGCTGGAGCGGCTGGCCATCGTGGGCCACTCGGCCATGGGCGCCCTGGGCTTCGAGCCGGCCGATCCCCTGGCGGCCGAGCAGCCGGGCGCGCTGAACGTCCAGGCGCTGGCGCGCGAGATCCAGGCCGTCGCCAGCGACACGCAAGAGCGCAGCAGTGCCGAGCAATTGCGCCATCTGCTGATGCTGGGCGGCTCGCCGCAGGGCGCGCGGCCCAAGGCGCTGCTGCGCTGGCAGCGGGCGAACGACGTGTTCCGCGCCGACGATGCAGGCCCGGGCGCTGGCGAGCCGTGGCTGCTGAAGTTCCCCGCGCAAGGCGAGCATGCCGATGTCTGCGCGCTGGAGACCTTCTATGCCCGGCTGGCGCGCGCGGGCGGCATCGACATGCCCGAGGCGGCGCATTTCGCGCTCGGCGCGGGCCATGCCGCCTTTGGCGTGCGCCGCTTCGACCGGGTGGCCATGGATGCCGGGGAAGTGCGCGTTCCCATGCTCAGTCTGGCCGCGTTGCTGGATGCCGACTACCGGCTGCCCGCGCTCGACTACGAAACCGTGCTGCTCGCCACGGCGCGCGTCACGGGCGACTACCGCGAAACGCTCAAGGCTTTCGAGCGCTGCGTGTTCAACGTGCTCACGCACAACCGCGACGACCACGCCAAGAATTTCGCCTTCCTGATGGACGCGCAGGGCCGCTGGCGCCTGTCCCCGGCCTTCGACCTGAGCTTCAGCCAAGGCCCCGGCGGCCAGCACAGCACCAGCGTGGCGGGCGAGGGCGCCCGGCCCGGCCGGGCCGAGCTGATGCAGGTGGCGCGCAACGGCGGCGTCAAGGAAAAGGATGCGCAGGGTCGCATCGACCACTGGCTGCACGCCCTGCGCCAGCCGCAGCCGCAACTGCTGCAAGACCTGCCCATCCGCCAGTCCACGCTGCTGGCGGTGCGCAAGACGCTCGCGGAGGTATGGCGGACCTTTTGAGATTCCCATTTCAGCATGCCGACGCATGTCGTCGGTGCATGCGCGATCGATACACCAACCAGTAGAGGAACTCCATGTTCAAGAAAATCCTGATCGCCAACCGCGGCGAAATCGCCTGCCGCGTCATCGCCACCGCGCGCAAGATGGGCATCGCCACCGTGGCGGTGTATTCCGACGCCGACAAGGACGCGCGCTTCGTCCAGATGGCCGACGAGGCCGTGCGCCTGGGGCCGCCGCCCTCGCGCGAGAGCTACCTGCTGGGCGACAAGATCATCGAGGCGGCCCAGCAGACCGGCGCCCAGGCCATCCACCCCGGCTACGGCTTCCTGAGCGAGAACGAAGCCTTCGCCAAGCGCTGCGAGGATGAAGGCATTGCCTTCATCGGCCCCAAGGCGCATTCGATCGCGGCGATGGGCGACAAGATCGCGTCCAAGAAGCTGGCGAACTCGGCACTAGTCAACACCATCCCGGGCTACAACGACCCGATTGAATCGGCCGAAAAAGCGGTGGAGATCGCCAAGGGCATCGGCTACCCGGTGATGATCAAGGCATCGGCCGGCGGCGGCGGCAAGGGGTTGCGCGTGGCCTTCAACGACAAGGAGGCGCTGGAAGGCTTCACCGTCTGCCAGAACGAGGCGCGCAACAGCTTCGGCGACGACCGCATCTTCATGGAGAAGTTCGTCGAGCAGCCGCGCCACATCGAGATCCAGGTGCTGGGCGACAGCTTCGGCAACGTGGTGTACCTGAACGAACGCGAATGCTCCATCCAGCGCCGTCACCAGAAGGTGATCGAGGAGGCGCCGTCGCCCTTCATCAGCGACGCCACGCGCAAGGCGATGGGCGAGCAGGCGGTGGCGCTGGCCAAGGCGGTGAAGTACCAGTCGGCCGGCACGGTGGAGTTCGTGGTCGGCAAGGACCAGGACTTCTACTTCCTGGAGATGAACACCCGCCTGCAGGTGGAGCACCCGGTGACCGAGTGCATCACCGGCCTGGACTTGGTGGAGCAGATGATCCGCGTGGCGGCGGGCGAGAAGCTGGCCTTCACGCAGGCCGACGTCAGGCGCGACGGCTGGGCCGTCGAATGCCGCATCAACGCCGAGGACCCGTTCCGCAACTTCCTGCCCTCCACCGGGCGGCTGGTGCGCTTCGCGCCGCCCGAGCAGACCATGTGGCAGGGCGACACGCAGCACCTGCACGGCGTGCGCGTCGATACCGGCGTCATCGACGGCGGCGAGATCCCGATGTACTACGACTCGATGATCGCCAAGCTCATCGTGCACGGCAAGGACCGCGGCGAGGCCATCGCCAAGATGCGCGAGGCGCTCAACGGTTTCGTCATCCGCGGCGTGCAGAGCAACATCCCGTTCCAGGCCGCGCTGCTGGCGCACCCGAAGTTCGTGGCTGGCGACTTCAACACCGGCTTCATCGCCGAGCACTACGCCCAGGGCTTCCGCGCCGAGGACGTGCCGCACGACGACCCCGGCTTCCTGCAGGCGCTGGCCGCGCACCTGCACATGGCCTACCGCGACCGCGCCACCGGCCTGCAAGGCCAATTCTGGGAAGGCAACCCGCAGCCCGTGCGGCGCGACTTCACCGTCTGCGTGCTGGGCGAGGGCGGCCGCCACGCCTACACCGACTGCACCGTGGGCGAGTGCGCCCCCGGCGGGCCGACCACGGTCACTCTGCGCCTGCCCGGCGGCGAACGGACTTACGAACTGCGCGTGGACAAGGCGCTGGGCGACGTGCGCATCACCGGCACCGTCAACGGCCGGCCGTTCACCGCGCAGATGGGGCGCGGCCTGGCGCGCAACCCGCTGGCCATTCGCGTCATCCACGACGGCACGCAGATGGACGCCCTCGTCATGCACCCGCGCACCGCCGAGCTGCACCGTCTGATGCCCTACAAGGCGCCGCCCGACATGAGCCGCTTCGTGCTCTCGCCCATGCCTGGCCTGCTGGTGCAGGTGGCCGTGCAGCCGGGCCAGAAGGTGCAGGCCGGCGAGCGCGTGGCCGTCATCGAGGCCATGAAGATGGAGAACGTGCTGTTCGCCGCCGCCGACGGCGTGGTCAAGGAGGTCAAGGCCCGGCAGGGTGAGAGCCTGACGGTGGACCAGGCGATCGTGGAGTTCGAGTAGCGCGCGCAGGCCGCGGCTGCTGCAGCACCGGCGCCGTGCTGGCGCCCCGCCTGCGCGCGGCCGGCCGTCAGTACAATTTCCTCTCCGCTCACGCTGCCGGGTCCCGGCGCATCTCGCTGCCGGTAGCCTGCCGAGCGCCTTGCGCTCGCCCTGCGGGACAACCACGAGAACCGCTCCCATGCCTTCGAACACTTCCTTCAGCCGCCGCGCGCTGGTGGCCTCGGCCGCCGTCCTGGCGGCTCCGTTCATCATGCCCCGCCCGGCCCGCGCCTCCACCGAGCTGGCGCTGGGCTATCCGCTGCCGCTCAATTCGCAGTTCGGCGCCGCGGCCACGGCCTTCGCGGACGAGCTGGCGCGCCTGACGCAGGGCCGCTTCACCGTCAAGCAGTTTCCGGCCAGCAGCCTGGGCGGCGAGCGCGAGATGATCGAGGGCGTGCAACTGGGCACCCAGCCGCTGGCGCTGGTCTCGACCGGCGCGCTGCCCAACTTCGTGCCCCAGGTGGCGGTGCTGGATTTGCCCTTCCTGTTTCGCAACTACGCCCACGCCCACGCGGTGCTGGACGGCGCGATCGGCCAGGAGCTGCTGGGGCGCTTTCCGGCGCGCGGCCTGGTGGCGCTGGCCTGGGGCGAGGGCGGCTTTCGCCACATCACCAACAACAAGCGGCCCGTCGCGGCCCCCGGCGATCTGCGCGGCCTCAAGATCCGCACGCAGGAAAACACCATGCACATCGCCGCGTTCAAGGGCATGGGCGCCATTCCCACCCCCATCAACTGGCCGGAGACCTTCGTCGCCCTGCAGCAGGGCACGGTGGACGGCCAGGACAACCCCATCTCGGTGATCGAGGCGGCCAAGCTCTACGAGGTGCAGAAGCACCTGTCGCTGACCGAGCACCTGTATTCGCCCGCGCTGTTCCTGGCCTCGCCGGCCGTGCTGGCCAAACTGCCCCAGGCCGACCAGGACGCCCTGCGCGCCGCCGCCCGCGTGGGCGCCGCCGCCATGCGCCGGCGCGTGGCGCGGGACGAGCGCACCGGCGTCGCCAACCTGCGCCAGCGTGGCATGGCGGTGGTCGAATCCATCGACAAGGCGCCTTTCATCGCCGCGCTGCAGCCCAGCTACCAGGACTTCAACCAGCGCTTCGGCGCCGCCACCATCGATCGCATCCGCCAGGCGGGATAACACACCATGCGCTACTCCATCTTCTCCGTCCAGGACCACCACCCCGCGCTGCACCGCTCGGTCGCGCAGCTCTATGAACAGGTGATCCAGGAGGCCCGGTTGGCCGAGTCGCTCGGCTACGACACCTTCTTCGTCGCCGAGCACCACTTCCACGAATGCGGCTCGGTGCCCAACCCGGCGGTGTTCCTGGCCGCGCTGGCGCGCGAGACGCGGCGCATCCGCCTGGGCGTGGCGGTGGCCAACATCACCATCCACAACCCGCTCACCGTGGCCGAGGACTACGCCATGGTGGACATGCTCTCGGGCGGCCGCCTCACGCTCGGCGTGGGATCGGGCTACCTGCGCCACGAGTTCGAGGGCCACCGCGTCAGCCCCGAGGAAAAGCGCGGGCGCTTCGACGAGAACCTGCAGGTGCTGCTGCGCGCGCTGACGGGCGAGCCGGTCACCTTCCACGGCAAGTACAACGACCTGCCCGGCGTGGCACTCAACGTGCAGCCGCCGCAGGGCGCGCGGCTGCCCGTGCACGTGGCCATCCAGCGCCGCGAGGCCGCCTACCACGTGGGCCGCCAGGGCCGGCGCATCTTCTCGCTGCCGTATTCGTGCCTGACCTCGTTCGAGGACATCCGCGGCCTGGTCGAGGACTACCGCCAGGGCTACCAGGAAAGCGGCGCGCCCGGCCAGGGCGAGGTGGTGCTGGCCTTCCACTGCCACGTGGCCGAGACCGACGCGCAGGCCAAGGTCAATGCCGAGGACGCGTTCAACCTGTACCTCGACACGCGCCTGTTTTACGACACGCGGCGAACCTACGACACCGTGGTCGGCGCCGGCCTGGGCATGTTCGGCTCGCCCGCGACGGTGGCCGACCAGCTGGTGGCGCTGCACGCGATGGGCATCGACCACGTGATGTTCCTGCAGAACTTCGGCGTGCTCGCATCACCCCTCGTCCACGACTCCATGCACCGCATCGCGCGCGAAGTGATGCCCGAGGTGCGCCGGCGCATCGGGCAGCCGGCGACAGCCTGACCAGCCCGCGCCGCGTGCCGCACCTGCTCAAGCTCACCATCCACGCCACCCCCGGCGCCAAACGCACCGAGGCGGCGGGCGACTACGCCGGCGCGCTGCGCGTGCGGCTGGGCGCGCCGCCGGTGGACGGCAAGGCCAACGCCGCGCTGATCGACTGGGCCGCGCAGGCGTTCGGCGTGCCCAGGATCAAGGTCACGCTGCTGCACGGCGCCGCCGGCCGGCAAAAGACGCTGGGCATTGAATTGGGAAGCAGCGCCGCGCTGGCCGAGGCGCGGGCGCAGGTCGCGCGGTGGATGGCGGGGCCGGAGACCTGATGCTATGAATAAAATAGCTTATAGTGCAGTATCCACGCTGGATTCAGGCCAATTTCATTCATATTCTGGCGTTGAAGGCCAAGCCCTGCCGACGCGCCGCGCCCTCAGCCTGGGCCTGCCCGCCGCCGCGTTGGGCGCTGCCCTGGTGCCGCGCGCCTGGGCGCGGAAGGCGCCGCCGCCCGCGCTGGACTGGCCGCCGGCCCCCGCCCCCCTGGCCGCGCGGCACGCGCGCGCCTTCGCCGGCTGGGGCGCGCGCATCGAAACGCAGTTGACCGACGTGCAAAGCCTGGTCGTGCTGCACCGGGGCCACCTGGCCTTCGAGCACTACCGCGCCGGCCTGACGGCGGCCAGCCTGCAGGACACGCAGTCCGTCACCAAGAGCGTGCTGGCCCTGCTGGCCGGCCAGGCCCTGGCGGCGGGGCGCCTGCGCGGCGTCGACGAGCTGGTGGCCAACCGTCTGCCCGAGATGCTGCGGATGGGCGCCGACGAGCGCGTGCGGCGCCTGCGCCTGGCGCACCTGCTGGGCATGACGGCCGGCTGGCCGCCCGATCAGACCGCACGGCGCGACCGCGACGACGACCTGCGCGCCCTGGTGCGCCGTCCCTTCCAGGCCGAGCCCGGCACGCGCTTCGCCTACGACAACGGCGCCGCCAACCTGCTGGCGCTGGCCCTGGCCCGCGCGCTGGGCCGGCCGCTGCACGAGCACGCGCGCGACCACCTGTTCGCCCCGCTGGGCATCCAGCGCTTCGCGTGGCGCCAGGGTGCCCACGGCCACGCGCTGGGCGCGCTCGGCCTGTCGCTGCCCGCGCGCGCCATGGCGCGGCTGGGCGAGCTGGCGCTGGCGCAAGGGCAGTGGCGCGGCCGCGCGCTGCTGCCCGCCGGCTTCGTGCGGCAGGCCACGTCGCGCCAGAACGCGGGCGGCCCGCCGCTCGATCTGCCCTACGGCTACCTGTGGTGGGTGGCGCGCCCGGTGCGCGGCGCCGCGTCCGCCCGGCCCGTCGTCATGGCCAGCGGCTACGGCGGCCAGTGGATCTGGATCGACGCCGCGCGCGATCTGGTCGTGGCCGCCACCTCGCGCCGCACGCCCGAGAGCATGGCCCGAGCCCAGGCCGCCACCCTGATCCGGCGCGACCTCGCGGCGGCGCTGGATCGCTATGGATAAGATAGCCGTTGCCGAAATACCGGCGCGGGCTGCGGCCCGAAATGTCTTGAGTACTCTGTTGAACGCAGCAACCCACCCACCAGGAGCCTCGCCATGACCCGTCCCTTCAAAGTCCTCGGCATCCAGCAGATCGCCATCGGCGGCCCCGACAAGCTGCGCCTGCAAAAGCTGTGGGTGGACATGCTGGGCCTGACGGTGACCGGCACCTTCCGCAGCGAGCGCGAGAACGTGGACGAGGACATCTGCGCCATCGGCAGCGGCCCGTTCAAGGTCGAGGTCGACCTGATGCAGCCGCTCGACCCCGACAAGAAGCCGGCCGTGCACGCCACGCCGCTCAACCACGTCGGCCTGTGGATCGACGACCTGCCCAAGGCGGTGGCGTGGCTCACCGCGCAGGGCGTGCGTTTCGCGCCCGGCGGCATCCGCCAGGGCGCGGCGGGGTATGACATCACCTTCCTGCACCCCCGGAGCAACGATGAATTTCCCATCGCGGGCGAGGGCGTGCTGGTCGAACTGGTGCAGGCGCCGCCCGAGGTGATCGCGGCGCTGGGTTGAAGACGGGCAAGGCGGCGCAGGCACCGCCCCAAGACCCCAGTCCGATCAGTGCCATGGCATCCATTGCTTTGACAATGTTTGCCTCGGCAAATAAATTCGCGTGCCCCAGTCCTCGCCGACCGAGCCGGGCGCCCGCATGACCAACGCCGCCAAACCTCCGCGCCACCGCGCCGCCCGCTCGCCCGACGAGACGGCGGCGCCGTTCTTCTCCCCCGACACCTTCCACGCCGACAGCGGCGTGCTCTACCAGTTGCGCCTCGCCCAGGTGGCGCTGGGCCAACTCGTCAACGACGAGATGGCGCTGGAGGGCTCCACGCTGCCGCAGTGGGTGCCGCTCTACCGCATTCACCGGGGCGACGCCAACACCGTCGCCGACCTGGCGCGCAAGTGCACGGTGGACGCCGGCGCGATGACGCGCCTGCTCGACCGCCTGGAGCGCAAGGGCCTGTGCCGCCGCGTGCGCTGCGACGACGACCGCCGCGTGGTGCGCATCGAGCTGACGCCCGACGGCGTGGCCCTGGCCGAGCGCGTGCCGCAGGCGCTGTGCCGCGTGTACAACGCCGCGCTGGACGGCTTCACGCCCGCCGAATGGGCGCAGTTGCAGAGGCTGCTGGCGCGACTGACCGCCAACGCCGAGCGCCTGGCCGGCGACAAGGCGAGGGCGGCATGAAGCCCGCCTTCGTCCTGCCCGCCGCCGCCGCGCTGGCCGCTGCCCTGCTGGCCGGCTGCGCCGACATGCGCGGCATCCAGCCCACGGCCGAATTGCGCGACGCCGCCGCGCTGGGCCTGCCCGCCGGCGCGCCGTCCCTCGGACCGGCGCCCGACTGGTGGACGGCGCTGGGCGATCCGCAGCTCGACGGCCTGGTCGCGCAGGCCCTGGCCGGCAACCCCAACCTGCGCGTGGCCGCCGCGCGCATGGCCAAGGCGCGCGGCGCGCTGGAGGTGGCCGAATCGGCCACCCAGCCGCAGGTGAACGGCGCGCTGGACCTGACCCGCCAGCGCTTTTCCGCCAACCACATCTACCCGCCGCCGCTGGGCGGCTCCACCCGCAACCTGGGCACGCTGCAGCTCAGCGGCGGCTGGGAGCTGGACTTCTTCGGCAAGCACCAGGGCGCGCTGGACGCCGCCATCGGCCAGATCCGCGCCGCCGAGGCCGAGGCCGACGCCGCCCGCGTGCTGCTGGCCGGCAACGTGGCCCGCGCCTACGTGCAGTGGGCGCGCCTGGAGGACCAGCGCGACGTGGCCGCGCGCACCCTGGCGCAGCGCCAGCAGATGCTCGCGCTGGTGCAGGAGCGCGTGAAGGCTGGCCTCGACAACCAGCTCGAAGTGCGCCAAAACGAGACCGGCCGCGCCGACACGCGCGCCAGCCTGGCCGCGCTGGACCAGCAGATCGACGCCAGCCGCAACGCCCTGGCCGCGCTGCTGGGCCAGCCGCGCCTGCCCGAGGGGCTGCAGGCGCCGCGCCTGGCCGGGCTGCGCGCGCTCGACGTGCCGGCCGAACTGAGCGCCGACTGGCTGGCGCGCCGCGCCGACATCACCGCCGCGCGCTGGCGCGTGGAGGCCGCGCGCGGCGAGGTGCAGGTGGCGCGGGCGCAGTTCTATCCCAACGTCAACCTCGCGGCCTTCGCCGGCTTCCAGGCCATGGGCTTCGGCAAGCTGCTGGACGGCGACAGCGTCCAGTGGGGCGTGGGGCCGGCGGTCCGCCTGCCCATCTTCGAGGCCGGGCGGCTGCGCGCCCAGCTCCGGGGCAGGAGCGCCGACGTGGACGCCGCCATCGAGAGCTACCACGCCGCCGTCATCGACGCCATGCGCGAGGTGGCCGACCAGTCGCAGGGCCTGCGGGCCACCGCGCGCCAGCAGCGCGAGCAGGCCCAGGCCCTGCGCGCCGCCGAGGGCGCCCACGACATCGCCCAGCGCCGCTACCGCGCCGGCCTGGGCACCTACCTGCACGTGCTGGCGGCCGAGACCGCCGTGCTGGCGCAGCGGCGCCAGCAGGTCGACCTGGCGGCGCAGGCGCTGTCGGGCCAGATCGCCCTGGCCCAGGCCATGGGCGGCGGCTGGCGGCCCACGGCCGAGGCCGCCGCCCATTGATTCCCGCGCCCCCCTGCATCACCGCCGCATCATGGACAAAAACAACGATCAGGCCCGCGCCAATACTGTGCCGGCAGCTATTGAAAACGAAGCAACGGCCCGCACCGACCCGCGCCGTAGGCGCGGCCTGGCCGTGCTGGGTGGCCTGCTGATGGTGGCCGCCATCGGCTGGGGCCTGTACGAGTGGCTGGTGCTCAGCCACTACGAGGACACCGACAACGCCTACGTGCAGGGCAACGTGGTGCAGATCACGCCGCAGCAGGGCGGCACCGTGACGGCCATCTACGCCGACGAGACCGAGCACGTGCGGGCCGGCCAGCCGCTCATCCGCCTGGACGCCGCCGACGCCAACGTCGCCCTGGCGCAGGCCGAGGCCGCGCTGGGGCAGGCGGTGCGGCAGGCGCGCACGCTGTACGCCAACAACGGCGCGCTGGCGGCGCAGGTGCGGCTGCGCGAGGCCGACGCGGCCAAGGCGCGCAGCCAGCTCGCCACCGCGCAGCAGGACCTGGCGCGCCGCCAGGGGCTGGTCGAGGGCGGGGCGGTGTCGGGCGAGGAACTGGCGCACGCCCGCGCCCAGGTGACGGCGGCGCAGAGCGCGCTGGACGCGGCCCAGGCCGCCACCGCGGCGGCGCGCGACCAACTGGCCAGCAACCAGGCGCTGACCGACGGCACCTCCATCGAGCAGCACCCCAGCGTGCAGGTGGCCGCCGCGCGCCTGCGCGAGGCCTGGATCGCCGCGCAGCGCGTGACGCTGCCCGCGCCCGTGTCGGGCTACGTCGGCAAGCGCAGCGTGCAGCTCGGCCAGCGCGTGGCGCCCGGCGCGCCGCTGATGACGGTGGTGCCGCTGGACCAGTTGTGGGTCGATGCCAACTTCAAGGAGAACCAGTTGCGCCACATTCGCATCGGCCAGCCGGTGAGCCTGAAAGCGGACCTGTACGGCGGCCAGGTCGAATACACCGGCCGCGTCGTCGGCCTGGGACTGGCCACCGGCGCCGCCACGGCGCTGCTGCCGGCGCAGAACGCCACCGGCAACTGGATCAAGGTGGTGCAGCGCGTGCCGGTGCGCATCGCGCTGGAGCCGGCGCAACTCCAGGCGCACCCGCTGCGCGTGGGCCTGTCGATGCTGGCCCGGGTGGACGTGACGGACCAGGGCGGCGCCAGCCTGTCCGACGCGCCGCGCAGCGCGCCGCTGGCGCGGACGCAGGTGTTCGACGCGCTCGACGGCGAGGCCCAGGCGCTGGTGCGCCAGGTCATCGCGCGCAACCTGCCACGCACCTGAGTTTTTTGAATAATTTTGGCCTTTAGCCCGCGTGGATATTGCGCCAGAAGCTATTGAAAAGAGAGCATAAGGCGGCACCGCCAGCCTCGACCCCATGAGCCCTCCGCAAGCGCCGCTGGCGCACCCTCCGCTCACCGGCAGCGCGCGCCTGCTGGGCACGCTGGCGCTGTCGGCGGCCACATTCATGAACGTGCTCGACAGCTCCATCGCCAACGTGTCGCTGCCGGCCATCGCTGGCGACCTGGGCGTGAGCCCGGTGCAGGGCACCTGGGTCATCACCAGCTTCGCCGTGGCCAACGCCATCGCCGTGCCGCTGACCGGCTGGCTGACGCAGCGCATCGGCCAGGTGCGCCTGTTCGTGGCCAGCGTGCTGCTGTTCGTGCTGATGTCCTGGCTGTGCGGCCTGGCGCCCAACATGACGCTGCTGATCGCGGCCCGCACGCTGCAGGGCTTCGTGGCCGGGCCGATGATCCCGCTGTCGCAGACGCTGCTGCTGTCCAGCTACCCGCCGGCCAAGGCCGGGCTGGCCATGGCCATGTGGTCGATGACGACGCTGGTGGCGCCCATCATGGGCCCGCTGCTGGGCGGCTGGATCACCGACAACGTGAGCTGGCCGTGGATCTTCTACATCAACGTGCCGGTGGGCCTGCTGGCCGCCGCCTGCACCTGGGGCATCTACCGCGAGCGCGAGAGCGCCACGCGCAAAGTGCCCATCGACGCCATCGGGCTGGCGCTGCTGGTGGTGTGGGTGGGCGCGCTGCAACTGATGCTGGACATGGGCAAGGAGCACGACTGGTTCCACTCGCCCCTGATCGTGGGCTTTGCCGTGACGGCGGTGGTCGGCCTGGCCTTCTTCCTGGTGTGGGAGCTGACGGACGAGCACCCGGTGGTCGATCTGTCGCTGTTCAAGCGGCGCAACTTCTGGGCCGGCGCGCTGGCCACGGCGGTGGGCTACGGCGTGTTCTTCGGCAACGTGGTGCTGCTGCCGCTGTGGCTGCAGCAGTTCATGGGCTACACCGCCACGCAGGCCGGCATGGTGCTGGCGCCGGTGGGGTTGCTGGCCATCGTGCTCTCGCCCATCGTCGGGCTGACGGTCAACCGGTTCGACCCGCGCCTGTACGCCAGCTTCGCCTTCGTGGTGTTCGCCGTGGTGCTGGGGATGCGCGCGCTGTTCACCACGCAGGCCGACTTCACCACCATCATGATCCCGACCGTGGTGCAGGGCGTGGCGATGGCGTTCTTCTTCGTCCCGCTGGTGACGATCACGCTGTCGGGGCTGCACCCTTCGCGCATCCCGGCGGCCTCGGGGCTGTCCAACTTCACCCGCATCACGGCCGGCGCCATGGGCACCTCGATCGCCACCACGCTGTGGGAAGACCGCAGCGCCATGCACCATGCGCACTTGGCCGAATCCATGCAGCACGGCAACGCCGCGCTCACGCGGACGCTGGGGACGCTGGAGGCGGGCGGGCTGTCGCACCAGCAGGCGCTGGGCGTGGTCAACAACCAGCTGACGCAGCAGGCCTTCATGCTGTCCACGCAGGAGCTGTTCTACGGCTCGGCGCTGCTGTTCCTGGCGCTGGTCGGGCTGGTGTGGCTGGCCAGGCGCCCGTCCACCGGCGGCGCGGGCGCCGACGCGGCGGCCGGCGCGCATTGAGGCAGGTCAGCCGCGCCGTGCCCTGGCGCGCGCCAGGGCGGCCTCGATGACGGCGCGCTTGCGCTCCAGCTCGGCGCCGCTGGCGCCCTGCGTCAGCTCGGGCAGGTGGGCGAGCTTGTGCGCGGCTTTTTCTTCGAGCCTTTGGGCGTGTTCACCCGCGTCCCGCTTGCGCCGGGCGCTCGTGGATTCATAGCGCTGGCGCGCCGCTGCGGCGTCGCCGGGCGACCACGCGCCCCAGCCGGTGCGCTCGCCGGTGACGTTGTCCAGGTGGATGCAGTCGACCGGGCAGGCCGGAATGCACAGCTCGCAGCCGGTGCACTGCGGCTCGATCACGGTGTGCATCAGCTTGTGGGTGCCCACGATGCAGTCCACCGGGCAGGCCTTGATGCACAGGGTGCAGCCGATGCACCAGTCCTCGTCGATCCAGGCCACGGCGCGCGGGCCCTCGGCGCCGTGCGCGGGGTCGAGCGGCAACGCCGGCCGGCCGGTGATCGCGGCCAGCCGCCGGATGCCCTCGGCGCCGCCGGGCGGGCACTGGTTGATGCCGGCCTCGCCCGCGGCCATGGCCTGGGCGTAGGCGGCGCAATCCGGATAGCCGCAGCGGGTGCACTGCGTCTGCGGCAGCGCGTCGAGCAGGCGGCGGGCGAGGTCGGCGGGAGCGTGCCGGGTCACGGGCGGGGCGCCAGGACGGCGGCGCGCGCGGCGCCGGGTGTCAGAGCGTGTTTCCGATCCCGGCGCGGGCGTGCGGGCGCGGGCTTGGGCGGTCCGCGGCGTTGCAACCCTTGCCAGTGGCACAAGCCACTGGCCGCGACTCGCGCCTTGCAGCCCATCCCAATCCGCATCCCGCGCACCTCACGCCGGGATCGCAAACACGCTCTCAGGAGGTTTCTTGCGCTTCGGCCGCGAGGGCCGGGCGGGCGGCTGCCGCGCGGGCGGGCGCGTGCTCGAGGATGAAGTCCTTCACGCGCGGGTAGACCTGCTGGCGCCAGCGGCGGCCGCTGAAGATGCCGTAGTGGCCCGCGCCGGGCACCTCGAAGTGGCGCTGCTCCTTGCGCACGATGCCGGCGCACAGGTCGTGCGCGGCCTCGGTCTGGCCGGCGCCGGAGATGTCGTCCAGCTCGCCCTCGACGGTCAGCAGCGCGGTGGTGGTGATGTCCTGCGGGCGCACGCGCTCCAACTCGCCGCCGGGCGAGCGCACGTCCCAGGTGCCGTGGACCAGATTGAAGTCCTGGAACACGGTCTTGATGGTTTCCAGGTAGTAGTCGGCGTCCATGTCGAGCACGGCGTTGTACTCGTCGTAGAACTTGCGGTGCGCCTCGGTGCTGGCGTCGTCGCCCTTGACGAGGTCGCGGAAGTAGTCCCAGTGGCTGGTGGCGTGGCGGTCGGGGTTCATGGCTACGAAGCCGGTGTGCTGCAGGAAGCCGGGGTAGACGCGCCGGCCGGCGCCCGGAAACTTGGGCGGCACACGGTAGATCACGTTGTTCTCGAACCAATCGAAGCTGCGCGTCGTGGCCAGGTTGTTCACCGACGTGGGCGACTTGCGGGCGTCGATGGGGCCGCCCATCATGGTCATGGTCAGGGGCGTGGTCTCGCCGCGGCTGGCCATCAGCGAGACGGCGGCCAGCACCGGCACGGTGGGCTGGCACACGCTGACCACGTGGCAGTTGCCGTACCTGGCCTGCAGGTGGCGGATGAAGTCCTGCACGTAGTTGATGTAGTCGTCCAGGTGGAACTCGCCCTCGGCCAGCGGCACCAGGCGCGCGTTCTTCCAGTCGGTGATGTAGACCTTGTGGCCCTCCAGCATGGTGCGCACGGTGTCGCGCAGCAGGGTGGCGTAGTGGCCGGACAGCGGCGCGACGATCAGCACGGGCGGCTGGACCTTGAGCTTTTCCAGCGTGGCGGGGTCGTCGGAGAAACGCTTGAAGCGGCGCAGTTGGCAGAAGGGCTTGTCCACTTCCACGCGTTCGTCGATGGCCACGTGCACGCCTTCGACGTCGACGCCGCGGATGCCGAACTCGGGCTTCTCGTAGTCCTTGCCCAGGCGGTGGAACAGCGCGAACGACGCCGCCATGCGCTGCGCCATGGGCATCATCCCCATCGGAGTGTGGGGGTTGCCGTACAGCTTGGCGGCCGCGTCGGCCATGTCGGCGAAGGGTTCGATGAGGGAACGCTGGGCTTCGTAGATTTGATAAAGCATGGGGTCACCAGGGCGAAAAAGTTGCGGCCCAATATAGCGCAGCAACGGGCGCGCTGCAGTGGGTGCCCGCCTCTAAAAATTGCCTTGACGGGAACTAGTCGCGGCCAGCGCCGCGGCGGCGCCACACTCCACGCGTGTCCACGCCGCGCTGCGCAGGCAAGGATGCTTCTAATTCAATAGCTGCCGGCGCAATGTGGGCGCTGGAATTTGTCAGATTAGAGCCTCAACTGAGGCCTTGATGGAGGCCGCGCGGGTATCATGCCCCTCATGACTCCCGGGGTTTCGTTGCATGGCTGGCTGCTGGACGCGGGACGTGGCGCGCTGCGCTGGTTCGCTGGCTGGTGGATGGTGCTGTTCATCGGCGCGCAGCTGGCGGTGCTGGCCTTTTCGCCGTCCAGCTACCGGCGCGATTCGGGCGCCGTGGTGCTGCGCCAAATCTACCAGGCCGCCGGGCCGGGGCTGCCGGGCTTCACCATGCTGATGGCGCTGTTCAACGTGGTGGTGATCCGCATCGTGGTGGTGACGGCCTTCGCCTACGGGCTGACGCAGTACGCGCTGGACGCCGTGGTGCGCGTGCTGGTGCTGGAGCTGATCCCGCTGGCGGCGGCGCTGTTCGTGGCGGTCGAATACAGCATTCCGGGCGGCTCGGAGCTGTACAAGCTGCGCCGCGCCGGCGACTTCGAGGCGATGCGCCGGCAGGGCATCGACCCGCTGGGGCGCGAGGTGTTGCCGCGCGTGCTGGGCGGCGTCTTCGCCGTGTTGCTGCTGGCGGCGGTGAGCTGCGTGACCTCGCTGCTGCTGGCCTACGTCGCCGTGCACGGCTTCACCCTGGCGGGCGTGCCGTCGTACAACCGGGCCGTGGGCCACATCTTCAACCCCGTGGTGTCGCTGATCTTCACGATGAAGACGCTGCTGTTCGCCGTCGCCGTGGCCCTGCTGCCGGTGGCCAACGCGCTGCGCGACATCCCGCGCCGGCCCTCGCGCACCAGCGTGGAGCTGCAGGGCCTGGTGCAGATGTTCGTGCTGATGCTGGCCATCGAGATCGCGTCGCTGGTGGGCAACTACTATTGAGATCGATGGACGACAGGACTCCCGCCGACCCCCCCGAGCCGCTGGCCCCGCGCCGCTCGCTGCGCAGCCTGGAGCTGCGCGCGGCACTGCTGCTGGTCTTCATGGCCGCGCTGCTGACCGGCGCGGCGCTCTACCTGATGTGGGCGCGCGGCGCGTTCGAGGCCACGCAGCCGCTGTACCTGACCACCGACGACTCCGAGGGCGTGGTCGTCGGCATGGACATGACCTTCTCCGGCTTTCCCATCGGCCGCGTGCGGCGCATCGAGCTGGCCACCGGCGGCACGGTGCGCATCCACGTCGACGTGCCGGTGAAGGACGCGCACTGGCTGCGCAGCTCCAGCGTCTTCACACTGGAGAAGGGCCTGGTCGGCGCCGCCCGGCTGCGCGCCTTCACCGGCGTGCTGGACGACCCGCCGCTGCCCACCGACGCCGAGCGCATGGTGCTGCGCGGCGACGTGTCGGCCGAGATCCCCAAGATGGTGGCCGACGCGCGCGACGTGCTGCAGAACGTCGACCGCCTCACCGCCGCCGAATCGGCGCTGAGCGAGACCCTGGGCGAACTGCGCGCCTTCACCGGCCGCCTGAACAGCAGCCAGGGCGGCCTGATGGCCGCCGTGACCGGCAACGACCAGGACGCGCGGCGCGTGGGCGAGCTGCTCGAACGCGCCAGCCAGCTCGTCAAGACCCTGGACGGCGTGGTCCAGAAGGCCGACCGGCAGGTGCTGGGCGACAAGGGCCTGGTCACCGACGCCCAGGCCACCGTGCGCCAGTTGAACGCGCTGCTGCAGGACGTGCGCCAGAGCATGCTGAGGGTCGATGCCGTGCTGAAGGACGCGCAGGGCGTGGCCGGCAATGCGCGCGAGGCCACGGCCGACCTGGGCGACCTGCGCGCCGACGTGGAAGGCAGTCTGCGCAAGATCGACGCGCTGGTCACCGAGATCAACCGCAAGTGGCCTTTCGCGCCGAAGGAAAAAGAGGTGCGTCTGCCATGAACCTCTGCCGTGCGGCTTTTGTTTTGACAGCTGCAGGCGCTTTGTCCGCCTGCGCTGGCGGCCCGAAAGTGCCCGACTGGAGCATCAACGCCGTCGGCCACGTCGAACGCTTCACCGAAGCGCACCTGAAGGGCGACGCGCGCGTCGCGGCGCGCGAGTTCGAGCTGGCCCGCGCCGAGACGGCCCGCACCGGCCAGCCCGTGCTGGTGGCGCGCGTCGAGCTGAACCGCTGCGCCGCCCAGGTCGCCAGTCTCGATTTCGGGCCCTGCGCCGGCTTCGAGCCGCTGCGGGCCGACGCCGGGGCGGCCGAGGTCGCCTACGCCCGCTACCTGGCCGGCGAAGCCAGCGCCCAGGACGCGGCGGTGCTGCCCGCGCAGCACCGCGCCATCGCCGCCGGCGGCGCCGACGTGGCCGGCATCGCCGATCCCTTCGCCCGGCTGGTTGCCGCTGGCGTGCTGCTGCGGCAGGCGCGCGCCACGCCGGACGCCGTGGCGCAGGCCGTGGACACCGCCTCGCGCCAGGGCTGGCGCCGGCCGCTGCTGGCCTGGCTGGGCGTTCAGGCGCGGCTGGCCGAGGAGCGCGGCGACGCCATGGAGGCGGCGCGCATCCGCCGCAGGATGGACCTGGTGCAGCCGCTGAAGGACGCGCGCGATCAGGCCGGATCGGCCGCCGCCAGCGCCATGCCCGGCTTCTCGAAGCGGTAGAACAGGTTCGGCTCCGAGACGATGTAGAGCTCGCCCCGGGCGCCCACGGCCACGCCCTCCGGCTGCGGCACCTTGTGCCGCAGGCCGTGCATGCCGCGCCACAGCGGCAGCAGGCTCACCAGCGTGCCGTCGGGCGCGTACTCCGTCAGCAGTGCCGATTCCTCGCTCAGCAGCAGCAGGTGGCCGCTGGGGTCGTGCACGGTCAGCGACGACAGGTCGCCGAGCGGCAGGGCGCCGAAGCCCGCGGGGTGCCATTCGCGCACCCGCGGGCGCGCCGGCGTGTCGTCCATGCCGTCGAGCACCAGCACGCGCCGCGGCCACTTCTCCTGCGCGACGAACAGCCGGCGCGTGGCTTCGTCCCAGGACACGCCTTCGAGACCGTGGTTGAGCAAGGTATCCGCCCCCAGGCCGAGGCTGGGCGCATGCGCCACCGACACCTCGGTCTGGCCGGGCCCGATCCGCACCCAGTGCAGGCGGCCTTCGCGCTCGCCGGCGATCACGTACAGGTCGTTGCGCACGTGGGCGATGCCCTCCGGGTCGGGCACGCCGGCCAGCGGCATGCGCCGCAGCAGGCGGCCGTCGGTCGTCAGTTCGGCCACCTGCGCCGGCCGGTTGATGACGGTGAACAGCGTGCCGGTGGCGGCGTTGTAGGTCAGGCCGGAGAGGTTGTCGGCCAGCCCCTCGATGGGGCGCGCCTCGATGCCGACGCGGTAGTGGGGCAGCCACAGCGAGCGGTGCTGCCACTGGGCCGCGCGGCCCTGCATGCCCGCCCAGTGCCACGCCAGCGGCAGCAGCTGGAAGTGCCAGGCCAGCAGCATCGCCACCGGGACCAGGATCAGCGCGGCCCGGCGCGGCGCCGCCGTCACCGGGAACCGCCCTGGCGGTCCGTGGCGCGCCGCCGCGGCATCAGTCGAACGCGACCGTCGCGGCCGCCAGCGCTCTGCCGTCGCCGGCGTTCAGGTCGTCCTCCAACTCGACCTCGCGTGCCCGCGGCACGCCCTCGACCTTGGCCAGGCTGCCCACGCCCAGGCCGAACGGCAGGCGCGGAACGGCGGAGGCGTCGATGCTGACCACGTGGGAGGCGGCAGGGCGGGGAACGGTGCAAAGAGGATTCATGGGACTCCGAGGAAAGAGCAATGGGAAATGGCCGCCGGATCGACCGGCCGCCAGTGCCCCGCGCGTCTGTGGCCCCCTCCCGAACATGGGATGAATGGCGCATTCACACGGCGTCTGGGCCGCGTTCAGGCGCCGCCTTGCTTCAACTCGTGGAACAGGTCGCTGTATATTTTGTAGCGGTTGGTGCTTATTTCATGCGGGCTAGAGCCATTTTCGACTGCTGGAATTACCCCGCAGCCCGGCTCGTGCAAGTGCGTGCAGTTATAGAACTTGCACCCGGCCACGTGCGGCCTGATGTCGGGCATGTAGGCGGCCAGTTGCGCGGGGTCGATGTGGCGCAGGCCGAATTCCTGGAAGCCGGGCGAGTCGATCAGGCTGCTTTGGCGCGCCGCGTCCATCCAGTACCAGCGCGTGGCGGTGGTGGTGTGGCGGCCGCTGCCCAGCGCCTGCGAGATCTCGCCCGTCAGCGCGCTGGCGCCGGGCACGAGGCGGTTGATGAGCGTGCTCTTGCCCGCGCCCGAGGGGCCCAGCACCAGGGTGGCGCGGTCGCGCAGGCGGGCGTCCAGCGCGTCCAGCGCGCCGTCGTGGGCGGCGTCCGGCGCGCGCGGCTTGGCGGCCAGCGGCAGCACCGCGTAGCCCATGGCGCGGTAGGGCGCCAGGCGCTGCCAGGCGCGCGCGAAGGGCTCGGCCAGGTCGGCCTTGTTGAGGACGATGAGCGGCTCGATGTGCTCGGCCTCGCAGGCGATGAGAGCGCGGGCGAGCTGGTGCTCGGAGAACTCGGGCTCGGCCGCCACCAGGATCAGTACCTGGTCCAGGTTGGCGGCGAAGGACTTGGTGCGCACCTCGTCCTGGCGGTGCAGCAGGTTGCGACGCGGCAGGATCTGCTCGATCACGCCCTCGTCCTGGCTGGGCAGCCAGCGCACGCGGTCGCCGGCGATCACGCCCAGCTTCTTGCCGCGCGGGTGGCAGAGGACGTGCGTGCCGTCTTCTGCTTCAACAAGGCAGTGGCGGCCGTGGCTGGCGAGGACGAGCCCCTCGCGCAGATGGTCGCGGCCCCCACGCTCCCCCGCTGCGCGTGGTTCGCTGCCCTCCGTGGGGCCGCTCGCCGCCTCGTGGCGGCCCGGCGGCGGCTCGGCGGCGGGCGGGGCAGCGTGGCGCGGGCGGCTCACGCGGAGGGCCAGGTGGCCGGCAGCGCATCGACCTCGCGCGCGGCGCGCACGTCGCGCGCCGTCAGGCCGCCGGCGTCGTGGCTGGTCCAGAGCACGGCGCAGCGGCCCCAGCCGACCTGCAGGTCGGGGTGGTGGTCCAGCCGCTCGGCCAGCTCGGCCACGGCGTTGGCGAAGGCCATGGCGCGCCGGAAGTCGGCGAAGCGCCAGGTCTTCTCGATCGCGTCGCGGCCGTCTTGGCGCACGCGCGACCAGCCTTGCAGCCGCGCCAGGTCTGCTTCCAAATCAATAGCTTCTGGCGCAGATGGAGTGGGGGCTGGAGCCATTTTTTGCTTGAAATCTAGGCCGGCAGCACGCGCGCGCCCATGCGCGCGATGCGTTCGCTGGCCGGCGGGTGGGAGTAATAGAAGCGCACGTACAGGGGGTCGGGCGTGAGCGTGCTGGCGTTGTCCTTGTACAGCTTGACCAGCGCGTTCGACAGGTCCTGCGCGCTGGCCTGGGCGGCGGCGTAGGCGTCGGCCTCGAACTCGTGCTTGCGCGAAAGCTGCGCCATCAGCGGCGACAGGAAGAAGCTGAACACCGGCACCGCCAGCATGAACAGCAGCAGCGCCAGCGCGTGGTTGGGCACGGCGCCGCCCAAGGCGGCGGGCAGGTTGGGCGTGACGCCCAGCCCGGCGTAGAACCACGTCTGGCCCGACAGCCAGCCCAGCAGGGCCAGGCCCGCCAGGCTGAAGGCGAACATCCCGGCGATGCGCTGCACGATGTGCCGGTGCTTGAAGTGACCCAGCTCGTGCGCCAGCACGGCCTCGACCTCGGGCGGGGAGAGCTGCAGCAGCAGCGTGTCGAAGAACACCACGCGCTTGGCCGCGCCGAAGCCGGTGAAGTAGGCGTTGGCGTGCCCGCTGCGGCGGCTGCCGTCCATGACGAACAGGCCCTTGGCGGCAAAGCCGCAGCGGGCCATGAGCCGAGTCACGCGCTCGGTCAGCGACGCGTCCTGCAGCGGCTGGAATTTGTTGAACAGCGGCGCGATGACGGTGGGGTAGATCACCAGCATCAGCAGGCTAAAGGCCATCCACGCGCCCCAGGTCCACAGCCACCAGAGGCTGCCCGTGGCCTGCATCAGCCACAGCACCAGCGCGGCCAGCGGCAGGCCGATCACGAGGCTGACCACGGTGGACTTGGCCAGGTCGGCCAGCCACAGCCGCCACGTCATGCGGTTGAAGCCGAAGCGTTCCTCGATCACGAAGGTCTGGTAGAGCGCCACCGGCAGGTCGATCAGGCCGTTGACGAGGGCGAAGGCCGCCAGCAGCGCCAGCGGCTGCAGCAGCGGGCGGGGGCCGAGGGCGTCCAGCAGCGCGGCGTTGAGCGCCTCCAGCCCGCCCAGCAGTGTCCAGCCCAGCAGCACGGCGGCCGACAGCAGCAGCTCCAGCAGGCCGAAGCGCAGCCGGGCCACGGTGTAGTCGGCGGCGCGCTGGTGCGCGGACAGCGCGATGGTTTGGGCGAACTCGGCCGGCACGGCGGCGCGGTGCCCGGCGACGGCGCGGATCTGCCGCGAGGCCAGCCAGAACTTGACCGCCGCGTTGGCAAGCAGCGCGGCGCTGAAGAGGAGGGCGGCGAGCAGGGCAGGAGACAGGGCGTCGGTCAAGATGGTCGGCGGTGGCGCGGGGATGAAGCCGGAAGTTTAGGGCGAACGGCGCGCGCGCAAGGCCGGCCCGTGCGCCGGTGTGGACAATCGGCCCCATGACCGAGACCCTTGCCACCCCCGAGGCCGCTGCCGTGCTGGCCAAATCCGACCAGAACCTGGTCTGGCTCGACTGCGAGATGACCGGGCTCGACCCCGAGAAGGAGCGCATCATCGAGATCGCCGTCGTCGTCACCGGCCCGCGGCTCGAGCCGCGCGTCGAGGGGCCGGTGCTGGTGATCCACCAGCCCGACGACGTGCTGGACGCCATGGACGCCTGGAACAAGGGCACGCACGGGCGCAGCGGCCTGATCGAGAAAGTCAAGGCCTCCACGCTGGCCGAGGCCGAGGCCGAGGAGCGGATCATCGCCTTCCTGTCGCGCTACGTCGGCAAGGGCGTTTCGCCCCTGTGCGGCAACACCATCGGGCAGGACCGGCGCTTCCTGGTCAAGTACATGCCTCGGCTGGAGGCGTTCTTCCACTACCGCAGCATCGACGTCAGCACCCTGAAGGAGTTGGCGCGCCGCTGGCGGCCGGCGGTGGCGGAGGGCTTCAAGAAGCAGCAGTCGCACACCGCGCTGGCCGACGTGCACGAGTCCATCGACGAACTCGCCCACTACCGCGAGCATTTCATCCGGCTGGCGGATTGAGGTCAGCTCAGCGGCGCGCGGCTGCCATGGCTTGACCAAGGCGTGGTGCCTCGGAAGACGGCCAGCACCCCTGGCGATCCCGACAGTGCATTCATTTCGATTTCCCTGAGCGTATTTTTGTATAGGGGTGCGGAGGCGACTTTAGTCTTGCTGCGCGCCAAAAACCAGGGAAAGATCAGTCGTTGATGAAGAAATCGGCGGCCGGTGTACACAAAATCACGCTTGGCAAATCTGTGGCCCGCACGCTGCTCCACACCCGCCAAAATGTGAATTCCTCCGTATTTTCTTGAACCCATGCGTTTGGACGATGTGCTGTTTTCCCAGGGGTTCGGCACCCGGCGCCTGTGCGCCGGGCTGATCGAGCAGGGCTACGTGGCCGTGGCGGGCCAGCCGTGCACCGACCCGGCGGCGGAGGTCGATGCGCTGGACGCCGCCTTCGCCTTCAGCGTGCAGGGCGAGCGCTGGCCCTACCGCGCCCGCGCCTACCTGATGCTACACAAGCCCACCGGCCACGAGTGCTCGCACCGGCCAGGCGCCTGGCCCAGCGTCTACACTCTGCTGCCGCCGCCGCTGCGCCAGCGCCCGGCGCCGGGCAAGGTGGCGGGCGTGCAGGCCGTCGGCCGGCTGGACCAGGACACCACGGGGCTGCTGCTGCTGAGCGACGACGGCACCTTCATCCACCGCATGAACTCGCCCCGGCGCCACGTGCCCAAGGTGTACGAGGTGACCACCCGCCACCCGCTGGACGACCGCCAACTGGCCCGGCTGCGCGAGGGCGTGGTGCTGGACGACGACCCGAAGCCCGTGCGCGCCGCCGCCTGCGAGGCGCCGGCCGAGCGCCATCTGGTGCTGACGCTGACCGAGGGCAAGTACCACCAGGTCAAGCGCATGGTCGCCGCCGTGGGCAACCGGGTCGAAGCGCTGCACCGCTCGCGCATCGGTGGCCTGTATCTCCCGGCGGACCTGGCGTCGGGGCAGTGGCGCTGGCTGGAGGCGGCGGACCTGGCGCTGCTGGCGCCCTGAAGGCGGAATTTGCATGAAAAGTGGCTGAAATCGGTATGGGTATTGCATCAGAAGCTATTTATTTAATAGCATCCGGCCAATCGACCGGCATCAACCTGAAGTCGGCCATGCGCGCTAACCGGATAAATGTGCGGCCGCTGTCCACCGTTCAAGGGGCTGGGGGGTTAAGTCTTGGCATCCGCGGCGCCCGCGCGCCGCATTCCATTGACGCCCGCGACTTCCAGGTCTTTCCGTGATCCCCAACTCCTCGCGCCAGCCGGCGCTTTTTTCACGCCGGCAACTGCTGGCCCTGGGTGCGGCCGCGCTGCCGGTACAGGCGCAGCCGGCGCACCCGCGCGCGCCGGTGCTGGTTCTCAACTCGCTGGACGGCACGGTGAGCGTGATCAACGCCACGAGCTGGACCGAAACCCGCCGCATCGCCACCGGCAAGGAGCCGCACCACCTGTACCTGACGCCGGACGAAAAGTCGGTGATCGTGGCCAACGCCGGCGGCGACTCGCTCACCTTCATCGACCCGCGCACGGCCGAGGTGCAGCGCACGCTGCGCGGCATCCTCGACCCTTACCACTTGCGTTTCTCGCCCGACATGAAGTGGTTCGTCACCGCGGCCAACCGGCTGAACCACGTCGACCTCTACCACTGGGACGGCCGCGACCCCGAGCTGGCCAAACGCATCCCCACCGGCCGCACGCCCAGCCACCTGTGGATCGACACCCGCAGCACCACCGTGTGGGCCAGCATGCAGGACAGCGACGAGCTGGTGGCGATCGACCTGGCCACGCAGCAGCTCGCGCACCGCGTCAAGACCGGACCGATGCCGGCCGACGTGTTCGTCACGCCCGACGACCGGCACTTGCTGCTGGGCCTGACCGGCGGCGACGGCGTGGAGGTGTACGACGTGGCCGGCGGCCAGGCGCCCGCGCTGCTGCGCCGCATCCCCACCGGCAAGGGCGCGCACGCCTTCCGCGCGCTGGGCGACCGGCGGCACGTGCTGGTCAGCAACCGCGTGGCCAACACCATCAGCCAGATCGACTACGTCGACCTCAAGGTGGTGGATGGCTTCCCCGCGCCGTCCGGGCCGGATTGCATGGACGTGTCGGCCGACGGCTCGCTGATCATGGTCGGCTCGCGCTGGGCCGGTAAGCTGACCCTGATCGACGTGGCCCGCCGCCGGGTGGTGCACCAGGTCAAGGTGGGCAAGTCGCCGCACGGCGTGTGGACGCTGGACCACGCCGGACGGCAGTGACGCGGGGTCCATCATGTGGCGTGGATTCACTATTTTTTTGATAGCTTCCGGCGCATGTTGGACACTGGCTCATGCCCAAAAAGACCCTGAAACCTGCGCCGCGCCGCTGTACCTGACCTTCGACACCGGCCACATGGGCGTGGCGCCGCTGGTGGCCGAGGTGCTGCGGCGCCAGCGGGTGCGCGCGACCTTCTTCGCCGCCGACGAGCGCACGCAGGAGGGCGACGGCAGCCTGGGCGCGCACTGGGCGCCGTGGTGGAAGGCGCGCGCGGCCGAGGGGCATGAGTTCGCCTCGCACACCTGGCACCACGCCTATTGGCGCGGCGACGCGCCGGCGGCGGACGGCCAGGCGCGCTTTCGCATCCAGCCCTCCGCCGGGCCGCAGGCCGGCCAGCGCCTGCTGTGGACCGAGGCGCGCTACTGCGGCGAGATCCGGCAGGCCGCCGACCGCCTGGCCGCCGTCACCGGCCACAAGCCGCTGCCCCTGTTCCGCGCGCCGGGCGGCAAGACCTCGCCCCGGCTGCTGGCCGCCGCCGAGCGCTGCGGCTACGCGCACGTCGGCTGGTCGCCGGCGGGCTTCCTGGGCGACGAGCTGCCCAGCGCCGCGTACCCCAACGATGCGCTGCTGAAGAAGGCGCTGGCGGACATCCGCGCCGGCGACATCCTGCTGGCCCACCTGGGCATCTGGTCGCGCCAGGATCCCTGGGCGCCGGCCGTGCTGGAGCCGCTGATCGCCGGGCTGAAGACGCGCGGCTTCTGCTTCAAGACGCTGCGCGAGCACCCCCAATACCAGGGCTGGATCGCCCGGCACGGGGGCTGACGCTCCATGGAAGGCCTGACGGCGGCTTTCTCCGGCGCCTTCGACGCCGCGCAGCAGTGGCTGTTCGAGGCCGTGATCGGCCCGGCCGCCTTCGCCCTGGGCGCCGGCCATCTGCTGGAAGACGGCTACGCCGCCGCCGGCTGGGTGGTGGCGGGGCTGCTGCAGATCGCGGTGATGCTGCTGCTGATCGGCCCCGCGCAGCGCCTGTGGCCGGCCGAGCCCGTGACCGACCGCGCCGCCATCCGCGTGGACGTGCTCTACACGCTGCTGCACCGGCTGGGCCTGTTCAAGCTGCTGATGTTCTTCACTTTCGAGGAAGGGCTGACCCAGGCGCTGGGCGCGCTGCGCGCGCGCGGCATGCCCACGCTGCACCTGGACCAACTCTGGCCCGGCGTGACCGACGGGCCGCTGGCCAGCTTCGTGCTGTACCTGCTGGTGTTCGACCTGGTGGGCTACCTGATCCACCGCGCCCAGCACCAGTGGGACCGGTGGTGGAGCCTGCACGCCGTGCACCATTCGCAGCGCCAGATGACGATGTGGTCGGACAACCGCAACCACCTGATCGACAGCGTCATCACCGACGTGGCGCAGGTGCTGGTGGCCATCCTGATCGGCGTGGCGCCGTCGCAGTTCGTGATGCTGGTGGCCGCCACCCAGTTGATCGAAAGCCTGCAGCACGCCAACCTGCGCTGGTCCTTCGGCCGCTTGGGCGAGCGGCTGCTGATCAGCCCGCGCTTTCACCGCCGTCACCATGCCATCGGCATCGGCCACGAGATGGGCGCGCGCGGCGCGCTCAAGGGCGTCAACTTCGGCGTCCTGTTTCCGTGGTGGGACATGCTGCTGGGCTCGGCCGACTTCGGCGGCCGCTGCGAGCCGACTGGCATCCGCGACCAGGTGGAGCAGGGGCGCGACTACGGGCGCGGCTTCTGGGCGCAGCAGTGGCTGGGGCTCAAGCGCCTGATGGGCGGCCACTGAGCGCGTATCCTCGCCCCATGGGTCTCCTGCTCGATTCCTTCTGGCGCGCGGTCGCCTACTGCCTGCACCCCCGGGTGATCCTGCTGTCGCTGCTGCCGCTGCTGGTCATGGTGGCGCTCAGCTTCGGCGTGGGCTATTTCTACTGGGACGCCGCGCTGGCCGCCGTGCGCGACTGGCTCCAGGCGTCGGCGCTGTTCTCGACGCTGTGGGGCTGGCTGGCGCACGTCGGCGCCGGCGAGCTGAGCCAGGCGCTGCCGCCGCTGGTGCTGGTGCTGGTGCTGACGCCGGTCATCGTCGTGCTGTCGCTGCTGCTGGTGGCGCTGATGATGGCGCCGGCCGTGCTGCGGCTGGTGGCATCGCGGCGCTTTCCCGACCTGGAGCGGCGCGGCCGCGGCTCGCTGCTGGGCTCGGCCGTCTGGTCGCTCGGCCACACCCTGCTGGCGCTGGTGGCGCTGGCGTTGTCGGTGCCGCTGTGGTTCGTGCCGCCGCTGATCCTGGTGCTGCCGCCGCTGATCTGGGGCTGGCTGACCTACCGCGTGATGAGCTACGACGCGCTGGACGTCCACGCCAGCGCCGAGGAGCGCCGCGACCTGCTCAAGCGCCACCGCACGCCGCTGCTGGTCATGGGCGTGCTGTGCGGCTACCTGGGGGCGGCGCCCGGCCTGGTGTGGGCCTCGTTCGCGCTGTTCGCCATCGCCTTCGCGGTGCTGGTGCCGGTGGCGATCTGGATCTACACGCTGGTGTTCGCCTTCTCGGCGCTGTGGTTCACGCATTACTGCCTGGCGGCGCTGCAGGCCCAGCGCCAGCAAGCGCTGGCTGCTACTGAATTCGAAGTGCTCGACGCCGTGCCGCAGGCGCCCCGAGCGCCGATCGCCTTGCCCCATGAACCCTGAGCCCACCCCGCCGGCCTTCGGCCTGATCGTCGTCGGCGACGAAATCCTCTCCGGCCGGCGCGCCGACAAGCACCTGGCCCAGGTCATCGAACTGCTGGCCGCGCGCGGCCTGGCGCTGGCCTGGGCTGAATACGTGGGCGACGAGCCGGCGCGCATCACGGCCACGCTGGCGCGGGCCTTCGCCTCGGGCGACACGGTGTTCTCCACCGGCGGCATCGGCGCCACGCCCGACGACCACACGCGCCAGTGCGCCGCCGCCGCGCTGGGCATGCCGCTGGCGCTGCACCCCGAGGCCAGGCGGCTGATCCTGCGGCGCCTGGAGTCGATCGCGCGCCGGGAAGGCGTGCCCTGGGAGCCCGAGCGCGCCGACAACCGGCACCGGCTGAACATGGGCGTGTTCCCCGAGGGGGCGCAGATCATCCCCAATCCCTACAACCAGATCCCGGGCTTCTCCTGCGCCGGGCCGGGCGGCGGTGCGATTCATTTCGTGCCGGGCTTTCCGGTCATGGCCTGGCCGATGATCGAGTGGGTGCTGGACCAGCGCTACGCGCACTGCTTCCGCCAGGCGGCGTGGCAGGAGCGCTCGATCATCATCTTCGGCGCCATGGAGGCCACGCTGACGCCGGTGATGGAGCAGGTCGAGGCAGCGCATCCGCGGGTCAAGGTCTTCAGCCTGCCCAGCGTCGACCACCCCACGTTCGGCCGTCACATCGACCTGGGCGTGAAAGGCCCGCCCGACGCCGTGGCGCCAGCCTATGCCGACCTGCTGCGCGGGCTCACGCCGTTCGGCCTGCGCTATGGCCCCGAAATAGTGCGCCCCTAGACGGCACCATTCCGGTGCATCGGCGCAAGAGAACCAATATGGTGCGTTCCGAAGGGGCAAATCCCGCGAGATTGCGGGCACAATCCGCCGTGGCGAGCCGGGCTTCGCCGTGGTGCGCGGGTGGCCGGCTGGCATGGAAGCTGCATTCCTTGAGCGCACCCTTGTTAAATAACCCATTCCGATAGGAGAAACTGATGGCAAAGTCCGTCGCCGACGTCATGAAACTGGTGAAGGAAAACGAATGCAAGTTCGTCGACTTCCGCTTCACCGATACCCGCGGCAAGGAGCAGCACGTCACCGTGCCCGTGTCCGCCTTCGATGAAGACAAGTTCAGCGACGGCCACGCCTTCGATGGCTCCTCCATCGCCGGCTGGAAGGGCATCGAGGCCTCCGACATGCTGCTGATGCCCGACGCCGCCACCGCGCACATCGACCCCTTCTACGAGGAATCGACCCTGGTGTTGACCTGCGACGTGCTGGAGCCCGGCGACGGCAAGGCCTACGACCGCGATCCGCGCTCCATCGCCCGCCGCGCCGAGGCCTACCTGAAGGCCAGCGGCGTGGGCGACACCGCCTACTTCGGCCCCGAGCCCGAGTTCTTCGTCTTCGACGGCGTGCGCTGGAGCACCGAGCCTGGCCACAGCTTCTACAAGATCGACGAGTACGAGGCGCCCTGGAACAGCGGCGCCAAGCTCGAAGGCGGCAACCGCGGCCACCGTCCCACCACCAAGGGCGGCTACTTCCCCGTGCCGCCGGTGGACAGCACGCACGACATGCGCGCCGAGATGGTGCTGATCCTCGAAGCCATGGGCATCCCGGTCGAGGTGTTCCACCACGAGGTGGCGGGCGCCGGCCAGATGGAGATCGGCACCAAGTTCAGCACCCTGGTCGAGCGCGCCGACTGGACGCAGCGCATGAAGTACGTGGTGTGGAACGTGGCCGACAGCTACGGCAAGACAGCGACCTTCATGCCCAAGCCCTACCACGGCGACAACGGCAGCGGCATGCACGTGCACCAATCGATCTGGAAGGGCGGCAAGAACCTGTTCGCGGGCAAGGGCTACGCCGGCCTGTCGGACACCGCGCTGCACTACATCGGCGGCATCATCAAGCACGCCCGCGCGCTGAACGCCATCACCAACCCTACCACCAACAGTTACAAGCGCCTGGTGCCGCACTTCGAGGCGCCAGTCAAGCTGGCCTACTCCAGCCGCAATCGCTCGGCCTCCATCCGCATCCCGCACGTGATGAGTGACAAGGCGCGCCGCATCGAGGCGCGCTTCCCCGATCCCATGGCCAACCCGTACCTGTGCTTCGCCGCGCTGATGATGGCGGGCCTGGACGGCATCGAGAACAAGATCCACCCCGGCGAGGCCGCCACCAAGGACCTCTACCACCTGCCGCCCGAGGAGGACAAGCTGGTGCCCACCGTCTGCCACAGCCTCGACCAGGCGCTGGACGAACTGGACAAGGACCGCGCCTTCCTGACCAAGGGCGGCGTGTTCACCGACGCCATGCTGGACGCCTACATCGAGTTGAAGATGACCGAGGTCAACCGCATCCGCGTGCAGGTCAACCCGGCCGAGTACGACATGTACTATTCGCTGTAAGCGGCGCCCGGGGCGCCAAGAAGGGCGGTTTCGGGCCGCCCTTTTTGCTGCCTGGAGGGAACGGGGCTGCGAGCGCGGGGTCTATTGACCCATACTTGACTTTTCGTCCGCATCCCGCCCCAAAGACCTGCATGAAAAAGTTCGCTCCGCTGATGGCTTTCCTGATGACCGCCGCCGGCTTGCTGGCGGCCGTGCCCGTGGCCGCGCAGGACCGCATCTACCGCTGCGGCAACGAGTACACCAACCGCGTCGGCACCCGCAAGGACTGCAAGGTGGTCGAAGGCGGCAACGTGACCGTGGTGCGCGGCACCACGCCGGCCGCGGCGGCGCCCGCCGCTGGCGGCGGCTCGTCCGGCCAGCGCGTGGTGAGCGCGCCGGCGACGGCGCCGCGCGTCGATTCGCCCGAGCAGCGCGCGCGCGACGCCGATGCCAAGGCCATCCTGGAGCAGGAACTGCGGCGCGCCGAGTCGCACCACGCCGAGCTGCTGAAGGAATACAACAACGGCGAGCCCGACAAGATCGGCGGCGAGGCGCGCAACTACCAGAAGTACCTGGACCGCGTGGCTCAGCTGAAGGCCTCGATTGCGCGCAACCAGAGCGACATCGACGGCATCCGGCGCGAACTGGCCCGCTTCAAATGACCCCCCTGAGCGCCGCAGCGGGCAGGTGAGCACCGTGGAGAGCCGAATCCTGGGTGCTTCCCGACCCCATCCCCCGCGCTTCGCGGCTTTCGACCTGCTGGCCACCCTGGTGGCCGTCGTCAATGGCGAGGGCGTGGTGCTGTTCGCCAACGCCGCGCTGGAAGATGCCGTCGGCCTGTCCTGGCGCAGCATCGAGGGCACCTCGCTGCTGCAGTATTTCTCGCAGCCCGGCACGCTGCGGCATGCCCTGAAAGGCGCGCGGGGCAATGCCTTCGCGGCGCTGCGCTACGACGCGCAGTTGCGGCGCCACGGCGGCGAATTGCTGCCGGTTCACGTGATCGTGGCGCAGACCGAGCACGCGGACGAGGCCGTGGTCGAGCTGCTGCCGCTGGCGCAGCAGGCGCGCCAGCAGCGCGAGGAGCGCCTGGCTCACCAGTCGCGGGCCAACAAGGAGCTGTTCCGCAACCTGGCGCACGAGATCAAGAACCCGCTGGGCGGTATCCGCGGCGCGGCGCAGTTGCTGGAGATGGAGATCGAGGGCCGCGAGCTGCGCGAGTACACCCAGGTCATCATCCACGAGGCCGACCGCCTGCAGGCGCTGGTGGACCGCCTGCTGGCGCCGCACCGCCGCCCGCCGATGGTGAGCGACGAGAACATCCACGAGGTGTGCGAGCGGGTGCGCGCGCTGATCCTGGCCGAGTTCCCCAACGGGCTGAAGGTGGTGCGCGACTACGACATCTCCATCCCCGACTTCCGGGGCGACCGCGAGCAGCTCATCCAGGCCGTGCTCAACATCGCGCACAACGCCGCGCAGGCGCTGACCGAGCGCATCGCCCGGAAGGACGCCGAGATCATCCTGCGCACGCGCGTGCTGCGGCAGGTGACTTTCGGCCTGCAGCGCTATCGTCTGGCACTGGAATTGCATGTGATCGACAACGGGCCCGGCGTGCCGGATTCGATCAAGGATCGCGTGTTCTTCCCGCTGGTGTCGGGACGCGACGGTGGCAGCGGCCTGGGCCTGACCCTGGCGCAGACCTTCGTGCAGCAGCATCACGGACTGATCGAGCTGGACAGCCGGCCCGGGCGGACGGATTTCCGGATCCTGATTCCGCTGCCCTGAATGGCCTGACATCACCTACACAAGGAGCACCCCCGACATGAAGCCGATCTGGATCGTGGACGATGACCAATCCATCCGCTTCGTGCTCGAGAAGGCCTTGTCACGCGAGGGTCTGCCTACCCGATCGTTCACCCAGCCACGCGAGGTGCTGGCCGCGCTGGACGAGCCCGACGGCGCCGGCCCGCAGGTGCTGGTCAGCGACATCCGCATGCCCGGCGGCTCGGGGCTGGACCTGCTGGACCAGGTCAAGGAGCGCCTGTCCGGCGTGCCCGTGATCATCATGACCGCCTTCTCCGACCTGGACAGCGCCGTGTCGGCCTTCCAGGGCGGCGCGTTCGAGTACTTGCCCAAGCCGTTCGACATCCCCGCCGCGGTCGAGTTGATACGCCGCGCCGTGCAGGAAAGCCAGCGCGAGGAAGTGGCCGAGCAGCAGCAGGCCGCCGCGCCCGAGATGCTGGGCCAGGCGCCCGCGATGCAGGACGTGTTCCGCGCCATCGGCCGGCTGTCGCAAAGCAACGTCACCGTGCTCATCACCGGCGAGTCCGGCAGCGGCAAGGAACTGGTGGCGCGCGCGCTGCACCGCCATTCGCCGCGCGGCGACGCCGGCAGCAACGGCCCCTTCGTGGCCATCAACACCGCCGCCATTCCCAAGGACCTGCTGGAGAGCGAGCTGTTCGGCCACGAGCGCGGCGCCTTCACCGGCGCCCAGACCATGCGGCGCGGGCGCTTCGAGCAGGCCGACGGCGGCACGCTGTTTCTCGACGAGATCGGCGACATGCCGTTCGATCTGCAGACGCGCCTGCTGCGCGTGCTCTCCGATGGGCAGTTCTACCGCGTCGGCGGCCACAGCGCCGTCAAGGCCAACGTGCGCGTCATCGCCGCCACGCACCAGGACCTGGAGCGGCGCGTGAAGGAAGGCGCGTTCCGCGAAGACCTGTTCCACCGCCTCAACGTCATCCGCCTGCGCCTGCCGCCGCTGCGCGAGCGGCGCGAAGACATCCCCGCGCTGGCGCGCCACTTCCTGGCGCAGAGCGCGCGCCAGCTCGGCGTCGAGCCCAAGCGCCTGGCGGACGCGGCGCTGGCGCGGCTGGCCGGCTTCGCCTTTCCGGGCAACGTGCGCCAGCTGGAGAACATCTGCCATTGGCTGACAGTGATGGCGCCGGCCCAGGTGATCGAGGTCAAGGATCTGCCGCCCGAGGTGCTGGCGACGCCCGCAGTGGCATCCGCCGCGCCGGAAATTGCTCCTGAAAAAGGAGCTGACAGCTTAGACCAGGAGCTGGTCAAAGGCCGATTCGATGCTGAAGCCGAGCCGCTGGACGCAGTGATCGCGCCGCCCACGGCCGTGGCCCTGGCCGACTGGGAGCGCGGCCTCGAAGCCGAAGCCGCCCACCTGCTGGCCAGCGGCCAGCCCGAGGTGTGGGACCAGTTGATCCTGCGCGCCGAGTCGCGCCTGATCTTGGCCGCCCTGGCCAGCACGCGCGGGCGCCGCATCGAGGCAGCGCACCGGCTCGGCATCGGCCGCAACACCATCACGCGCAAGATCCAGGAGCTGGGGCTGGGGTGAGGCGTGCCGGGCGCAGCCGCCCGGGTTTTTAGCGTTTTTAATCGATAGCCCGCATGGAATATGCGCCAACAGCTATTTAAACGATAGCAATCTGGCGAATCAGCCGCCGTCGCCCAGGATCATCGTCACCGGCGCGTGGTCGCTGGGCTTGGGCCACTTGCGCGGCGCGCGGTCGATGGCGCAGGCCGTCACCTGCGGCCGCAGCGCGTGGCTCACCAGGATGTGGTCGATGCGCAGGCCGCGGTTCTTCTGATAGCCCAGTTGCCGGTAATCCCACCACGAATAGCTTTTCTCCGGCTGCTCGAACAACCGGAACGCATCGGTCAGCCCCAGGCCCAGCAGCGCCTTGAAGTGGTCGCGCTCGGCCGTGGTGTGGTGGATGGTCTCGGCCAGGCCCACGGGGTCGTGGCTGTCGCGGTCTTCCGGCGCGATGTTGAAGTCGCCCAGCAGCACCAGGCGCGGGTGCGCGGCCAGTTCATCGCGCAGCCAGTCGCGCAGGCCCCGCAGCCAGCTCATCTTGTAGTCGAACTTGTCGGTGGCCGGCGCCTGGCCGTTGACGAAGTAGCCGTTGATCACGCGCAGCGGCCCGCCCGGCGCGGGCACGGTGCCCGCGATCACGCGCGCGCTCTCGTCCGCGAAGCCGGCGATGTTGCGCGCCACGTCCGCCACCGGCGCGCGAGAGAGGAGGGCGACGCCGTTGTACGTCTTCTGGCCGAACACGGCGGCGTCGTAGCCGGCCTCGCGCAGCGCGTCGAAGGGGAACTTGTCGTCCCCCATCTTCAACTCCTGCAGCGCCAGCACATCGACCGGGTTGGCCGCCAGCCAGTCCAGCACGTGCTGCAGACGGGCGGTGAGGGAGTTGACGTTCCAGGTGGTGATTTTCATATTGATGAAAACTCAATTAAATCAAGATCTTATGTGTAGTTTTTAGCCTATTCGAGGTACCTGGCTATTCACCTTGCTACCCGGATGGGCGACAATGGCATTTTCGCCACTGTTGGCGGGGTGTCCGTTGCCTGCTGGCGCGTCCGAGCCTGTCCAGCCTGCCGGCTCTGGAGCCGACATCAGCTGCGGTGCGCTACAAGCCTCCCGCCTGCCGTCGCGGTGGGAACAACTTATTTCAACTCAATGCCTGAGGTGTGTTGACGGGCACTCGGGAACGGTGCCGCGCCCTATCGTCCCACCCGTGACAGCGGCCATCCCACGCGCCGCGCAAACTCACTAAACTCGTCCGGTTCCATGGCGGCGCCCCGGATCATGAGCCGGGGGCGCCCCTGTTGATCGAGTTGCTTTCTTCCCCGTACAAAGGAGCCCGCATGACCGCTGAATACAAGGTTCAAGGCGACATCGCCATCATTTCCCTGAGCAATCCGCCGGTCAACGGCCTGGGCCATTCGACGCGAGTGGGAATCACGCAGGGGCTGGACAAGGCCAATGCCGATCCGGCCGTCAAGGCCATCGTGCTGACGGGGGACGGCAAGGCCTTTTCGGGTGGAGCGGACATCCGCGAGTTCGGCACGCCGAAGGCGACGCAGGAACCCAACCTGAACTCGGTGATCCGTGCGCTGGAGTATTCAGCCAAGCCCGTGGTGGCGGCCGTGCACAGCGTGGCCATGGGTGGCGGCCTGGAGCTGGCGCTGGGCTGCCACTACCGCGTCGCGGCACCCGGCGCCAAGATCGCGCTGCCCGAAGTGAAGCTGGGCATCCTGCCCGGCGCCGGCGGCACGCAGCGCTTGCCGCGCGTGCTGGGCGTGGAGACGGCGTTGAACATGATCGTCAGCGGCGACGCGGTGAACAGCGAGGTGCTGGCCAGCCTGCCGGGCCAGAAGCTGTTCGACCAGCTCTCCGCCACGCCCGAATCCCTGATCGACGAGGCCATCGCGCTGGCCCGAAAGGTGGCCGCCGAGGGCGCGCCGCTGCCGCTGGTGCGCAACCTGCCGTGCAGCCATCCGCAGGGCGACGCCTACTTCCAGTTCGCGCGCAACATGGTCAAGGGCATGGCCAAGAACTTCCCGGCGCCCGCCAAGTGCGTGGACGCGGTCGAGGCGGCCACCAAGCGCAAGTTCGACGACGGCATGGCCTTCGAGCGCGACATCTTCATGAACCTGATGCTCACGCCCGAGAGCCGCGCCCTGCGCCACGTGTTCCAGGCCGAGCGCGCGGCCGCCAAGATTCCCGACGTGGGCGACGACGTCAAGCCGCGCGCCGTGAACAAGGTGGCCATCATCGGCGCAGGCACCATGGGCGGCGGCATCGCCATGAACTTCCTCAACGCCGGCATTCCCGTCGTCATGCTCGAGATGAAGCAGGACGCGCTGGACCGCGGCGTCGGCATCCTGCGCAAGAACTACGAAGCCCAGGTCAAGCGCGGCAAGCTCAAGGCCGACAAGCTCGAGCAGCGCATGGCGCTGCTCAGCACCACGCTGAGCTACGACGACCTCAAGGACGTCGACATGGTGATCGAGGCCGTGTTCGAGGATCTCGGCGTCAAGGAAGCCGTGTTCACCAAGCTGGACGCGGTGATGAAACCCGGCGCCGTCCTGGCCTCCAACACCTCCACGCTCGACGTGAACAAGATCGCCGACTTCACCCAGCGCCCGCAGGACGTGGTGGGCATGCACTTCTTCAGCCCGGCCAACGTGATGAAGCTGCTGGAGGTGGTGCGCGGCGCCAAGACCGCCAAGGACGTGCTGGCCACCGTGATGGCCGTGGCCAAGAAGATCAAGAAGACGGCGGTGGTGTCCGGCGTGTGCGACGGCTTCATCGGCAACCGCATGATCGAGGAATACTCGCGCCAGGCCGGTTTCCTCGTGGACGAGGGCGCCACGCCGCAGCAGGTCGACAGGGCGATCGAGAAGTTCGGCTTCGCCATGGGCCCGTTCCGCATGGGCGACCTGGCCGGCAACGACATCGGCTGGGCCATCCGCAAGCGCCGCTACGTCGAGCGCCCGGACATGAAGTACAGCAAGGCGGCCGACCTGCTGTGCGAAATGGGCCGATACGGCCAGAAAACCGGCGCCGGCTGGTACGACTACCAGCCCGGCAAGCGCGACGCCCTGCCCAGCCCCGTGGTGGACAAGCTGATCGACGAGCACCGCAAGGCGCTGGGCATCACCCCGCGCAAGATCAGCGACCAGGAAATCGTCGAACGCCTGGTGTTCGCGCTGGTGAACGAAGGTGCGCGCATCCTCGAAGAAGGCATCGCCAGCAAGGCCAGCGACATCGACATGGTGTACCTCACCGGCTACGGCTTCCCGCTGTGGCGCGGCGGCCCCATGCTGTACGCCGACACCGTGGGCCTGTTCAACGTGGTGCAGAGCATGAAGCGCTTTGCCCGCAACCCGCATGACGACGCCAAGTTCTGGCAGCCCGCGCCGCTGCTGCGGAAGCTGGCCGACGAAGGCAAGACCTTCAACTGAAACGAGCGCGCCGGCCAGGCGCGCTCCCTTCGCTAGTCCACTGATCCAGGAGTTCACCCCATGACCTCGGCCCTCATCGTTTCCACCGCCCGCACGCCACTCGCCAAGAGCTGGAAAGGCGCCTTCAACATGACGCACGGCGCCACCCTGGGCGGCCACGCGGTTCAGCACGCCATCGCCCGCGCCGGCATCGACGCCGGCGAAGTGGACGACGTGATCATGGGCTGCGCCAACCCCGAGGGCGCCACCGGTGCCAACATCGGCCGCCAGATCGCGCTGATGGCCGGCTGCCCGGTCACCACCTCCGGCATGACCGTCAACCGCTTCTGCTCCTCCGGCCTGCAGACCATCGCGCTGGCGGCGCAGCGCATCATCGCCGGCGAGGCCAACGTGTTCGTGGCCGGCGGCGTGGAGAGCATCTCCTGCGTGCAGCAGGAAATGAACCAGCACATGCTGGCCGACCCGGCCCTGGCGGCCAAGGTGCCCGCCATCTACTGGAGCATGCTGCAGACCGCCGAGCTGGTGGCCAAGCGCTACAACATCGGCCGCGACGCCATGGACGAGTACGGCGCCGCCAGCCAGCAGAAGGCCAGCGCGGCGCAGGCCGCCGGGCTGTTCGACGCCGAGATCGCCCCCATCACCGTCACCGCCGGCGTGGCCGACCCGGTGCTGGGCCTGCGCACCAAACAGGTCACCTGCGGCAAGGACGAGGGCATCCGCGAAGGCACCACCAAGGAAGGCATCAGCGGCATCAAGCCCGCGCTGCCGGGCGGCCTGATCTCGGCCGGCAACGCCAGCCAGTTTTCCGACGGCGCCGGCGCCTGCGTGGTCATGCACGAGGATGAAGTCGCCCGCAAGGGCCTCAAGCCCCTGGGCCGCTTCCTGGGCTTCGCCGTGGCCGGCTGCGAGCCGGACGAGATGGGCATCGGCCCCGTGTTCGCCGTGCCCAAGGTGCTGAACAAGCTCGGCCTGAAGGTCAGCGACATCGACCTGTGGGAGCTGAACGAAGCCTTCGCCGTGCAGGTGATCTACTGCCGCGACAAGCTGGGCATCCCCGCCGACCGCCTGAACGTCAACGGCGGCGCCATCGCCGTGGGCCACCCCTACGGCGTGAGCGGCCAGCGCCTGACCGGCCACGCCCTGATCGAAGGCAAGCGGCGTGGCGCCAAGCGCGTGGCGGTGACCATGTGCATCGGCGGCGGCATGGGCGCCGCGGGCATCTTCGAAGTGCTGTGACATGCCGCGGCGCGAGGAGGGTGGCGCGCCGCCGGTAGCGGTGTCGCCGCAGGCGTTCCTGCGGATGGGCCGCGAGGTGTTGGCCCAGCAACCCTTCAGCGTGCTGATCGGCGCCGAGCTGGCGGCGCTGTCGTCTGGCGCCTGCGAACTGCACGTGCCGGTCACCGACCACGTCAAGCAGCAGCATGGCTTCGTGCATGGCGGCGTGGTCTGCTACGCCGCCGACAATGCCCTGACCTACGCTGGCGGCACCGCGCTGCGCGTGCCGGTGGTGACGTCCGAGTTCAAAATCAACTACGTGCGCCCGGCCATCGGCGAACGCTTGATCGCCCGCGCGCGGGCCGAGCACGTGGGCCGCACGCAGGCGGTGTGCCGCTGTGACGTGTTCGTGGTCGATGGCGGTGCCGAGAAGCTGTGCGCCGTCGCCCAGGGCACCATCACGGCGTTGCCTGCCAAAGCGCCTTAGCGCTACTTTATTCATAGCTATCGGCGTATATTCCACGCGGGAATCTGGCCATTTTTTCTTCATAAACATCATGGGTTTGCGCTCTACCCTCGACTTTCTTCTCTACGACTGGCTGGACGCCGAATCGCTCACCCAGCGCCCGCGTTTCGCCGAGCACTCGCGCGAGACCTTCGACGCGGTGATGGACACCTGCGAGCGCATCGCGCGCGAGAAGTACGCGCCCTTCAATCGCCTGGTCGATACCCAGGAGCCGCGCACCGAGCAGGCGCCCGACGGCAGCCTGCGCGTGGTGCTGCCGCGGGCCACGCACGACGCCCGCCAGGCCTACGCCGACTCCGGCATGCTGTCCGCCGCGCAGGACCACGCGCACGGCGGCATGCAGCTGCCCTACCTGGCCGAGGCGGCGGCCAACGCCTTCTTCGGCAAGGCGTCCATCAGCATCAGCTCCAACCTGCTCACCGTGGGCAACGCCAACCTGCTGATGGCGCACGGCACCGCGCTGCAGAAAGCCGTCTTCGCCGCCAACGAGTTCAACGGCCGCTGGGCCGGCACCATGTGCCTGAGCGAGCCGCAGGCCGGCTCCAGCTTGAGCGACGTGGCCACCCGCGCCGTGCTGGAGGACGAGGGCGACCCGCTGGGCCCCCGCTACCGCCTCAAGGGCAACAAGATGTGGATCTCCTCCGGCGAGCACGAGCTGACCGAGAACATCGTCCACCTCGTCCTGGCCAAGATTCCCGGCGCCGACGGCAAGCTGCCGCCGGGCGTCAAGGGCATTTCGCTGTTCATCGTGCCCAAGAAGCTGGTCGATGCCGAGGGCAACCTCACCGGCGTGCGCAACGACGTGGCGCTGGCGGGCCTGAACCACAAGCTCGGCTGGCGCGGCACCACCAATACGCTACTCAACTTTGGTGAAGGCCAGTTCAAGGTGGACGGGCAGCCGGGCGCCATCGGCTACCTCGTGGGCAAGCCGGGCGAGGGCCTCCGGTGCATGTTCCACATGATGAACGAGGCCCGCATCGCCATCGGCATGGCCGCCACCATGCTGGGCCTGGCCGGCTACGAGGCCTCGCTCGACTACGCCAAGACGCGTCCACAGGGCCGCCCCATCGGCCCCGCCGGCAAGGACCCGGCCCAGCCGCAGGTGCGCCTGATCGAACACGCCGACATCCGGCGCATGCTGCTGGCTCAGAAAAGCTATTGCGAAGGCGCGCTGGCGCTGCTCATGTACTGCGCGCGGCTGGTGGACGAGCAGCACACCGGCTCGCCCGAGCAGTCCGACGAGGCGCGCCTGCTGCTGGAGGTGCTCACCCCCATCGCCAAGAGCTGGCCGAGCGAGAACTGCCTGGAAGCCAACAGCCTGGCGATCCAGATCCACGGCGGCTACGGCTACACGCGCGACTTCCCCGTGGAACAGTACTGGCGCGACAACCGCCTGAACATGATCCACGAAGGCACGCACGGCATCCAGGGCATGGACCTGCTGGGCCGCAAGGTGCTGATGGAAGGCGGCCGCGGCCTCACGCTGCTGGCTGGGCGCATCAACGCCACCATCGAGCGCGCGCTGCGGCAGCCGGCCCTGGCCGGCCACGCCAACGCCCTGGCGGCCGCGCTGGCGCGCGTGGGCAGCGCCACCCAGGCGGCCTGGGCCAGCAGCAACCCCGCCGAGGCGCTGGCCAACGCCGTGCCCTACATGCAGGCGTTCGGCCACGTCGTCATCGCCTGGGTCTGGCTGGACCTGGCGCTGATCGACGCTGCTTCCAAAAATGAAGCGTTCAGCGCAGGCGTGGCGGGGGCCACGGCCTATTTCTTCCGCTACGAACTGCCCAAGATCGACGCCTGGCTGCGCGTGGTCGAGTCGCGCGACATGACCTGCGCCCAACTGCCCGAAGAAGCGTTCTGACAAAGGATCAACCCGCCATGACCCGTACCGTTCAACAACTGTTCGACCTGAGCGGCAAGACCGCCCTCATCACCGGCGGCTCGCGCGGCCTGGGCCTGCAAATGGCCCATGCGCTGGGCGAGGCCGGCGCGCGCGTCATGCTCAGCTCGCGCAAGGCCGAAGATCTGGAGCAGGCCGCCGCCGAGTTGCAGGCCGCCGGCATCGACGCGCGCTGGATCGCCGCCGACTGCGCCAACGAGGCCGATACCCGCCGCCTGGCCGACGAGACGCTGGAGCGCATGGGCGCGGTGGACATCCTGGTCAACAACGCCGGCGCGAGCTGGGGCGCCCCGGCCGAGGAGCATCCCGTGGCCGCCTGGGACAAGGTGATGAACCTCAATGTGCGCGGCTACTTCATCCTCAGCCAGCAGGTCGCCAGGGGCTACATGATCCCGAAGAAGACCGGGCGCATCATCAACGTCGCCTCCATCGCCGGCCTGAACGGCAACCCGGTGGACATGAAGACGCTGGCCTACAACACCTCCAAGACCGCGGTCATCGGCTTCACCCGCACGCTGGCGGCCGAGTGGGGCCATTACGGCATCACCGTCAACGCCATCTGCCCGGGCTTCTTCCGCACCAAGATGGCCTCCGGCCTGATCGACATCCTGGGCGAGGACAAGATGAAGGCCGGCGCCCCGCTGGGGCGACTGGGCGACGACGAGGACCTGAAGGGCCTAGCGCTGCTGTACGCCAGCGACGCGGGCAAGCACATCACCGGCCAGTGGCTCGCGGTGGACGGCGGCACCAGCGTGGTGCTGGGCGCGGCCTGAGCCGGCAGGGGCCCTGCATCATGAGCCTCGAGTTCGGCGCCGCCATCCCGTTCGTCCACCACCTCGGCTTCACGCTGGAGCGCTTCGAGGACGGCGAATCGACGCTGCACTTCGCGCCGCGGCCCGAGCACCGCAACTCGTTCCACGTCACGCACGGCGGCGCGGTGATGACCTTTCTCGACGTCGTCATGGCCACCGCCGCGCGCAGCGTGCAACAGGACTCGGGCGTGGTCACCATCGAGATGAAGACCAGCTTCATGCGCCCCGCGCCAGCGCTGCCGAGCGCAGCCCTCGTCGGGCGTGGCCGGCTGCTGCACCGCACGCGTACCATGGCCTTCGTCGAAGGTTCGCTGTTCGACCCCGAGGGCCGGTTGTGCGCGCAGTCCACCGGCACCTTCAAGTACGTGCCGCGCGCGCAGCAGTCCGTGCCGACGGATTGAATGAATTTGAAGGAAAAATGGCGAAAGCCCGCATGGGTGCTGCGCCAACAGCTATTGATTTCGTAGTCCACAGGAGAACCTCATGCCCACCAATCGCCAGATCCTTCTCGACAACCGCCCCGTGGGCGAAGCCACCGCGGCCAACTTCAAGTTGGTCAGCAACGACACGCCCGCGCTGGCCGACGGCCAGGTGCTGGTGCGCCACCACTACCTGAGCCTGGACCCGTACATGCGCGGCCGCATGAACGACTCCAAGAGCTACGCCGCCAGCCAGCCGGTGGGCGAGGTGTTCCAGGGCGGCACGGTGGGCGAGGTGGTCGAGAGCCGCCATCCCAAGTACGCCGCGGGCGACAAGGTGGCGGGCTTCGGCGGCTGGCAGGAATACAGCGTGGTCGATGCCGGCCAGCCCGGCATGCTCAAGAAGGTGGACACCACCCACGTGCCGCTGTCGCACTACCTCGGCGCCGTCGGCATGCCGGGCGTCACGGCCTGGTACGGGCTGGTCAAGATCATCGCGCCCAAGGAAGGCGAGACGGTCGTCATCACCGCGGCCTCGGGCGCCGTGGGCAGCGCCTTCGGCGCGCTGGCCAAGGCACGCGGCTGCCGCGTGGTCGGCATCGCCGGCGGCCCGGACAAGTGCAAGTACGTGACGGACGAGCTGGGCTTCGACGCCTGCATCGACTACCGCCAACACCCCGACGTGAAAAGCATGAGCAAGGCGCTCAAGGAAGCCTGCCCCAAGGGCATCGACGGCTACTTCGAGAACGTCGGCGGCTACATCCTCGACGCCGTGCTGCTGCGCTTGAACGCCTTCGCCCGCATCGCGCTGTGCGGCATGATCGCCGGCTACGACGGCCAGCCGCTGCCGCTGGCCAACCCGGCGCTGCTGCTGGTCAACCGCGTCAAGCTCGAAGGCTTCATCGTCAGCGAGCACATGGAAGTGTGGCCCGAGGCGCTGAAGGAGCTGGGCGCGCTGGTGGGCAGCGGCAAGCTGCGTCCGCGCGAATCCATCGCGCAGGGCATCGAGTCGGCGCCCGAAGCCTTCCTGGGCCTGCTCAAGGGCAGGAACTTCGGCAAGCAGCTCGTCAAGCTGGTCTGAGCCCGCCCCCGCGACCGCGGGCCACGCCAGCGGCTTCGGCCATGCTGGTCCCTGCGGTGTTTCCGGAGCATCGATTGGAGGCCGCGCCCATGAACAGCGTCACAACCCATGAAGTCTTCAACCAGCCCGCGCCGCTGGTGGACTACAACTTGTTCGAGACGAACCGCGCGCTGCGCGATGCGGTGAAGCTCAATGCGCCTTCGCTGCAGACGGCCGCATTGCACGATCTCGGCGACATCCTCGGCACCGCCGGGATGCAGGCGCACGCGCGGCTCGCCAACGTGCACGCGCCCCAACTGCACACGCACGACCGCTTCGGCCGGCGCATCGACACGGTGGAGTTCCACCCCAGCTACCACGCGCTGATGCAGGCCGCCATCGGCGCCGGCCTGCACGGCACGCCTTGGACGGGTGAGGGCGCCTCGCCCCACGTGCTGCGCGCGGCCGGCTTCATGCTCTTCACCGAGCTGGAGCCCTCGATGCTGTGCCCGATCTCGATGACCTACGCCGTCACGCCCGGCCTGCGCGGCAACGCGGCCATTTACGGCGAATGGGCGCCGCTGCTGCAAAGCCGGGCCTACGACCCGCAGCTCAAGCTCTACCGCGACAAGCCCGGTGTGACGATGGGCATGGGCATGACCGAGAAGCAGGGCGGCTCCGACGTGCGGGCCAACACCACGCGGGCCGTGCGCACCGGCAGCGACGCCTGGGGCGAGCGCTACGAGATCACCGGCCACAAGTGGTTCTTCTCGGCGCCCATGTGCGACGCCTTCCTGGTGCTGGCGCAGGCGCCGGCCGGCCTCACGTGCTTCTTCCTGCCGCGCGTGTTGCCCGATGGCAGCCTGAACGCCATCCGCATCCAGCGGTTGAAGGACAAGCTGGGCAACAAGGCCAACGCGAGTTCCGAGGTCGAATTCCACGGCGCCAGCGCCTGGCTGGTGGGCGACGAAGGGCGCGGCGTGCCGCAGATCCTCGAGATGGGCACCATGACCCGGCTGGACTGCGCGCTGGGCACCAGCGGCCTGATGCGCCAGGCCGTGGCGCTGGCGCTGAACCACACGTCGCAGCGCAGCGCCTTCGGCAAGCCGCTCATCGAGCAGCCGCTCATGAAGAACGTGCTGGCCGACATCGCCCTCGAAAGCGAGGCGGCCACGGCGCTGGCCATCCGCCTCGCGCGCGCCTTCGACCATCAGGACGACGAGCACGAGCGCCTGATGGCCCGCCTGCTCACGCCGGTCGCCAAGTTCTGGATCTGCAAGCGCGGCAGCCACCTGGCGCAGGAGGCGATGGAATGCCTGGGCGGCAACGGCTACGTGGAGGAGGGCGGCGAAGGCGTGATGGCGCGCATCTACCGCGAGATGCCGCTCAACTCCATCTGGGAAGGCGCCGGCAACATCATGGCGCTGGACCTGCTGCGCGGCCTGCGCAAGGGCGACGCCGCGGCCGCGCTGGCGAAAGAGCTGGCCCCCGCGCGCGGCCAGCACGCCGCGCTCGACCGGCTGGCCGACGCGCTGCCCGCGCGAGTCGACGCCATGGCCACCGAAATGGAGGCGCGCCGCCTCGCGCGGGATGTGGCCCTGGCCGTGCAGGCCGCCCTGCTGACGCAGGGCGCGCCAGCCGCGGTGCAAGATGCCTTCTGCGCCTCGCGCCTGGGCGGCGACTGGGGCCACGCCTTCGGCACGCTGGGCGCCGGCGTCGATGCCGACGCCATCATCGCGCGGGCCATGCCCCGCTGACATCCTGAACCAAGGAGCCGCCATGGCCGACCTGATCCTGCACCACTACCCCACCTCGCCCTTCGCCGAGAAGATCCGCACCGTCCTGGGCTACAAGAAGCTGCCCTGGCGCTCGGTCATCATCCCGCAGGTGATGCCCAAGCCCGACCTGACGGCGCTCACCGGCGGCTACCGCAAGACGCCCGTGCTGCAGGTCGGTGCCGACCTCTATTGCGACACGCTGCTCATCTGCGACGTGCTGGAGCACCTGCAGCCCGCGCCCGCGCTGTACCCCGAACCGGGCAAGGGCCTGGCGCGCACCGTGGCGCAGTGGGCCGACGGCACGCTGTTCTGGGCGGCCATGGCGTACAGCTTCTCGCCCAGGGGCCTGGGCGACCTTTTTGGCCAGGCGCCGCCCCAACTGGCCAAGTCCTTCGCCGACGACCGCCGCGCCATGAGCACGAACATGGTGCGCCTGCGCCCCGGCGATGCCGCGGGCGCCTACCGCTCCTACCTGCGCCGCCTGTCCGACATGTTGGACGGCCAGTGCTACCTGCTGGGCGATGCGCCCTGCGTGGCCGACTTCGCCTGCTACCACCCACTGTGGTTCACCCGCACGCGCACGCCGTCGATGGCCGGCATCCTGGAGCAGACGCCGGCCGTGGCGGCCTGGCTGGAGCGCATGGCCGCCATCGGCCACTGCAACCCGGCCGAAACCGATTCGGCCACCGCCATCGCCATCGCCGCGCAATCCACGCCCCACACGCTGCTCACCGACAGCACCTTCCAGGACGACCACGGCATCCCGCTGGGCACTCCGGTCACCGTGGCCGGCGAGAGCTTCGGCCCCGAAGCCACCGAAGGCACCCTGGTCGCCGCCACCCGCACGCACTACACGCTGGAGCGCACCGACCCGCGCGCCGGCACGGTGCACGTGCACTTCCCGCGCATCGGCTACGTGCTGCGCCGGGCCGACGCCTGAACCTTCCCACCGACATTCGACAAACCACAAAAGGAACGCCAACCATGATCCAGGACTTCCAAGGCAAGACCGCCGTGCTCACCGGCGCAGGCTCCGGCTTCGGCCTCGAGTGCGCGCGCATCGGCGCCGCGCGAGGCATGAACCTGGTGCTGGTGGACGTGCAGCAAGACGCGCTCGACCAGGCCGAGGCCGAGATGAAGGCCACCGGCGCCGAGGTGATGGCGCGCCGCGTGGACGTCTCCAGCGCCGAGCAGATGGAGCAGCTCGCCGCCGCCGTCAAGGAACGCTTCGGCGCGCCGCATTTCGTCTTCAACAACGCCGGCGTGGGCCACGGCGGGCTGGTGTGGGAAAACACCGTCGCCGACTGGGATTGGGTGCTGGGCGTGGACCTGTGGGGCGTGATCCACGGCGTGCGCCTGTTCGTGCCCATGATGCTGGAAGCCGCCGCCCAGGACCCGTCGTACCGCGGTCACGTCACCAACACCGCCAGCATGGCCGGCCTGCTGACGCCGCCCAACATGGGCATCTACAACGCCGCCAAGGCGGCCGTGGTGAGCCTGACGGAGACGATGTACCAGGACCTGAACCTGGTCACCGATCAGGTCGGCGCCAGCCTGCTGTGCCCGTACTTCGTGCCCACTGGCATCACCCACAGCGAGCGCAACCGTCCCAACGCGCCGCGGCAGGGCGAACTCACCAAGAGCCAGCTCATCGGCCAGGCCATGACCGAGAAGGCCGTCACCAGCGGCAAGGTCACCGCGGCCGAGGTGGCGCACAAGGTCTTCAAGGCCATCAGCGACAACCAGTTCTACGTCTTCAGCCACGAAAGCCCCAGGGCGCTGGGCAACATCACCAGCCGCATGCAGAACATCGTCGCCATCCAGAACCCGGCCGATCCCTTCCTGGAGGCCCCGGAAGTGGGTGCCAAGCTGCGCGCGCAACTGCGCGGGGCCTGAGAAGCTTGTTTGCTTCATTGGTGATAGCTTTCAGCATGGATCCAGCGCGGGCACGCGCCTGAAAACACCTGAAATCCAGCGCGTGATCCGCTGATCACTCTGGCGTCGCCTGTTGTTGCGTGCTGTTGCTGGTACCGCTGGCGCGCCTGCAAGCCGCGCACTGGGAGGGCGGGACGTTGGCCGCGTAGCGCCCCGCTCGGCGCCGGGCGTGTGGCACACTCGCCCGTTTTTTCGATGGGCGCCGGCTGACTTTTGGAGGCGGCGAGCGCCATGACCCCATGCAGCACATCACGTCCCAGATCGCGTCCGAGCTGAAAGTCCGCGCAGCGCAGGTGCAGGCCGCCATCGACCTGCTGGACGGCGGCGCCACCGTGCCCTTCATCGCCCGCTACCGCAAGGAGGCCACCGGCGGCCTGGACGACGTGCGGATGCGCGAGCTGGAGGCGCGCCTGGGCTACCTGCGCGAACTGCACGAGCGCCGCGCCGCCGTGCTGAAAAGCATCGACGAACAGGGCAAGCTCACGCCCGAGTTGCGCGCCGCGATTGAAGCCGCGCCGACCAAGCAGGAGCTGGAAGACCTGTACCTGCCCTACAAGCCCAGGCGCCGCACCAAGGGCCAGATCGCGCGCGAGTTCGGCATTGAACCGCTGGCCGACCTGCTGTGGATCGACCCCGCGCGCGACCCGCGGGCCGAAGCGCAAGTCTTCGTCAAAAACGAGAAAGGGGAGGGCGGCGAGGACTTCACCACCGTGCCCGCCGTGCTGGATGGCGTGCGCGACATCCTGAGCGAGCGCTGGGCCGAGGACGCCGCGCTGGTGCAGTCGCTGCGCGAATGGCTGTGGGCCGAGGGCCTGCTGCAAAGCAAACTGGCCGCCGGCAAGAACGAGAACGACCCCGAGGTCGCCAAGTTCCGCGACTACTTCGACTACGACGAGCCCATCGGCCGCGTGCCCTCGCACCGCGCGCTGGCGGTATTCCGCGGCCGGCAACTGGAGATTCTGGAGGCAAAACTGGCTCTACCCAGCGTGGATAGTGTGCCGGAAGCTATTCAACCAGGAGCGGCGCCCAGCCTCGCCGAAGGCCGCGTCGCCCTGCACCTGGGCTGGTCGCACCAAGGCCGCCCGGCCGACGACCTGCTGCGCAAGTGCGTGGCCTGGACCTGGCGCGTCAAGCTCAGCCTCTCGACCGAGCG
>Ga0075163_10000159_pt1 | contig 77553 bp, 64 predicted proteins | sample JI1023141ADNA_FD_71478 | JGI IMG/M metagenome (GOLD analysis project Ga0075163, IMG submission 71478) | Wastewater effluent complex algal communities from Wisconsin, to seasonally profile nutrient transformation and Carbon sequestration -... | ecosystem: Engineered > WWTP > Effluent > Algae... | reverse complement strand
TGGCGACGTGCCATGCGGCGCAACACGCGCGTGCTGTTTCTCGAATCGCCGGTCAATCCCTCCACGCGGGTCATCGACCTCAAGCCAGTTCGCACCTTGGCGCAGGAGCAAGGCGTGGCCCTGGTGGTGGACTCCACATTTGCCACGCCGATCAACTGCCGGCCTATCGAGCACGGCGCCGATGTGGTCATTCACTCGGCGACAAAGTTCCTGAACGGCCATCATGACGTGCTGGCGGGTGTCGTGTGCGGCGCCGATTCCCTGATCGAGGAAGTGCGCGCCAAGATGTCCATCTGGGGCCCCGCCCCCGATCCGTTTGCGATGTGGCTGCTCGAACGCGGTCTCAAAACGCTCGATGTGCGCGTGCAACGGCAAAACACCAGCGCGATGACGATCGCAGAGTGGGCCTCGACGCATCCGGCCGTCTCGGCCGTGCACTATCCGGGGCTGCCGTCGCATCCCGATCATGAGGTGGCTCGGTCGCTGATGAGCGGATTCGGCGGCATGCTTGCCCTCGAACTCGCGGGTGGAGGCGACGCCGCTGCCCGCATGGTTCCCCGTCTCGGCGTGTTCACCAACGCACCGTCGCTTGGCGGCGTCGACTCGTTGGTGAGCGAGCCCCGTGTCACCTCGCACCGTCATCTCTCAGCGGAACAGCGCGCGAGCATGGGCATCCCTGATGGGTTCGTGCGCGTCAGTGTCGGCCTCGAACACGTGGACGACCTGATTGCCGATCTTGCACAGGCGTTGGAGTCGTAGTGGCCGGTATTCTCCGTCTTGCGGACGTCACCAAGGACTACGCGCGCTCCGGCATCGCCATTCGCAACGTGTCGTTCGAATTGAACAAGGGCGAGTTTCTGTTCCTCGCCGGGCACAGTGGCGCGGGCAAGAGCACGTTGCTCAAGCTGATTTCGATGGCCGAGCGCCCCACCTCGGGCGAAGTGCGCGTCAGCGGTTTTTCGTCGTCGACCATCAAAGAGCGCGAGATTCCGAAGTTGCGCCGCCGCCTCGGCATCGTGTTTCAGGATTTTCGCCTGCTTCCCGATCGCACCGCCGAGCAGAATGTGGCATTCGCGCTGGAAGTTACCGGTGCCTCGCGCGCATCCATCGGCCCCAAGGTGTCCCGACTGCTGATGCAGGTGGGTCTCGCGTCGAAAGCCACGGCGTTCCCGCACGAACTCTCGGGCGGTGAACAACAACGCGTCGCCATTGCGCGCGCGTTGGTCAATGACCCCTTCGTACTGCTCGCGGACGAACCGACGGGCAACCTCGATGACAAGGCCACGCATGCCATCTACCTATTGCTCAGGGAGATCAACGCATCAGGCACCGCGGTGGTCATGGCCACGCACGATGTCTCGCTCATCGAACGCACCGGGTTGCGGTTTCTCGAGCTCGACAAAGGTGAGCTGATTTTTGACGGCACCGATGTGGCACGACTCAAGGCGGATCTGCGCGGGGCCGGACGCCGATGAGACTGGCCTGGCGCGAGGTTCTGCTCGCCTTCCGGCGCTCGCCGGCGTTGGGGTTCTTGAGCATCACGACGATCGCCTTCTCGTTGTTTGCGTTCGGGTTGTTCGGACTCGTCGCGATCAACATTCAGACGGCCTTGCACGCGATCGAGAATCGTGTGGAAGTCCGAGCCTTTCTCGTGGACGGCGCGAAGGAGACAGACGTGAACGAGCTGCTGGCCGCTGTCGCCCGATTGCCGCAGGTGGCCGATGCGGGCTACGTCAGCCCCGATTCGGCGCTGCAACGCGCCCGGTCCGAGCTGGCAGAGTTTCGTGATGTGATGGAGGGTGCCATGCTTCCCGGATCGGTGGAGCTTCGGCTCAAGCCCGGGATGCGCGATCCGGAAACGATGAAGCAGTTGTCGAGCCGACTCCAGACGTATCCGGTGGTCGAAGAGGTGCGGTACGGTCGGGAGTGGGTGGAAAAGCTCTATCGCGTGCGCACGATTGTCGGTGTCGCCGGAACAGGACTCGGCCTCGTGTTTGCATTGGTGGCGGTGATCATCATCGGCGCCACCATTCGCATGGCCATTCTGGCGCGCACGAAAGAGATCGAAGTGATGCGTCTGGTGGGTGCCACCAACGGGTACGTCCGACTGCCCTATCTCATCGATGGGACACTCAAGGGCATCGCCGGCGGACTGATTGCCTTGGCGCTCGCGTGGACGGCCAATCGCATGGTGAGCAGTTCGTTCATGGAGACCACCTTCTTCACAGGCGAGCAGATGCTGTTGGGCGTGCTCGCTGGCGCGGTCATTGGTCTGCTGGGAAGCTGGATCTCGGTCGGACGGCACCTGCGCAAAGTCTGGCACGACCGCTGATGCCCTGGGGTGCGCGCGGGCTCGTCATGTGCGTGTTACTGGGCATCGGCGTGCCCACCGGTGCCGCGTGGGCACAGGGCGGCACGACTACCGCCGAGCAGCGACTGCGGCAACAGCAGGATGAGCTGGAGAAGTTGAGGCGGGAGCGCGCCGATCTGGAGTCGCGCATGCTGCAATTGCAGCGCAGTGCCCGGTCGCTGGCGGATGAGGTCAACAACATCGAGGCGCAGCGCTCCACCACCGCCCGCCTGGTCAAAGCGCTGGATCAGCAGTTGACGACCATCACGCGCGAGGTGGCGACGGCCAGTGCGGGACTGTCACGCGCCGAGCAGGAGATCGTGAACAAACGCACCGCGCTCCAGCGGCGCATGGTGGACATCTACAAACGCGGCCAGCTGTACGACGCCGAAGCACTGCTGTCGGCACAATCGTTTGCGGCACTGGTGGCGCGTTACAAGTATCTGCACGACCTCGCACTCCATGACCGCAGTCTGGTACGGCGCGTGGAGACGCTGCGAAACAACATCGTGTCGCAGCGTCAGTTGCTGGTCACGTTGCAGGATGAAGTCGAGCGCAACCGGCGCGAGAAAGAGCGCGAGGCCGCACGACTCAAGAGTCTCGAGCAGTCGCGCCAGCGCAACCTGACCGTCGTGCAGCGCAACGCGGCGCAGACGCGCGACCGACTGCAACAGATTGCGCGCGACGAAGCGCGGCTGGCCAGCCTCCTCGCTAGCTTCGAAACAGCGCGACGTCGGGCGGAGCTTGCTCCCAACGCGAGACCGGCTGCCCCATCGACGATTCGCACGTCCGATCTCGGCAAACTCGATTGGCCCGTCGACGGTGACATTCTGTACCGGTTCGGTCGCGTGGTGAATCCCAACAACTCAACGACCCGCTGGAACGGCGTGGGCATCGGCGCGGCCTTGGGGACGGCGGTACGCAGTCTCTCCGCCGGCACCATTGTGTTGGCCGAAGGGTTCAGTACATACGGGCTCACGGTGATCGTACAACATGGCGGCGGCGACTACTCCATTTACGGATCGCTGCAGCGCATTGACGTGCGGAAAGACCAGAACGTGCAGAAGGGACAGGTGCTGGGGACGGTGGGCAATGCCGACCCCGATCTTCCACCGCACCTGCATCTCGAAATTCGGCCCAAGGGTCGTGCCGTCGATCCACTCGAGTGGTTGAGGGCGCAGCGCCGCTAGTCGGCGCGAGTCGGCGCCAGCGCGATGGATCTCGACGCGGCCGACACCCCAGCGGCGTCATGGGCTGCTATCTTGGGACATGCCCGCCAAAAAAACGCCTGCCAAAACGACGCCGGCCACCGTGCCGCCGCGCAAAGTGTCGTCGCGCAAAGCGCCTTCTCCCAAGGCGCCGCCACTTGATACCCCCATCGTGGTCGACGCAGGGAACTGGGAGGCTGACGGCGCGCCGCTGGGGGCGCATGTATCGATCGCTGGCGGCACGTGGGAAGCGGCTGCGCGTGCGCGTGAGATCAGTGCCACGGCGGCGCAGATCTTCACCAAGCAGGCCAACCGATGGCAGGAACGAGAGGTCGATGCCGCCGAGGCGACGCGGTTCCAAACCGCCATGCGTGAAACCCACGTGCGCTGGATCTGTGCACACGATTCCTACCTCATCAACCTCGCATCGCCTGACCACGAGCTGCGCGCGCGTTCGCTCGAAAGTTTTCGCAGTGAGCTGCGTCGGTGCCACGCGTTGGGACTCAATGCGCTTGTCTCGCATCCCGGCAACTACATGGACGATCGCGCCAGTGGCATCGCCCGCAACGCTGATGCGATTACGGCAGCACTCGAAGCCGAAAGCGGCAGCACCCAACTGCTCATGGAGCTGACGGCGGGTCAGGGAACGGTACTGGGCTCCACGTTCGAAGAGATGGCCGACCTGCTGGCGCGAATCCCCGCAGCCTTGCAGCCGCGCGTGGGCGTCTGCCTCGATACGGCCCACATCTGGGCGGCCGGGTACGATCTGGTCCAGGACTACGACGGCGTCTGGCAACGCTTTGGCGATGTCCTCGGCTTCGAACGCCTCGGGTGTGTGCACCTCAACGATTCCAAAGCCAAGCTGGGCTCGCACCTTGACCGACACGAGCTGATCGGCGAAGGCACGATCGGCGCGGAGGCGTTTGGCCGCATCATGCGCGATGCGCGCCTGGCTGGGGTTCCCCGCGTGATTGAAACCCCCAAAGGCGATGCGCCCGCCGAAACCGACGGGCGCATGCTCAAACTGCTCCGCGAACTGGCGGCGTAATACCCGCCGTCAGAACAACAGCTTGTAGACCACGCTGAGATTGCGGCCGGGGTTGAAGGCAAAACTCTTGATGCGGCTGGTGGCATCGCGGTACTGCTCATCCAGCAGGTTGTCCGCGCGCACGGTCATCGAGTGCACCGTGCGGCCGCGCACGGTAAAGAGCCACGTCGCGCTCAGATTGATCAGCGTGTAAGCGTCGGTCGATACGTCGAGGGCGTCGCCACTCACCTTGTCTTGCGCGAAGACCCGGCGCGCGTCGCCGCCCGCAGAGAGACGGCCATTGTCGAATCGCAGCGACGCGCCGAGACGGCCTGCTGGAATGAAGGGCAAGTTGCCGCCGCCATCGCTGAACGTGGCGCGGGTGAAGTCGCCCATCACGCCGCCAACCAGATGACTCGGCAGTTTGGTTTCAACCTGCCCTTCGAAACCGTACAACGCGGCATCGTCCTGCCGGTAATTCACCAGCGGCAGCAATTCGCCGTCCACATCGGTGTCACCGACAACCGTCGGGCGAATGTAGCTCCCGATGCGATTGTAGTACGTGCTCACCTGCGCGAAGGTGCGCGCCGTCTGGGCCCGCAGCCCCGCCTCGAGCCCGGTGCTCTGTTCCGGCGTGAGCGCACGATTGCCCACATCAAACGTGCCGACCGCGGCGTGAAAGCCGTTGGCGTACAGCTCTTCGACCGTGGGCGCCCGGAATCCCCGCGATGCGTTCGCCGTAAAGGACACGTCCTTGGCCACCGGCAGACTCACGCCGAGCGACGCCGCCAGGTTGTCGAAACTCCGCGATTCGGCTGCACCGAATCGCGTCACCTGATCGGCCCCTTCGGGATTGGTGCTGACAGTGAACCGGTCATACCGGGCGCCGATCTGCAGACGTGCCGACTGGTCTTCCGCCGCCGCGCTGGTGAGCGGCAGTTCCTGAAACACGAACGCCGCGACGTTGTTGTTGTCCGCCGCCGGCGTGAAAGCTTCTTCGCCCGTGGGGACGTACTGCCGGAACAGTCCCTGCACCCCGATCGCGCCGGTCGCGCGTCCGAACTGCGTGCGCGCCACGAGATTGGCCGTCTGCGTATTGAGCGTGAATCGCGTACCCACCTCGCCGGTGGGTTCGATCTCGCTGTGCTCATACCACTGCGACGTGCCGTCCACTTTCACGGAGCTCAACGCCGTCACGCCGGTTCCGATGGTCGACTGCAGCGCCATCATGCGGCGGCGGCCATCCAGACGGATTGCCTCGTCGCCGTCTGGATGCGGCAGGCCGTACTCGAAATTCATCTGCCGATACACGGCACCGATCGAGGCGCGCCCGCCCACGTAGCCGACGCCAACCGTCGCGTTATCGGTCGATCCGTTGGTGTTGTCCTGCTGCGCCCCGCCGCCCACGCGCATGTTCTCGAAATTGCGCAACCCGCCGCGCGCGGTGAGCGCGAGTCGCGTGCCCACCGGTACAGTGAGTCCGGCGCCGGCGACGCCACCCGGCGTCACTGATTCACCCTGCCCCATGACGTATCCCGACAGTCGCTGCGGGATGTTGGTCGGCATGTCGTTCGAGATCACATTGACGACACCGCCGAGCGCGTTGTTGCCGTAGAGCAGCGACGCGGGGCCGCGAATGACTTCGATACGTTCGGCGCTCGACGGATCGACAGCATTGAGATGATCGACGGCAGCCGACGACAGATCCCCTGCGCGATCGCCGTCCTGCAGCACGAGCACGCGCTCCCCCGTGAGTCCACGAATCACCGGCGCCGCCGCCAGCGGTCCGTTGAAGCGGGAGGACATGCCCGGTTCGCTCGACAGCGTCTGACCGATCGACGCGCTCAAGGACCGCTGCAACTCCTTGCCGGACAATTGCACAGTGGCCTGCGTGACGTTGAGCGGATCGGTACCCGTTGGGGTCGCGGTGACGTTCACATTGGACAGACGAACCGTCGCCACACGCATGCTGATGGTGAGACGCAGATCGGGCCCATTGGCAGGCACCGTGATCACCTGGTGCTCGGCCGCGTAGCCGATACGAATCAGGTCGAGATGATAGGTGCCGGCCGGCAGGCCGCGGATCGTGAACTCACCCCGATCATCGGTAGTCGCCGCACGATTCAGGCCACTCACGATCACCTGCACATAGGCCAGCGGCTTACCGTCGGCGTCGCGCACGACGCCCGTGACGGTGGTCTCGAGGACGGCGCTGGTCGGCCGCTCGGCGCGTGCGGGCAGCGCCTGGGCCAGAGCGGGAATCGCAAACAGCAGGACAGCAACGAACGGACGCAGCGCCGCAGACGGGCGCGCAGACCATGACGTCATGTTGAACTCCACGTTGAAAGCGAGAAGGCGTGCCGACGACACGTCGGTACACGCACACACACGCGCCGCGGTCGCGGCGCGGAGACTCAGCTCATCAACGAGGGAGGCGCGCGCGGCGAGGCCGCACGCAGACGCGTGGCGCGTGGGGCCGTGCGCAGTGATTGCGGCGCCGGCGCGACGCGATAGCACGAGGGCGGCTCACCGGCGGGCGCCGGCAACGTGCCGGTCGCTGCGGTGGCGACTGAACACAGGATACAGTCGTGGGCATGCACCACCACGCACGACGAGTTCGACTCCGACTCGATGTGCGCAAATGCTTCCCGGCGGTCCATGCGCCACGCGTCCGCGATGGCCGCCACCGAAGGCGCGACCATCTGGAACACGGCGAGCAGGACGAGCATCCGCGAAAGTCGCGGATAACGGGAGAAGCGCATGAATGCCGGAAAAGTGCAAAACGTCGAACAGTGCGACATCGGCGCGACGCGGACCGCTGCCGCCACGCGAGCAGGAAGAGTAACGTCCCAGCTACGGATTCGCGCGCCTCCTTGCTCGATCCCTCGTTCGATTCCCGTACCCCACACACGTCTCCCGTGTCCAGTCGCAGACGACTCTCGCGTGCCCGCTTCCTGTTCCTCGCCCTGTCACTCGGTGGTGGAGCGACGCTGCACGCGCAGCCCGTATGGGGCGTCTACGGCGAGGTGGGCGGTGTACTCGGCGGGACGTGGTCGAAGACCGAGGGCGCCCCGACGGTCACGACCGGTCCAGGCGCGCTGCTCAGTCTTGGCGCGCAGCGCGTCAGCGAACGATTCAGTTTGGGCGCGGCGGTCCGACTGGCGGCGCAGCCCGTGTCGATGTCGGAGCTCGGCGACTCGTGGAGCGGAGGGACCCTGCGGGACATTCATGTCGTCGCCACGACCGCCTGGCCGCTGGCGCAGCGCGGCGCCGGCGGACTCGACGCGGAAGCCGCTGTCGGTCTTGCCGGTCGGCTTGGCTCCGTTCGTGGAGAGCCCTTTGCCAGCTCGCCAAGCCTGTCGCCACTGGGCGAGCTCGGTCTCGCCGTCCGACGTGGTGAAGCGATGGCACTGTTCGCCCGCATCGGCATCCTGCATCTCAATCCGACCGGCACCTCCAGTTCGACTCCCGGAGCCGCTGCCGCAAACTCAGGCTGGGTTCGACGCCTCACCGTGGGCCTGCGAGTGTTCCGATGATCAGACCCAGCGAGTCGCCGAGTCGGAGTGTGTCGCGGCGTGCGAACAGGCGGCGGGCGCGTATGCTACTGGTGAGCGCGATGATGGCGAGCGCCTGCGAATCGCCATCAGTGATGCGCCCCGACGCGGCGTACGACCCCACCACATTGACGCAGGGCACGCTGTACCGCTGGGCGAATGGCCGGACGCTGCTGGTCTTTGTCGCCGCCGATCCGGGATCACCGTATGATCTCGGCCTCGCCGTGCGCCAGGCGCACGTGCGCTGGAACGCCGTGCCGCAGTTTACGGAGTTCGAGTTGCGCACCACGACCGATCTGACGCAGGCTGATATCGTCGTGTACGATCGCGCTGTCACAGCGCCCATCTCGCCAGGCAGCTGCACGTTTGATCCGCGCAGTTCTGCGGGCTACACGTACTTTTGCGCAGAAACGGGCAGCGCCCGTGCCGAGCGTCTTCCGCTCGGCTTGGGAGGCACCAGCCGCGCGACCGTGGTGATCAGGCTCGACCGCGGACGCGTCACCTCTCAAAGTGCGCTCAACGCCGTCGTCGCCCACGAGTTCGGGCACGCGCTCGGCATCGGCGCGCACAGCACCGTCGCCACCGATCTCATGTTCGGCCTGCCGACGGTGGACGCGCCATCGGCGCGTGACGCGGCGACACTGCGCTTCGTATTGGGTAAGACGCCGCAGTTGTCGCTCTAAAGGCACGGGCATTTCCCTGCAAACGATTGCTGTGGATGCTTGAGCCTCGGGCCTTGTTGGACCATGTTTCAAATCTTCTGGACCCACGTCCCGAAGAGTTCCCGAAGCAGATACGCTAAACACTCTCGCGAAGGCGCCGTTTGCCGCCTTCGCTGTCCTTTGCAAGAGGGTCGCACGCATGGCGACATCGGTCTCACCGTCCGCGTCGGCGCGAGAAAGCGCGGATGGACTTTCCCCGCAGGGGATCACCCCGTCGGGCCGCGTCCATTGGAATCTGGTGGCGCCCGAGCTGGTCGAAGCGGCCATCCGCCGCAACGAAGGCGTGATCGCAGATATGGGGCCGTTTGTGGCTGTGACGTCCCCGCACACTGGTCGCTCACCGAACGACAAGTTCGTGGTGCGTGAGCCGTCCAGCGAAGCGCATGTCGACTGGGGCAAAGTGAACCAGCCGATGTCCCCGGCGCACTACGAGACGCTCAAGGCCGACGTCAAGCAGTATCTGAATGGCCTGCCGGAGCTGTTCGTGCAGGACTTGTACTGCGGCGCCGATCCATCGACCCGTTTGAGCGTGCGCTACATCATGCCCAATGCGTGGCATGCGAATTTCGTGCGCAACATGTTCATTCGCCCGGAGATCGAGGCGCTGGCGACGTTTGCGCCCAATTTCACGGTGTACCACGCGCCGGAGATGCAGGCCGATCCTGCGCGGCATGGCACGCGCACGGGCACGTTCATTGTGCTCAATCTGGCTGAGCATACGATTCTGATCGGCGGCACGCGATACGCCGGTGAACTCAAGAAGGCGATGTTCACCGTCATGAACTACCTGCTGCCCAAGCAGGGCGTGCTGTCCATGCACTGTTCGGCAAACATCGGTGCCGATGGCGACACCGCGTTGTTCTTCGGACTGTCCGGCACAGGAAAGACCACCCTCTCGGCTGATCCATCACGCGGACTGATCGGCGACGACGAGCACGGTTGGTCGCCGCAGGGAACCTTCAACTTCGAAGGCGGCTGCTACGCGAAGGCGATCAACCTCTCGGCCGAGAGTGAGCCGGACATCTATGCGACCACGCAGATGTTCGGTACGGTGCTCGAGAACGTCGTGCTCAATCAGCCGTCCCGCACGGTGGATTTCGCCGATCAATCGATCACCGAGAACACGCGGGCCTCGTACCCGCTGCATTACATCAAGAACCACGTGCCGAGCGGCCGTGGTGGGCACCCGCGCAACGTGGTGTTCCTCACGGCGGATGCGTTCGGCGTCCTGCCGCCGATCGCCAAGCTGACGCCCGAACAGGCGATGTACTACTTCCTGTCCGGGTACACGGCCAAGGTGGCTGGCACGGAACGCGGCGTGACCGAACCGCAAGCGACGTTCAGTGCGTGCTTTGGCGCGGTGTTCCTGGTGTGGCACCCCACCAAGTACGCCACGATGTTGGGTGAGCTGCTGCGCACCCATGGCGCGCAGGTCTGGTTGGTGAACACTGGCTGGAGCGGCGGCGCGTACGGCACGGGCTCTCGTATGAAGCTGTCGTACACGCGTGCCATGATTCGCGCGTTGCTTGATGGCTCACTCCATCAGGAGCAGACGGCGGTCGACCCGATTTTCGGTTTGCACATGCCCACCGCGGTCGCCGACGTGCCCAGCGCGATCCTCAATCCGCGCTCCACGTGGAGCGATGGGTCCGCGTACGACGCGCAAGCGCGCAAGCTGGCCGCGATGTTCCGTGAGAATATCACCAAGTTCGGTGAGGCGGTGCCGGCAAACATTCTCGCGGCCGGACCGCAGGGCTGATTCTGATCGACCCTGTGTGAGATACACAAACCCCGCGATGTCATTGACATCGCGGGGTTTGTTTTTTCGAGTGCGCCGAACGTCGGTTACGGCAGCACGCGTGTCTTTTCGAGGAACACTTCGCGCCCTTCACGCGCGGCGAGATACACCACGCCGCCAGGTCCAAAACCCGCGATCTGGCGACCCGCCGGCAGCTGCACGCGGTGCACCAACTCGCCCTTGCGACTGATGACGTCGTAAACGAGCGGCGCACTCATTGCCGCGCCCATACCGGGAATCAGCGCAGCGGGGTTGAATCCTTCACCGCCACGACCACCGCGCGCGCCACGCCCCGTTGTGTCACCAGGCGTGCGGGCCGCGCCAGCGGCACCAGCAGCCCCCGCGGCACCTGCGGCACCTGCGGCACCTGCGGCGGCGCCTGGTGCGCCGCCGGGAGCGCCGCCCATGCCACCGCGCCCACCGGGGCCACCGCCGCCCATCATCGACTGCGCCAACTGCGCGGCGAGATTGGATGTCGATGGAAGAATCCAGAGATTGCCGTCATGGTCGGCCAGCGTGGAGCCGGCACGAATTGGCGGGTAGTAGTCCGGCAGGCGTTCCGGCGCGACCACTTCGAAGTTCATGCGGAAGGCGCCGTTGTTCTGAGCCGCCATGCGGTCGGCGGCAACTTTCGCGATGCCTTTCAGTGAGTCGACGAGTTTGTTCTTGTCTTCGTCGGTGATGCGCTTCCAGTCAAACGGCAGTCGCTCCGATGCGGTGTGCTTGCCGTCGGGCGTGTAGTAGTCCACGTGATAGTCGAGCACGCGTACCACGGCGACGGTGCCGTCGCTGAGCAGCGCCCAGTCGTCACCTTGCGGCAACGGATTGATCTTGGTGGTGAAGCGCATGCTGCCATCATCACCACGCGTCATGGAGCTTTCGTTCTTCGGCACTTTCACCCAGGCGACACTATCCGCCTTGCGTGTGTCGAAGTTCACGCGAACGATGGGCACCGAGTCGGGCTGCATCTGCTGGTTCCCGCGTCCTCCAGGTCCGCCACCGAACCCGCCACCACCGCCAAATCCACCGCCACCCGGCGGCCCACCAAATCCGCCGTCGCCGCCACGATCACCACCGCCGCGACCCTGCTGCTGTGCAGGCTGCGCGCCACCACGTCCCTGCTGACCGCCCGGCTGCCCACCGGGCTGCCCGCCGCGTCCACCACCGCGATCATTGCCCGAGCCAAACATCTGCGCGAGGCCGGGACCGCCGCCGACGTTACCCTGGCGATACACCAGTTGCCCACGCGAATCGAAGGCGTTGGATCCCAGATTGGCGGAGGCCAGCGTATTGATGTCGTTCGTACGCGGCGACGCCATGATGCGCGACACCTTGCCCTGCCCATTCAGCACCAACAATGCCGAGGTGCTCGGATCGACGATGATGGTCGAGTCCGCGACATACGCGAGCAGACCGGCCGGACGCTGACCATACGGCAAGGGCGCACCGGGCGCCGTGTCCGCGATGACGCGAATGTCCTTGAGCGTCGGGTCGAGCATCAGCATCTGCCGCCGCTGATTGTCGTTCACGTACACGCTGCCGTTGGGCAACGCGCGCAACATGGAAATGGCCGACAGGCCTCGCGATGAGCGCGCCTCGACCGGCGCCACCTGCTTGAGCGGCACCTTCTTGCTGGTGTCTTGCGGAGCTTGCTGCGCCGCCAGCGTCGCGCTCGCGACGAGCAGCGCGCCAGCGCCGGCGCCAGTGGTCCTCAGAAGTCGTGCGGGGAAGTTCATGTAAGCCTCACCTGTAGGTGTCTGCGTGTGTTGACGATGTCGAACGCGTTCGCTGCGAGTGGCGTCTGCTTAGTTGCCACGACCACCGCCTCCTCCACCACCACGTCCACCACCACCACCACCGCCACCACCGAAACCACCCATGCCGCCGCCACCGCCGCCGGCCGTGCCGGAGCGAATACCGATCAGCGTGCGCTTGTCCATGAAGCCCGCCAGCTGCGTCGGCAGAATGCGATACTGCTCGGCGGTCAGCAGTTTGCGCAGATCCGGCGCCACCTTGATGAGCATGTCCACCGTCTGTTCACGCGCGTGCTTGTAGCGATCGTACGCCTGTCCGTGATCGTAGTGATCGGGCAGATCGGCGAGGAAACGCGCCACCGGTGTCCACACCGAGTCGGACTTGAGCACGTACCAGTGATTGAGCGTCGCGATGCTGTCAGCCTGCTTCCGCGTGAGCTTGAGCGTGTCGGCCTGCTGCAGTAGCTGCTGCATCGGGTTGATGAGTCCGACATTGGCCGTGCCGCGCAGCTGCTGCAGCGTCGGCTTGTTGCCCGGGCGCGTGCGACCGCGGTCGAGCTGCTGCGTGAGCTGCTGCCGTTCACGCGTCGGTCCGATGTCGTAGCGGATCAGCGCCGTGATCGACGTGGGCGAACGCTGCACGTTCTGCGACGGACGCGTTGAGCCGAAGCGCTGATTGACTTCATACTTGAACTGCTGCGTCGAGGCGTCGAAGCCACGCACGTACAGGAGGTTCTGGTCGGGCTGAATGCTCATGCCCCAACCTTTGATCTTGTCGTCGCCGTTGACGAGACGGTCCACGCCGCCCAGCAGGTTCTGCACCTGAATGGACAGGTTGGCACGCTGCGGGAGGCCAAGTCGGAGCGAGTTGAATCCGAGTGTCAGATTGCCCGCCGTCGTCCACGGGCCTTCGCACGAGTTGCGGCCGGCCAATTTTCCTAGCTGCGACTGGAGGCAGGCCACCGCCTCCTTGGTACCGTTGTTGAGCAGCGACTGGATACCAGCCGCCAGCGTCGGATCGGTTGCCGCTACCGAGGCAGGATTGTAGATAAACGCGCGATCGTTGCTGAAGCTGTCGCCGTTCACGTCACCCTGGACCACCGGCGAGTACAACACGCCCGAGCGGATATTGCCGTTCCACGAGATACGCATGGTGTTGAGCCAGTTGTAGCTCAACGAGTACTGAATCTGGTGCCGCGAGAAGTTGCGGCCCGCCGACCATTCGGTGCTGCGCGGATCGGCCACCGTGCTGGTGAAGCCGTTGAACTGCTCCTTCACGTCGGCCAGCACGTAGGAGAGGCTCCAGCCCCACCGTGAGCTGAACGACACGGGGCGAAGGCTCAACGTGAGCTGACGGCTTTCCGATTCAAGATCGGAGCGCTGTTCGCTCACACGGCCATACGCATCCACCACACGCGAACCGCGCCACGCAATCACACCCGTGGTGGGCACGATGGACGTGGTCGGCACGAACACCGGGCGGTTGCCCTCGTTCGCCAGCGAGAACGTCTGCACGCCGGGGAAGTTGATGTCGATCGATCCCTGCTGGTTCTGGTTGCGCGACCACGTGCCGTCGATCGTGGCCTGGAAGCGATTCTTCAGAATCGCCCCGCTCCACTGCAGGTTGGAACGCAGCGACCGGGTGGCCTGGAAGCCGTTGTTGAAGAACGTGACGTTGGGCGCACTGTTGGAGAACACCGTGCCACCGGTGCCATCGGCACACGTCGTGGGAATGGTGTTCGCATCCGCGGCGTACGACGTCCAGTCAGGAATCGGCGCCGCCGCGCCGAGGCACGTAAGCGACTGCAAACCCGAGGGCAGGCCCGTGTTGTCCACGGCACCCTGAATGAGCTGCAGCCCCGGCGTATTCTGGAAGACACCAAAGCCGCCGCGCACCACGGCGCGCGGCGCGCGCACCATGCCGGGCACCAGCGTCAACTGATCGGCCTGTCCATAGGTCCACGAGAACCCAAGACGCGGGCTGACATACAGCCGGCTCGGCACGTCGGCGTTGCTCGTGCCGAACTTGGCGGCGATGTCGCTGTTGACGTTGGGGCCGGTCAGGTACTTGTTGCCGTCCACACGCACGCCATACTGCACCTGCACATCGTTCGTGGGACGCCATGCATCGCCGAGCGACACCGCACCCACCATCTGACTGCCACTCCGGCGGCGCGGCGACAACTGCCGCGTGTACGAGGCCGGCGTATTGGCCTCGAGATCGGCCAGGGAGTTGTACGTAAACGTGCCGAGCTGGTTCTGCGTGAAATCCTGCCAGTAGCTGTCACGACGCAGTTCCGTCGTGAACTTCACACGGTGACGGTTGGTGGGGCTGAACCAGGACAACGTGTTGTTAGCGGCCAGCGTGGCGTTCTCGGATGCCGTATTGAGATTGGTGCTGCCCGCGAAGGCGAGGCTGAGCACCGACGACGATCCATCGTCCAGCGCCGAGCTCACGCGAACCGTACCGGCCGGCAGATTCACATACGGCTCAGCCGAATTGTGCGACAGGTTGTAACCAAGCGTCGTTTCGCTGAACAAGCCAAAGAAGCCGGCCTGACCGCTGTGGCGGAGCTGACCCGAACCGCCGTATGACGTACGCGACCCGTCTCGCGACGGTGTGAAGAGCGCCGTCTGACCGCCACCGACGGGCGACGTGCGGTTCATGTTCGCGCTGATCGTGGCGGTGTACGTGTTGCCACGCGTGGAGTTCTGCGGCACAAAGTCGAAGCTGCCGAGGAACGAGCCGGCATCGCGAATGCGTTGCGAGCTGTATTCGGCCACGTTGAACGGCGCGTTCTGTTGGTTCAGGATGTTGAGGAATCGCGCCACCGAGTCGGACGACACGCCAACCGTCTGGAAGCCCAGATCGTTGCTGTTGAGCAACGTCTGCAGATCCTGCATGCGCCGGTCGTACTGGAACGAGCTGTTGTAGAACGCGACGTCCTGCTTGATCGGCCCCGAGGCTGAGCCGCCGAGCGACAGGTTGGTGTACTGCTGCGACGTCGCCACGCCCGCCTGATCGGTCCACTGCATCGGCGGCGCAATCAGGTTGGAGCTCAGCGCACGGTTCCGAAAGTTGGAACCGGCACGCGTGCGCACCTGCAACTGTCCCCCGGAGAACCCGCCGCGCGACACATCGTACGGCGACGTGGACAACGAGGTCTGCACGTTGGCGTCACGCGGCACGCTGGCGTCGCCGAAGTTGAGGCCGTTGAGCTGCGTGTTGTTCTGGTCGCCGCCAAGGCCGAATACCGAGAAGGCGTCCGCGGCACCGTCGGCGCCGAGCAGCAACTGCACGCCAGGAATCGAGGCGGCCATCGCGGCGAGATCGCCCATCTGATCGGCGGAGAGGAATCCGGGATCGGCCGTGACGGCCTTTTCGGTTCCGCTCACATCGGAGACCGTGTCACTGCGCGATGCAGCCGCCCGCTCCGTCACTTGAATCGCATCGAGCGTCACCGTGGCCGCACTGAGCCGCGCATCGGCGATGAGAATCTCCTGGTCCGCGGTGCGCAGCACCTGATAGCGCCGCGGCGTAAAGCCGAGCGCGTTGAACGAGACCCAGTAGTTCCCTTCACCGCCGGGGAACGAGATGGTGTAGCGACCGTTCTTGTCCGTTCGGGCGCTGCGGCTCACGTTGCCCGTCAGGGTCGTGGCCGTCACCAGCACGTTCTGGACAGCAAGGGTATCGGGGCCAAGCACTCGGCCGCGGATGATATCGACTGACTGCGCAGCGGCGCTTGCCGCTGTGGCCAGGATCAATCCGAGTACCGCCGCGGTGCGGCGCAGAAATAGGCTAGGAGTCACGTAAGACGTAGACGAGGGGCCAATCGTTTCGTTAAGCGGCATTCAGCAGAGCGCTGACGGGGCGTTACGCCACACCGCGTTGTGTCCTTTACACGGAAGCATCGGTTTTCGTTGGACGGTCGGAATCGGCCATTAATGACCGTCGAGCAGCCATCCTGCTCATCCCCCGCTCCGTGCGTCATGACGATGCCCAATGGCATTCGGTCCCTCAGCAGCGAGCGGGCCGCCCAATTTCCTCCAGCGTGCAGACCTGCGTGCACTCCGGTGATACAGGTACGCACGAAAGGCATCTGCCGTTGCCAGCCGGCTGCGGTATCTTGGCGCATGGAGATTCTTCGCGACCCGATCTGGAATAACGTGCGCCTGGATCCACTGGCGCTCGACCTGCTCGATACGCCGGTCATGCAACGGCTCCGCTATGTGCGGCAGCTAGGCCTGGCCTTTCTGGTCTATCCCGGCGCCACCCATTCGCGCTTCGAGCACGCCCTCGGCGCCTTTCATCTGGCCGGCGTCGCCCTTCGATTGCTCGAGGAACATGGCGCGCTGGCCGGAATCGCCGCGCGCGATCGGGCCATCATTCGCGCCGCCGCGCTGCTGCATGATGTCGGGCACTATCCCTTTTCGCATGCGCTCGAAGAGATCGGAGTGACGCACCATGAACAGGTCGCGCGGCCACTGCTCACGGAGGGCACCATTGCCGACGTGCTGTCGCGTCACCTGGGCAATGAGGCTCCCGGCGACGTGTTTGCGTTGATTGCCGGACGCAGTGCACATCCGCTCCAAGGGCTGATCTCAGGCTCCATCGACCTCGACAAGATCGAGTATCTCAAGCGCGATGCCACGATGTGCGGCGTCCCGTATGGAGAAATCGATGTCGATCGTCTGCTCAACTCCCTCGTGCTGGTCGAGCGCCCCGACGGATCAGGACGTGGCATCGGGATTCGGGAGAAGGGGCTGTCGGCTCTCGAGTCCCTGCTGTTCGCCAAGTACCAGATGTATCGGAACGTCTACTGGCACCATGCGGTGCGCAGCGCCACGGCGATGTACAAGCGTCTGGTGGCGGTGAGTCTGGACGCCGGGCTCGCGGCCGGCGTCGACGTGGCGCGCTTCACCGACGAGGGGCTGCTGGCGCACCTCGATACGCCCGCCCTCCCCGCCGACGCACGGGCGCAGCTTCAGGGTCTGCGCGTGCGTCACCTGCACAAACGTGCCTACGAGTGTCCGGCCGCATCGCTCGGCGACGACGTGGGCGAGTGGATCGCCTCCGACTACCCACTGACCCGTCGCGTCGAAGACGCCCTGTCGCATGAGCTGGGTCTCACGGAAGGGGCGTTGCTGCTCGACTACCCGGCCAAAACCCAGATGCTCGGACTTGAGCTGCCGATGTTACGCCGAGACGGCCGCGTCGAGCTGCTCACCGCTGCGGGTTGGGATGGCGCCATGAACCTGCCGCGGCTGTCCGACGAGTTCTACCGCAGCGCGCGCCGATTGCGCGTGTTCACGGCCGACCGCGCCTCGATTCCTACTGCCCGGGTCCTGGCCGTTCTCCAGCGCGATGCGGATGACGTGCGCGACCGGCTGGATCGCGGCGTCGCGCTGCTCGATTGATCTACCGGGATTGACGTACCGGCGTACGTACCGGCGTAGTAACCGGCTTACGTACCGGCGGATGAATCCGGCGCTGGCGCGGCGAGACGACCCGCGTCAGCTGCGGGCTCAGGGCGCCTTGCCCGTGTGACACAGCGTCGAGCCGGCTTTCGCTGACTCGAGCATCTCGACCGCTTCCGTGGTAATGCCTTTGCCTTTGTCGCGCGCGTAGAACGCGGCGATCCCCGCGTGCAATGAATCCGAAGTGACCGTACCACGCACCCCATGCGCCCAGTCGCGAATCTCGCGGGGGAGTTCGACAATGCAGCCGACATCACGGCCTGCGGCATCCAGCAAGACGATCGTCGGCGTGGCCGCCCGCCCGTCCAACGACCGATGCGCCAACTGCACGGGGCGCCCGGGCTCGGGTAGCACAATGCGCAGCGAGAGACCGGGTACCTGTTCGGCCAACTTCGCGAGATACGGCACGGAGTTCATCGAGTCGCCACAGCGATCGACGGCGACCACCAGCAAGTGCCACGTGCCACCGACCGCCCGTGCCCGGGCCAGCAGGCCGTCGTCAACCCGTGCGCTGTCCGCCATCCGGAGCCACCCTTCCCGGCGCGCTTTCGCGGCCGCGAGAAAGTCGGTGAAGCTCTGACCGCTGGCGTGAAGGGTCAGCAGGGTACTATCGACGGCCGGTGCACACGACGGGCGAGGCGACGCCGACGCGATTTCGGGCACCGTCATGAGCAATGCGGCCGCCAGCAGCGCGCGGAGCGACGTGACCACGCGAGCGTGTGTGGTGGAGGTGCGGGTGCGGGAACCGACACTGCGACGGATCATGATCGCCTCACAAAGGGTCAGGGCGCGCGCTTGGCGCGGCCGTGCGCGTCGGCCAGCTTGCGGCCAATACCGCGATAGAACGCTGCATCCAGCGGTTTCCCTTCCTGGTCGAGCTGCAGCGCACAGTGTTCGATGGCGAAGAGAATGTTGCCCAGATAGAGCTGGGCGACCGTGCCGACCGTGTCCTCGGTGGCGCCGTCCGCATCCGACGGTTCAGCCACGCGCGACGGCAGGTGACTCGCCGGTCGTGCCGGTTGGCATACCGTACACGGACATGACCTGAATGACGATCGCCGTGATATTGTCGAGACCGCCTCGGCGGTTCGCCTCGGTGATCATGGCATCGACCATGCGGCCCGGGGTCTGTCGCGTCTCGAGGATCTTCCGGAGCTGCGGGTCCTCGACCATCCCGGTGAGTCCGTCGGAGCAGATCAGGAAGAGGTCGCCATTCTGCAATTCGCCTTGCAGGACGTCGGCTTCCACGGCCGCATTTGCCCCCACGCAGCGGGTGATGACGTTGCTGTAGGGATGGTAGCGGGCCTGCTCGGGCGTCAGAAACCCGGCGTCGACCTGCTCCTGCACGTACGAGTGGTCTTTGGTGACCTGCCGGAACACCCCGTCGCGAAGCAGGTATACGCGAGAATCACCGATGTGTCCGATGATCCAGCGACCGCTTCCCATGAGCAGACAGGAGGCCGTGGTGCCCATCCCCTGCTTGTCGGCCTCCACGATGGTCCTCTCGTAGATGGCCCGATTGGCTTCACGAAGGGCGCTCGCCATGCCGGCGAGCGGAGCGGGACCCGCGATGTCGCGGAAAGCCGCCAACTCGCGCGCCACAATCTGCACCGCCATTTCGCTGGCCACTTCACCAGCCGCGTGGCCTCCCATGCCGTCAGCGACAATGAAAAGCCCGCGCTCCGGATCGGCGTCGGCGTAAAGGCTGTCTTCGTTGCCTGCGCGAATGCGCCCGACGTCGGTGCCGGCGGCGACGGAAAGCTGCACGTGGATAGGGTGGTCTATGCCCGAAGGATGCTACAGGGAAGTCGAAGCTACCCGCGCGCGGCGCTGCTTCGCAAGCGCGCCGCCGCATTCGATTGCGTCAAATCGCCGTCTCGCACGCCATTTGACGCACCATTCCCCTCTCCGACCTGCAGCCGATAGAGCCGATCATACAGGCCGGCGGCCGCGCGAAGCCCCCGATGTGTCCCCCGCTCCACCACTTCGCCGTGGTGGAGCACCAGGATCTCATCGGCGTCCAGGATGGTGCTCAGGCGATGGGCGATGGCGATCGTCGTGCGTCCTTTCATGAGTTCCGCGACGGCTGTCTGAATATCTGCCTCGATGGCGGAGTCGACCGCGCTGGTGGCCTCGTCGAGCACCAGCAGCGCGGGGTCGGCGGCGATGGCACGCGCAAAGGCCAGCAGCTGGCGCTCTCCCACACTCACGCTGGCGCCTCGTTCGGCCAGCTCCTGACCCCATCCCCCCGGCAGTCGGTCAATGACCCGATCCGCGCCCACCCGCTGCGCCGCGCGCGCCAATGCCGCGTCGTCGATTTCGGCACCGAGCCGAATGTTGGTGGCCACGTCGCCGGCGAAGAGAAAAATGTCCTGTTGGACATAGCCAATCAGTGACCGCAGGACATCGACCGGCACCTCGCGGATGTCGGTCCCGTTCAGGAGAATCCGGCCACGCTGCGGTTCGTAGAAGCGCAGCAGCAGATTGACGATGGTGGTCTTGCCGGCTCCCGTATGGCCCACCAGAGCCACGGTGTCACCCGGGCGGGCCGAGAAGCTGACATCGCGCAGCACCCATCGATCGCCGTCGGGCTGCGAAGGCGTGGTCTCCGCCGACGTCGGGTCCGATCCTTCTTTATCGGGTGCCGGTGCCACGGTCGGTACGCCGATGGCGGCGCGAATCGCGTCGTCGGTCACTCCACCCTCTGCTCCGTACCGAAACCAGACCGACTCGAACGTGATCGTCACGCCACGCGCGCGGAATTCGGCGGCCTGCGCGGCGCGGTCCGGGGTGGGCGACACACCGGGCGCTTCGGGTGTATCGAGCATGGCAAAGATCCGTTCGGACGCCGCCATGGCTTGCTGCAGAATGTTGAACTTCTCCGAAAGATCCTGCAGCGGCTGAAAGAACCGGCGCACCAATTGGAGAAAGGCGGCCACGGTTCCGACGGTCAGGGCGCCCGAACCAACCCGCATCGTGCTGGTGACCAACAAGCTCGCCAGGGCGAAGGTGGTCAGGAACTCGATCACGGGGAAATAGAGCGCGTAGATCGTGATCGACTTGAGGTGCGCGTCGAGGTGCGACTGGTTGAGTGCGTCAAACCGCGCCACTTCGGCGGATTCCCGACCGAAGAGCTGGACCACGCGCACACCCGCCAACCGCTCCTGCAAGAACGCGTTCAGTTGGGCAAGGCGTGTCCGAATGTCGCGATAGCCCGCGCGCACGCGTGACTGAAACACCCGGGACGCCAGATACACCAGTGGAATCACGGCAAAGGCCGCCAGCGCCAGGCGCCAGTCGACATACAACATGACCAGACTGATGGCGACGAGTGTGCACAGATCGCCAAGACCGGCGACCACGCCCGCGGTGAACAGCTCGTTCAGTGCCTCGACGTCGCTGGTGACCCGGGTGACGAGCCGTCCAACCGGCGTCCGGTCGAAATACGCAATCGGCAGGCGCTGCAAGCGGGCAAACAGCTGCGCTCGCAAGTCCCGCATGACGCGCTGTCCAAGCAAGTTGGTAAAGAGCGTCTCCCCGTAGGCGGCGCCGAATTGGGCAAGCAACAGGACCACGTAGGCCACAGCCACTTGCACAACGAGAGCGGAATCGCGCGCGGGCAGGGCCTTGTCGATGACCCAGCGGGTGAGCAGCGGTCCGACCAGCTGCAGACTCGACTCGATGGCGATCAACGCCAGCGCGGCCACCACCAGCTGCCGATAGGGTCGCACATACTGCAGGAGCCGCCGTACCAGGCGCGCATCATACGCCTTGCCAGCGGTCTCGTCGTCGGTGTGCGGAGCGGCGGCCATTCGATCTGGAATTTAGCAGGGTGCTCCCGGCGCGCGCTCCGATAGTTTTCAGCCCATGAAGGATCGCATTCGCATCACCGGCGCCCGGCAGCACAACCTCAAGGGGTTTGATCTCGAGATTCCCCGTCGTGCGATCACCGTGATCACCGGCGTCTCGGGTTCAGGAAAATCGTCCTTGGCCTTCGATACGTTGTATGCCGAAGGTCAGCGTCGGTATGTCGAGTCACTGTCGGCCTATGCCCGGCAGTTTCTCGAACGCATGGAAAAGCCGCTCGTCGATTCCATCGAGGGCATGTCCCCCGCGGTCGCGATCGAGCAGAGCAATCCGACGCGGACGTCGCGCTCCACCGTGGGCACCGGCACGGAGATCTACGACTACCTCCGCCTGCTGTGGGCGCGCGTGGGCCACACGTTCTGCCGCGTCTGCGGACGCGAACTGCGTCCGGATACGGTGCAATCGGTCACCGATATCGCGCTCGCGCTGCCGGCCGGCACGCGCTTCGCGGTCGCGTGTCCGCTCATCCGGTCCAGTGAAGTCACGCACGCGGTGATCGACGAAAATCTCCGCGCGCGCGGTTTTGTGCGTATTGCGGTGGGCGAGCGGTTGATGCATCTCGACGACCTCCGCGACGCCGAGATCGACCTCGCCTCCGACCCTGCCCTGTCGATCGTCGTCGACCGGCTCGGCAGCAGTGAAGCGCAGCGCGGCCGCATCGCCGAGGCGGTCCAGACCGCGTTCGGCGAAGGCGATGGGGATGTGCTGCTGCTGTTTCCCGACCCGGTCGTGCCACCGGCGCATCTGCGCGCGTCGCGAGATGGCGCCGCAGTCACCCAGTTGCGTTTTACCGATCGATTCGAGTGTCCGAATGACGGGACGCGGGCCCCGATGCCCACACCGCAGCTGTTTTCGTTCAACAATCCGCGCGGCGCCTGTCCGACGTGCAACGGTTTTGGCGCGACACTGACCTACGATGAGTCACTCATCGTACCCAATCCCGATCGGTCGGTGCGCGACGGCGCCATCGATCCGTGGACCGCGCCCCGCTACGAGAAGCAACGTCGCACCGTCGTCGAGTATGCCCGGTCGCTCGGCGTGTCGCCCGATGTCGCGTGGAACAAGCTGCCCAAGGCCGCGCGCGATCAATTGCTGCGCGCCAAGACGCGCGCGTACACGGGCATCTTTCCGTTCCTCGAGGCGCTCGAAGAGAAGAAGTACAAGCAGTACATCCGCATCTTTCTCCGGAAATACCAGCGGGCGCTGCCCTGCACCGACTGTGGTGGCACCAAGCTGCAACCTGACGCGCTCGCCGTGCGCGTGGCTGGTCGCACGATTGCAGAGGTCACGCAGTTCCCGATTCGCGAACTGCGCACCTGGCTCGATGATCTCGCACTGTCCGCCACCGATCAGCAGATTGCGGAGACGGTACTGCGCGAAGCGCGGTCACGCACGCGGTTTCTTGCCGATGTCGGGCTGACCTATCTGACGCTCGATCGCGCCACCCGCACCCTCTCGGGCGGTGAGGCGCAGCGCATCACGCTCGCCAATGCGCTCGGCGCCGCCCTGGTGGACGCGACGTATGTGCTCGACGAGCCCAGCATCGGCCTTCATCCCCGCGACCTCGACCGCCTGCTCACGTTGCTCAAGGCGCTCCGCGATGGCGGCAATACGGTGATCATGGTCGAGCACGATCTGGACGCCATGCGTATTGCCGACTTCATGGTCGAACTCGGACCGGCAGCCGGTGAACACGGTGGGCATGTCGTGTTCGCGGGCCCCATGACCGATGCGGCGCAGAGCCCGTTGACGGGCCAGTACCTCACCGGTGCCCGCACCATTGACGTGCCAGCCAAACGCCGACCCGTCGGGCCGCGCTGGATCGATCTGCGCGGCGCGACGGCGCACAATGTGCACGGTGTCGATGTGCGCATTCCCGTCGGCGCGATGACCGTCGTCACCGGCGTGTCGGGCTCAGGCAAGAGTACGCTGGTGCACGACATCCTCTACCACGCGCTCGAGTCGCGTGTGCACGGCGAACACTCCGCCAAGGAGCATCTGGGCGAAACCGTCGGCACCTTCGCGTCGCTGACGGGCGACGAGATGTTTGACGATGTGGTGCTGGTCGATCAGAGTCCGATCGGCAAGTCGCCGAGGTCGAATCCGGTGACGTACGTGAAGGCGTACGACGAAATCCGACGCTTGTTCAGCGAAACACCGTTGGCGCGCCTGCGAGGATACGGACCCGGGCACTTCTCGTTCAACGTACCGGGCGGGCGCTGTGACACGTGCGAGGGGGCCGGTGCCATCGAAGTGGAGATGGTCTTCATGGCCGACGTGTTCGTGCCGTGTGATGCGTGCGGCGGCAAGCGTTTCAAGCCCGACCTGCTCGAAGTGCGTTTCAAGAACAAGAGTATTGCCGACGTCCTCGAACTGACCATCGACGAAGCCATCAAGTTCTGGCCGCGCGAAGACAAACTGGCACAGGCGCTCTGGCATGTGCAGCAGGTGGGGCTGGGCTATCTGCGCCTCGGCCAGCCGGCGACCACGTTGTCCGGTGGTGAAGCGCAGCGTCTGAAGATCGCGCGCGAACTGGCGCTCTCCGCCAAAGGCAACGCGCGCAAACTGTACGTCCTCGACGAGCCGACCACGGGCTTGCATCTCGAAGACATCCGTCGTCTCGCCACCGTGTTCGAGCGATTGCTCGATCAGGGGCACACATTGCTGCTCATCGAACACAATCTCGATGTGATCAAGCTGGCCGACTGGATTGTCGACATGGGCCCCGACGGCGGCGACGGTGGCGGTCGCGTGGTGGCGATGGGACGCCCCGAGGAGATTGTCACCGTGGCCGCCAGTCATACCGGGCAGTGGCTACGCGGCGTGCTGCCCGCGCGCTGAGCAACTACCTGGGCGACACCCGCCAGATGGCCCCGCCGGTGCCGCCCACGTCCGTGGCCACGTACAACGCGCCGTCCGGTCCCTGCACGGGAACGCGAAGGCGGGTGCCCTGATCGGCAAACAGCGGCGTTTCGCGCGCCAGCGATCCGTCGGACGCGAGCTGCAGCACCACCAGCTTCGCGCCGACGAGTTGCGCAATGACCAGCGCGTTCTGCCAGCCTTTCCAGTGCGCACCCGAGAGAAACGTCGCGCCCGATGTGCCGCGTGCAGGGGAGCCGCTCTTCCAGAGTGGCGGCATCGCGGTGGGATACCGCGTGAGGTCCGTCATCGACACGGACTCATTGTATCCAGGCACCGGATTCCAACCGGCGTTTCCGCCGGCCGTGAGTTTTGTCACCTCATCGTCAAACGAGGGGCCGTGTTCCGCGCTGTACGCGGCACCGGTGGCCGGATGAAAGGCGATGCCTTGGACGTTGCGATGCCCCAGCGTGTAGATGCGCGTTTCGCCGCCGGCGAGCAGGGAATTGCCCGGCGCCCCAAGCCCATCGCGCGTAATGCGAAGCACCTTCCCGCCGAGATTCGCCGGATTTTGCGGGTTGGTGCCAGTGGCCGCGTCGCCGGTGCCAATCCACAGATATCCATCTGGACCAAATCGCGGACGACAACCGGAGTGTCGCCCGCTGCTGATGCGCGGCAATCCGGTCACGAGGTCATTTCGGTCTGTCAGTTGGGTGAGATCAGCAGCAAGCCGCCAGCGCACCAGCCGATTGTCGTTCGCACCGTTCAGGCCTGACGAGAAGCAGATGTAGATGAAGCGATTGGTCGCGAACAGCGGATCAATGGCGAGTCCCAGCAGCCCACCCTCGCCCACGGCCAGCACATCACCGATGGTGGCGACGGTGGTGAGCGCACCACCGGGACGTCGGGCGCGCACACGGCCCCCCCGTTCCGTGATCAACGCGGTGCTGTCGGGGAGAAACGCGAGATCCCACGGATTGGCGAGTCCCGTCTGCCAGACGGTACGATCCACCAGCGGTGTGGTCGAGTCGGCGGGCGTCTCGACCACCGGAGATTGAACCGCATCCGTACCACAGGCCGCCGAGAGCATGGCCGCGAGCAGCAGTGCCCCGACACTGGTGACAGTCTGCCGGGTGGAGCGTCGATGAGACGTTGAAATCACAGTCAGCCTCGCTTGACTTGGGGCAGTGGCGCGGTGAAATTCAGAGGCTCTGGGGCAACTGCCCAGAGCGTTATTCCCGGGTAGCTCAGGTGGTAGAGCAGGTGACTGTTAATCACCCTGTCGGGGGTTCGAGTCCCTCCCCGGGAGCTATTTCCACAGCGTGTGCAGCAGACAGACGTTTCAGCAGGCCTCGTCGGTTCCCGGCGGGGCCTGTTGTGCGTTTGGTGGCGACGCGATGGCGCGTTCAGTACGCGAGTGTCTCGACACGAGTGTCTCGACACGAGTGTCTCGCGAGTGTGCCCGAACCCGGGCCCGATGAGCACCCGTCGCGCGCTGAGGCACCTGAGCACTGCAACAGCCACGACAGAGTCGCAGAGTCGCAGGGGACGCAGAGGCTCGCGTCGGCCAGGCGGCTGCAGGTCCCCTCAACATCAATTCGGCATTGCTTGGCACCGGCCGACAGCACGCCGCCGCGTCCCCTGCGCCTCTGCGTCCCCGTCCCCTGCGCCTCTGCGTCCCCTGCGCCTCTGCGATTGTGCTGTTGGCTGTTCATCGATCGCAGCGGCGCTGGCAGGCACGGCTGGGTGCCCTTCCGCAGTAGCGCCGGACACTCGGACCTCACGGTTCACCCCATCGTCATTGGCGTCAGTGACGCGAATGGCGAGTGTGTTGCTCAAGAAGTGTGTGCGTGCTGCGTGCGCCGTTGCCACGCCATGGTCGTCCCGCACACATCAACGTCGTTCGTCCCTGACCGGAGAAACTCCACATGCGTCTCCTCTCACTCGCATGGATTGGTCTCGCGCTGTGCGCATGCCGCTCCGAACGGAGTACGGCGCCGCTCGGGACACTTACCGGTACGTACGTGCTCCGGTCGATCAACGGCGTCGCACTCCCCACGATGGGAAACGGCGCCAGCATGACCGACTTCACGATGATCGCCGATACCCTGCACCTCTACGACAGCGGCCAAGGAGTGGAGGTGAGTGTGACCACGCGTGCCGGGGTCGCCGGAACGCGGGTGCAGTCGGAGCGTTTTCGCACGAGCTCGCCGTCGGCTGGCACACTCGAGATTGCGTACTACTGCGCCGACGGCGATCCAGCGCCGCTTGCGTCGTGTATCGCCGCGCCGCATCACCAGGGCGCGTTCACCGCAACCGGACTGACGCTGTCGGCATCGGTCCTGTACCGTGCGCCGCTCATGTACGAACGCGTTGGCGGCTCCGCCCCGTAGCGCAGGGGCGACTGCGCATTGTCGTGATCGCGCCGACTCGCGAGTTCGCCCACGCACAACCGCGCGGCGCGCGTCACGCGGCGCGCGTCACGCGGCGCGCCTCACGCACTCAGCGGTCGCGCGTGAGCAACTCGTAGTTGGCACCGATCCGGCGCACGTATCCCAGCGTCTCCTGATACCGCCAACGCGGAATATCGGGCGCCACCTGCTCGATGCTGGGCCAGCGCGCGTGATCGAGCTTCCGCGCCCGCGCGGCGGCCGCGGCGCGTGTAATCGGACCCTCACCCGCGTTGTAGGTGCCGAACATGAACGGATGCCGCAGACTGTCAGGCACCGTTCGCGACCACAGCATCCACAAATCGCGATCATGCAGGATGCCCGCCGCGATGTTCCACTCGGGATCATCGATCGATGTGAAGTTGCTGCGATGCGTGGCGATCTGCTGATACGTGGACGGCATCAACTGCATGAGCCCGCGAGCGCCCACGCGGCTGCGGGCCTTGGGATTCAGATCACTCTCCGCCATCGCCTGTGCCTTGAAATGGCGCCAGTCAAACGCGACGCTGAAGTAGCGTTTGGAGTACTTGCGAAAGATCGGATCGTACGTGGACGCAACGGCCTTCTTGGACGCGCCGGTGCGCTGCGCCGAGCCGGTGGATGCGCACAAGACGCCAGCGAGCAGCGCGACGGCCACCGCTCGCGATCGCCACGGAAATCGTGCCATCGCCGACAGCCGGGTCAATTCAGTGAGTTGCCGATGATGATGGCGATCGACACAAAAATCGCCGCAATGAAGATGGCCACGGCCACATTTCCCTTCTTGAGCTCCTCCGGGAAATTGACTTCGGGCGTCAGCTTGTCGATCAGTCGATAGCTCACGAACATCAACACCACGCCAAAGAAGGCGTAGCCGAAATTGACGGCGAGAATGGACAGCTGCACACGGCCTCCGTAACGGTTGGGACCTGCGGACTGTTCGGCGAAGCTAGCGCGGCAGCCGTCGGACTTCCACAGTCGTGCGAAGACTCGCGGACCAGTCCAGCACTCACGTGTCGCCGCTCACCGTGGTATTCTCGACCTGCCGACCCCGCAGCGGGTCGACGCCCACCCCGCGATTTCTGATCACCGCGCCCCGGTTGCACCGCCCGGGCCGTCCCGAGGACGCCGCATGAGCACCGCCGAAGACCGATTAGAGCACACGCAGACCGAACTTGCGCCGTTGGCCGAAGAGTTCGAGGACGCCACTGGCGTGGATCGCCGCCAGTTCATGTTCTTTTCGCTGGTGGCTGCAGCGGCCAGCACGTTCGGCATGGAGTCGGCGCACGCCCTCGGCGCATCCGCGCTCGATGCATCAACGGCGTCGCTGGACTCGTGGATGCCCCCTACGGATCTGCCGGTAGGGCTGTTTCAGCCACCGACCGTGACCCCGCTTGCGCTCGGCAACGGTGAAGCGCCGGCCCTGCAGTTTCAGGCGTATCCTGGCGGGACCGGCGCGTTGATGGAGAAATTGGCGCGTGAACGTGGTCGTGCCGCGTTTGATCGTGCCGTCTTTGCGGTGCAGAAGTTCTCCGGCCCCGTCCCGACGTCCGACGAAGATCTCGCGTTTCTGCCCGCCCATCGGATCTCCGCGCTGATCAAAGAGAAGAAGCTCACCTCCACGCGCATCACCAACATCTACCTCGACCGCCTCAAACGACTCAATCCCACACTCAATTGTGTGGTGACCTTGATGGAAGATTCGGCGCGTGCGGAGGCGGCGAAGGCCGATGCGGAAATCGCGGCAGGAAAATATCGCGGCGCACTGCACGGGATTCCGTACGGACTCAAGGACCTCTTCTCGACCAAGGGCGTGCGGACGACGTGGGGTGCCAAGGACTTTGAGGATCGCATCATCGACGAGGATGCGGAGATTGTTGTGCGGCTGCGTGACGCCGGCGCGGTGTTGCTTGCCAAGTTGTCCACTGGTCTGTTTGCGCAGAACGATCAGTGGTTCGGCGGACGGACGAACAATCCGTGGAATCTCAATATCGGATCGAGCGGCTCGTCGGCCGGACCTGGTTCGGCCACCGCGGCCGGGTGCGTGGCATTTGCCATCGGCACCGAAACACAGGGGTCGATCGTGTCACCGTCCATTCGGTGCGGCCTCAGCGCCCTGCGTCCCACCTTTGGCCGGACGTCCCGCTACGGTGGCATGGTCCTCGCTTGGTCTCAGGATCGCGTCGGACCGATGTGCCGGACCATCGAGGACTGCGCGATGGTGTTCAACGCCTATCACGGTGTCGATGAAAAAGACCCGTCTACACTGACCACGCCGTTTCAGTTTGATCGAAACATCAAGCTGGCATCGCTGCGGATCGGCGTGGACCCGCAGGCACCCAAGGAGCTGGTCAACACACTCAAGGCACTTGGCATGACCCCCAAGGACGTCGGTCCGCGCCCCACGGTACCCGGCGTAGGTGGTGGAGGGTTGAACGTCGAGTACGCGGCGGCGTTTGACTCGTATGTGCAGCGAAAGGCCAAGGAGATCGGTCTTGATCTCGCGACACTCCCTGAACCCGGCACGCCGGGCCGCGCCAACAACGCGCCGTTTGGCAATCCGCCGGCCAACAACAGCCCGACCGCCCCGGCCGACTGGAATCCCCGCTTCGTCGGTGGTCGTGTGACCCGCGCGTTCGAGTTCATGCAGAATCAACGCCGTCGCATGGTACTGGTTGCCAAGTGGGGCGAGTACATGAAAGATCTCGATCTCTTCATCGGCGGTCCGAATGCCGATGTCGGACCCAATGCGCAGACGGGGCATCCGTGTGCCGTCGTGCCCTACAAATTCGACGTGCCAACCTTTGGCGGTGGCGGCGCGCCGGCCGCGCCACGTGTTGTCGGCGATGCAGCGGCCACGCCGCCAGCGCCGCCCACGTACAAGCCGCAACCAATCTGCGGCGTGATCACCGGCGCGTTGTTCAACGACGACAAGATTCTGTCCGTCGCGCATCAATTTCAGCAGGCCACCGACTTTCACACGCATCGTCCAGCACTGTAACAGACACCGTGACTGACGCGTTGAGCGGACGGGGCGCGTCCCCCGTCCGCTCGCGCGGATTCATCGCGCAGCGATCACCGTCACGCGGTCGTCGAGGTACAGCGTGCCCGGCGACGCGTGCGTGGCATTCATGCCGAACATCACCTCGCCATCCTGGCGGCGATACGTGGCCAGCGTGCGAAGGGGTTCGATCCCCTTCTCTGCGGTATCGGGATTGACCGTGGTCATGACACAGCGCGAACACGGCGACCCGACACCGAGCGACACGGAACCGATCTCCACGCGTTCCCACGTGTCCTCCTCGTGCGCATCGGTGCCCGTGAGCAGCACATTCGGACGGAAACGTGCGACCGTCATGGCGTCGTCACCGTGCTCGACCAATCGCTCACTCAACGCATCCACGCTGCGCTGGCCGAGCAACAGCAGCGGCGCACCGTCCGAGAACGCCACACGGCGATCCGCGAACGGCAACGGGCCCGCATACTTCGCCTTCAACGGACGGCGGGCGTGCTCGGCGAGGCGGACAACGCGGCACGACTGCCGTATCGCATCGGACATCCACTCGGCCGCCAGATCTCCCGCGTCATGCGCCTCCACGGGATCGGCCCAGACGCGCACCATCCGCGTGGCGGACGTGCTCGGCAACTCCAGCCGGAATGTCGGCATCTCCGGCGCGTCAAGCAGCAGCGCGCCGTCGCTGTTGCGCCGCGGGCCCTGTGTCCCGGCGCCGATGGCAAATTGGGGGCGCACCAGCGCCATCACCGGCGTCTCGCGCGCCGTGACCTGCAGACCATCGCCCGAGATGACCAGCCAGCGGCGATCGGCCACCGCCCCGCGATCGTCGAGATCCATCACGTCCACCGCGATCGCTGCCGCAGACTTGATGGGATGAACGAACAGTCCCGACACGCGACGCGCGCGCTGCTCCGTCATGAGTTGGTCCCCGATATTCCGTTGCGATGCCGCTCCCGCTGCCAGTAGGCAAAGACGGGCAGACCAAGTGCAAGCAGTCCGGCTCCGCGGAGCGCATTGGCCGGATTGGACGTGATCGACCCGAGCATCACATACCCTGCGGCGGCAATGAATATCAGCGTGCTGTACGGGTGCAAGGGTGTCCGTACGGTTGCACGAATGCCGTCCCGCGCATCGCGGGTTCGCAACACGAATAGTGCTGCCGCGGTCGAGCCGAAAAAGATCCAATCAGCAAACACCACGTAATCGAGCAATTGCCCGTACGTCCCGCTCAGCAGCAACACAATGGTAACCACCCATTGTCCAACCAGGGCGGCGACCGGTGTACGGGTCCGCGGATGCAAGGCGGCCATCTTCTGAAAGAAGAGTCCATCGGCCGCCATCGCCTGATACACCCGCGCCGACATCAGAATCACCATGCTGAGAAAGCCGACCGTGGAGAACACAATAGCGACCGTGATCAGCGTGCGTCCGGCATCGCCGAGGTACACGTACATGGTGTCGGCAGCGGGTGCCGTGCTGGCAGCAAGTCCGGCCACGCCAAGGGCGCGCAGATACGCGATGTTCACCAGCATGTAGGTTGCCACAACCAGCAGCACGCCGATGATGAGCGCGCGCGGCAGCGTTCGCGCGGGATCGACGAGTTCTTCCGCAACCGCATTGGTCTGCTGCCATCCCCCGTAGGAGAAGAGCACCGGCACCAGTGCCGCCCCCATCGCCATGATGGTGTTCACACCGCCCCCCGGGGCATTGAGCGGCGGTGCGGACGCCAGGTTGACGGGATGCATCGGCGTCAGAGCGAGCGCGGAGAACACAAGAACAGCAATGCCGCCGAGTTTGAGAATCGTCAGCACGTTGCCGGTGGCGGCGCCCACGCGCACGCCGAGGATATTCAGCAGTGTCAGCGCGGAAATGATGCCGATGGCGATCGGCCGCGTGCTCTCGACAGACCACCCCGCGAGTGTGACGAGATAGCTGGCGCCGGTCATGCCGACCGCCGCGATGGCGCCGCTGCCGATGATGAAGAAGACAGCCCAGCCGTAGAGAAACGCCGGCAGCGGTCCCCACGCGTCGCGCAGGTACACGTAGGTCCCGCCGGCCTTGGGGCGCCGGGCCCCCAATTCGGCATAGATGAATCCGCCGATAATGGCGACCACTGCGCCCAGCGCCCAGGCGCCGAGGGTCAGCGGCGCCGTACCGACGCGCTGTGCGACCACCGCCGGTGACAGGAAGATGCCCGAGCCGATGATGCCACCCACCACCATCATCGTCCCGGAGAACGTCCCGAGTCGCGCGTCGTAGCCGACGCGATTTGGCGTTCCGGGTTCCCCAGTCGAAACCATCGGCGCAAACTGCACCGTATACATTTCAGACGCCACCAGTGTCGTACCTGGTATCCGCAGGCATTTCCGTCCCCTCGCCGCCCTTCCCCATGTCCCTTCGGCACCGCGTCGGTCGTCTGACGACCGCCTTGCTGCTCGCGTCGTTCGCGTCCCCGCTCGCCGCGCAAGCCGGGAAAGCCACGCGCATCCCGTTCGAAAAGTTCACGCTGCCCAACGGTCTCGAGGTCATCCTGCACGTGGATCGCTCCGTGCCGATCGTGACCGTCAACGGGTGGTACAAAGTCGGTTCGGGAGACGAAAAGCGTGGTCGCACCGGATTCGCGCATCTCTTCGAGCACATCATGTTCATGGGCTCGCAGAACGTGCCCGTCGGCAAGTTCGACGAATGGCTGGAAGCGGCTGGTGCGAACAACAACGGCTCGACCACGGTTGACCGCACCAACTACTACGAAACCGGTCCGTCCAATGCCCTACCGCTGATGCTCTGGCTGGACGCCGATCGCATGGGGTGGCTGCTGCCGACGATGGACAAACCGAAGGTCGATCTGCAGCGCGACGTCGTGCAAAACGAGCGGCGGCAGAGCTACGACAATGCGCCGTATGGCCGCGCGTACGAGACCCTGCTGCCCGTGATGTATCCGGCCGACCATCCCTATTCGTGGCACGTCATCGGATCGCTGGCCGATCTCAGCGCGGCGTCGCTCGATGATGTAAAAGAGTTCTTCCGCAAGTATTACGCGCCCAACAATGCCAGCATCGCGATCGCGGGTGACTTCAATCCCGATTCCGCGAAGGTGTGGGTGAAGAAGTACTTCGGCAGCATTCCCCGAAACGCCGACGCCCCGGTGCGTCCCACCGTTCCTGCCCCGCGGCTCACGCGTGACACCACGCTGGTGCTGGAGGATCGCGTGCAGCTGCCGCGCCTCTACTTCGCGTGGCACGGCACCAAGGCGTTCAGCGCCGACGAGCCGGCGCTCGACGCGCTCGCGCAGATTCTCGCGGGCGGCAAGAGCTCGCGGCTCTACCGGACGATGGTCTACGAGAAGCAGATCGCGCAGGATGTGGGGATGAGCAACGGGTCGGAAAAACTCGACGGCATGATCCTCATGTCGAGCACGGCCAAACCTGGTGTGCATCCGCGCCAGTTGGCGGCGGAGATGGATGCGGCAATCCGCGACGTGGCCGACAAGGGTATCACCGACCGCGAGTTGACGCGCGTGAAGAACGGCGTGCGCGCCGCACTGCTGGACGAACTCTCGAGTGTGCTCGGCAAGGCCGATCGCCTCAACTTCTACAACTACTTCGTGGGCACGCCGGAGTACATCGAGCAGGATCTGGCGCGGTACGATGCGTTGACCACTGCCGATGTGCAGCGCGTGGCGAAACAATACGTGGCCGGACGCCCCCGCATCACGATGACCGTGGTTCCCGAAGGCAAGAAGGAACTCGCCCACACTGCCGGAGGAACCAAGTGATGCCAGCATTCATCTCTCGTCGTGGCGCCGTCATCGCCTCTCTGCTGTCGGCGGCCTGCGCCTCCGCGAGCAGCGCCGAGGCGCAGGCGCCCTCGCTCAACACGGCACCTCCCACGCTGGGCGCGCCCAAGCCGCTTACGCTGCCTACGATCACGGAACGCACGTTGCCCAACGGGCTGCGCGTCGTGGTGGTGGAGCAACACGAATTGCCGCTGGTGGACGTCTCACTGGTGGTGCGCACAGGCGCCGAAGCGGATCCCAAGGGCAAGGCCGGCCTGGCCACGCTGACAGCGAACATGCTCGACGAAGGCGCCGGCACCCGCGACGCACTCGGCATTGCCGAGCAGATCGGATTTCTGGCCGTGCGCCTCGGCACCGGCGCGGCCTTCGAGCAGAGTTCCATCAGTCTGCATTCGACCCGCGCCACACTCGACAGCGCACTGGCTCTGATGGCTGACGTCGCGCTGCGACCCACCTTCGCCGCCAAAGAATTCGAGCGACTCAAGAACGATCGCAAAACATCGCTGTTGCAGGAAAGCGATCGGGGGCCTGCGATGGCCGACCGCGCGTACAACGCCATCGTGTTTGGCGAAGATCATCCGTACGGGCGTTCGACCAGCGGCACCAGCGAAGAGGTCGAGACGCTGACGCGCGACGACGTCATCACCTTCTGGAAGACGTGGTATCGCCCCAACAACGCGACGCTGGTGATCGTGGGCGATCTGAGCGTTGCGGATGCTGTTGCGCGCGCGACGCGCGTGTTTGGCGGATGGGCGCGCGCGAACGTTCCCGTGTTGGCCAAGAGCACGCCGGCGCCGGCGCGTGCCACGACCATCTACATCATCGACAAACCCAAGGCACCACAGACGTCGTTCCGTCTTGGCGGCATCGGCGTCGCACGCAACACGAAGGACTACTATCCGCTGATGGTGATGAACACCGCACTCGGTGGCTCCTTCACCAGCCGGCTCAATCAGAATCTCCGGGAAACGAAGGGATACACCTACGGCGCCAGTTCCGGATTCGCGATGCGCCGCGAACCCGGATCGTTCACCGCGCGCGCCGAAGTTGTCGCGGCAAAGACCGACTCGGCGCTCCTCGAGTTCATGAAGGAATTGAACGGCATCCGCAACACCATGACTCCGGCGGACCTGGCCAAAACCAAGCGCTATCTGCAGCTCGGCTACGCCGAGCGATTCGAGTCGACAGGTGATATCGCCGGGGCCATCGCCGGCCTGGTGCCGTACGGCGTACCGCTCTCGACGCTCAGCACGTTCAACGCCGGAATCGGGACCGTGACGGGAGCCGATGTGCAGCGCGTGGCCAAGCAGTATCTCGATCCCTCGAAGCTGGCGATTGTCGTGGCTGGAGATCGCGCCAGCATCGAACCTGCGCTCAAAGCGCTCAAGATCGCGCCGGTCGAAATCCGCGACGCGAAAGGCCGACTGGGGATCACGCCGTGACCCCCGCACATCGTCTGCGGCGCGTCGTCACGGCGGTGGGGCTGCTCGCCTTCGCCGGCGCCTGTCATCGGGGCTCAAGCGCGGTGGCCGCCAAGCCGACACCATCCAACATGCTGGTCAACACGGCATGGCTCGCGGCGCACGCGTCCGATCCCGACCTGGTGATTCTGCATGTGGGCAATCGTGCGCAGTACGACAGCGGGCATGTGGCTGGTGCCCGCCTGGTGACACTCAACGAGCTGTCACTCCCGCAAGTCGAGGGCGGCTTGACGCTGCAGATGGGGACGGTCGATCAGCTCACCACATGGGCCAGATCCAACGGCATTGGCGACAAGTCGCGCGTCGTCATTGTGCCCCACGACGAGAACCTCCAGTCGGCGACTCGCGTGTTCATCACGATGGCGTACCTCGGCGCATTTGATCGGACCTCGGTTCTTGACGGCAGCTTCAAGGCGTGGAAAGCGGAGAACCGGGCCGTCACGAAAGACGCGGCCCCACTCGCCCGCGCGGTGACGTTCACGGCGAAACCGCGACCCGAGTTGATCGCCACGCTCGCACAGGTCGAGGCGATCGCCAAGGATTCCGGTCGCACGAATCTGATCGACGCACGCCTGCCACGCTTTTACAATGGCGACGGCGGGGGCTATCCGCGCCCCGGGCACATTCCGACGGCCGTGAACATTCCGCTCAACACCGTGAGCACAAACGGATTCATGAAGCCCGCGTCAGAGCTGAAGACGCTGTTCGCGCAGGCGGGCGTCACCGGTGACAGGCCGATTGTGACATACTGCCACATCGGGCAGCAGGCGACGGTCTTGTGGTTTGTGGCGACGTTGCTGGGCTATGACGCGAAAATGTTTGATGGCTCGTTTCAGGAGTGGAGTATGACCACCCGTCTGCCGTTGGTGGCGCCTCCGGGCAAGAAGTAGCGCCGACAGGGCCGCCCGGCGTCATGTCGGGCGGACCCTGCGGCGGGCAGTTGGTCTGGCGATTCGCACCGCGGTACCTTTCGGCCTCCCGATTCCTTCGCCCTCGGAGCCCGACGTGCACGCATCCGCCGATTCTTCCGCCGCCGACCACCCAACGCCCGTCGTGGGCGTCGTGATGGGCAGCGCAAGCGATTTCGACACGCTCGCCCCAGCCTGCGAGATCCTCGCCGAACTCGGCATTCCCTACGAGGCGCGCGTGGTGTCGGCGCACCGGACGCCGGACTGGCTCTTTGAATACGCCGAACAGGCCCAGGAACGCGGGCTGCGCGCCATCATCGCCGGGGCCGGCGGCGCGGCACATCTGCCGGGAATGCTCGCATCCAAAACGCTCGTGCCGGTGTTGGGCGTACCCGTCGTTGCCACGCCGTTGAACGGCATGGACGCACTACTCAGCATCGTGCAAATGCCAGCGGGCGTTCCGGTCGCCACCTTTGCCATCGGCAAGCCGGGCGCGGCCAACGCCGCGTTGTTCGCGGCCCAGCTGCTGTCGGCTCACGACAGCGCACTGCATATGGCGTTGACGCTGCGCCGCGCGACCAAGGCCGACGAGGCGTTGGCGCGTCCGCTGAACGCTCCCAACGCCATCGCGCCGACCCCGTCGCATTCATGAGCGCATCCCCGATTCTTCCCGGTGCCACCATCGGCTTTCTCGGTGGTGGGCAGTTGGGCCGCATGACGGCGCTGGCCGCTCGATCGATGGGATACGATGTGCACGTGCTCGACCCCGAAGCTGCATGCGCCACCGGTCCGGTCGCATCGCGGGTTATCACCGCGCCCTTCACCGACGTAGCGGCGGCAGTGGATTTGGCGCGCCACTGCGACGTGATCACGCTGGAGATCGAGCAGATTCATCCCGACGTGCTGGATGCGGCCGCCGAGCACGCGCCGGTCCGACCCGGTCGCGCTCCGGTGTTCATCATCCAGGAGCGCATGCGGCAGAAGCAGTGGTTGGCAAACGAAGCGTTCCCGGTCGGGGCGTTTGTCGCCGCCGAATCGCCAGACATGATCGCCGACGCGATCCATGCCTTTGGACCCTCGATTGCCAAGTCCACGCACGGTGGGTACGACGGTCGTGGGCAAGTCCGCCTGTCCTCGGCGGATCAGGCACCGGCGGCGTGGCAGGCGCTGGGCGGGCGCCCCTGCATCGTCGAGCAGCGCGTCGACATCGCCTACGAAATCAGCGTGTTGGTGGCGCGCCGACCGTCGGGTGACGTGGCGGTGTACCCACCCTCCCGCAATCACCACACCAATGGCATCCTCACGTGGGCGGTGGCCCCCGCCGTGATCAGCGATGCCATGTCGGCGCGTGCGCAATCGCTTGCCGTCGCCATTGCCGAGCGCATCGGCATTGTCGGGTTGCTGGCCGTCGAGTGTTTTGTCACGCGGCAGGGCGACCTGCTGGTGAACGAGCTCGCGCCGCGCCCGCACAACACCTACCACCACAGCGAGCGTGGATTCGCGACCAGCCAGTTCGAACAGTTGGTGCGCGCCGTCTGCGATCTGCCACTGGGCAGCACCACGTTGCATGCGCCGTCGGCAATTGTGAATCTGCTTGGGGACGTGTGGTTGCACCCCACGGCGCCGGATATTGGGCACGCGTTGGATGTGACCGGCACTCGCTTGCACCTCTATGGCAAGGCGGGCGCGCGCGCAGGACGCAAAATGGGACACCTCTCCGCCGTCGGTGACAGCGCACAGGACGCGCTGGCGCGCGTCCTCGAAAGCTACCGCCGACTTTCGCCGGGCACCTCCAGCGACTTCGATGTACAGGAACCGGAACTGGTCGTTCCCGCGTTCTGACGATCTCACGCCAACTCACCTCAGCCGACCGACATGTTCCCTCGCGATCTGTACGAAATCATTCACATCATTGGTATCGCCATGCTGTTTGTCGCCATCGGCGGCGTGGCGATTCACGCTGCGAACGGCGGCACCAAAGCCAACACCAACACCCGTGCGCTGGTGTCCGGGCTCTTTGGCGGTGGCGCCTTTCTGATTCTTCTGGGTGGCTTCGGCATGATGGCGCGTCTGGGACTGGTCCGCGGGATGCCGCCGGCCTGGTTGCTGGTCAAGATGGTTCTCTGGCTCGTGCTTGCCGGCATCGTGCTCGTTCCGTATCGCAAGCCGGCACTCGCCAAACCATTCGCACTGCTGCTGCCACTGTTGGCTGGACTGGCGGCGTACATGGCTGTCTACAAGCCGATCACCTGACCGTCATACCAGAGGGTCACGCGCGATGAATGTGCTCGTACTCAATGCCGGGTCCGCGACGCTCAAGTTCCAAGTGGTCGTCACCGACGAAAGTGCCATTGCCGCTGACAGCGATCGGGCGCTCGTGCGTGGTCAGATCGAACGCATCGGCGGCGAATCGGTTGTGACGATTCGGCACAACAACGGCACGTCGCGTACGGAGACGGCACCGCTGCGTGACTTGCGCGCGGCCGTGGAGTGGCTGGTGGCGTTTGTCACGTCGGAGCGGAGCGGCACAGGGATCACGTCGCGCGCCGAACTGCACGCCGTCGGGCATCGCGTCGTGCATGGAGGCGAGCGGTTCCACGAAAGCGTTCGCATCGATGCCGATGTGCACCGGGCGATCGAGTCGATGATCGAACTCGCCCCGTTGCACAACCCGCACAACTTGCGCGGCATCGAAGCGGCGCGCGCCGCGCTCGGCGACGGAGTACCGCAGGTCGCGGTGTTCGACACGGCGTTTCATCACTCGCTGCCCGAGCATGCGTACCTGTACGCCATTCCCTATCCGCTGTATCGCCGCCACAAAGTGCGGCGCTACGGGTTTCATGGGACGTCACATCGCAGCATCGCGTGGCGCTGGCGCACGCTGACCAATCGAGCACGCCAGGATGTGCGCATTGTCACGCTGCACCTCGGCAATGGATGCTCCGCCTGCGCCATTCACGGCGGACGTTCGATCGACACCTCCATGGGATTCACGCCGCTCGAGGGGTTGGTCATGGGCACACGCTCCGGCGACGTCGATGCGGCCATGCTCGACTATATCGCGTCCAAAGAGGGACTGACGCTGCCGCAGGTCGAGACCATGCTCAATCAGCAGTCGGGATTGCTCGGCATTTCCGGCCTGACCAACGACATGCGCGATCTGCTGGCCGAGGCGCACGAGCACAATGATCGACGCGCACGCTTGGCGATCGACATCTTCTGCTACCGCGTGCGCAAGTACGTCGGCGCGTACCTCTCGGTGCTTGGCGGCGCTGACGCCATCGTGTTTGCGGGCGGCATTGGCGAGAACGCACCGGAAATTCGGACGCAAATCTGCGAAGGGCTCGCGTGGGCGGGTCTGGCAGTTGATGCATCGGCCAACAACGCACTCATCGGTGGACGCGAAGGGAAATTCTCGACGGAAGGCTCGACGCTGGAAGCGTGGGTCGTTCCTACGGATGAGGAGCTGCTGATTGCCCGGGACACCTTTCGCGTGATCGCTGGCATCGAGTCACCGATATGAGCGTCGCCAACTGACGAGCGCGTTTGGACCGGCCGTCCACTTGACGTTTGAGTGAGATCGGTCGATACTGTTTATCACGCGGCGATTTTCCCGATTTGACGGGCCGCGTAACAGTGCCAGTGGCGCTGTCCATCCGTCTAAGTCGCGGCCCTGACGGCCCACGACGAGAAATCGGCGCGGGCCGTCAGTGTTTTCGGCCCGTGACGCGAGGCCTTCCGCAGTACGACAACTGAAGGAACTGGCTGATGCGCGGTGAATCCGCGTACAGGCCCGTGGTGATTTGCCGCCGATTGCCGCCACGCAAAACAAGGAGCTAAACCGCGACAGCGCCCGGCGGCCGTCACCCGTCCGGGCGCAGTTTCGTTGGCGGCACTCACCCGCTCCTTTGGAGAGTGCCATGAGCAACATCACGAATCACGTTTCAGGTAGCACCGCCACGTCAGGATCGGGCAGCGCCCGAGACGCCGCCTCTCGCCCTGCGTCAGGCGCACGGCGGCCGGACACCGTCGCCTTGCACGCCGGCCAGGAACACGCCGACTCCGCCACCGGCGCGCGCGCCGTTCCGATCTACGCGACCAGCTCGTTCGTATTTGAAAGTCCGGAACATGCCGCCGACCTGTTTGGACTCCGTGCCTTCGGCAACATCTATTCGCGCATCACCAACCCCACCGTTGATGTGTTCGAGCGTCGCATCGCGGCGTTGGAAGGCGGAGTGGCGGCGGTGGCGGTGGCCAGTGGACAAGCGGCGCAAACGCTCGCCCTCCTGAATCTCGCCGAGGCCGGCGATAACATCGTGGCGTCGCAATCGTTGTATGGCGGGAGCATTGCCCTGCTCTCACACACGTTGCCGCGTCTGGGGATCCGCACGCGTTTCGTGGACATTCACGATCATCGGGCGGTGGCGGCGGCGATCGACCACAACACGCGCGCCGTTTACGTCGAAACGGTCGGCAATCCAGCGCTCGACGTGCCCGATCTCGAAGCGCTCGCGCGTCTCGCGCATGACTTCAACCTGCCGTTGGTGGTGGACAATACGTTTGCGCCCGTGCTGGCGCGACCGATCGACCACGGCGCCGATGTTGTTGTGCACAGTGCCACCAAGTGGATTGGCGGTCATGGGACTTCGATCGGCGGCGTGATTGTCGACGCCGGCCGTTTCAACTGGGGCGCGACGGCACGATTCCGCCGTTTCTACAGCGAACCGGAACCGGCGTACCACGGCCTGCGATTTGCCGACGCATTCGGGAATGTCGATGGTGCCAACATCGCGTATGCCGTACGACTGCGTGTTCTGCTGCTGCGGGACATCGGCGCGTCACTGTCCCCCTTCAACGCGTTCTTGTTTCTGCAGGGGTTGGAGACCTTGCCGCTGCGCATCCGCGCGCACAGCGCCAATGCGCTGGCCGTCGCCCAGTTTCTTGCCGCACATCCCGCCGTCGCGTGGGTCAACTATCCGGGACTTGTCACACACACAACGCACCACAACGCGCAGCGCTTTCTGCACGAGGGGTTTGGCGGCGTGGTCACCTTTGGGGTCCGCGGCGGAGAAGCAGCCGCCCGACGTTTCATCACGGAAACGTCGCTCTTTTCTCTGCTCGCCAATGTTGGTGACGCCAGGAGTCTGGTCATTCATCCATGGACCACGACGCACGAACAGCTTGGCGATGTCGAGCGCCGATCGGCGGGCGTCACACCGGACTTGTTGAGACTGTCGGTCGGTCTCGAGCATATCGACGACCTGCGTGACGATCTCGACGCGGCGCTCGCAGCCGCCGTCGCTGTCGACAGTCATCGCACGACCAGCGCCGGTCCGCAGCGCGCCGAGAGTGCCGCATGAGCATCGTACGCGACGTTCCTGCCCGTCCGAGTCGCCACGCATCGTCGCTGCGGCCGTCTGACCGCCACATCTCAAGGAATACCCCCGTGCCATCACCGTGGCCCATTCGCGACGAAGTCCTCACCTTTCACGACGTGGCGCTCGAGAGCGGCGCACACGTCGATCGGCTTGACGTGCACTATCGGCTGGAGGGCACGCTCGCCTCCGCGCGCGACAATGTCGTGCTCATCGTACATGCGCTCACCGGTGATGTTCGCGTCACAGACTGGTGGAAGGGTGTGGTCGAGGCCGGCGGCGCCATCGATCCGTTGAAACATGCCGTGCTGACTGCGAACCTTCTCGGCGGCTGTGATGGCACCACGGGACCGTCCAATGCGCAGCCTGACGCACTGCCCGCCATCACCACACGGGATCAGGCCGCGGTGTTGGCGCGCGTACTGGACGCCCTGGGCGTTCAGGCCCCGCTCTTGGTGTGCGGAGGGTCGCTGGGCGGACAGGTCACATTGGAATTCGCGGCGAGCTTTCCGGAGCGCGTGCGCGAGGCGGTTGCGTTGGCCGCTCCCGCCGCGCAGACCGCTCAAGGGCTGGCGTGGAACGCCATCATGCGCCGTGCCATCGCACTTGGTGGCGTCCACGACGGGCTCGCGCTCGCCCGCATGGTGGGCATGCTGAGCTATCGCACGCCGGAGGGGCTGGAGCGTCGTTTTGGGCGCGCACGAAGCGAACACGACACGCCGCTGGTGAACGATTGGTTGGACATGCACGGAGAGAAACTCGTCGCGCGATTTGACGCCACGAGCTACGGCGCGCTGCTCGACGCCATGGACACGCATGATGTCGGTCGTGGCCGCGGCGGCGTGTCCGCCGCACTGACCGGCGTCGCCAGTCGCGTGACAGGCGTCGGCATTCCCGGTGACTTGCTCTACCCTGCTGAATCGGTGCGGGAGTGGACCGAACGTGCGCACGCGCGCTACGTGGAACTCCCGTCCATTCACGGCCACGATGCGTTCCTGCTCGAGACCGCCCGCGTCAGCACTATTCTGCGCGACGCGATTGCCCGATCCATCGAAGGCGATCCCGCACCGGTGCGCCAGCGCGCCGCCGCATCGGCATCGCCCGGCGTTGCGTCAGATGCGCGACCGTCACGGCAGGCCAACGTGCGTGCGACCGACACTGCCACACCCGTCGCGACGCCCATCACTCCGCTCCGAGTCGCACTGGCCGGTTGTGGGCACGTTGGTGGAAGTCTGCTCGATTTGTTCGCGGAGCGAGGGGCAACAGCCGAGACCGTGCGCGTGCAACGCATTCTGGTGCGTGACGCCAGCCGCGCTCGTCCCGCGCTGGCGCAGGCGATCGCTCGCGGTCTCGCGCCTGACAATGCGCGCACCACCGATCCCACCGAACTCTTGGACGACACCGTCGATGTGCTCGTGGAGGCCATCGGCGGAACCACCACCGCGCGCACGCTGGTGGAGACCGCATTGCGTCGGGGCATTCGTGTTGTCACGGCCAACAAGGCGCTGCTGGCGGAGCACGGTCCGCACCTTCAGGAGCTCGCGCGCGCGTACGGAACACGGATCGATTTTGAAGGCGCGGTGGCCGGCGCCATTCCGGTCGTCCGGTGCGTGCGCAGCGGCGCCGCGGGGGTTGGCATCACACGCGTGAGCGGCATCCTCAACGGCACCAGCAACTTCGTGCTCGATCGTGTCGCCGAGGGCCGTTCACTCACCGACGCGATCGCCACCGCCCAGCAGCTTGGCTACGCGGAGGCGGACCCCACGCGTGATCTGTCGGGCGAAGATGCCGAGGACAAATTGCGCGTGCTGTCATGGTTGATCTTCGGCGTGGATCCGGCAGCGCTCCGGGTGGTGCGGCGGGGCATCGATGCAGAGACCGCCGCCTGGGCGGCGCGAGTCGCCGCTGAAGGTGATCGCGTCAAGCTCATCGCGACGTGCGCATTGGAACAGGGTGAGCTCATCGCCCGCATCATTCCGACGCGCGTCACGCGCGATGACCCATGGGCGACGGTCTCCGGTCCGAACAACCGCATCGTCATCGAAAGTGCGTCGGCCGGCACACTCGTCTTTACGGGCGCCGGTGCCGGAGGACGAGCAACGGCCGGAGCGGTACTGAGCGATGTGTTGTCCTGAACGTCGACACCGGCGCCGTACGAACACACGACGCGGCGCCACGCGGCGTGGACGACCTTACGGCGCCACCGACGACACACTGGACGGCGTGACCACCGGCATCTCGCCCGTTATCCGGCGCGTGTCTTCCTGATGTGTTTCGCTGCGTTCGTCGGCGGGAATGATCCCGGCGTCGTTCAGCATGAGCCCGACAGCATCAGGCACTAGGGCAGGCCACATGAACAGCCCTTCGACGCGCACAATCGCGCGCGGCGTACGACCGCTGTCCGCGTACTTTCGCCGAGCCCACAGTTCATAGACCATGGTGAGTGTGCCGCCGAACACCGCGAACACACTCCACGTCACGACGGCTTCTCGCCATGGGAGGTCCACGAACATCCACACCAGCACCGCATAACTCAGCGTCAGACCCATCAATCCCATACCTCGACGGAGCGCCGCATTCAGGGCGACACACGCCGTGGTCCAGAGCAGGATGCCAAAGAGCACGATGGCCCACATGAGGTTGACGTAGAAGAACGTCATGGGCGCTCCGATGCGGCGGATGGGAAGGAAAGATCGTGCAGGCAGGCGGGCACGATGCGGTCGACGAGGCGCGTGATGCACACTCCGACCCATACGATTGTGCAGCTATGCGTCCATTTTCGCCAGCGTCGGGCGCTATCTCGTGACCCGGGCCTGAGCAGTTTCCTTCGACCTGCGATCGCGTTTGCTACGCATGTGTCCGAAATAGAACTCAACTGTGGCGGCAAGGCATCTGAGATGGACAGCACACAGTCGCGGCGAGATGTGACGCCGTGCGAGCGTGTGTGATCTCCCGTCAGGTGCAGTGAGGCAGGTCGGGTGTACGGTGATGCGGCCCGCGCGAATGCCTGCCCCGACCCCTGCACTGCAGCGCGACATGATACATCCGGGCTTACGGCACCGAGACGTCAAACGCAACGGTTTCGATGCGACCCGCACGCTTCACCTGTACGAAGACGCGATATGCGCCGACACTCGGAAAGGCGAAGGGAAACGCGACCGGTGCCGGTTGCATCTCGTGCGGCATCGCGGCATGCTCGGCCGCACCGATCACCGCCGCCAGCGATGCTGAATCGAGCCGCGCGGTGTCACCACGCTCCCGTCGCATCAACTGCAGTTGTGCTGTGGCACTGGCCGTACCAAGCGGGTGCAGGTGCATGAAGACACCAGCGTCCTGCCGCAGGACCATCACGTGGCCCCCCATACCCATGTACGGTTCCGTCGCGACCACCGTACCGAGGTCATCACGCATCGTCACCAGAAGACGCAGGTCACGTTTGGCGGCGATGGGCGTGTCGCTCGTCAGCGTAAGACTGCCACCCGACACGAGCGGCGCGCGCTCGCCGATGGCGTGCGCGGTCACGACCCCCCAACTGTCATCGGCATCGGCAAACGCCGATGTGAACGTTGTGGCAGAGGCGTCGGCCACCTTCGCGCGTGGCGACGATGATTCGTCCGCGACCACCGGCGCCACCGGCATGTCCACCGTGTCCACGACGGTCCGTTGTGCCCCACTCTGCAACAGAAAATCGCCGTACAGCAGATAACGACCGGGGGGAATCGGTGGTATCCGAGTCACGAAACTGTCCGGATGCACACGCAGCGGATGCAGATGCGCAATCGCATCCTGCTCTCCATCTCGAATCAGAAACAGGTGCAGCAGCTTGCCGTGATCAGGCATCAGCGGCGGCAAACGATTGGTGCGCCACAGTGAATCGGTCACCACGATGGTGAGCATCCGTTGCGCATCGAGCGTACGGATAGACGTGGCAATCGACATGGGCCGATATAAGCGCCGACGGTACGCGCCCTCTTCAATGCTCCACCACTTGGAGCCACTCAGCAGCGCCAACGCCATCACGCCAGCGGCGGTGGCCATCGCGGTTCGCGCGGTCCGGCGACGTGCGTCGGTTGGGACAACACCCGGCTCGAGCGATCCCTCGCGCGCCGCGGCACCGACGATCGACAGGACGCCGGCAACAAGCAGCGCACCCAGGACCAGCAGGAGGGCGCCCATGCCGCGGTCCATTCCCAGCGTGGCGGTGGCACTTGTTTGCAATGGAACGATCAGCGTGCCGTTCCCCGCTGGACCTTCCACGGCCACGTGCACCGAGTATGTGCTCGATGTCATGATCCACACGCTGTGTGACCACACGCCTCGGTCACCGGGCACCGGAGTCGCATCCTCCGCCGGCGGCGCGCCGCGCGTGCCGATGTTCCACTGCGCCGCGCGAATGGTCACGCGCGTGGGCGACCCCTCGAGTACACGCACAATGATCGGCACCTGCGATGGAATGACCCCCGCCGGGTCCAGCATCACGCGCAGCAGATACCCACCAGCACGACCCTCGAGCACCACCTGATTGGTCCCGACGTGTGCACTGCCAACAATCCAGACCAACAGCATACCCGCCAGCATCCGCAGTCGACGCACGGCGGGGCTCATCGGCGCACCGACCGCAGCCAGTCGCCTCGCGCCAGACCGGCGCGCGCCGAGAGGACGGCGAGCAGTGCGGCCAGAGCAAAACCTGCCAGCGTGGTGGATGGCGGCTCCGCGGCAAACTCGCCTTTCACGAGCAGCCAATCCGACGGCATCATGTACGCAAAATTGTCGGTGCGAAACAGCGCGGTGCGCGATGCGTCGCTCATGAGGAAGTCCGCGAACGGCCACTGCACCGCAGCAAAGGAGACCAGGAAGGTCAAGCCGAGCAGCAGAGCCCGTGTCCACGTGCCGCGCGATTCGGTGCGGCGCAGCACCACGTCGATCAGGAACGCCGGCACCAGCAGCAGCAGCGGAAAATTGAGCGGTACCATGTGCGTGACCACTTGCCGGATCGGTCCAAGCTTCGGCGTGGCGGCGAACAGCGGCAGGATCCACACCTGCAGGCACATCACCGCCGTGTAGACCAGCGCGGACGCCGTGGCGGGATACCGCAGGCGCGTCGATCGCCCCGCGGCCACGAGTCCGAATGGAAACGCGAGGGACGCGACAATGTAGAAAATGCCGCTGTGCATCAACGTGCGATCGTGATACTCCGTACAGAAGATCGCGATCATTGACAGCACCAGCCCGCTGGCATACGCCACCACCCATGGCGTACGCGAGGCGCGGTGCGACGATGCTCGCGATTGCACCGACGTCGCCATGACCACCGCACCTGAGAGAATGGCGATGAAGCCCAGCGCCAACACGGAATGCGGTGGGCTAATGATCTGCACATCCAGCCCATACGCGTTGTGCCACCAGTCGTCGAACGGTGCAGACGTCAGCATGGCGACCGCTCCCCAGATCGCGAGCCAGCCGCCCAACGGTCCGTTGAACCGCCCCCAGATGGTGACCCCGTCGGAGGGTCGCTCGCGCAGTACAAATGAGCGGCGCAAAACCTCCGCGCCGCTGGCGAGTCCTGCAACGGCACCGCCGGTGTAGATCGCCAAGTGCGCCGGTGTCCAGAACGTGTCTCGCCCAATGGTCATGTGCCACGAGATATCCCAGATCAGCCCGACAATGACGCTGGTGGCCGCAAACACCACCGAAATCAGCAGCCAGTGCATCCGCTCCGCCTCAGCGTGCGCCACGGGCAGCGACGCGGCGTGATGGGAGCGTTCGTCGTCACGCTCTCCGAGCGGCAGTGGCACCGCAGACGATGACATCGTCGACCCGCGTTATGGTCGGCGAGTGGGCGCGGCACCGATGCCGCGCGCACGCAGCAGGGTGCGCACTGAATCCACCGGAAGCGGCATTGCGCGACCGCCGCGACTGCTGACCGGCGTCGCCGTGAGCAACGCGTTGTACAGCGCCTCTTCCGTCGCTTCCGTCACCGCCTGAAACAGCGCCGACATCGCATCGTTCCCAAGCTCCTGCGCCGAGGCCAAGGACAACTCGGGATTGCGCCGCACCGCCGCAGCCGTCGAAAACGCGAGCACATAGTCGCCCGATCCGTTTGATGCACTTGAGCCGGTGCGCGCCAATCCCATGATGGCACGCGCTCCCAGTCGCTCAAGATTCCGCGCCAACATGGGCGCATCCGTGGCGATCACGATCATGCACGAGCCATCGCCGCGTTCACCTCCCGCATCACCCAACGACGGCGAATTCCCGCCCCCGGGACGCCGCGTGGCGTCAACGTCGCGTTGAAAGGAGTAGCGACCGAGCAAGGGGCCAATCGGTACGCCCGCCATCTGCAGCACGCCACCATAGTTGCCTTGCACCAGCACGCCGATCGTGTATCCGCCAAGCGACGCCGGCAACACACGCGACGACGTGCCGATGCCACCCTTCCATCCGAACATGATGGTGCCGTGACCCGCCCCCACGCTCCCTTCAGTCACCGAACCGGTATCGGCCATCTCGATCGCGCGAACGGCGGCCGCGCCGATCCCGGGACGCACCCGCGTGGCGTTGAGCCCACCGTCATTCGTTTCGCCAACCACCGGATTGATCGAACGCACCGCGCTGTTCTCAGGCTTCTGCAGCATCCATTGCGCCACCGCATCGCCCACCTGCCAGATGCAGAGCGTGCACGTGAGCAGGATGGGGGTCTCCAACTCGCCAAGCTCCCGCAGTTGCGTGACGCCCAGCAGCTTCCCAAATCCGTTGCCCACGTGCAGCGCAGCCGGCACGCGGTCGCGAAAGAGATCGCCGCGATGCGGCACGATCGCCGTCACACCCGTGCGTAGCGAGTCGCCGTCACTCACCGTCGCATGCCCAACGCGCACGCCGGCCACGTCCGTGATGGCATTCCATCGACCCGGCGCAAAGATGCCCGGGGCCAGTCCGATCGCGCGCGCCCGAACCGCCGAAGACGGTGCCGATGCCGACTGCGCTGACGCCGCGTCAGCGTAAATCGACAGGACCACGGCTGACAGCACCGCACACACGGCCGCTGCTGACGATCGGAACGTCGGCCTCGCGCGGTTCAGCCGGCCAGCGCTGCGCTTGCCTGCACCGGAATAGGTGGCGCCGCGCCCTGACCGACGACACGGCGAGAAGGTCTCGAAAGGCTCGCTCATGGTGAGAAGGTATCGTCCAGCCGCGTTCGTCGCTGCCGGAGCACGCGGCCGCGTGGCGCATCATTTCCACGCATCGCTTCACCGGACCTCGGGAGATGGGCATATTGGCGCATGCCCTTTCGACCCGTCTACGGACACCAGCTGCTTCGTGATCGGCTCGCCGCCGCCTGGCACGGCGATCGCCTGCCAGCGAGCCTGCTGTTCGTGGGACGCCGCGGCGTCGGTAAACAGCGCCTGGCCCTGTGGCTCGGACAGATGCTGCTGTGCGAGCGGGCGCAGGTCGAGGCGCTGCCTGAACCGTGCGGGGCGTGCCAACACTGCCGCTATGCGGAGCGAGGCAATCATCCCGATCTGCGCTGGTTCTTTCCACGCCCGCGCCTCAAAGACGGAGACGCCTCCGCGGACGACGTACGCGCGGATCTGGCAGACGCTATCGCGGAACGCATGAGCGCCGATGGACTGTGGGCGCCTTCAGTCGGTACCGACGGCATCCACATTGCCACGGTGCGCGCCCTCGTTTCACAAGCGTCGGTCAGGCCCGCCATGGCCACGCGTGCGGTCTTCGTTGTGGGCGACGCCGAACGTATGGTGTCTCAAGAGGGCGCCGATCAGGCAGCCAACGCCTTCCTCAAATTGCTCGAGGAACCACCGCCGGGCACGACGCTCATTCTCACCACCAGCGAACCGGGTGCATTGCTGCCCACCATTCGCTCTCGTGTGGTCACGATGCGTGTGCCTCCCATCGGCTCGGGCGATATGCAAGCCTTTCTCGCCGACTCGGCCGTCCAACGCCGATTCGCCAAAGGCGTGTCCGCCGACGTGGTTCAGCGTGTCAGCGGAGCGCCTGGCGAGCTGCTCGCCGACTCCGCGACCGCCGCGAGTATGGCATCGGCAAGGAAACTGCTCGACGCCGCACTTCAACCGCCAACCCCGGCAGGGACGGCAGAACGGGCAAAAGCGGCAGCCCGCCAAGGCGTCGCCGGCGCGCGCGGCGCGTTCACCGACATGCTCGACGCATTGACCATCCTGCTGCATGAACGCGCTCGCCAGTTGGTGACCGCGGGACACGACGCCGATGCGCGACGCACGGCGATCGCGCTGCTCGACGTCGAGAATGCCAAGCTTCGCGCTCAAGGCAACGTCAGTCCACAGCTCCTCGGCGCGTCACTGCTGGCGTCATTGCACCGCACGCTGCGACCACAATAGCGAACACGTCTCAGCGCACGCGTTGCGCGTTGCGCATGGCGCGTCACCGCTCCTCACGCCTCTCCTGCTTTTCCACTTCGACGCCGAACACCTCGTGAAAGCAGACCAAAATTCCGTACCGGATCGTCCCAATTCAGCCATCGGAGCCGACTCGCGAGAGCTTTCTCACGTCGATTCTGCAGGGAATTTTCGGATGGTGGATGTTGACGATAAGCCGTTTTCAACCCGGTCCGCGATCGCCAGCGGGCAGATTCGCATGGCACCGGATACATTTAAAGCAATACGCGACAACACTTTAGCAAAAGGCGACGTCTTCCCGGTGGCCCGACTGGCCGGAATTCAGGCAGCAAAACGCACGGCTGAGCTGATCCCCCTGTGTCACCCATTGCCGTTGTCCGGGGTAGACGTAACGGTTAACCTCGATGAGTCCCTCCCCGGAGTTCGGGTGGAGGGTTTTGTCAGAACCACCGCTCAGACCGGGGTGGAGATGGAAGCGTTGACTGCGGTATCCGTGGCGTTGCTTGCTGTGTACGACATGGCCAAAGCAGTCGACCGGACGATGGTGATTTCCGAAATCGTGCTGCGCGAGAAGCGCGGCGGCACGAGAGGAGACTTCACCGCCGGTCCGTGACAGACCTGACGATCGATGGAGGACCAATGCACGATACCGTTCCACCCGCTGTAGACGGAAAAGGCAGTATGGACGCGAAGGCGCGTCGGCGACGGATGCATCATCGCCACGCCAAACGTCGTCTCACCAGAGTGGGAGTGTCAGCGGCCACCGTGTTCGCGCTGGCGATAGTGCTGACTCCCGATCGTGCGCCCCAGGCCGCGATGAGTGCCCCCGAAGCACGCGGCGCGTCCGTGGCCCGTGCTGTGGCGAGTACCAGCTCCCTGCCCGCCCAGCCTCCGGCTTGGCGTCCTGCGGGCGAAGTGCTCAAGCGGAAATCCAGCCCCGCAACCGAACTGCCGTTTGCCGCCGATCCGCGGGACACGGCACGTCGCGAGTCACTGACGCGATGGCACCGCATCTATACATACAGCACGCGCTATCGCATCAAACCCGATCTCGCGCGACGCATTTACGACGCCTCCGTTACAGCCGGCATCGAACCTGAGTTGGGCTTTCGCCTCGTGCGCGTCGAAAGTGTCTTTGACAGCAAGGCGATCAGCCCCGTCGGAGCGGTCGGTCTGACCCAGCTCATGCTCGGCACGGCTCGCCAGTTCGAACCCGACGTCACACGTGAGCGGCTGCTCGAGCCCGACGTCAACCTCCGCATCGGCTTCAAGTACCTGCGCGGCCTGATTCGCGAGTACAAGGGCAACCTCAAACTCGCGCTGCTCGTCTACAACCGGGGACCGACCGCCGTACAGAGTGCGATCAGCATGGGACTCGATCCAACCAACGGATACGAGAGTGTCATCATGCGTGGATATCGCGGTCGAGGTGTGCTCGACTGACCGGCACGACATGTGACGAATCCAAGCAAACGGCGGTGAAGCCAGTCTTCACCGCCGTTTGTGCTATCTGGCTGGTGGCTTCTTCGCCGAACTCGGCTTCTTGGCGGCGCTGGTCTTTTTGGCAGAGGAGCCGCTGTTCTTCGTTGCAGTGCTTTTCTTCTTCGCCGCAGCGCTGGACTTCTTGCTGGTCTTCTTGGCCGTCGAGCTGGTATTCTTGGCCGTCGAGGCGGTCTTCTTGGCCGTCGAGCTGGTCTTCTTGGCCGTCGAGGCGGTCTTCTTGGCGGTGCTGGACCGGCTCGCGGCTCCCGAGGCGGTCCGTGCGGTCGATGTTACGCGCAGCGTCTGGCCAGCGATAAGTCGGGTACCTCGCAGTCCGTTGAGCGACTGCAGGCGCGCCACCGTTACCCGGTATCGCTTCGCGATCGCTCCAAGCGTTTCACCACGACGCACGACATGGTAGCCGCCTCGCGCGAGCGACGTGCCAGAGCTCCCGCCGTACCGCTCGATCGACGGATCCGGGAGTTCGCGGGCATACGCCATCGCCTCACGCGCCGGAATGCGAACCGTCTGCCCAGCCAGCAGCCGGCCCTTCTTGCTCGTCTTCAGGGACGGGTTGTACCAGCGCAATTGCTTGACCGTCACCCCATACTTGGCCGCCATGGCGGTTGGCGTGGTGCTCGAGCCCGCAACGCGAACGGACTCGAAGCCCATGCGATCGTCCGCCGACATCGCGTCCAGTGCTGCCGCTGCCGACGTCGCACTTCCCGAAGGCACATGTACCCAGATCGCCGAGTCGGGCGGCGTCACGCCGCGGAGAATGGCCGGGTTGAGATCTTTCATTGTCGCCACATCGGCCCCGGACGCCGATGCAATCGCGGCCAGACTCGTCCCAGCGAGTGCACGAACGGAGTCGTACGCGAGTGGCGCCGTCGAGTCCACCACGAGGCCATAACGATCCGGCATCTTGGCGATCAGCGCGGCGGCGATCAGCTGCGGGACGTAGTTCTTGGTCTCTGAGCGGAGGTAGTCCTGCTCGGCCAGCGCAAAGAACCGATCCTCTCCCTCGGCACCTTCCATTTCGCCAGCGAATCGCGTGAGCCCACGCGCCACGCGGCCCGGGCCACCGTTGTATGCCGCGGCGGCGAGGTACAATGAGCCGAACTGCCGCTGCAGGAAGCCGAGAAAACGAATGGCACCTTCGGTCGAGCGCACTGGATCCCGACGCTCGTCCATCCACCAGTCCACGCGCAACCCGACATCGCGCGCCGTGCTGCTCATGAACTGCCACATGCCAACAGCAGCCGCTTTCGAGTACGCATGCGGATCGTAGCCGCTTTCGATCAGTGCGAGGAACGTCAAATCCTCCGGCATTCCACTCGCCCGGAGTTTTGAACGAATCATGGGTTCGTAGCGTGTTCCCCGAGAGAGCCGCGAAACGAACCGATCCTTTGCTGTCGTCGAAAACAGCCGAACGTAGTGCGCCACACGTTCATGCGTTTCGTACGATCGCACATCGAGATCCCAGACCGGCTCATCATCGACGAGCGTGGTCGAGTCCGCGTGCAGCGCAGCCGAATCTCCGAAGACCGAGACGACGGTGCGCGCGAGATCATCGTCAGATGGTTTCGGACGCGTGGGAACCTCGGTCACTGTCACCGCCGCCTGCGCGGTGGATACCGGCAGTGCGGCGACCGGGACTGGCTCGGGAGCGGCGGGACCGCTGCGCGGTGCTCGGCTGCACGCCGACAGCAGCAGCAGACACACCGTGGCGATCCGAAGTATTCCAGGCGGGAGAGTCACGCCTTCAACCTACGGGAATATGTGCGCTCCCGACACCGGTCGAGCGGACCTCGATCACCAACCAAGACCTGAGACCGCGCGCCGACGACACGAGCGGCACCACCAACCTGCTGCACTCTGCGGGTATCGCCGCCAGCAGGTGCGAAACCCCTTCACGCCACGAGTCGAGACAGCAGTGGTGAGGCCAGGCGATTGAGCGCGTGCAACGTAGCGCGCGCCGTACCGATCTCCAGATTCTCATCGGCGATCGCCGAGCCGACGACTCGGGAGACTCGTCCCTCGTGATGGGCCAGCACCGCGACGACGATCAAGTTGGTATCGAAGGCTCGAACAGGCTTGACGCCGATCAACTCGAGGCGGAGTGCCCCACAGGTGGCCTGCATGACCGCGTCCAGGGTCGCCAGCGCAATCAACCGCAGATCACCACCCGGACAGGTCGAGCCAGCCTGACGACCGATCGTGCGCTGCCCTTCGGCCGGTCCGTCGCACTCGACCTGCGCGTGCGTCATCGCTCCCCGACTGTGCTCAACACGGCAGCCGACCAGACACAAACGTGTGGTCGGCTCGCTGGGATCAATTCCAGCGTTGCGCAGCGGCAAGGAGAAGATGGCCGGAAGACCCATCGAACGGTCGGGGTTTTCGGAAAGAGTTTTCGGACAACGGAGTGCACCTACCCGGCTGACGACCGTCAACAAACCACGTCACGATCGCTCGTAACCCTTGTCACCAGCTCCGGCACATCACAAATGCCGTAACAAGCGCAATCGCTTGCCCTGCAAGCACATCGCCGGGATAGTGCACGCCTAGCCGCACGCGGGAGAATCCAACCGCCAACGCGAGCGTCAGCAGGGGCACCGCCGTCGCCGGGAACGTCCACGCATACACAGCGGCCACCGACATGGCGGCACAAGAATGTCCACTGGGAAAAGAGAACATGTCGGGAACGCCGATCAGTGTCTCCACGGACAGACCAATGGAGGGTCGTGGCCGCCCGACGGTGCGTTTGACGAGCTGTACCACCACGTGCGAGATGCCGAGCACGAGAAGTGCACGCCAGACGATGGCGATCGTGACCGGGGAGGCCAGGAGGGTCAGCAGGCACAGACTGATCGACCCTCGCGCACCTCCAACATGGGTGAGCGCTCGCCAGCCGCTGACCGTCCCTCGCGTTCGCATCGCCGGCCCGGCGACGCGCATGAACAATGCCCTGTCTCTCGCGTCGATGCGCGTCAGAATCGAAGGGTTCATGACGAGGAAGTGTGCTGACGGCGCGTCTCCGCATGACAAACGCCGAGCAACGATCCCGTAACGCCCGGCGCGTCTCGCGCGCCTAGGGCATCGCGTGCAGCATCTCCACTCGTCCCAGAAGAACCACACCGGGATCGGCGACGACAGTCACAGGCTCGCCGACAAACCCGCGAACCGCGACCTCCACCGACTGTGAGGCTTTCGCCACCAGTCGCACCGTGACCCGACGTCGCTGTCCATTGCTGCCCTGCACCTCCAGCGTGAGTGGCAGGTCAAAGGGGATCGAACGAGGGTGCTGCGTCACCGCCATCACCAGTGACGACGTTTCCGCGCGCCACGTCCAGGTGACCGCGAGATCGGCAAATCCGGGCCGGTGCAGCCATTGATCGAAAAAGGGGCGCAGCGTGCGACCCGCGCGACGCTCGACGAGTACGCGGAGATCGTCCGTGGTCGCGGTCGCATGCCGAAAGCGCGTCTGGTAGTCCCGAAGTGCTCGAAAGAACGCCGTATCGCCAATCTCGGCGCGCAACATGTGCAAGGCGAAGCCACCCTTCTGATAGCTGTTCGCGTTCAACAAACTCAGTGGCGTCTCTGCACCAATGGAGTCTACAATCGGTCGTTCGCCAACCACTTTGGCGGCGATCACGTCGTCGCGCATCCGGCGCATCGTCGCGAGGAATGCTGAATCCCCGTGCGCCCGCTGCTGATACAGCGCCGCGAAATACGTCGCGAAACCTTCGGACAGCCACACATCCGCCCATCGACGCGGCGTCACGGCATCGCCGAACCACTGATGCGCCGTTTCGTGTGCGATCAACGACTCCTCGACCGCATTGCGACGGAACGCTTGATCCGAATAGAAAATCGCCGAGGCGTTCTCCATGCCGCCAAACCGCGTGGCGGACTGCACATGCGAAAGACGGTCGTATGCGAACGGCCCCACCATGCCGGCGAACGTCGTCACGATGCGCCCCGCCGCGCGAAACGACCCGGGCATGTTCGGGGTTTCCGGCGCGAACGTCCACACCGATTGCGGTACACACGCGCCACGCACGCCGAAGCCGCAGGCCGTCCTCCCCAGCGGCGTCTCGTGCAATCGTGCCACGCCAACGACCATCAGCGACGTAGGAATCGGCTGCCGCAGGCGATATCGCGTCGTGGTCCACGCGCCAGTGGCGCCGGGTGGCGGGCTCGCGCGTCCCGCCGATTCGCGCGTCCCGTTGGCCACCACTGACATCTCGCTCGGCGCCGTGACGGACCATGACACTGTCGCCTTGTCGCTTGGATGATCGACGGAGGGAATCCAGTGACGTCCGCGATTGGGCCAGTTATCGCCAAATCCGCTCCACCCGCGCAGCGAGTCTTCGCGCACGATGAACCCATCGAGCGGAACGCCGTGATAGCGCACACCAACGCGCACACGCGTGCCATCCCGTTGGCGAAGCGGAACGCGAAGGGTCAGCGAATCACGCACGACATCACGCGCCCGGCCGTTCACCGTGACCGCATCGACGGTCAGCGCGGTCAAGTCCAGACGCAGCGTGTCCACCTGCAGAGCACGATCAACCGTGAGCACCGCGAGCGCGGCGATCTCGCTCCCACGTTGGGGCACGGTGAGTGCAATATCGTAGTGCTGCACATCGACACCCGGGGCGTAGGGGAACAACGATGCGGGGCCAATGATGCGTGCCGTACGTGATGGAACTGGCGGTGACGATGTCGCGGGTGCCTGTGCCTGCGCCTGCACGCGAGACAACGGGCCCGTTGTCGCTGCGAGGATCGCGAGCACGGACGAGGTGCAGCGCCATGCGCGTCTCGCACGCTCCAACAGCGAATCACGCATCGCCAACCAATCCTGCTTCAAGCGCAAAGCGCGTCAGGCCGGCGACGTTGTGGATTTCGAGCTTCCGCATCAGGCTCTCGCGATGCGCCTCGACTGTGCGGCGGCTGATCCCCAATTCCCCCGCGATGGCTTTGTTCGTCAATCCGCGCGCCACACCATCAAGCACGTCGCGCTCGCGTGGTGTGAGTGCCTCGAGCAAGGCAGACGCAGTCGGAGCTTCGACGGGTGGTGTGGCTGTGATCCGTCGGACCACCGCCGGACTGAAGAACGTGCCGCCGGCGTGCACGGCGCGGATGGCCGCACGCAACTCTTCACCAGCACTGTCCTTGAGGATGTAGCCGTGCGTGCCGATGCGCATGCCTTCGCGCACGTACTCCGCCTGATCGTGCATGCTCAGCAGCAATACGCGCGCCGTCGGCAGCAGTTCGCGCAAGCGCGCGGCCGCCTTGAGTCCTGTTTCTTCGGGCATCGTGATATCGAGGACCACGACGTCGGGCCGATGCACCAGCGCCAGCTCGACGGCTTCGCGACCATTCTTCGCTTCCGCGACCACATCGAAGCCGTCTTCGGCATCGAGCACGTGGCGGATGCCCTCGCGCACCAGCGCGTGATCATCGGCGACCAGAACACGAATGGCGGTCATGACGGCATCTTCTCCAGCATGGGCAGCCGCATGGTGACTTCGGCGCCGAGTTCATCGTTGCGCAGCTCGACCACCCCGCCGAGTGCGTGCATGCGTTCGCGCATGCCAGTCAATCCCATCCGGCCTTCCGACTCGCGCAGTTGCCCATCGCGCAAGGTTGGAAACCCGCGGCCGTTATCATGTACGCGAATGACCAGCTGCTCGGGATCAACCTGCAGCAAGACATCGACCGCCGTCGCGCCAGCGTGCCGCGCCACATTCGACAGCGCCTCCTGCAGCGCCCGGAAGAGTGCGAGCTCGGCATCGGGCGAGAGTGGCGGCACCGACTCGGGCGCCGTCAGTGTCACCAGCAAGCCATTGCGATCGTTGAAATCCGTGATGAGCGAGCGCAGCGCCGGTACCAACCCGAGATCGTCCAGCAGTGAGGGCCGCAGGTCGCTCGTGACCTGGCGGATGCTGGCGATGCCCTGATCCACAAGTGAGAGCAGGCGATCGAGTCGCGGCGCGGCGGCGGGGACCAGCGACGAGCGCAACGACTCGAGTTGCATCTTCACCGCCGAAAACACCTGCGCCGTTTCGTCGTGCAGTTCACGAGAGAGTCGGCGGCGTTCGTCCTCGTGCTGCCGCACCATGCGCGCCGACAGCCGTTCGAGCGCCGTGGTACGCGCGGCGAGCTGACGGTCGAGTTCAAACTGTTCGAGTGCCGCTCCCACCTGCTGTCCGAGCGCGAGCAGAAAATCGTCGTCGAGCGCCGTGAACGGGTTTCGCACATCGCCCGCCATCACCAACGCCCCGACCAGTCCGCGCGCCGCAGACACCGGAAGTGCGGCGATGAACGGGAAGCCACCGACACCGGCCACCACCTGCGGGCGCCGGGTCAGTCGCATGCGCGCGAGCGCATTGGCGACATCGTGGTGGGGCACCGTATTCTGCCAACTGGCGCAACTGCCGGCGCCGCGTGCAAAGTGGCCGTTGGCGTCTTGACCGTCAAAGAGAAACATGGCGGTGCCACGCACACCCGGCAGCGTCAACGGCCGCGAGAGCAACAGATCCATCGGATCAGCGCTGGCGTCGCGACGCTGCAGATCGCCCGACAACGCCGACAGGGCGCGCACACCGCGACCGAGGTCGTCGAGTACCAGGAGCACCAGTCCGGCGCCCACCAGCAGTTCGAAGGAAATATCGAGATAGTAGCCCCACGGCGTCCACGCGCCCTGCGCGCGCAGAAACGGGTAGTCGAGGTGATGCAGGCCCCAGGCGAAAAATGCCACGGACAGCAGGCGCGCTCCCATCGACGACACCGTGCGATGATGCCGCCAGAACACCCAGCCCGTCCACGCGGTCGCGCCGCTCAGAAACAGCACGGCGGGGAGCGCCGCCCACAGAAAGTGGTCAAGCTGATAGATCGCGATATACGACCACAGCGGCGGGAACAGCGCGTACAACAGATACTGCGGACGTGTCTTCGGCTGCTTGAGGAACACCATCGCCGCCCACAACAACACCAGCGCGGTCCATCCGGTGGTGACCTGATGCCAGTACAACCACACCCGTTCCTGCGTGAGCAGAAAACTCAGGATGCACAGCAGGCGCGCCACGTACACCCCCCACGCCAACGCGAACCAACCAAACCACGGCCGGCGATAGCGCGTGTACAGGTGCGCACACAGGGCGGCCAGCCCCGTGGTGATGGCCCCCTGCAAGAGCGTGGCCGCCAGTTCCGTGGCCAACAACGGCGGCGGCGTCGCGGGCAATTGCGCCTGCAGGAGTGCGAGCATCACTCGACCAACGGCGGGCCGGCGGACCCTTCGGTGAGCTTCGAGCCGTCCGGCGTGACGTGATACACGGTGCGAGACGGGAACGCAAAACTCGCGTGATTGCGCTCAACCACCCGCATGAACTCCAGCAGCATCGTGTGGCGAATCATGAGAAACTCACCCCAGTCCTGCGTCTGGAACCAGGCCATGACGTTGATGCGAATCGCCGAGTCGGTGAAGGCCACCACATGCACACGAATGGCATCAGGCCAGATGAGCGGATGGGCGCGCAGCGTCTCCTCGAGTTCGCTCCGGATTCGCTCAATCGCCTCGGACGGCGTGCCGTATGTCACGTCGATATCGGTGCGCAGCAGCATGCGATCGCGCTCCCCGAACGTTTCGATGCGTTCGTCGGCGAGTCGTCCGTTCGGAATGCGCACAACCGTGCGGTCGTTGGTGCGAAAACTCGTGGAGCGTAGACCAATGCGTTCCACGGCGCCTTCGGTTGTTCCCGCGCGCACCCAATCGCCGACACGAAACGCACGATCGGCAGCGAGCGACACCGATCCGAACAGATGTTCCACCGTTTTCTGTGCCGCGAGCGCGACCGCGATACCACCGATGCCCAGGCCGGCGAGCAGCGTGCCGACGGGGTAGCCGAACTGCGCCAATGCGACAAGCAGCGCAATGATTGCCAGCGTGATGCGCAGAAAATTGCCGAGCAGTGGCACCAGCGTGCGCGCTTGCGCGCCCTGCCCGGCGTCCCACGCGACATTCTCCAGTCGATGCTGGACCAGTTTGATGATGCGCAGCAAGCCCCAGAACAACGCCAGGAGCACCAGGCCGCGCGACGCGTCTGCGATGAATTCCGAGAGACGGGCGTTGAGCTCGAGGACACCCAGCAGCGGCGATGCCAGTATGGCGGCGATCCACATCCGGAATGGGCCACGCAAGTGTTCAACCAGCAGATCATCCCAGTCGGACGTGGTACGCGATGCCACTCGCACCAGCACGCTGCGCAGCAACTTCGACATGAGCCATGCGATCAATACCAGCAGCGGCAAGGCGATCGCGAGTCCGATCCATTGCCAGTAGAACACATGCCACGGGCCTTCGCGCATCAGGCTCGGCGACAAGCGGTCGCGCAGCCACGGCGCCCCAAGGTTTTCGTACCAGCCGTTCACTTGCGCCACGGTCGCCGTTGAAAATACCCACCGCGTGCGGCCGCCAGTCGAGATGCGAACCATTCGCACCGGATCTTCGTGTCCTCCGGCTGCGGCAATCACGCCGATGCGATCACCGGCGAGATCGCCGTCGGCCGTGTCACCAACCGCCAGTGGCGATAGCGTGTTGACATCGAGTGCGAGGCGCTGATCGAGCACGAGCTTGAGTCGACGCGCGAGCACCGTGGCATCGGCGCGATTGGCCGCCGGGACCGCGAGATACTCCGCCGCGTCGGTCCAGTCCTGCGTCTTGGCCAGACGAAGGAACTCCTGCATCGACGCACGCGGCGAGCCGAGTGAAACGGTTGCCGGCGCCACATCGGCTGCGGGAGCGGCTTTGCCGCCCAGCAGTTGCGCCTGCGCGTCGCGCGGTACGAGACCACAGAGCGCGGCGGCCATAACGGGGGCGACAAGCGGGACAATACGCCGCCGCCAGAGCGCGCACACCCGAACGAGATGACAGAAAGACATGCTGCAAGTTAGCCGCCGACGCCGCAGCACGACACGACGGGGCGCGAGACCTGTCGGCCCCGCGCCCCGTGGCTCGGCGTCACGCCTCTGCGCTACGCCTCTGCACTACGCCTCTGCGCTACGCCGAGCGCGTCACAGCAAGATCAATCGGCGCACTTCGATTCGGCCACCGACTTGATCTCGGAGGCGACATATCCGTTCGCGCCGTCGTAGAAGGTGACGGACACACAGCGTCCCACCACCAACGTGCCGTTGATCGGCTTGAGGTGCGTGAAGTAGTTGCCTTCGAACTTGTAGCCGCCGATCGTCCATTCCGACGGCGTGCCATAGTAGACCGAGGTCGGCACGATGCCGATCGCGTCGATATGCGCCGTGAATGACGGGGCGACTGGCGGGCCGGACACGGTGCCCGTGGAGCCGCCGGTGCTCGAGCCGCCACCAGTCTTGCCACCGCCATTCGTGCTGCCACCGCCGCTCGTGCTGCCACCGCCACTCGGCGCGGTACCCGACTTCGCGAACGACGGTCCGGCGAGATCGGGAGCGGTGCTGCTGTTGTCAGCGCAGGCGCTGGCGATCGCGGCGGAGATCAGGAGGGCAACGGTGGCGGCAGGGCGGAGAGTACGCATGGAGGGTCCTCGGGGGTGGGCGGCTCGTGACCGCCGGCCCACAGCGGGGCGAGGCGATCGCACAGGGTCGCCGGCCGCGATCCGCAGCCTCAGAACGACCATGCGTAATCGCTGACGTAGTTGCCCGAGCAACTATTCCCCGAAATCTGCGGTATTTGCGAAATCGATGGGGGAGGTGGTGACCCGTGTCACCACGGCGGCGGCCAGCGTTACACCACCAGCCCGCAAGCATCCGACACAACACATTGGCAACCAAAAGTGCCCCGGGTGGGACTCGAACCCACGACCTACGGCTTAAAAGGCCGCTGCTCTACCAACTGAGCTACCGGAGCAGGCTGCGATCCTGCCCGCCGCCTGCGCACAATTTAGCAGGCTCGCCGAAAAGCCGAAGGGGTTGCGAAAATGTGATTCAGCGTACCAGCGTCACCGCTCGCGACGAGAAGGTCGCCCGTTCCGCGTCACGCGCATCGACGGCTTCCACGCGCAACGTGGTGGCGTCGAGCAACTGCACCAGCAGGACGCGATCCCCTCGACCGACTCTCGCCTCGTCCCGGGCGTCGAACAAGCGATAGCGCACCGGGCCGCGGATGACATCGACCTCGGCCGGATCCGCGTCTTCCCAGGCGACCGTGTGCAGCCCGCCAACCCCCAGCGCCGCTGCGAGATCCCGGCCGATGGCCACTCGCGTCTGTCCCGGACGCTCCGCGTCATAGGCGAACGTCAGTCCGAGTCCGTTCAGCGACGCGGACGGATCGATCTCAGAGGCCTGCACGCCGGCGAACATCGCGCCGGGGTGGCTCGACCCGACACGGTCGTTGGCCGACGAACCAAGCGGCGCGGCCTCCAGCGGTACCGAATGATCAAACCACGTGCCGACCAGCCGACCATCCCGGTCATAGTCGATGCGCCCGTCGAGATCGGGAGCGGACCGGCGTACCAGCCCGTAGACCTCCGATCGCAGCGAATCGGCAAGATACCGCGCAAAAAAGCGGGTCATCCGCCGTGCTCCGTACCGTTCGGGATTGATCCACTGCATGGATGGCGCTGTGGCATCGAGAACGCGAATGCCGACTTCCGCTGCGACGGCGCGTGCGACCACACGGCCAAGCGGGGCGCCGGCGGGGACGGCCATCCCCACCCAGATATCGGTGCGCACATCCACGCCACTCAGCCGCACACGCACGTGGTCGCGAACGCGCAGCGTGATCGTACCGTCGGTACGATCAAGTTCGGTGATCAGCCCCGTGACGGGCGCGGACACACGGTGCGCGCGCCCGGGCGCCAGCAACAGGATCGCGTCGGCCGACGGCAGCGCATCGTCGGCACGAAAGGTCCCAAGTGGCAGCACCGCGACGACCGCAGCGCGATCCACCGGCAGCGCATCAATCACCAGCGGTGACGTGCCACCGAATCGGCGCAGATCGCGCCACGCACGGATGCGGTAGTCCACCGCGCGTCGCGCTCCCGCGACGTCGATTGACGCGACGATGGACACGGTTCGCATGGCGGAGTCAGCGGCAGGCGCGCGCCAGCCACTTGGCTTCGCGACGCCGTCTTGGTCGGTGAACGCCACCTGTGACCGCGTGGGAACCGACACGCCAGTTGCTACAGAATCGCGCGCAGAGAGGTCCCACATCTCAAAGCGTACGGACACGCCGGCTTGTGGTGCGCCCGTCGCGCTGGAGACGCGAACCGCCACGGCCATGTCGAGCGAATCCCCCATCGCCATTTCCATCGCGACACCCGTTTCGACCGACGCGGGGACGATGCGCAACAGCGACGCCGTCGGCGTCGGGAGCGGGCCGACGCCCGTGACTGTCCCGGTGTCACTGCCCTGACAGGCAGCGAGCAACAGCAACAGGCACCACGCACCGGACACTCGCACGATCGACATGCGTGCGAGTATCGGCCACGGTGCAGCGTGATACAGACGCGAATCGTCCCAGCACTCTCAGAAACGTCACACGATGGCACACATGCCAGCGGTCTGAAACTCACTTGACCAACGGCGTGACGGTCCGTCGTCAGCGCATCGAGGGAACGGGCTGCGCGGCTGACCTGCTGGGACGAGACGCGGCCCGACCTGCGGTGGTGCTGATGGCGTGATAGTCTGCCAGCAAGCGATCCCAGATCACGCTCCAACGCTGACTGCGCGCGAAGCTCAGCGCAGCGACACTCGCGCGCTGCACGTCGTCGCGTCGATCCACCAACTGCACCAGCACATTGGCCATCGCGTCTGCGTCATGTGCAGGCACCAGCCAGCCGCGATCGGTCGCCACCAGTTCACGCGATGGGCCCACATCCGCCGCGACAACAGGCACACCGGAGGCCATCGACTCCAGCAGCACATTGCCAAACGTGTCAGTGGCCGACGGAAACAAGAACACGTCGGCCGACGCATAGGCCGTACTCAAGGGTTCGCCCTGCAATACGCCCGGAATCCACGATTCGGCTGGCGCGTGTGCGCGCACCCAGGCGTCGAGTGGTCCGTCTCCGACGGCGACAAATCGAATGCGCCCCGGTCGTGCGAGACTCGCCCGTCTGACGGCTTCGAGGCCGGTCGTGAGCCCCTTTTCGGCGGCGAGCCGTCCAACGTATGCGACGATCAGTTGATCGGGCGATTCCGTGAGACGCGAGCGCAGTGCGTCACTTCGGAAATGCGGCGCAAAACGTGTGGTGTCGACCCCGCGCGACCAGATCGCCGCATTGGTGAACCCATGCGATGACACTTCCGCGGCGATGGCGCCAGTTGGGCAATATGTCCGCGCACCGGCATTGTGGAACCAGCGCAGATACGACCAGCCACCCTTCGACAACCACCCCAATCGATAGTAACTGGCGTACGCCGCAAAGCTCGTATGATACGACGACACAAACGGCACACCGAGCGCCTGCGCGGCCCATCGTCCCGCCAGCCCTACGCCAAACTCCGTCGCGGAATGGACGAGGGTTGGCGCGAAGGCGCGCAGTTCACGCCGCACGTTCGCCTGCGCGGGCCATGCCAGTCGCAATGAATTGTACGCCCAGAAGGGGATGCTGCGATACCGTCGCGCGACGTGTGCCTCCGCACCGACGTCGGTACGTGACGCGTGTGCCTCGAGCTCCTCACGATTCCCGACGTCCACCGTAAAGACCTTGGCAACGCCGCCACGATCGTGCACCGCGTCGACCAATCGCGTCAGTGTTCGAGCGACGCCGTTGATCTGTGGCGCGTACGTATCGGTAAACAGCGCCAGCCGAAGGCCCTCGGCGCGGACACTGCCGATGTCGGCGCTCATATCGCGCGATAGGGCACGGGACTCCGTCGCGCCGTCCATCGCTGTAGCTCGCGCCGCAGACTGGCCGCGGTGAGCGGATGCGAAAGGTCCTGTGGATGCAAGGCGATGCGAATCAGTGGATCCCAGCGCCAGGCATGCCATCGCCACTGCGCGACCATTCGCGAGACTGTGGCGCGCAGCGGTGTGCGCGCGCTCCAGCGAAGTGCCGGCGCGCGGAGGCGTGTGACGCGTCGATGCACGTGGATCTCCGTTTCGCTTTCGCTGAAGTGGAGACCCAGTGCGTGCGCAGCCGAGTGCGTGGCGTCGCGCGCCAGCCAGGCCGGGGGAATGAAGCCCACCGGCGAAAGGTGCTGAGACCGCAAGCGTGCCAGACCGCGCGCCATGCGCTCGCTGGCCGCGTCGCGCGTGAGCGTCAGAAACTCCCCTTCCCGCTTGGTACGCAGAAACGCGCGTGCTTCGTCTCCCCACCGACGCGGCGAGCCGACTTCATCATGACGCTCGCCGTGCAGAATGATTTCCGCGCCCGCCTGCTCGCAGGCGCGCAGCCACGCAACAAACCGTGGGTTTTGCTCGAGCGGCCACTCGCCATGCCAGTCAGGTACCACCAGGAGCGCCGGCGTGATGCCAAGCGACTGGCACAGGTCCCACAACGCGCGTACGGGCGCCTCGAGTGCCGGCGATACGTCATGAATCGACACCAGCAGTCGACGATGCGATTTCACAGCCGTCTCGCCTCGCCACCGCGGCCGGCCGCCACGACATCACGATACACGGCAAACAGCCGGTCAAAGACGGTGTCCCATCCGTGTTCCGCTTCGGCGTACGTCCGCCCCCGCACGCCGAGCACATGGAGATCTTCACTGAAGAGTGCGCAGGCGGCATCGGCAAGCGCGTCGGCTTCGCCGGCGGCAAACGTGCGGCCAGCGCCGCTGTGCGCCACCAAGTCGGACACGCCGCCGAGATCCGCCGACAACACCGGCGTGCCGCTGGCGAGCGCCTCCAAAGCGGATAAGCCGAACGTTTCGATGCGACCCGGTGCGAGGTACACGTCAAAAGCGGCCAGCAGATCGGCGAGTGTCTCGCGCTGATTCTGAAAGGGCACAAAGCTCACGCGCGAGGCATACGGGTGCGCGGCGAGCGCGGCTTGCATGGGGCCGGCGCCAACCAGCGCAAGCCTCGCGCCGGTCGCGGCTTCGATGGTGGGCCACGCATCAAGCAGCACGTGCAGTTCTTTCTCACGGGCGAAGCGTCCGACGAAGCCAGCGAGGCGTCCCTCGGGCAAGCCGAACCGCTGCCGCGTTTCGGCGGCATGGGCGCGTCGGTGCGGATGAAAACGCTCCAGGTCGACACCGAGCGGCACTTTCGCAATGCGCGTAATGCCTTCGCTCGCGAGTTCATTGGCCGCGTAGTCCGAGGTCACCACCGTCAACGGAAAGAGATGATCGAGACGGCGCATGTAGTGCCATGCCGCGCGGTACACGGCATGCCGCGCCACACCGCTCCGTCCCGCATCCGGCGCCAACAGCCGCGGCACATTCGTGTGATAGAAACACACCATCGGCACATCAAGTGCACGTGTCGCGTGCCGGACAATCCACGGCACGATGAACGGACTGCCGATCTCGATGATGTCGGGTCGTTCATGTCGCACTATGCGCGAGACACTCCGCGTGGCGAGCATAAACCGATAGGGCTTCTGCCGCGGAATGGGAGGCCCTTGAATGCGATACATGCGCACGCCGCCTTCATCGACGATCCGGTCTCGCGAACCCGGCACGGCCAGCACATGCCGCAGCCAGGGACGCGCCGCAACGTATCGCGCCTTCTCGGTGAGATACGTGCGGATGCCTCCGCTGGTATCGCCGAACCACTCCGTGATGTCGAGGACACCCAACTCCGCGTCTGGGCGGAGGAGCGGCGGGAGCACATCGCGGCCAATTGAGGCGGCCGCGTACGAACCGGCGTCACCCATCGTCCGTGCCAGCGGCATTCGAGAAGTGAGCATCCCACAACGTATCGTGGCCGGCCCTGTGCAGGACCGGCCACGATGTCACAACTCCCCTTCAATTGTGTGATGCTTGTGCTGCCACAACGTTCAGATAGTGTGCGGCTGTTAGTTCGGGCGGCTCGTCAGAACGGCGACCGTGGCTTCGCCCGACGTTTCGACGACAAACGTCACGCGGCGATTGAGCTCGGCGCCTGGCGCATCACCTTCTGCGCCCGGCTTCACCAGACGCGTCTTGCCGTAGCCGACCGTCTTGAGCAGTGATCCATCGAGACCCTTGGTCACGAGGAAATCGCGCACCGCATCCGCGCGCTCGCGCGACAGGCGGAGATTGTAGGCCACGCTACCTGCGGGATCCGCGAATCCCTCCACCGTGATCATCGAGCCCGGGTAGTGCTTGGCAGCAACCTGCGCGAAACGCTCCAACGCAGCCTGATCGGAGGCGCGAACGGCGGCGTCATCGAAGCCGAAGTGTACCGGCATGACGAACTTCACCTGATTCTCGACGGCGGAAATGCGTGCGCCGAACTCGGTCTTGAGACCCGTCAGATCGGCACGGAGCGCCGCAAGATCAGCCTTGACCGTATTGATCTCGCCCTTCAACGCTTCGTCGCCCGCCACGCGCTCGCCACGTTCCTGCGTGATCGAACCGGTCAGCGCGACGCGCTGATCTTCGAGACCCTTCCGAACGAAGCCCTTCGTAGCGCATGCGCTAAGCGTGCTCGCCGCCAGCACTGCCGACATCCCGTACCGGATGATTCGCATAGTTCCCCCGTGTGGTGTGGTCCAGCATCAAACCAACTCCGCGACGTCACGATGACATCACGACGGTGTCGGTCTACACGTAGGAAGGTCGTTGAGTGGGACGGGGATGGAAGTGACAAACGTCACACCACGTGAGACGTGATGAGATGCGCATCACACATTGCGCATCATCACCAACGACATGGCCGAGCCTGCAAGACGCGGCTGACCAACGTGTGGGGCCGCTACGCGGGCGCTTTGGCCAGCCATTCACCGCCGTCGACCACAAAAATGGCTCCCGTTATCCAGTCGCCGGCCGGCGAGGCAAGGAACGCGACCATGTTGGCGATGTCGTCGGGAGTGCCCCACCGGCCCAGTGGAATGCTCTTGTGCGCGTATGCCGCCATGCGTTCGTTCGTGGCCGCAAAGACATCGGGTACGCCGCTTTCGGCGGGGGGCGTAAACGCTTTTCGCACGCCTTCGGTGGGAATCGGCCCCGGCGCAATGGCATTCACGCGAATGCGCTGCGGCGCCCACTCCATCGCCAGCGTGCGGGTGAGCGCGTCGACGCCCGCTTTCGCCGCCGTGGCGTGCGCCATCATCGGCCAGCCACGGTAGTGCAGCGTCATGCTCGTGCTGATGATGCGCCCACCGCCCTGCTGCGCCATGATGGGATACACGGCCTGAGAGCAGTAGAACGTGCCGAACAAATCGATCTCAAGCACGCTTTTCCAGGCGTTCGGAGAAAGCGTCGCCGAGGGCGCGTAGAAGTTCCCCGCGGCATTGTTCACCAGCACATCGATTCGACCGTGCTGCGCCGCAATCTCGTCGACCGTGGCTTTCACGCGTGCCTGATCGCGGACGTCGAGGGCCATCGCCGACACCTTCCCACCAGTGGCGCTGATCGACGACAACGCTGCCTCGAGGTGTTCCGGCTTCCGGCTGGCAATGACCACGTGTGCCCCCAACGACGCGAGCAGCGAGGAGATGCCAAGACCGATCCCGGTGCCGCCACCGGTGACGAGCGCCACCTGACCATCCAGGAGACCAGGGCGAAAGACTGAGGTGAGCGCAGCGGTCATCGGAGCAATCCTCGGGGGAGACACGATGGTGGGGTGACCGTTCAGAGCAGGTCGTCGAGTGTGACCTGTTCATCGAGACAGAAGCTCCGACGATGATGCGGCGACAACCCCTGCACCGCCAGCGCCGCGAGATGTTGCCGGGTTCCGTAGCCCACGTTGCGCTCCCAGAGATAGCCCGGATAGCGGAGCGCCAGCCGGTACATGAGTCGATCGCGCGTCACCTTGGCGACGATCGAGGCGCAAGCGATGGCGTGGCACTTGGCATCGCCTTTGACGACCGCCGTATGGCCATGGCCGAGCGTGCGAATCGGTTTGCCATCGATGAGCACGTGGTCCGGCGCCCGTCCGAGACGCGACGGCACGCGCGCCAGCGCGCGCTGCATGGCAAGCGTCGTGGCGTGATAGATGTTGAGGCGATCGACTTCACGCACCGAAGCGGCGCCAAGCGCAACGACCAGCGCACGCTCGGCGATGCGCGTCGCGAGTCGTTCGCGAGTGGGCGCATCCAATCGTTTGGAATCGTCAATGCCAGCAATTGCGCGCATGTCGGGCGGCATGATGACCACACATGCGACAACGGGGCCCGCAAGCGGGCCCCGTCCGACTTCATCGACTCCGGCAATCAGCGGCCCAAACCGTGCGCGTGCGTCACGCTCAATCGCGCTCCAACGGGCCATCTGGGTCGTCTCGCGAGCGAGAACGAACCGCCGAACGAAACGTTACTTGGCCGGCGCGGTGCGCACGACCTTGCGCTCCTTGATGCGGGCAGCCTTGCCCACCACGTCGCGCAGGTAGTACAGCTTCGCACGACGGACAACACCGCGGCGAACCACCACGATATCCGCGACCATCGGGCTGTGAAGCGGGAAGATGCGCTCGACGCCGACGCCGTTGGAGATCTTGCGGACGGTGAACGTCTCGCTGACACCACCACCACGACGGGCAATGCAGATGCCTTCAAAGGCCTGCACACGTTCCTTGTCGCCTTCTTTGACGCGCACGTTGACGCGAACCGTGTCACCCGGACGGAACGGCGGCACGTTGGTCTTCAACCACTCTTTCTGCGTTTCGATGAACGGATGCATATGTCGCTCTGGGCCCGCGAACGGCCCGGTGTTGAGTGCCACAATGCCGAGTCGCCTGCGACGCCGAAACGCGCCTGCCGGTGAACCGGTGCGAGAGGCCATGACGCGATTGCGAGGGCGAAGTCCCCCGAACCGGATCCGACGTGGCATCGCCACCAGAGTGAAAAACCGGCACTGAGGCCGGCCGCGACTCTGGGAAGCCCTACTCATTCTCCGTCGGATTTCCAGCGGAATTCCTGTGGAGCTTAGAAGCATAACCAGGATGGCGCCGGAAACGCCAGTGGCCACGGTCCTTGCTAACTTGCGTCGGAGCCGGCCGATATCCGATGCCCCGGCCATCCCCCTTCACCTCCCAGCCGTGCCCGTGTCCGACGCCGCCGACGATTCGCTCATCGCTGCCCCGCTCCGCTATCCACTCACCCGGCATGCAGACCAGGTGGATGACTACCATGGGATTCGGGTCGCGGACCCTTTCCGATGGCTGGAAAACGATACCTCGGACGAGACAAAGTCGTGGGTCGACGCCCAGAACGTCGTCACCTTCGGCTACCTCGGTCAGATCCCGTATCGCGACACGCTGCGGTCGCGGCTGACGGCGCTGGTGAACTATCCTCGCATCTCGGCGCCTGAGGTGAAGCACCAGTGGCGACTCTTTGTCAAAAACGACGGGCTCCAGAACCAGGGCGTCTACTACCTCCAGGATGGCGATACGGGAGAGCCGCAGGTCCTGCTGGACCCCAACACGATGTCCGCCGATGGCACGACCCGCGTCGCTGGCCTGACCTTCGATCTCAGCGGGACGCGGATTGCGTACATGGTGAGCGCCTCGGGATCGGATTGGCAGGAGATCCGGGTGATGGATCTGGCAACGCGTACCGATCTCCCCGATCGCGTGGAGTGGGTGAAGGTCTCGGCGATTGGCTGGTTTGGAGACGGGTTCTTCTACAGTCGGTATCCCGCCCCAGCGGATACCGCGGCGGCGTACTCGTCGATGAACGAAGACCATCAGGTCTATTTCCATCGCCTCGGCACGCCGCAGACTGACGACGTGCTGGTGCACCGCGACGCGGCACACCCGCAACGGTTTCACCATGTGGTGACCACCGAAGACGAACGCTTCGCCGTGTTGTACGTGAGTGACCGCGGACAGGGGAAGGACGGCTCGGCGGTGTATGTGCGTGACCTCACGGGCCTCGACGCGACGTTCGTGCCCGTGTGGACCGAGTTCGACGATGATTTCAGCGTGCTCGACAACGTTGGCGATCACCTGCTGGTGGTGACCAACCGACATGCGCCAAACCGTCGGGTCGTGCTGATCGATCCGTCACGCCCAGATGAAACACGGTGGCGCGTCATTCTGCCGGAACAAGCGGAGCCGCTCGATGCCGTCACCGTCGCGGGCGGGCGCCTGTTTGCCAGTTACCTCCACCATGTCACGACGCGCGTGTCCGTCTTTCATCTCGACGGCACGAAGGAGTGCGACGTGTCGTTGCCCGGTGTGGGCACCGCCATGGGATTCGGTGGCGCCCGCGACGCGTCAACGGTGTACTACACCTTCACGTCATTCACGGCGCCGGCCACGGTGTACCGCTATGACATCGCGACTGGCGTCAGCACGCCGTTTCGTGAGGTCACGCTGCCATTTGATCCGACACAGTTCGAGACGCGTCAGGTATTCGTGCCCAGCAAAGACGGCACGCGCATTCCGGCATTCATCGTGGCCCGGAAGGGGCTGGTGCTCGACCGCAACAATCCCACCATACTGTATGGGTACGGCGGTTTCAACGTGGCACTCCCCCCTTCGTTCAGCGCGCTGCGCGTCGCGTGGCTTGAGCAGGGCGGCGTGTTTGTGCAGGCGAACCTGCGCGGTGGCAGCGAGTATGGTGAAGAGTGGCACCGCGCCGGTATGAAAGAGAAGAAACAGAACGTCTTCGACGATTTCATCGCGATCGCCGAGTGGCTGATCGACGAGGGCTACACGTGCTCCGCTCGCCTGGCGGTGCAAGGCGGCTCCAACGGTGGGTTGCTGGTGGGCGCCCTGATGACGCAGCGTCCGGAGTTGGCTCGTGTGGCGCTCCCGGCGGTTGGCGTGCTCGATATGCTGCGGTTTCACAAGTTCACCATCGGGTGGAACTGGATCGCCGACTACGGGTCGAGCGATGAGGCAGAGGGTTTCCGCTACCTGTATGCGTATTCGCCGCTCCATCGACTCGTCGACGGCGTGAATTATCCGGCCACCTTGATCACAACGGCCGACCATGATGATCGCGTCGTGCCCGCGCACTCCTTCAAGTTCGCCGCGCGTCTGCAGGAGGCGCACCATGGTGCATCGCCCGTCATGATCCGAATTGAAACGCAGTCGGGACATGGCAGCTCGTCGCTGACCAAGAGTATCGATGAGTACACGGACATCCTCGCATTTGTCTTTCGCAACATGCAGGTGACCCCGACATTTCACGCATGAGCCGGAGCCGCGTTGTTCGGATGGGCCGTTGGCGTCAGGTGGTGTTGACGCTCGGGGCATTGGTCACCCCGCTGTCACTCACGTCCGCGCAGAAATCCACGGCGGCACCGCCAAAGACCGCCGCGAAGGCCGCCGCGAAAATCGCCCGGACCGGCCCGCAGGTGTACACGGCGACGTGCGTGACCTGTCATCAAGTCAACGGGCAAGGCGTGCGCGGTGCGTTTCCTCCCATCGTGAACACCGACTGGGTGAACGGGCGGGCGGAGATCCCCATTGCCATCGTGCTGCACGGCATGACCGGCGATGTCACGCTGGCTGGCGTGAAGTACAACGTTCCCATGGCGTCGCTCGGGGCCACACTGTCCGATCAGGAGATCGCCAACGTGGTGACGTACGTGCGCGCGCAGTGGGGAAACAAGGGGACGCCCGTCACCGTCGCCGACGTGGCGGCTGTGCGCGCGGCGACCAAGACACACCGGGCGCCGTGGACCGCGGGTGAACTGCGCAAGGCATTTCCGTGAACCGCTCAAAACGGCATCCGTAGCACGCCGGTGCCGTGCCGACGGAATTCGCGATATGACGCGGTGGTGTTGACCGAAACACACACCACCGCGTCATGCCCCCGAAATCAGCGCTCGGCAACTTGGCTGACAATCACCATGTCGCCGCCCAGCGATGTACGCACAAGCGTCTCGGACTTCCGTCCACCCCGAAGCCCGAACACCCGAATCCGTTCCGACGATGTCGGTCCGAACCGTCGCTGCGACTGCGGCTCGACAGTGATGTCCGTGCCGACGATCCGACCCTGCGCATCCTGCACATGCAATGAGTCGGCGTTGCAGTTCATCAGCATCGCAAGCGTATCCGCCACCGCGTCATGCGGGCTTCCCGCTTCGCGTGTCAGAACAAAATCCACCCACGCGTCCTTGGTGCCCGCGATCCGGGTGATCACCGCGGATTGCACGCGGATGCCCCGGCCGCGCAAACGCGCCTCATCGGCGCGCTCGACGGCGCGGTGCATTGCCTCGTGCACGGCCTCGGGCATGGTGTCATGGATGGTCGCATAGCCGGCGCGCGTGCTCGCGCTCGACGCCGTGCGCATTGGCGTGGCGTCCGGCGCGCAGGCGGCCAGCACCACCACGGCTCCCGCTTGCCACAGCGACCGTGGCAACGCGTGCCGCACTACTTCAACGCCTCCAGTTCGGCCACGGTCCACGGCGTCGTACGGCTGGAGGTGGCAGCGCGGACGCGCGCGACGTCTTCGGGCGTCACGGCTGAGGCGCTGTTTCCCCAGCTCGAGCGGACATACGTGAGAACCGCCGCCACATCGGCATCACTCATCGGTGCGGCGGTCCCGTAGGCCATCATCATGCTCTGATAGGTCGCGCCTTTCACCGTGATCGGTCCCTGCAGGCCGTGGAGCACGATCGCAATCGGGACGTCAACCTTGCCGTTGACCCACTCGGAGCCGGCGAGCGGAGGGAAGGCGCCGGTCACGCCCTGCCCGGTTGCCTGATGGCAGGTTGCACACCGAGCGAAGGCTTGCTCTCCACTCATCGAGGCGACGGCCGCGACGGGCGCGGGCGCGGTGTCTGTTGCCGGAGCCGGGGTTGCCGATGCCGTCGCGCCGGCGGCGGCGGACGACGAGGACTTGTCGCCGCCACACGCTACGAGCGCGACACTCGACGCGAGGGCGACTATGCGAAACGCAGATCGGATTGACACGTGGAACTCCTATGAGAATGGTCAGCATGAAACTGCACCCCGCGCCGGCCGGGCCCGGCCGGGCGAGGTTCACGTTCGGACTGGAGGCCTCTCGACGAGGATCCGAACGCTATCGTGGACATCCGACCGCATTGCAGCGCACAGGCTGTGCACACGCGGCGTAGCCGCGGCGCTCACGCACCGTCGGCACGCGCCGCTGGAACGCACAACGCGTGCGCGAAACGCTTACGTGCCGCGCGCACGCGCGACAGGCTCGGGCTGACGTACGCGTGGCCGCGTTACGTCAGCGAGGCGATCGGATGTTTTTTGAGCGGGTGTGAATCGACGCGCGAAGGCGCGTCAATCAGGCGCCGAGTGGCGGCGCGGTCGCGGGCGGCTGGCGACGAAATTCGGACGATGATGCCGCGACGAGGCGCTGCGGTGCGAGTTCGACGTGTACATCACCGGCGATCTGCTCGGCGGCGACAACGCGAATTGCTGCTGCGGTCAGCGTCGGCGCACAACAAGGTGTGCCAGCATGACAGGCGGTGGCATCGTGGCACGGCTCGGGCGCTGGCGTGCAACCGCCGTCATGCGCACGAGGCGGCACCTCGTGACCCATGGCGATGTGCGCGGCGCGCTCTTCCTCGTCCATCGAGTCGACAGCGGGCGCGCCGGGAGCGGTGCTGCAGTCACCTTCGGCTGCCGCCGCCATCACGTGTTGCGACGGCGACGCCGCTGGCGCGGCCATCCCACTCGCGGGGTTCATCCACGCGAATCCACGTGTCGCCAGCAGAAGCTGCAGCGACAGTAGGATGGCAGAGGCGACCCGGCGGGAGAGGACCGACATGCGGCGAATTCTAACGCACCAACGTGTCGGCGCGAAAGTGCACATCATCGTCTGTAAGCCCCGACAGGATCAGGGGGCTATGCGGCGAGCGCCTTTCTGAGCAGTACGATCTGGCCGGCATGATAGACGCCGTGCTCCACCACGCCGTGCACCATCACGGCCTTCGTGTACTCATGGCCCGGCACCAGATCGTCCAGTGATTCGGCGGGCAGTGCGCGCACCGCCGCGGCCAGTTTCGCGTACGCGACATCGGCGCGACGTTGCGCGGCGGTCCATTCACGCTTGCCTCGGCGCTTGGCGACCGGCGGCCAGTCTTCGTCGGGCGTGGGGTCGTTCCATGGCGTGCCTTCAAGCCGCGCCAGCGCGATCTCAGCCCACGCCGCGATATGGAGTATCAGTTCCCATGCCGAGTGCGCGTGGGGAATCGGATGCGCCGCCGCGTCGGCGGCGCTCAGATCCCCGATCGCCTCGAGCACACTCGGCCCATGCCACATCGGTCCATGCATGGTGCGCTTGAGCCGGCTCGCGATTCCCTTGGGCGACTCCATCGGTGCCGGCCTACTTGGCGCCCTTCACGGGAAACGGACGCGGCGGCGGCAACTCTTCGGCAAATCGCCAGTTCGCCGCAGCGGCGCCGTCACGCGTGAGCGGCGTCTTGAGCAACCGCGCACGAACCATCGCGATCGGCATCGGGCCGCTCTGAATGACGGCATCGTGGAACTCCCGATCCGTCATCTTCTTCGTGACCACCAGATCCTTGTACAAGGTGCGCAGTTGCAGCCCGCCCAGCATGTACGCGGCCTGATACAACGGCGAATACGTGCCGTTGAAGCTGCGACGCACTTCGGCCTCGGCATTGGCCCGCTCGAAGTTGACCGTATCCACCAGAAACTGAATCGCCTGCTCCGGATTCATCTTCCCGAGATGGAAGTTGAGCGAAAAGATGATGCGCGCACTGCGATGCATGCGCCAGAACAATGCGCCGATACGGTCTTCGGGGGTGACGTGAAAGTCACGATCCCAGAGGAACATCTCCCAGTACAGCGACTGTCCTTCGTTCCAGAACGGCGTGGAGAACAACCGACGATGCGAGTTGTATCGCGCCGTCATGAAGCCCTGCAGGTGGTGCCCAGGATTGAGTTCGTGGAACACGGTGGCGTGCGAGAAGTGCGGATTGTTCCCGCGCATGCTCATCATCTTCTCGTCATCCGTCATGTCGTCGGTGGGATACGACACGAGAATCGATTCGCCACCGAGAAAAAACGGACTGGTACGCTGCCGCTCGGGTGAGAGCATGTCCATGCGCCAGTCTTCGCGCGCCAGCGCCGGGATCGTGATCCAGTCGTGCTGATCGAAAAACGCCTCGGCCTGAAGTGCCAGATCGCGAATAAGATCGGGCTGTTTGCCCGGCTCGACGTACGCGTTCTTCACTTTCTCCATAGCCGCCTTCCAATCGTCGCCGAAGCCCATCTCGCGCGCCGCTTTCTTCGCTTCACTCAAGCTGAAGGCGTATTCACGCTCAGCGATGGCGATCAACTCGGGCGCCGTGTACGGAATCATCTCGTAGCGCAGATCGGTCGCGAGGCCGTCGGCACCGATGGGGTCGCCGATAATGGGACCGGTGTTGTCGCCTCCACCGCCAGCGCGGCCACCGCCGCCCGCTCCGCCAGGAGCGCCGCCACGTCCGCCACCCGCCGCGCCTGCCGCAACGGTCGTCGTTGCCGGAATGCCCACCACGCGTTGGCGAATGGTCTGTGCATACCGCTGCAGCGATTCATCAAACTTCTGATAGGGGCTGGCCACCCACCACGAAAACATTGGATCGAATCCGTCGTAGAAGCGAAACCACTGCCCGATCACGTTGCGCACGGCATCGAGGTTTTCGGCCGCGCGATTGCCAACGGTTCGTGACACACGAGGGGCAGCAGCGCGTGGACGCGTCGCGCTGTCCGCCACCGGCGCACCGCCGCCCGCACCCGCACCACGGCCGGCAGGCGCTTCGAAGAGGGCGCGCAGACTATCGACTTGCTTGGTGACCTCAGCGAGCGTGCGAGCCGCACGCTGCGCGTCGATGGAAATGAGATTGCGGCGGGCGTCGTGCATCGACAACAGCCGATCGGTGAACGGCAACAGTGGCGCGACTTCCCCGCGCATCTTCTCCCGTCGTGCGGCGAGTTCCTGCTGATACCGCAGGTAGTTGTCGAGCAGCACGTAGTCGGCCCTGCCCTCCTGCGACAGTTTGTCGAAGTCGATCTCTTTCAGTCGCTCACGCCACGCAGTGGCAAACGCACGCACGCGCGTTCGCTGCTCGGGCGAATCGATGCCGTCATAGCGACGATTGATGGCACTCTGATCGGCTTGGTATCGCTCAACCACGTCGGCGAGCTCACTGCCTTTGGCCAAGACGATGGTCGGGAGCTTGGGCACGGACGCCATGGGGTCCGTGGGAAATGTCTGCTTGGCGACTTTGCCACTTGGCTGCGCAGCAACGCTGGTAGCGGCCAGCATCGCGATGACTACAACGGCGTGTGTGCGAATCGTCTGCACGAACCCAGCGTCCACGGGTTGCTCTCCTCGGGGGGTGGGCTCCGCGTCGCACGGGGATCGCACGCAGATACTCGGAGCCCGACCGATGGCGTGAAAATGGCGCGGGGAAAGGCGGGGCGCTACGGTGCGGACGGCGAACGGACCGAGACGAACTACGCTATCGGTGATGCGCGATCGGCGATCGGCTATGGTGGGGGGAACGAGGTTAACGCGGGATCCGTGCGATGATCACGGTTTCCGCATCGGTGTCGGGGTCGAGTTGGACACATGCGAGCACGCTGCCTCGGATGACCGGCGCGGGCAACGTCGTGCAATCGGCAGGCACCATCACGGTGCGGCGATAGACACCATTCTCCGAGATGAGGTCGAACCAGGAGGATCCGCGTTGATTCGCCGCACTCCAGCGCCGTGCCCAAATGGTTCCATCGGCCGCAGTCGAGAGCGAACGAAAGACTGGATACGTCGTCGGCAACGTACGCGATTTGACCTCCTCGCTCATTCCCTGCACCTGGATGATGGGGACACGCAGCGAATCGATGCGTCGTGCAAGTGCGCGCGCGCTGTCGGCCCGTTCGGCGGCAGGAATCGCCAACGGAGCGACGGTCCGCTCGATCGTGCGAATGGTGCGGCCGCGTGCGTCCACGTCCTGAATGAGATACCGATCGGCCGGTGAGGTCAGAATGGTGCCGGCCGCCGACACGGTGAAAACCGGGATCGGGTGAAAC